>Ga0180222_1001967_pt1 | contig 18513 bp, 14 predicted proteins | sample eDN5th37CKraftOP_FD_151336 | JGI IMG/M metagenome (GOLD analysis project Ga0180222, IMG submission 151336) | Enriched Organic Plus compost microbial communities from Emeryville, California, USA - eDNA 5th pass 37_C Kraft OP (version 2) (version 2) ... | reverse complement strand
GCTTCATCGCCGGCTCCAGATAGGACTTGGCCGAGCTCTGGCGCTCGCCCCGGCCCACCGACATCTCCACGCGGCTGATACCGTCGTGCTCGCCGACGGACTGGTCGTCATTCACCGGCAGGCCGGCGTTCCTCGTCGATTCCGCCAGCAGCTCATAAAGCATGACCGGCATGTCGATCTGCGTGATGTGCACGGGGCCGTCGCCGCCATGATACTTGCTCTCGCCGCGCCAGCTCGTCTCGAGCTTCTTGAAATAGGGCAGCACGTCGGCATAGCCCCAGCCTTCCAGACCTTGCTGCCGCCAGAGATCGTAGTCGAGCGGGTGGCCGCGCAGCGCAATCATGCCGTTGACCGATGATGAGCCGCCCAGCGTCTTGCCGCGGCGAAGCCGGATGCGGCGGTTGTTCAGGCCCGGCTCCGGTTCCGTCTCGAACCACCAGATGTATTTGTCGTTCAAGGAGATCTTCTGGAAGGCAAGCGGAATACGCATGAAGGGATGATCGTTGCGCCGGCCCGCCTCCAAAAGCAGAACGGTCACATCCGGGTCTTCCGTCAGCCTGTTCGCCAACACGCAGCCAGCCGCGCCGGCGCCGACGATGATGTAATCATATTCTTTCATGTTTTCCTCACCCAAACTGCGCCGACTATAACAGACAGCTCCCCCGCATTGTTTTGGGTATCGGCCTCGCGGCGAACCAAGGCACCTCGGGTCAAGTGGCGAAGTCCCCCGACCTCAACTGCTCCACGCCCGAGCAGTGCTAAACTTGCTGAAAATGCCACCAGTTGCGCTCGCGACTTCGGCCGCGGCGCCGCAGAACCGGAGAAAACACCATGAACGTCAGCGCCATCACCCCGCAGGACAAGCGGATCGCGGACTTTCTCGGCTCGCGGAAGCAACTTCTGATCGGCGGCAGATGGGAGGATGCTGCTTCGGGCGAGACGATCGAAGTCGAAAACCCCGCGACGGGGCAGGTGATCTCCCATGTGGCGGCGGGCGGAAAGGCCGACATGGACCGCGCGGTCGCCGCCGCGCGCAAGGCGTTCGAGGGGCCGTGGCGGACGATTTCTCCGGCAGAACGCACAAGGCTCCTGTGGCGGTTGGCCGACGCGCTCGAGGCACACGCCGAAGAACTGGCGATGATCGAGACGCTCGACAACGGCAAGCCCTACAACATCGCCCTCAATGTCGATGTGATGTCCTGCATCGAGAACATGCGCTACAATGCCGGCTGGGCGACCAAGATCGGCGGCGAGACGCTTTCGCCCTCCTCGCCGAACTCGCTGTTGTCCTACACGCTGCGTGAGCCGGTCGGCGTGGTCGGCCTCATCACGCCGTGGAACTTCCCCCTCGCAATGGCGGTGAACAAGATTTCACCGGCGCTGGCTGCCGGCTGCACCGTGGTGCTGAAGCCCGCCGAGCAAACCCCGCTGACCGCCATCCGCCTCGGCCAGATCATCGCCGAATCCGGCATTCCCGACGGCGTGGTCAATATCGTCACCGGCTTCGGCCACACGGCGGGCGCGGCCCTTACCGAGCATCCCGACGTGGACAAGATTTCCTTCACCGGCTCGACCGAGGTCGGCCGCTCGATCCTGCGGGCCGCCGCCGGCAACTTCAAGCGGCTCACGCTGGAACTCGGCGGCAAGTCGCCGCTCATCATCTTCCCCGACGCCGATATGGACAAGGCGATCCAGGACGCGTCGGACGGCATATTCTTCAACACCGGCCAAGTCTGCATGGCGACCTCGCGGCTCTACGCCCATCATGACGTGTTCGACAAGGTGGTCGAGGGCATCGCCGAACGCGCACAGAAGCTCAAGGTCGGCGCCGGCGTCCAGCCCGACACGGAGATAGGACCCGTCGTCTCGAAGAAGCAGATGGACCGGGTGCTGGGCTATGTAGACATGGGCGTGACGGATGGCGCATCGGTGCTGACCGGCGGCCGGCAGCGCGGCGGCGAAGGCTATTTCGTCGAGCCTACCATCCTGCTCAAGCCCAAGGCGCAGGCGCGCGTCGTGCAGGAGGAAATCTTCGGCCCGGTTCTGTGCGCCATGTCCTTCGACATGGACGACATCGACCGCATCGCGGCGGAGGCCAATGACAGTATCTATGGCCTCAACGCCGCCGTCTGGACCCGGAACGTCACGGTCGCGCATCTGATGGCGCGAAAGCTCAAATCCGGCACCGTCCGTATCAACGGCGCGGGCGTAGACCATTCCCAGCCTTTCGGCGGCTACAAGCAGTCCGGCTGGGGCAGGGAATATGGCCGCGAAGGCGTCGAGGCATATACGGAATTAAAGACGGTGGCGATGGGAATGTAAGTCCCGGCCGCCGAGGGAGAGAGGGAACGCCGCACCTTGGGGCGCGGCGTTTTCATTTGCGGATGCCCGTCCGACCGGATCGGGGCGCAACAAACATTCTAAAGCGTGTCGCGATCTTTCAGATTCGCGTCGCGCGCTTCAGCTTCCTTATTTTATGCATGTCTTTATCCCGAAATCGGTGCCCACTTTCGGGAGACATGCTCTAACTCGCCAGCCGCCGGGTGCGCGTCCAGTCGCGATATTCGCGCGGCGACATGCCGAACTCAGCGCGGAAGCTGCGGCTGAAATGCGTGATCTCCGGAAAGCCCCAACGAAGCGAAATCTCCGTGATGCTGTCCTCGGCGTGATACGGGTTTCGCAACTCCTGCGCGATGGCCGCCAGACGCCGCTGCTTGATATAGGCCGCGACCGTGATGCCCGACCCGTCGAAAAGACGGTGAAGATGCCGCACGGAGCAGCCCAGAATTCGCGCCAGATAACGCGGCGACAGATTGGCGTTGCGCAGATTGGCGTCAATGTAGCGGCTGACCGTGACGACGTTCACCATGCTCTCGACATCGACAGCTTGCGATGCGTCCTCGCCGCGCTCCTCCATCAGCAGCGGCGTCACCAGCGAGGCCATTACCGAGCCGAGCGCCGGCGTTAAAAAGCTGGACAATTCGCCCGAGCGGCTGTGCACCTGCATGATCAGCGTGGAAAGCAGCGAGCCGAGCGCCGAATCCCCGGCAATCGCGACGGCGCCGGGAATATCGGTGGAGCCGGTGCTGTCGAACAGCATCTGCTCCGGGATGAAGAAGGACAATTGCCGGATCAGGCCGTGATTGACGATTTCGCAATCCTCGGCAGGGGACAGCAGCGCCATATCCGACGGACCAAGGACGGCGACACGGTTGCCCTGCCGCGCCATGCAGCGGCCGCGCAGCTGGTAGACGAGGCAATGATGACGTCCGGCATGATGCACCGTGTCAGGCCCCCGCGAGGTCGAGCGCGCATTGGTTTCGAGGCTGGTGTAGTCGATGCCCAGCACACTGAAATTGCGGACGCTGCCGCGAAATGCGGAAACCGGGCCTGCAGGCCGCGTCTCGAAGCCGGCGGCGATCGATTGAGTCGCCTCGTTCCAGCGGTCCCACGCGGAAACCGCTTCGGCGGTTTCTGCCATTTCCTCCTCCCGTCATTCTCTTTTTGACGGCAAAGGTAGACCATATTGCCGCACCGGAGCAAGAAACCCGGCGCGATTGCGGAAGCCGTCCCTAAACGGTCCCGTATCGAATGGCGAAACCGCCTCCCAATCGCTGTATACAATTATGCATAGCTGATTTGCATTGGCATACGTTGCAATCTCCGTACGCTGACGATATCTAACAATTGTTGACTTTCACCTCCTCCCGAAAGTCAACGCTGAACGCAGCCATCCTCCTCCCGGCTGCGTTACAATCAAGCCCGCAGCGATCTCCTCCCCGCTGCGGGTTTTTTTTGTTTTCACGCGAGCTGTATACAGCTGCGATGGCGGCAAAAGCCGTCAAGACAGCGAAGTTTCGTAGCTTTCCGGCTTGAATCCGACCAGAAGCCGGCCCTTCGCCTCGAGTACCGGGCGCTTGACCAGGGTCGGGTGGGCCAACATCAGGGCTATGGCCTTCGCTTCGTCCAGATTTTGCCTGTCCGCGTCCGGCAATGCGCGGAACGTGGCGCTCGAGCGATTGAGCAGCTTTTCCCAGCCGATCTCCCTCACCCATCCTTCAAGCCGGGGGCGGTCCAGCCCATCGACACGATAATCGTGAAAGCTGTAGGCGAGGCCGTGGCTCTCAAGCCATGTCCGCGCCTTCTTCATCGTGTCGCAATTCTTGATCCCGTAGATCGTCATCATGTCAGGCAGCCCTCCGATTCCTTCAGGAGCCTAAAGCGTGTCGCGATCTTTCAGATTCGCGCGGCGTGCTTTAGCTTTTTGATCTTACGCATGTCTCCCAAAACCGGTGCCCAATTTCGGGAGACATGCTCTATAGCATCGCCGACAGGCGAGCGCCGTCATATCGACGTCGCAATCAACATCTATGAAGCAGGTGTCACCTGACGGCTCGACCACGGATGAACTGGCGGCCGGCGGGATGACAAAGGGTCAGGCTTAGCCTGGCCTTTTTTGTTTCCGCCGCCTGCGCTCACGGCCAGTCCGAAAAGCCCTGCGGCGGCGCGGCCTGCCCCCGCGCGCGGGACTGCATGGCGGAAGCACGGTAGCTTCCCGGCGTCATGCCGGTCATGCGCTTGAAGAAACTGGAAAAATGGGCCGGATCGTTGAAGCCGAGCGAATGGCCGAACTGCTCGATGGTCATGGACGACCGTTCGAGCCGCAGCAGCGCCTCGTTTGCCAGCCGCTCCGAAATCAGCGCCTTGGGCGACTTGCCCAGGCCGCGCGTGCAGACGGCATGGAGGCGATCGGTCGAGACGCCGAGCGTGCGAGCATAGCGCGCCACGGTCCAGTGATTGCGGAAATTCATCTCGACCAGTTGGCGGAAACGTTGCAGCAGGCTCGACGCGCCGCCGCCCGCGGCATGGCCGATCTCCTCGCCGCCCGAAACGCGCAGCGCCACCACCAGCACGATCCTGAGCAGCGCCGACAGGATGAGCGGCGAGCCGTGCTGCGGCTGCCGCGCCTCGTTCACCATCGTCGTGAAGCAGCGGTCCACCACGTTGAGCCGCTCTGCCTGCCCCGCGAAGGACAGGACGAAATTGCGCTCGACAAGCGCGTGAAGATGATGCGAATCCGGTTCGTCGCCGACAGCCGCGCCAAGCATCCCAGCCGATACGCTGCCGCGATAGCCGGTCGCGCCCGCTTCCACGCGCAAGCGCCCCGTACCGGCCTCCCCCAGCCACAGAAGCGCAGGCGCTTCCAGCGCCATGCGCCGCTCGCCCAGTTCGACCTCGCCGGAACCGTCGGTTAAAACGACGATCTGGCGCATCAGCGCGTTTTCCTCGCGGTTGAACGACCAGAAGCGCGGATACAGGCTGCTTTCGACGCGCTCGGCTTTCATCCTTTTCCCCATCCTGTCATTCCGGGTTACGCAGCGGAAATGTTCCCGAAATGGTCCATTGCCAGCATTGTAGCCAGATTTTTACAAAAAATAGCCAGATTTCCGCATTCTCTCAACGGGGTTGGATCATGTTTGCTGAAATCGCGATCCTGACGCCGCGTGTCGATGGCTGGATCGCAACGGGAGGAATTCGTGAACGAAGCCGCTTTCGCTCCGGCGCGCCAGCTTGCCGGGGCATGGCCCAGGGATGTTGGACGCACGGGTGCAGCCAATGAGGCGGCAGGCCGCCTTCCCATTTCGGGTGCGCCCGAGGCGCGCCATGCGGCCAATGTGGCTGCCGCAGCCTTTCCCCGCTGGTCATCGACATCGCCGGCGGAGCGCCGCGACCTGCTCGAGAGCGCAGCCGACATCCTCCTGTCGCGAAGCGAGGAGCTTGTCCGGCTGATCGGGGAGGAAACCGGCGGGACGCGCGACTGGGCGGAGCTGAATTGCCGGCTCGGGGCATCCATCCTGCGGGAAGCGGGCGCGCTGACCACGCAGGTTTCCGGCGAGGTAATCCCTGCCGAACGCCCCGGCATGATGGCGATGGCCGTTCGCCAGCCCTGCGGCGTGGTGCTGTCCATGTCGCCGTGGAACGCGCCTGTCGTGCTATCCACCCGCGCGCTGGCGACGCCGCTCTCATGCGGCAACACGGTCGTATTCAAGGCGTCGGAGCTGTGCCCGCGCACCCACGCGCTGATCGGCGAGATCTTCGACGAGGCCGGCTTCCCCGAAGGCGTCGTCTCCGTCCTCCACAATGCCGGGGACGGCGCGACCGAGCTTGTCGAGGCGCTGATCGCGCATCCGGCGGTGCGGCGTGTCAATTTCACCGGCTCGACCCGGGCGGGACGCATCATCGCGGAGCTATGCGCGCGCCATCTCAAGAAAAGCCTGCTGGAGCTTGGCGGGAAGGCCCCGCTCATCGTGCTGGACGACGCCGATGTCGAGGAAGCGGTAAAGGCCGCCGCCTATGGCGCCTTCTTCCATCAGGGGCAGATCTGCATGTCCACGGAGCGGCTGATCGTGCACGAGACGGTGGCCGACGCCTTCACCGAGATGCTGCGCGCCAAGGCCTCCGGCCTTGCCGTGGGCAAGCCAGGCCACGGGGGCGGACTCGGCCCGATGATCAATGAAGGCGCGGCCTCGCGCGTCAAAGGGCTGATCGACGACGCCCTCAACAAGGGCGCGCGGCTGGTGGCCGGCGGCGGGCAGCGCGGCGCCTGGCTGGCCGCGACGGTGCTCGACCGTGTAACGCCTGAAATGCGCATCTATCACGAGGAAAGCTTCGGGCCTGTCGCGTCGATCATCCGCTACGCCGACATGGACGAGGCTATCTCCATCGCTAACGACACCGAATACGGCCTTGCCGCCGCCGTGTTCGGCCGCGACGTCGCGCGGGCGCTGGAGGTGGCGCGGCGGCTGGAAACCGGCATCTGCCATATCAACGGCCCGACCATCCATGACGAGCCGCAAATGCCGTTCGGTGGAATGAAATCGTCCGGTTACGGCCGCTTTGGCGGCAGGGCGGGCATAGAGGAATTCACCGAGCTCCGGTGGATAACAATCCAAAGCGGAAGGCAGGACTATCCGCTTTGAGCGCAATGCACGCGGCGATCGCTCCGTGCAGGATCAGGCAAAAGGGAGGAACACATGAACAGACGTACGATAATCGCACTGGCAGCTTCCGCCGCCATCGGCGCCGTGATGCCGTTCGCGGCCAGCGCGCAGGAAACGCTGAAGATCGGCGCAAGCGCGCCCAAGACCGGGCCTCTGGCCGGCGGCGCGGCCGTCACCCACTGGCCGAACATCCAGCTCTGGATGAAGGAAGTGAACGACGCCGGCGGCCTCAAGGTCGGCGACAAGCAGCTGAAGATCGAACTCATCGAATATGACGACAAGACCAGCGGTGAGGAGGCGATCAAGAACATCCAGCGCCTTGCGACCGTCGACAATGTGGACTTCATCGTCACGCCCTATTCGACGGGCCTGAACATCGCCACCGCACCCATGATCGCGCGCTACGGCTATCCGCACATCACCACCAGTGCGGCGACGGACGGCGTGGAGGAATTCGCCAAGCGATGGCCGAATTCCTTCTGGATGCTCGGCACGTCGAAGCAGCTCGCCGAAGGCGTGGTGGCCTCGCTCGTCAAGCTGAAGGAGAAGGGCGACATCGGCAACAAGGTGGCGCTCGTCCATGTGGCCGACGCCTTCGGCCTCGAACTGGTCGGCGCCGCCAAGCCGGCGCTCGCAGCGGCCGGCTTCGAGATCGTCTACGAGGCCTCCTACCCGCTGTCGCAGCAGGATCTCGCCCCGGTCATCAGCGCCGCCAAGGCCGCCTCCCCGGATGCCTTCGTCGCCTTCTCCTATCCGGGCGATACCTTCGCGCTGACCGAACAAGCGCAGGTGCAGGGCCTCAATGTCGGCGCTTTCTACACCGGCGTCGGCACAGCCTTCCCGGCCTTCGCGGGCCGCTTCAAGGAAGCCGCGAACGGCATCATGGGCATTGGCGGCGTCAATATCGACGACGCCAAGATCAAGGACTACTTCACCAGGCATAAGGAAGTGACAGGCGTCGATCCCGATTACTGGGCGAGCGCGACCACCTATGCCGGCCTGCAGATCCTCGGCCAGGCCATCGAGAAGGCCGGCTCCAAGGACAAGGCGGCGGTAGTCGAGGCGATCAAGACCGGTACGTTCGACACGGTGCTCGGCCCGATCTCCATGCCGAACAACGTCAACGAGAAGGTCTGGACGGTCGGCCAGTGGAAGGACGGCGTGTTCCACGCGGTTGCCGCCGACGGGCTGGGCGTCTCGACCGAGCCGGTCAAGAAGGAAGGCTGGAACTGATCCTGACAACGACTTCCGGCGCGACGTACCGCCGCGCCGGAAGGACAAGGTAATGCGCTTTCAATGAATATTCTCATCACCGGCATATTGCTGAGCGGGACCTACGCGCTGGTGGCGCTTGGCCTGACGCTGCAATATGGCGTCGCCCGTATCATGAACCTCGGCAATGGCGAGACGCTGGTGGCGGCGTGCTTCGTCGCCTTCTGGCTTTACACGGCCTTCGCGATCAACCCGATCCTCGGCCTGCTCATCATCGCGCCGGGAGCGTTCCTGCTCAATTGGGCTATCTACGCGCTGGCGCTGCAGCCGCTGGTGAAGCGGGCGAAGAATCGCGGCCAGCTCGAATCGGATTCGATCCTCGCCACATTCGGGCTGCTGTTCCTGCTTCAGGGGCTGATGCTGCTCGGCTTCGGCGGCGAATACCGCTCCTACACGTTCCTTTCGCAACCTTTCGAGATATTCGGCAATTCCTACGGGCTGAACCGGGTGGTGGCATTCGCCGCGGCGGTCATCATCGCCGGCGCGCTCTGGTTCTTCCTCTACCGGACACGGCAGGGAACGGCGGTGCGCGCCGTCGCCGTCGATCCCGTATCTGCCAATCTCGTCGCCATCGACGTGGCGCGCACGGCGGCCTTCGCCTTCGCGCTGGGCGGCGCGCTGACTGCCTGCGGCGGCGCTCTGCTATCCACCTTCTACACGTTCAATGCCTCGATGGGCGTTATCTTCACAATGAAGGCGCTGATCATCGTCATCATGGGCGGGGTTGGCGACGTGCGCGGCGCGGTGCTGGCGGCGCTGATCCTCGGCATCTCGGAAACGCTGGTCGCGAGCCTGATCGATCCGGGGCTGACGCTCGCCGCCACCTACGGCCTGTTCATCCTCGTCCTGCTGTTCCGCCCGCAAGGCATATTCGGGAGGGCCACGGCATGAGCCGACTCTCGCAGGACGAATTACGCGCTCTCGGCCTTGGCGCGGCGCTCGTCGTGCTGGCGGCGCTGCTGCCATTGCTCGATCAGGGCTTCTACCTGTCGATGGGCGTCAACATCATGCTCTATGCCGCGCTTTGCACGGCATGGACGCTGTTTTCGGGGCCGACGCACTATATCTCGCTGGCGACAGCCGCCTTCTACGGCCTCGGCACCTATTCGGTCGGGCTGGGCATCGACATATTGCCTTATCCGATCCTGCTGGGGATCGCGGCCCTCGTCGGCGCCGCGCTGGCCGGGCTGGTGGGCGCGGCGACCCTGCGCATCTCCGGCGTCTATTTCGTCATCTTCACCTTCGGCCTCGCGGAGCTGGTGCGGCAGCTGGTGACATGGACGCAGACCAAATTCGCGACTGCCATCGGGCTCTACGTCTTCACCGATTTCACCGAGGTCCACATCTACCTGATGCTGCTCGCGCTGACGGCGCTGGTGTTCCTCACCGGCTTCCTGATCAACCGCTCGCGGCTCGGCTTCGCCATGCGCATCATCGGCAATGACGAGACTGTGGCGCGCCATGCGGGCATCGACACGGCGCGCTCCAAGATCGTCCTGTTCATGGTGTCGGGCGCGTTCATCGCCATCGCCGGCGCGATCACCGCCCCGCGCTACACCTATATCGAGCCGCCTTCCGCCTTCAATCCGATGATCTCGTTCCTCGTCGTCATCATGGCGCTGCTCGGCGGCACGAAGCGCCTGTGGGGGCCGCTGGTCGGCGTCATACCCTTCACCATCGTGATGGACATCATCTCCGCGCGCTTCCCCAACCACACCTCCATCGTGGTGGGCCTCGCCTTCTTCGCCATCGTCTACCTGCTGCCGGACGGCGTAACCGGGAGGCTGGAGCAGCTGCGGGCATGGCTCAGGACGCGGCGGGCCGCGGGCCATGTCGCCGCCGTGGAGAAGCAGGCATGAGCACGGCCGCGCTCTCCGTCAGCAATGCCTGCAAGCAGTTCGGCGGTCTCGTCGCCGTCAACGATGTGTCCTTCGAGGTAGGCGAGGGAGAGCTGTTCGGCCTGATCGGGCCGAACGGGTCCGGCAAGACGACGATGCTCAATCTCATTTCCGGCGCGCTCCAGCCCACCGGCGGTGAGATCAGGCTGTCCGGCGAGCGCATATCGGGGCTTGCCGCCCACCACATCGCCCGAAAGGGCGTGGCGCGGACCTTCCAGCTCGTGCGCGTGCTGCCTTCGCTCGACGCGGAGGAGAATGTGATGACGGGCGCCGTGTTCGGCCACCGGAGGCTGTGGGGCGAGGAGGCGCGGCAGCTTGCCCGCGCATTGCTCGACCGCGTGGGGCTCGGCGGACGCGCCCACATGCCCGTCGCCGCCATGACCTATATCGACCAGAAGCGGGTGGAACTTGCCCGCGCGCTGGCTTCCGATCCCCGCGTGCTGCTGCTCGACGAATGGCTGGCCGGCCTCAACCCGAGCGAGTTGCAGACCGGCATCGGGCTGATCGAGGATGTCGGTCGCGAGGGCCGCACCATCATCATGGTCGAGCACGTGATGGATGCGATACGCTCGCTCTGCGACCGTTGCGTGGTGATGAATTCAGGCCGCAAGATCGCCGAAGGCGGCGTGAGCGAGGTTCTGGCGGACCCCGACGTGGTGCGCGCCTATCTGGGTGACGACGATGCTTGAGGTCCGCAATCTTTCCGTCCGCTACGGACGCCATATCGCGCTCGAAGGCGTTTCGGCCAAGGTGGAGAAGGGTGAGATCTGCGTCATCCTCGGTGCCAACGGCGCGGGCAAGTCGAGCCTGCTGAAAGCCATCGCAGGTATGGTGGAAGCCGAGCCGGGCACCGAGATCACCATGAACGGCAAGCCGATAACCGGCATGAAGCCGCATCTCATCGTCGAGCAAGGCATTGCGCTGGTGCCCGAAGGACGCGGCATTTTCGGCGACCTTACCGTCGCGGAAAATCTCCAGCTCGGTGCCTATGCCGCGCGAGCGCGGCATGACGAGGCCGGGACGCTGAAGCTGATCTACGAGCTTTTCCCACGGCTTGCGGAGCGCAAGACGCAGATCGCGCGCACCATGTCCGGCGGCGAGCAGCAGATGGTGGCCATTGGCCGGGCGCTGATGTCGCGGCCTGAAATATTGATGCTGGACGAGCCGACGCTCGGCCTGTCGCCCATCCTCAGCAAGGAGCTGTTCCGCTCCCTGGCGGCGGTGGCCGAAACCGGCGTGGGTATATTGCTGGTCGAGCAGAATGCGCGGCTGAGCCTCAAGATCGCCCGGCGCGGCTATCTCATCGAGAACGGCCTGATCACCGGGGAGGACACGGCGGTTGCGCTGATGAACGACCCTGCGGTGGTCAACGCCTATCTCGGCGGCGGGGCGGCTACCGGATCGCGCGGCGTGAGGAAAAGCGGCATCCGCCTGCCGCCGCCCTTTGCGCTGCCTGCAACGCTCGGAGCGATCGGCAAGCTGGTGGGCGCGCTGGCGGCCCGCGCGGGTGCGATCCATGCCGCCTTCATCCGGGCGCTACGGCGCGAAACCGTGCCGCCGAGCGCCTTCTCAGGCCGATACGATCCGCAGGCCGGTCCCGATCCGTGGGACGAGGTCGCGAGCAGCGTTCCCGCAACGCACGAACAGCCTGCCGCAATGCCGGACGATGCAAGGCGGATCGCGGCGGATGCGGAAAATCTGGCGAAGGCAGCCGCCGTGCGCCTTTCCACGCATCTTCAATCGCAGCGTTCCACGCGCACGCCGACAATGGCCGCCGCAGCGACAGACGAGCCGGTGGCACATACGGAAGCCGCGCCTGCCTTCATTTCAGCGGCCCGGCACCGGCAGCCAGCCTCCGCGCAAGCGGAACAGATCGCTGGCGATGCCGAGAAGCTGGCTCGGGAAGCCGCCGCCCGGCTCTCGGCACATCTTCAGGCATCGCGCGCCTCGGTCGTGTTTAGGCCCCCGCCATCGGCCATCCAACCTGTCGAAGCCCCGCTTCCGGTAACGACCGAACCGGCGCAAGCGTCTCATGCCGTGCCTGTCATCGCGCGGAGGCCGATGACCGACCGGACCGCGAAGCAACTCGCCGACGATGCCGCCAGCCTGGCAGAAGCCGCAGCCGGAAGACTCGCGGCGCATGTGCGCGGCGGTGCCCGGCAGACCGCTCCCGCCGCTATATCCGTCATCGTGGAGCCTCAACCGCCCTCGCCTGTACCGGAAGACGCACGATCCGCAATTCCGCATGCCCCGTCGATCATCGTGCCGGCTACGCTTGCCCCCCGCCCTGCAGGTGCGCTTGCGGAGGATGCCGAAAGCCTCGCCACGGCAGCCGCCGAAAGGCTCAACGCACATATGCGGGCGCTGCGGCTTGCGAACCGCCGGCCGGGTGCGGAATTGAAGGTGCCGCTGACGGAACCGGAGCGCCCGGAACAGAGGGACGCAGCGGATGCGCCGCCAACCATCCAGCCATCAGCGCCGGCTGTTTCCGCATCTTCGGAAGTTTCATTCGACCCGAGCGCGCTGGCGCGTGCCGCCGGCGAGCGCCTCGCAAACCATCTCCGCGCGCAACGCGCTGCGCGCGGCGCTTTGCCCGTGCCGTCCGCCCCCGTGCATCACCGCGAACCGTCGGCGGAGCCTGCCGCCATTGAAGCTGCCGTGGCAGAAACCTCCCCGAGCCGCCGCGCTGGCGGCTTCGACGCCGCCACGCTGGCGGACGATGCCGATGCAAGTTTCCGTCTGCACGTAAAGTCCTTGAGGGGCGTTGCCAGAGCGGCCAGGCGGCCGCGCAAAAGCGCGCTTCTCGAGGACGAGCCCATGCCGGCGGAGGACACTCCGCCGCTACTCGGCCACAACAGCGCCGGCGCCATGCTGGACGACGAGCCTGCGGCACCGCCGCCTGAGCTCCCGGGCCCGGCCATCGACCTCGAGGAACTCGCCGCCCGCGCGGCTTCGATCCACGCCGCCCATGTGGCGCGCAAGCGCGGATCGCTCAAAGTGTTAAACTTCACCCCGGAAATGCTGTCGCACTACCGGGTTTCGGCCAATGGCTCCGCTCAGGATAAAAAGCGGACCGATCACAAGGAGGACTAGCAATGGCTCGCGTATTCGAGGGCATGTATATCGGTGGCGGCTGGTCGGCCGCCCAGAAAAGCTTCAAGGACTACAATCCAGCGGACGGCTCGGTCTGGGCCGAGGTGCCGGATTCCGGCCGTGCCGAGACTGCGGCCGCCATCGAGGCGGCTCACGCTGCCTTCCCGGAATGGTCGCAACTGCCCTTCTCCAAGCGCGCCCACTATATCCACAAGGCCGCCGAGGTCTGGGAAAAGCGCAAGATGGAGATCATCGACGCCATTCAGGCCGAAGGTGGTGGATGGTTCGGCAAGGGCATGTTCGAGACCGGCTATGTGACGGAAGTGTTCCACGCCGCCGCCGCGTCCGTCTGGCAGCCAACCGGAGAGGTGCTGCCGTCCGAGTACGGCAAGGTGTCGATGGCGGTGCGCCGTGCGATGGGCGTGGTTTCCGTCATCAGCCCGTGGAACTTCCCCTGCATCCTGACGGCGCGCGGCTTTCTGTTCCCGCTTGCGGCCGGCAACACGATCGTGCTCAAGCCCTCGGAGGAGACGCCCTATCTCGGCGGCCTGCTCTTCGCGGAAATCTTCGAGGAAGCCGGGCTGCCCAAGGGCGTGTTCAACGTCGTGACCTGCTCGCGCGACAATGTCCGCGAGGTCGGCGACGAACTGATCGAGCATCCCTACGTCAAGGGCATCTCCTTCACCGGCTCGACGGCCGTCGGGCGGCAGATCGCGGCGAAGGCCGGCGCGCATCTCAAGAAGTGCTGCGTGGAGCTTGGCGGCAAGGATTCCCTCATTGTGCTGGAAGATGCCGAGATGGAGCGCGCCACGCAGGCCGCGAATTTCGGTTCCTTCATGCATCAGGGCCAGATCTGCATGTCGGTCGAGAAGGTGCTTGTGCACGAGAAGATCTTCGACGATTTCCTCAAGCGATTCGTGGAGCGCGCCTCCAAGCTGAAGGTGGGCGATCCGACCAAGAGCAAGGAACACATCATCGGCCCGCTCATCAACGACAAGCAGGTGGCCAAGGTGCGCGAGCAGCTCGAGGACGCCATAGCCAAGGGCGCCAAGGTCGTGCTCGGCGGCAAGATCGAAGGCCGCTTCGTGGAACCGACCATCCTTACCGGCGTCACTCCGGACATGAAGCTCTATCAGGACGAGACATTCGGCCCCGTGGTCCCGGTGATCCCGTTCCGCAGCGACGAAGAAGCGATCCAGATCGCCAACGACACGGAATACGGCCTCTCGGCAGGCGTGATGTCGCGCGACGAGGGCCGGGCGCTCGCCATCGTCAACAAGCTCGACACGGGCAACTGCCATGTGAACTGCTCATCGGTGAATGACGAGCCGCATGTGCCGTTCGGCGGGTTCAAGGCATCCGGCGTTGGCAAGCATGGCGGCCGCTGGTCGCTTGAAACCTTCACCGAGACGCGCTGGATCACGCTGGACCGCGGCGGCCGTCCCTATCCGCCGATGTTCTGATCGCGTCAAATCGTTACCTGCGGAAAGGGCGGCGTTCCCCGGAGCGCCGCCCTTTCCATTTGAGCATCGCCGTCCCGAAACCTTACCGAATGCGGATAAATTTAATCCACTTCCTTCAGCAAGGTTCAATTCCTGGCTGCTATTCACAAGCGGACGAATACAGCAGGGCGAAATACGGGGCTTTCCATATGAAACATCTGCTTGCATGTGCCGGCATGGCGCTGGCGTTTCTCGCCGCGCAGCCTGTCGCGGCATCCGCGGCGAGCATCGTCGCCAAGGTCAATCTCTCGACCCAGACCATGACGGTCACGCATCGTGGCAAGGTCAAGTACCGCTGGCGTGTCTCCACGGCACGCGCCGGCAAGGTGACGCCGACCGGCACATGGACGGCGAAATGGCTCTCCAAGAACCACCGCTCCAGCCGCTACAACAATGCACCGATGCCGTACTCGATCTTCTACAACGGCAATTATGCGGTCCACGGCACGAATCAGGTGAACCGCCTCGGCCGCCCGGCTTCCGCCGGCTGCGTCCGCCTCGACACCAAGAATGCCGCCATCCTCTATTCGCTCGTGCAGCGCGAGGGCTTGAAGAACATGAAAATCGTGGTCCAGCACTGACGCCACGCCGCTTTTCGTTTAGTCGCCACCTCGCCGCGTCCGCCGACGCGGCGATTTTTTTTGCCCCATTGCAAAGTTTTGCCTTACAAGGGCGCAAATTCGCTCCGGCCGGAGCGAGGGCAATCGAAATCCGCCCGGTGCCGTGCCGCCCCTCCAGCGGCGTTTGCGTTCGGCTTCTCTTCCTGGGGAGGTAGACCTGAAGACTTTCGGTTTCGGCCTCGAAGCGTTCGGACTGCTCGTGCTTCGCTTCCCGCGCGCTTTCACCGCGCTTCTGGCCGTATCGCTGGTCGCCTGCGTCGCCTCCCTGCCCAATCTCCGGTTCGACGGCAATATCCTCAGCGTGCTGGAGACGGACGGCGAGGCATTCCAGAACTATCGACGCGTGCAGCGGGACTTCCGTGATTTCTCGCGCGATCTCGGCATCATCGTGCGGGCCGACGATCTTTACACGCCGGAAGGTATCGAGAAGCTGCGCAACCTGCATCTCGACCTGACCTTGATCGACGGCGTGGAAGGCGTTTTCTCGCTTTTCTCATCGAGCAGCATAGACCCCGGCAGCGGGGCCGTCATCCCGGCCATACCGGAGAGGATTGCGCCCGGCACCGACGTCAAGTCTCTCATCGCCCGCGCAGCGAAAGAGAACATGCTGGTGGAGCAACTCGCCCGGCCCGACCGGAACGCGGCGCTGATCTCCATCGAAAGCCCGTTCTCGGAAGCTGCCGGCCGGCCGCCGGACCCGGCGCCGGTCCACGCGCTGATCGAGGAAATACGCGAACTCGCCCCGCCAGGGCTTCAGCTCGATTTCGTCGGCTACCCGCTCATGCGCGCGGATGCGGTCGAGGCGCTGATCTCCGACCAGTTCCTCCTCACTTCGGTCGGCATCGCGATGGTATTCGCCATTGCGCTCATCACCTTCCGCGCCGTCGGACCGGCGCTGATCTGCGCCCTGCCCGCGCTCACCGCAATCATCTGGGTGCTTGGCGGCTACGGACTGAGCGGCACGCCAATCAATTATCTTTCCACCGCGCTGCCCACCATCGCGATGGTGATCGCGCTGGTCGACACGATCATGGTGTATTTCAGCTGGCTGGGCTACCGGCAGGAGGGCGTGGCCAATCACGACGCCATCGTTTCCGCCATACTCCGGGCCGGACCGGCAAATTCGATGAACATGGTGACTACGGCGATCTCTTTCGCTTCCTTCGCTCTCGGCGGCAATGCCGCGATGCGGCAGCTCGCCTTTCTCGGCTCACTGGCCGTGGTCATATCCTTCGTCGTGGTGCTGGTGGTGCTGACGCTCGCCCTGCATTTCGTCGGGGATCGCATTCGCGTGGAAGCGCGCAAGCCCTTTTTCGCCGCGCTCGGACCGATGGTCGCGCGGCTTTCCCAGACCCGCACCCGCGGGCTGACCGCGGCGTCCATCGTCATCACTCTCGTTTTCCTGCCCGGCCATTTCCTCATCGGCGAGCAACATCTGGTCACGGCGCAACTTCCGGCAGCGTCGGAGGCGGCAAAGGGCGAAAGGCTCGCCTCGGAGATATTCGGCGGGGTCGCGCCTATCTACATGATCCTGCCCGTGCCGAAAGGACATAGTTGGTCGGATGACGGCGCCCTCACCACGCTCGAGAAGGCAGAGAATGAATTCGGCCATGAGATCGGCGACAAGCGGGTCTTTTCGCTCACCCAGGTTCGCGACGCGGGCCTCAGCGGAGAGAAGATCGCCGACATCTTCAAGGATGCGCCCGAGACACTGGCCGGCCGCTTCATCTCGGAAGATCGCGACGAATTCCTTATCACGGGCACCGTGCCATACGGGATGGAACCCGATGCTGCACGCGCCGTGGCGGAGAATGCCGTCTCGCGGCTTGCCACGCAGGGCATCGCGGGGGCGAAGGTGACCGGCTACCCGATCCTCGCTTCAACAGAAATCCCCAAGCTCGTCGGCTCGCTCCGGCAAAGCTTCGTCTGGGCCATCGTGCTGGGCATCGCCGTGATCGCCGCGGCGTCGCGCGCGCCATTGGTCGCGCTGGCCACGCTCCTGCCCAATCTCGTGCCGCTGCTGTTCATCGAAACAGCCCTGTGGCTTGCGGGCGAACCTATGGACGTGGCGCATATCATCGCGCTCACCATCGCCTTCGGCATCACGGTGGACAATGCGATCCACTTCATCAACCTGTTCCTAGCCGATGTGGAGGCAGGCATGGACGATGTGGCAGCGATGAGATCCTCGCTGACGGAGGTCACGCCGGCACTGGTGGCCGCCACGCTCATGTTCATCGGCGGCTCCATCGGCACGCTGTTCAGCAGCATGCCTTCCGTGTTCAACCTGGGCTTCCTGATCATCATCGCGCTGGCGACGGGGCTCATCGCCAACCTGACCCTGCTGCCTGCCTTGATCCTGACATTCCGCCGCCTTACGCCTCGGGGCCTCAGGCTCGCATGATGGAGGTTCGGGATTTGACGGGTTCAGCCGGCAGGATCGCAGCAATCGCAGCCCTTACGCTCGGCGCGCTGACCGCCCACGCACCGGCGCAAACGGACGGGGCGGAATTTCTCAGCGCCTATGCGGGCGAATGGCGCGGCAGCGGCGAGACGCGGCCCGATCCGCGCTCGGAACCGACCCGCGTGACCTGCCGGGTGTCGGCAATCTTCGATGAAAACGCCGGAGCATTGCGCAACAAGGGCCGCTGCGGCACCACGCGGGGCACGCGTGACCTCAACGGAACACTACGGCTGGATGGAGCCAATCTGACCGGCGATTTTCTCGGTCAGGCGGCAGCTTCCGGGCTGGTCAACCCGCGCGCGAGGATCGACCAGAACATGATCGTGTCGGAGGCGGAAGTGCCCGACGGGGCGAAGATGGTGCGCGTTCGCACCTTCCTCACCCATCCCGAGGATGGATCTTTCCGCGTCCAGAGCCAGTATTTCGACCGCGACGCGAATCAATGGATCGTGGCCGGCGAGTTAGAATTTACCCGCCAGTAGAACACCCCGGCCAAAGCGGCCGGGGTGCGTATCGCGACGCGGCGATTATTTCCTTGCGAGGATGTCGCGGATTTCGGTGAGCAGCGCGACGTCGGCGGGCGGCGCCTCGGGGGCCGCCGCCTTTTCGCCCTCCAGACGGCGGCGCAGATTGTTCACCGCCTTCACGATCAGGAAGATGATC
>Ga0180222_1001966_pt1 | contig 18540 bp, 4 predicted proteins | sample eDN5th37CKraftOP_FD_151336 | JGI IMG/M metagenome (GOLD analysis project Ga0180222, IMG submission 151336) | Enriched Organic Plus compost microbial communities from Emeryville, California, USA - eDNA 5th pass 37_C Kraft OP (version 2) (version 2) ... | reverse complement strand
CGGCCGCCGAGATCGCGCCGTCGGCGCTGTTCAGCGAATTCGGCATGGATTCGGTGCGCGCGGTGATGCTGATCAACGCGCTCGAAGACTGGCTCGGCCTCGAGCTGCCGCCGACCTTGATCTGGGACTATCCGAGCATCGGCCAGATGGCCGGCCATCTCATCGGTCTTGCCGCGGCGCGCGCGCCGCGCAGGGCGTCCGACGACGCGCGAAACGGAGCGGCCCACAAGGGCAACGGCGATGCCGCGGCACGGCGGGGACATTACGTCGATAGCGACATGAACCTTTTGGCCGAGATCGATCGGCTCTCCGACGACGAGGTCAAATCGCTGCTCGCGCAGATCCCGGAATCCAATTGAACGCAATGGTCCAGACAGTCGAGCTGCCGAACCCCCTGATCTCCGACGATGTACGGGCGCGATTGCGCCGGTTGCTGCGCGAGCGCGTCGGCCTGGTCGGCGACTGGTATCCGCTCTCGCACGGGCAGGAAGCGCTTTGGTTTCTGTGGAAGCTCGCGCCGGAAAGCTGGGCCTACAACATCGCGCTGCCGGTCGGCATGCGCGGGCCGCTCGATATTCCCGCCTTGCGTCGGGCCTTGCGCCGGTTGTCGGACCGGCATGCCTGCCTACGCACCGAATTCAAGGAAGAGAACGGAAAGACGCGCCAGCGCGCCCGCGCCCGCCAGGATGTGCCGGTGGAGGAAATCGACGCATCCGCCTTGAGCGATGCCGCCTGCGACGCGGCCGTGCGCGCGAGCGCGCGCCGTCCGTTCGATCTCGAAGCGGACGCGACGCTCCGCGTGACGCTTTTTCGGCGCAGCGCGACCCGTCACGTGCTGCTCTTTGTCATCCCGCACATCATCGGCGACCTGTGGTCGTTCATCGTGCTGATGGACGAATTGCGCATCGCCTATGCGGCGGAAAAAGCCGGCGAGGCTCCCGACCTGCCGCCGCTCGCCGTCGGCTATGAGGATTTCGTGCGCTGGCAGCGGCGCATCCTCGAAGGCGACAGCGGCGAGGCGCAATGGCGTTACTGGCAAGAGCAGCTCGGCGGCGAATTGCCGGTGCTCGACCTGCCGACCGACCATGTGCGCCCGCCGATGCAGAGCTTTCGCGGCGGCACGGTCAGCGCGCGGCTCGACGCCGCGCTCACGGCCGAACTGAAGCAGCTCGCGGCCAAGGAGAACGCGACGCTGTTCATGGCGCTGCTGGCGGCCTTCCAGATCCTGCTGCATCGCTACAGCGGGCAGGACGATCTCATCGTCGGCGCGCCGGTGTCCGGGCGTCATCGCGGCGAATTCGCCGGCGTGTTCGGCGATTTCGTCAACATGGTGCCGTTGCGCGCCGGCCTTTCCGGCGATCCGGGGTTTCGCGACGTGCTGGCGCAGGCGCGCGCGAAGGTGGTCGGCGCCATCAAGCACCAGGATTTTCCCTTCTCGCTCATGGTCGACCGCTTGCAGCCGACGCGCGACCTCAGCCGTTCGCCGGTCTTCCAGGCCTCTTTCGTCCTGCAGCAGTTCCACCGTTTCGAGCAATTGTCGCGCGCGTTGCTGACGTCGCCGGACGAGCCGCCGATTCCATTCGGCGATCTGACGCTCGAACCGTGGCCGCTCGACCAGCAGGAAGGGCAGTTCGATCTCAGCCTGGAAATGAAAGAAGACGAGCAGGGGCGGGTGATCGGCTCCTGGAAATATGCCGCCGATTTGTTCGAGGCGGAAACCGTCCGGCGTATGGCCGGGCATTTCGAGACTTTGCTGCGCGCCATCGTCGCCGATCCCGCTTGCCCGATCGGCGAACTGCAATTGCTGACGGAAACCGAGCGCAAAGCCGCGATCGCGGAGGGGCAGGGCCGCGCCGTCGCGCTGCCGGCGGCTCATTCGGTCTATGAATTGTTCGAGGCGCAGGCCGCCCGGCGCCCCGCAGCCACGGCACTCGTGTACGGGGATGCCTCGCTGAGCTATGGCGAGCTCGCCGGCAAAGTCGATCATTTCGCCCGCCGGCTCGCCGCGCTCGGTGTCGGACCGGACGTCGTCGTCGCCATGTTGCTGCCGCGCGGATTCGATTTCGTGACGGCGCTTCTGGCCACGTCGAAGGCCGGCGGCGCCTTCCTGCCGCTCGATCCGCGTCATCCGCTCGTTCGTACGGCGCAGATTGTGGGTAACGACCGCGTTCCCCTCGTGCTCACGATGGCGGCGCTGCGGCGCGAGGTGTCGGAGGCGCTGCTCGCGCTGCCGCAAGACCGCCGTCCGCGCGTGGCGACCGTCGAGGAACTCGCCGGCATGGGGCTTGCCGGCGAATTGCAGCCCGCGCGCGCGGGCGACCTCGCCTATGTCATGTATACCTCGGGTTCGACCGGCGCGCCCAAGGGCGTGATGGTCGAGCATCGCGGCATGGTCAACCACGTCCTCGGCAAGCTGTCGGATTTGCGGTTCGCCGAGTCCGACGCGCTGGCGCAGAACGCGCCGCAATCTTTCGACGTGGTGGTCTGGCAATCGCTGGCGCCGCTCGCGGTGGGCGGACGCGCGGTCGTGATGGCGGACGAGATCGCCGAAAGCACGGCCGCGCTCCTGGCCGAGATCGAGCGCAGCGGCGTCACCGTGCTGCAGGTCGTGCCCTCGATGCTGCGCGCGCTGATCGAGGATGTCCACGCGCGCCCGGTGAAGCCGCCGCTCGCGACCTTGCGCTGGATGGTGCCGACCGGCGAGGCGCTGCCGACGGAATTATGCCGCCGCTGGCTCACGCTTTATCCGCATATACCGATCCTCAATACCTACGGCTCGACCGAGTGCTCGGACGATCAATGCCATTACCGGCTCGCGACGCTGGCGCCGGCGGATGAGATCGCGCCGGTGATCTCGATCGGCACGTCCATTCCCAACATGGCGGCCTATGTGCTCGACCGCAATCTCATGCCGGTGCCGCCCGGCGTGGTGGGCGAGCTCTATATCGGCGGCATCGGCGTCGGGCGCGGCTATCGCAACGATCCGGCGCGCACGGCGACATGCTTCGTGCCCGATCCTTTCAGCGCGCGTCCCGGCGCGCGCCTTTACAAGACGCGCGATCTGGCGCGGCGCCGGGCCGACGGCACCGTGGAGTTCCTCGGCCGCGTCGATCACATGATCAAGCTGCGCGGCCTGCGCATCGAGCCCGGCGAGATCGAGACCGCGCTGACCCGCCATCCGGCCGTGTCGCAGGCCGCGGTGGTGGCGCGCGATCATCCGTCCGGCGAACGGCGCTTGGTGGCCTATCTAGTGCGTTCGGGCGAGGGGCCCGCATGCGAAGCGGCCGCGCGCGCGGAAGCGGACGACATCCGCCGCTTTCTCGCCGATGCCCTGCCGCTCTCCATGGTGCCGGCGATGTTCTGTTTCGTCGCGGCGCTGCCATTATCGGCGAACGGCAAGCTCGATTTGCGCCGCCTGCCGGCGCCGGACTGGCAGGCCGGCGCGGTGGATGAATTCGTCGCGCCGCGCAACGCCGTCGAGGAAAAGCTCGCCGCCATCTGGGCGGGGGTGCTCGGCGAGCCGCGCGTCAGCGTCACGGCGGACTTCTTCGCCGTCGGCGGCGATTCGATCCTCAGCATCCAGATCGCCGCGCGCGGCCGCGCCGCCGGACTGGCGTTTCAGCCGCGCGACCTGTTCCGGTTTCGCACCGTCGCGGCGCTCGCCGAGAGCTTGACCGAAGCGTCGCCGCGACCGGCGGCGGACAGCGTCGAAATGGTCGCGCCGCGCGAACTGCCTGCCGTCAGCCCCGAATTTCTCAAGCGTGCCATGGGGCAGGTCGCATTCGACGAGAGAACGATGCCGCACCCTTGATGGATCGAGTGTATTGACGATGAGCGAGCCAGCCGATTTCGACGCCTATCCGCTCTCGCCGATGCAGCAGGGCATGCTGTTCCATACCGTCTCGTCGGCGGGCTCCGACGTGTATGTCGAACAGCTTTCCTCGAGCCTGCAAGGCGCGCTCGATCCGGCCGCCTTCGAGGCGGCCTGGGACGAGATGCTGGCGCGGCACGCCGTGCTGCGCACCGCCTTTGCCTGGCGCGGGTTGCCGGAGCCGTTGCAGGTGGTCGGCCGGCGGCTGCGGCTGCCGCTGGAAATCATCGACTGGCGCGAACGCGGCGCGCAAGCGCAGGCCGACGGCCTGCGCGATTTGCGCAACCAGGAACGGCACCGGGCCTTCGACCTTGCGCGCGCGCCGTTGATGCGGCTGAAGCTCGTCCGGCTTGCGGACGCTCTGCATGAGCTGGTGTGGACCTGGCATCACGCCATCCTCGACGCCTGGTCCGTTCCGATCGTCATCGAGGAATTCTTCGCCGCCTATGCGGCCTGCAAGGAACGCCGCGCGCCGGAGCTTGCGCCGGTCAGGCCTTACCGCGATTTCATCGCCTGGCAACGGTCCGGCGACACGGCCGGCGCCGAGCGGTTCTGGCGCGCGAGCCTCGCCGGCTTTCACGAACCGACCCCGCTCGGCATCGATCGCGCGACGCGGCCCGCGGGCGGGGGAGACGTCGGCGGCGACTATGGTCTCAAGTTCCTCGCGCTTTCGGCGAGCGAAACCGACGCGCTGCGCGCGGCGGCGCGGCGTTCGCGACTCACGCTGAACACCTTCGCGCAGGGCGCATGGGCGCTGCTGCTCAGCCGCTACAGCGGATGCGAGGACGTCGTGTTCGGCACCGCGGTCGCCGGCCGCCCGCCCGAGCTTGCCGGCGTCGAGAGCATGGTGGGGCTGACCATCAATACCGTGCCGGTGCGCGTGCGCGCCGCGCCGGACATGCGTGTCGGTGTCTGGCTCGAGCGTTTGCAGCATCTGCAAGCGGAAACGCGGCTCCATGAACACGCGCCTTTGATCGAGGTGCAGGGCTGGAGCCAGGTTCCGCGCGACCGCCCGCTGTTCGAGAGCCTGCTGGTGTTCGAGAATTTTCCGCTCAGCATCGAACGCATGCGGGGCGGCGGGCTGGCCGTCGCCGGTTTCGATTTCGTCGAGCGCGCGAATTTCCCGCTGACCGTGATGATGACCGTGCGCGAGCGCGGCAAGGTCGGGGTCGGCTACGACCGCGCGCGCTTCGACGACGCCGCGATGGAGCGCCTGCTGCGCCACCTGCGTTGCTTGATGGCCGAGATGTGCGGGGATCCCGACCGGCTTCTCCGCGACCTCGATTATGTCACGCCGCCGGAGCGACAACGGCTGGTCGGTGCATTCAGCCGCAACCCGGCACCGGCCGCCGGCGCGTCGGCGAAAAGCGCGGTCAGCATCACGCGCCTGTTCGAAGCGCGGGCACGCGAAACGCCCGATGCGCTCGCGGCGGTGTTCGCCGGCGTGAGCGGCGATGAACGGGTCACCTATCGCGTCCTGAACGCGCGCGCCAACCGGATGGCCCGCTACCTGCGCCGGCTGGGAATCGGCGCCGAGGCGCGCGTGGCGATCTGCATGGACGCCTCGCTCGCGCGCCTCGTCGCCATTCTCGCGGTGCTCAAGGCCGCCGGCGCCTATGTGCCGCTCGAATCCACGTCGCCCCGCGCTTTGCTGCGCGACCTGATCGCCGACAGCGGCGCGCGCGTGCTGCTGACCGATACCGCGCTTGCCGATGGCCTGTCCGGCAGCGCGGCGCAACTGATCGCCGTCGATGACATCGAGGCGGAATTGCAGCGCGAGGAGCCGTCCGACCTGGCCGATGCCGCCGGCCCGGACAACGCCGCCTACCTCATCTATACGTCGGGCTCGACCGGGCGCCCCAAGGGCGTGGTGGCGACGCATCGTTCGCTCGCGCATCTCGTCGATGCGCAGATCGACGCGTTCCGGATTTCGGCGTCGAGCCGCGTGCTGCAATTCGCTTCGCTGAGCTTCGACGCCTCGGTTTCGGAGATTTTCACGGCGCTTCTTTCCGGCGCCTGCCTTTATATGGCGCCGCGCAATCTGCTGGTGCCCTCGCATGATTTCCTGCGCCTGATGCAGCGCTGGCGCATCAGCGTGGTGACGATTCCGCCCTCGGTGCTGACGCGGATGCCGGCCGGCGACCTGCCCGCGCTCGAAACGCTGGTCTCGGCCGGCGAGGCCTGTCCGCCCGAACTGGTCGCGCGCTGGGCGCGCGGGCGGCGCTTCCTCAATGCCTATGGGCCGACGGAAATCACCGTCTGCGCGACGGCGGCCGAGGTGGCGGCGGACGGCCAAAAGCCGAGCATCGGGCGCGCCATCGGCGCGGCGCGCGTCTACGTGCTCGATTCCCACATGCGTCCGGTGCCGATCGGCGTTGCCGGCCATCTGCATGTCGGCGGGCCGGGCGTGACGCGCGGCTATTGGAACCGTCCGGGCATCACGGCGGCGAGCTTCATTCCCGACCCGTTCTCCGATGTGCCGGGCAGCCGGTTCTATCGCACCGGCGATCTGGCGCGTTTCCTCGACAATGGCGACATCGAGTTTCTCGGCCGCGTCGACGATCAAATGAAGGTCCGCGGCTTTCGCATCGAGCCGGGCGAGATCGAGACGGTGCTGCGCGAACAGCCCGGCATTCGCGAGGCGGCGGTGGTGCCGGTCGGCAAGCCCGGCGCGGATACGCGCCTCGTCGCCTATGTGGTGCCGGACCGGCAGGCGCCGCCCGCGCCGAAGGCCGAATGGTGGCCCTCGATCGCGGAATTTTTCGTCTATGACGATCTCGCCTATCACGCGATGACGAGCGACGAGCGGCGCAATGCGAGCTACCGCGCCGCCTTCGCCGAACATGTGAAGGACCGCGTCGTCCTGGAGGTCGGCACCGGTCCCGAGGCGCTGCTGGCGCGGTTCTGCGTCGAGGCCGGCGCGCGGCGCGTGTATGCGGTCGAACTGCTGGCGCAGAGTTACGAAAAGGCGCGCGCGCGCGTGGCCGAACTCGGCCTCGACGACCGCATCTTCGTCCTGCACGGCGATGCCACCAAGATCGACCTGCCGGAACCGGCGCAGGTCTGCGTTTCGGAAATCGTCGGCTCGATCGGCGGCAGCGAAGGGGCCGCCGTCGTGCTCGCGGGCGTGCGGCGCTCGCTCAGGCTGGACGCCAGAATGGTTCCGCGCCGCAGCACGACGCTTTACGCCCCGGTCGAACTGCCGGAGGAATTGCTGCGCGCGCCCGGTTTCGCCGCATTGCCGGCGCGCTATGTGCGCAAGATTTTCGATCAGGTCGGCTACCCCTTCGATCTTCGCCTGTGCGTCAAGGGACTCGACCGCGCGCATCTGCTCAGCGAGCCGCGCGTGTTCGAAGACCTCGATTTCGAAGGCGCGGTCGCGGCCGAAGCACGCCACACGGCGCAGTTCGAGATCGCGCGTGACGGGACCTGGTCCGGGTTCCTGGTATGGCTGACCCTCGATACCGGCGCCGGCGAACGGATCGACATTCTGGAGCACGAACACTGCTGGTTGCCGGTGTTCTTGCCCGCCGTTCATCCCGGCGTGCCGGTTTCCGCCGGCGACCGGATCGAGGCCGTTTGCGGCGCGGTCCTGTGCGACAACGGCGTCAATCCCGACTATTTCGTCGAAGGCGTGCTGCATCGCGCGGGCGGTGCTGCCGCCTCGTTCCGGCATGACTCGCCGCACCATGCGCGCGCCTTCCGTGCTTCTCCATTCTATGCGGACTTTTTCCGCACGGCCGAGCTGCCGCTCGACGCGCGCCAGGCCGGCCGGGTCGAGCCGGCGGATTTCAACACCGACGCCATCAAGCGGCGTCTGGCCGAACGCCTGCCGAAACACATGCTGCCGTCGCAGATCGTGCGGCTCGATGCGCTGCCGCTGATGCCGAGCGGCAAGCTCGACCGCCGCGCCTTGCTCGCGCAGGCATCCGCTCGCCGCGACGACAGTGCGCGCCCGGTCGCGCCGCCCAAGAGCCGTATCGAAGTGACGGTCGCCGCCATCTGGCGCGACATTCTGAAGATTCCGACGGTCGGCTTGCAGACCAATTTCTTCGATCAAGGCGGCCACTCCCTGCTGCTGCTGCAAGTGCAGGACCGGCTCAAGGAAGAGCTTGGCGTCGAGATCCCGGTCACCGACCTGTTCAAGTATCCGACGGTCGAGGCGCTGGCGCGCCGTCTTGCTCGGCAGGCGAGCGAGGCGCCGCGCGCCGTCCACGAGCCGGCGGCCGGCCTGCGGCGTGCGCAGGCGCGCCGTGCCGCCGTCGTGCAGATGGGCGAACGCCATCGGCCGCAGCCGCTCGCCGGCGAGGAAGCGCCATGAAGCCGGGCGACCATGCATTGCCGGCCGGCGCCATTGCCGTCATCGGCCTTGCCTGCCGCTTTCCCGGCGCCAATACGGCAGATGAGTTCTGGCGCAATCTGCGCGCCGGCACGGAGTCGATCACCCGTTTCAGCCCCGACGAGCTGGCGGCGGCCGGGCTGGATCGCGATCTCATCGAGGATCCAGCCTACGTGCCGGCCAAGGGCGTGCTCGCCGGAGCGGACTGTTTCGATGCCGGCTTCTTCGGCCTGAGCGCGCGCGAAGCGGCGCTCATCGATCCGCAGCATCGCGTGTTCCTCGAATGCGCCTGGAGCGCGCTGGAGGATGCCGGTTACGAGCCGCGCCATTATCAAGGCGCGATCGGCGTTTTCGCCGGCAGCATCCTCAGCACCTACTTGTTGCAGAATGTCTGGCCCAATCGCGCGATCGTCGATAGCGCCGGGGTGTTCCAGACCGCGCTCGGCAACGATCCGACCTTCCTCGCCACCCGCGCGTCTTATTTGTTCGATCTGCGCGGGCCCAGCGTCAGTGTCGGCACCGCCTGTTCGACATCGCTGATGGCGGTGCACCTGGCCTGCCAGAGCCTCATCGTGCACGAGAGCGACATGGCGCTGGCCGGCGGCGTGTCGATCCATTTGCCGCTTGTCGGCGGCTATCGCTACGAGGAGGGCGGCATCCTGTCGCCCGACGGCCATTGCCGGCCGTTCGACGCGGCCGCGCGCGGCACCGTGTCCAGCGATGGCGTGGGCGTCGTCCTGCTCAAACGTCTCGAGGACGCCGTCGCCGACGGCGACTGCATCCGTGCCGTGATCCGCGGCTCGGCGGCCAATAATGATGGCAGCGCCAAGGTCGGCTACACCGCGCCGAGTGTCGGGGCGCAGGCGCAGGTCATCGCCGAGGCGCTGGCCGTCGCCGGCGTGGCGCCCGAAACGCTGTCGATGATCGAGGCCCATGCCGCCGGCACGCTGCTGGGCGATCCGATCGAGGTGGCGGCGCTGGCCGAGGCCTTCGCCGGCTGCGGCGGCGAAAAGTTGTGCGCGCTCGGATCGGTCAAGAGCAATATCGGCCATGTCGATGCGGCGGCCGGAATCGCGGGCCTGATCAAGACGGTGCTGTCGCTGCAGCACCGCGAAATTCCGCCGACGCTGCATTTCCGCGCGGCCAACGCGCAGATCGCCTTCGAGGGCACGCCCTTCTACGTCAATCATGCGCCGCGCCCGCTCGATCATTCGCCATACCCGGCGCGCGCGGGTGTCAGCTCGTTCGGCATCGGCGGCACCAATGTGCATGTGGTGTTGGAAGAGCCGCCGCCGGTGGAGCAGGAAGCGTGCGCCGCGCGGCCGTTCCAGCTGCTCGCTTTGTCCGCCCGTACGCCGGCGGCGCTCGAGCTTGCGACCGACCGATTGGCCGAGCATCTCGAACGGCATCCCGATCTCGCACTGGACGACGTCGCCCGCACCCTCCTGCGCGGGCGGCGTGGCTTCGAGCATCGGCGCGTCCTGGTCTGCCGCGACCGCCACGAAGCGATTGCAGGGCTGCGCGGGCGCGATCCGCAGCAATTGCTGAGCGGACAGGCGGCAGCGGCGCCGCCGTCGCCGGCTTTCATGTTCCCCGGCCTCGGCGATCATTATCCCGGCATGGGCTGGGAGCTCTACTGCGCCGAGCCCGAATTTCGCCGCACGGTGGACGAATGCGCCGAACTCCTGCGCGGTCGGCTCGACGGCGATATCCGCGACCATCTTTATCCCGGCCGCGGCTGGAGCAACCCGGTTTTCGACGGCGGCGCGGAATCGAGCAAGGCGATGGTCCCGGCGCTCGACTTGCGCGCGATGCTCGCGCGCGCGCGCGACGCCGACCGGTGCGACGCGACGCAGGACCGTCCCGATGTGGCGCAGCCGGCGATCTTCGTGACCGAAATGGCGCTGGCGCAGCTTCTGCGCAGTTGGGGCATCGAGCCGCAGGCGATGATCGGCTACAGCATCGGCGAGTTCACCGCGGCTTGCGTGAGCGGCGTGTTCTCGCTTGCCGATGCGCTCAAGCTGGTGGCCGCGCGCGCGCGGCTCATCCAAAGCCGCGTTCCGCCCGGCGCCATGCTGGCTGTGCCGGCCAGCGAGTCCGATTTGCGGCCGCTGCTGCCGCAGGGCGTGGCGCTGGCGGCGGTGAACGGCCCCGCATTGACCGTGGCGTCCGGCGAAGAGGCCGGCATCGCCGAGCTGGAACGCCGGCTCTCCGAACGCGGCGTCGACGCGCGGCGGCTGCGCAGCACGCATGCCTATCACTCGCCGATGATGGAGACGATCGTCGCGCCGCTCATCGCGGCGCTCGCGGATGTCACGCTCAATCCGCCGCGCATCCCCTATGTCTCCTGCCTGACCGGCACCTGGATCAGCGACCAACAGGCGACGAGCCCGCAATACTGGGCCGAGCATCTATGCCGCACGGTGCGCTTCCATCAGGGCATCGGCGAACTCCTGTCCGATGCGAACCGCGTTCTCATCGAAGTCGGTCCCGGCCAGTCGCTCACCTCGCACGCCATCGCCGAACGTACCCGCCGCGCGGGCCGCACAAGTCCGGCGATCCCGACGATGCGCTGGTCCTACGGACGGCAATCCGAATGGGCGGTGCTCATGCGCGGTGTCGGCCTGTCGTGGCTCGCCGGCGTGTCGATGGATCTGGCGCAATTGATGCCCGGCAAGCGGCGCGTGCCGCTGCCGACCTATCCGTTCGAGCGCCAGCGCTATTGGATCGACCCGCCCGTGGCCGCTGCCAGCGCGGGCGCGGCCGCGGCCGCGACCGCGCGCAAGGACCCCGACGTGTCGGAGTGGTTCTACCTTCCCTATTGGAAGCCCTCGATGCCGGCCGTGGCGGGGCCCGCAACGAAGGCGGACGGCGCATGGCTGATTTTGTGCGACGATCACGGGCTGGGGCACGATCTCGCCGCAGGCTTGCGCGCGCGCGGCGACGATGCGGTGGCTGTGATCCCGGAGGACGACGGTTACCGCGCATTGATCCGCGATCTGCACCGGCAAGGCCGCGCACCGAAACGCATCGTGCATTTGTCGAGTCTCACCGCCGGCGCCGGCGGCGTGCCGTCCGCGTCGCGCTTCGCGTCCATGCAGGATGCCGGCTTCCGCAGCCTGATGCGGTTGTTGCCGGCGCTGTCGGCCGAAGGGCTGGCGGAAGGCACGCGGATCGAGGTCGTCACCAACCGGCTTTACGAGGTTGGCGGCGACGAGCCGCTCGTGCCGGAAAAGGCGACCCTGCTCGGTCCGCTGATGGTCGCGCCGCAGGAGCATCCGGGCCTGATTTGCCGCGCCATCGATGTGGACATCGCGCCCGAGGACGCGCGACGCCGCGATGAACTCGTGGCGCAGATCATCAACGAAATCAGCAGCGGCCGCACGGATGTTTCGGTGGCTTACCGGCAAGGGCGGCGCTGGGCTCCGGCCTACGAGCGGGTGAAATTGGCGGCGGTCCCGACCGCGTTGCGCCCGCGCGGCGTCTACCTCATCACCGGCGGGCTCGGCGGCGTCGGCCTGGTGCTCGCGCGCCATATCGCGCAGGCGGCGCAAGGACGGCTGGCACTGATCGGACGCTCGGCCTTTCCGGCGCGCGCGGAATGGGACGGCTGGCTCGCGGGACATGACGCGCGCGATCCGACCGCCGTGAAAATCCGCGCGCTGCAGGCGCTCGAGGAGCTGGGCGCCGAGGTCTTGGTACTGAGCGCGGATGTTTCCGATGCGCAGGCGATGCGCCGCGTCTTGGCCGAAATCGACGCCCGCTTCGGCGCATTGCATGGCGTCATCCATGCGGCCGGATCGGTCGGCATGCAGGCGTTCCGGGAAATCAACCAGGCGACGCCGGCCGACGCCGAGGCGCAATTCGCCGCCAAGGTGCATGGCGTGCTGGCGCTCAACGACGTTCTCGGCGACCGGCCGCTCGATTTCTGCCTGCTGACCTCCTCGCTTTCGGCGGTGCTCGGCGGGCTGGGTTTTGCCGCTTACAGCGCCGGCAATCTGTTCATGGACGCGTTCGCGCGCTGGAAAAACCGCGCCGGCGCCACGCCGTGGATCAGCGTCAACTGGGACAGCTGGCGCTTGTCGGACGTGAAGCCGGCCATCGCCGGCCTCGGCGCGACCGTGAGCGAATTCGTGATGGAGCCGCGCGAAGGCGCGGAGGCGTTCGACCGCATCCTGGCGCACGGCGCGCGCGGACAGATCGTGGTGTCGTCGGGCGACCTGCATCATCGCCTGCGGCAATGGATCGAACTCGGCGACCGCGCGCATGGCGCCGCGGTCGCGGAGAAGGCGCATCCGCGCCCCGCTCTGCGTTCTTCCTATGCGGCGCCGCGCGGGCAGCTCGAAGTCGCGCTGGCCGAGATCTGGCGCGACCTGTTCAATGTCGAGCCGATCGGCGTGCACGACAATTTCTTCGAGCTGGGCGGCCATTCGCTGCTCGCCACGCAGCTCAATGCGCGCATCTCGTCGCGGCTGCAGGTGGAGATGTCGCTGGCGACGCTGTTGCAGGCGCCGACGATCGCCGAACAGGCGCTGCTCATCGTCGGCACGCAGGCCGCCAAGGCCGATCCCGACATGCTCGAACGCATGCTGGCCGAGGTCGGCGAATTGTCCGGCAGCGACATCGCGGGATTGCTGGCCGAGATCGGCCGGCCCGATGCCCTGGCGGTCGATCATGGGTAGCTCGTTCAACCGCATCAAAGAGCTTTCGCCGGAACAGCGCGACCTGCTGTTGCGCCGTCTCGCCCAGGCCGACCGCGGGGAAGCGGGCGAGCCCGCGAAGCTCACGCCGCTCGAGCGCAGGGCCGCGGGCGGAGCGGCCATGTCCTTCGCGCAGGAGCGGCAATGGTTTCTCGACCGGCTCAATCCCGGCGATCCGGCCTTCATCATCACCGGCTCGCTCCGCCTCACCGGCAGGCTGTCGCTGCCGGCGCTGCGCGAGACCTTCGACACGATCCTGCGCCGGCACGATACGTTGCGGGCGAATTTCTCCGCGCCCGCCGGCGAGCCGGTGCAGACGATCCGGCCGCCGTCGCCGATGCCGCTCGATGTGCTCGATCTGTCCGCGCTCGATCCGGCGGCCCGCGAGGCCGAATGCCGGCGCCTCTATCGGCAGGAAACGGCGCAGGGTTTCGACCTCGCGCGCGATCCCTTGCTGCGCGCGCGCCTCATCCGGCTCGGCGCGTTGGAGCATTTCTTGATCTTCAGCATGCACCACATCGTCTCCGACGGCTGGTCGATCGGCGTGCTGCTGGAAGAGATGGGGCGCCTCTACGCCGCTTACGCGCAGGGGCGGGCGGCCGACCTGCCCGACCTGCCGATCAGTTATGGCGATTTCGCCGCCTGGCAGCGTGAGCGCCTTCTCAATGGCGCGCTCGAGCGCGGGCTCGCTTATTGGCGCAAGCAGTTGGACAATCCGCCGCCGGTTCTGGAATTGCCGGCGGACCGGCTCAAGCATTGCAGCGCGCCGGCGGCCGAGCGCGACCGCGCGGGCGCGACCAGCGAACGGCTGATCGACCGGGACCTGAGACAGGCGCTCGAAACGCTGAGCCGGCAGGAAGACTGCACGCTGTTCGTGACCTTGCTGACCGCCTTCATGGTGCTGCTGATGCGTTGCACCGGGCGCGAGGATATCTTGATCGGCTCGCCGGTCAGCGGACGGATCCGGGTCGAGACCGAAGGCTTGATCGGGCTGTTCCTCAATACGCTGGCGCTGCGGGCGCGGCTCTCGCCCGCGATGACCTTCCGCGAGGCGGTCGCGCTGGTGCGCAAGACGGTGCTGGACGGGCTGACGCATCACGAGGTCCCGTTCGAGCGCGTGGTGCAGGAGCTCGACCCGGAACGCAGCTCGACCAGCCACCCGCTGTTCGAAACCTTCTTCAATTTCACGCCGTCGCCGCCGCGCGTGCTCGACGTCGCGGGCCTGCGCGCGAGCTTCGAGGCGCCGGCGGGCATGCCGTCCGAATTCGCCATGGTCCTCTACGTGACCGAATGGGAGGGGGCGCTCGAACTGAAGGCGCTTTATCAGCGCGCGCGCTATTCCGAGGCACGCATGGCCTGCTTCATGGAGCAGCTCGAGGCGATCCTGCGTCAGGCCGTGGCCGATCCGCTGGCGCGGCTGGGGGCGTTCGATCTGGCGACATCGCTGTCGCGCGAATTGTTGCCCGATCCCGGCGCGCCGCTCGACCGGCCGGAACAAATGTCCGTGCCGGCTTCGCTCGCGGCATGGATCGCGCGCACGCCGGAGGCGCCGGCGCTCGTGCAGGGCGGAACGGCGATGAGCTATGCGCAATTCGGCGCGGCCGTGGACGGCTTGGCGGCGCGCCTCAAAGCCGCCGGCTTGCAGCCAGGCGACGTGGTGGCGGTGCGCGGGGCCCGTTGTCCGGGTTTCATCGTCGGCATGGCCGCGGTCTTGCGCGCCGGCGGCGTGCTCTTGAACATTAGTCTCGATCTGCCGGTGGAGCGCCAGCGCCGGATGCTGCAACAGGCCCAGGCGCGCTTGCTGTTGCAGGTCGGCGCGCGCCCGCCGGACGACGATTGGCCGGGCGAATGGCCGGGCTTGCACGTCGTCGATATCGACGCGCGCGGCACGGTGCCGGATTCGGTCGATGGTGATTTGCCGGCCGTCGAACCGCTGGCCCCGCGCGCACCGGCTTACATCTTCTTCACGTCCGGCAGCACCGGCACGCCCAAGGTCGTGCTCGGCAATCACGAAGGCCTGGCGCACTTTCTGGCCTGGCAGCGCCGGACCTTCGAGGTCGGTCCGGGCGACCGCTGCGCGCAGCTCACCGGCGTGTCGTTCGACGTGATCCTGCGCGACGTCTTCCTGCCGCTGACCTCGGGCGCGACGCTGGTGCTGCCGCCCGAGGGCATGGCCGGCGCGCAGACCGTGCGCTGGCTGGCCGACGAGCGCATCACGCTCCTGCACACCGTGCCTTCGGTGGCCGAGACCTGGCTCATCGACCGGGTGCCGGATATTTCGCTGGTGGCGCTCAAGCGCGTATTCCTTGCCGGCGAGCCGCTGACCGCCGCGCTGGTCGAGCGCTGGCGCCGCGCATTTCCCGAGGCGGGCGAGATCGTCAATCTCTACGGCCCGACCGAGACCACGCTTGCCAAGTGTTTCTATCGCGTGCCGGACGAGCCGCGCGCCGGCATCCAGCCGCTCGGGCGTCCGCTGCCGCAGACGCAAGTCCTGGTGCTCAACGGTGAAGGAAAATTGTGCGGCATCGGCGAGCCGGGCGAAATCGCGCTGCGCACCCCGTTCCGCAGCCTCGGATATCTCGACAACCGGCAAGAGAACGCGCGGCGTTTCATCGCCAATCCGTTCGGCGGGGACAAGGACGACCTTATTTACCTGACCGGCGACCGCGGCGCCTGGTGCGCGGACGGCATGCTCGAATTCCTCGGCCGTCTCGACCATCAGGTGAAGGTGCGCGGCGTGCGCGTCGAACCCGAGGAAGTCGCCGCGACGCTGCGGTCCTGCCCGGAGGTCGCCGCCTGCGCGGTGGTGGCGCGTGACGATCCGGCCGGCGATCCCATGCTGGTCGCCTATGTCGTGCCGGCGAAGGAGGCGGGCGAAAGCGCGCGGCGGCTGCGCAAATTCCTGCAGCAGCGGCTGCCGGCGGCGATGATCCCCGCGCATTTCGTTTTCCTCGACGGCCTGCCCTTGACCGCCAACCAGAAGCTCGATCGCGAGCGCCTGCCGGCGCCCGGCGGTATGCGTCCGAATCTGGATGGCCGTTACGTGGCGCCGCGCGACGCGATCGAACTGCGCATGGCGCAGATCTGGGAAGAACTGCTCAATGTTCGTCCGGTGGGCGTCACCGACAATTTCTTCGATCTTGGCGGGCATTCGCTGCTCTCTCTGCGGCTGCTGGTGAGAATCGAGCAGAGCCTGGGCAGCAAGCTGCCGCTCGCGGCGCTGTTCGAGGGGCCCACGATCGAACATCTCGCCGCCGTGGCGCGCCGGCAGGCCGGCGAGCGGTCGCAGGTCGTGAACCTGTGGCAGGCCGATCACCCGCTGAAACTCTTTCTCGTGCATACGGGCGGCGGCACCGTGCTCAATTACGTGCCGCTGGTGCGCCATCTCGCGCCGGAGCTGCCGGTCTACGGCATCCAGGCGCGCGGGATCGACGGCGAAGGCGAGCCGCATCGCGATCTCGCGGCAATGGCGGCCGATTATGTCGAGAAGATTCGCGCCTTGCAGGCGTCCGGTCCCTATCTTCTGGCCGGCCATTCGCTCGGCGGCATCGTTGCTTTCGAAATGGCGCGTCAGCTCCGGCAAGCCGGACAGGCGGTCGCGCTGCTGGCGATGTTCGACTCGGTCCTGGCGCAGCCCTCGGAGCAGGCCTTGTCCGACGACCAAACGCGCGAGGCCGATGCGCGCACCTTGGCCGATGCGGCCGCGACCATGGCGAGCTTCATGGGCAGGGACATCGCCCTGCCGTGGCAGGAGCTGCGCGGGCTTTCGACCGACGAGCAGATCGCTTGCGTGCTCGACGCGCTTCGGCGCAACGACGCCGTTCCGTTCGACGAGGCGGCGAAACTCATCCGCAATCTGCTCACCGTCAGCCGCGCGCATGTGGCCGCGCGACGCGCCTACCGGCCGGGCCCTTCGGCCGTTCCGGTCACGCTGTTTCGCGCGCGCGAGGCGCATAACGCGCAGCTTGCCGCGGCCGACGGCTATGCGGGCAGCGGGGAAAGCCTGGGCTGGAGCGCGGTCTGCGAGCATCCCGTGCGCGTGCTGTGGGTGCCGGGCGATCACGTGACGATGATGAACGAGCCGCATGTGCGCGAGCTCGCGCAACGCTTCGGCGCTTGTCTGTCGGAATCATTGCAGGCCTGAAAACGGGGGCGCGACGATGAAAGAATCGGACAATCGCGTCTTCGACCATGTCCTGATCATCATGTTCGAGAACGAATACCGCACCTATGTGATGAACGATCCCTATATGCGCGATCTGGCGAAGCAGGGCGTCGATCTCGCCAATCATTTCGGCAACATGCATCCCTCGCAGACCAATTACGTGTCCGCGGTCGCCGGCGAACTTTGCAATATCACTTACGACTGGCCGCCTTATCCGCCGCTCCTGCCCCAGCGCACGATCGTCGATCTGCTCGAGGAGACGCGCCCGCGGCTGCGTTGGAAGGCGTATTTGCAGGGCAATGTGAAGACGCTGTGGAAGCCGGACTTGCAGCCCGCGGACTTCTCGGTGCCCTATCCGGTTCCGGACGAATTGTGGGCGACCACGCCGCCCCCGTTCAACACCATGACCCAGCCGCCTTATCCCTTCGCCTATTTCCACAATCCGTTCTTTCTCTTCGAGCGTATCATCCGGCACCGCGCGCGCTGGGACAATATCGAGGACGAGGCCGCGTTCTGGCGCGATCTCCTGACCGGCGACTTCCCGGAATTCGCCTGGTTCTCGCCCGATCTCTGGAACGACGGCCATTACCTGTACGGCACCTGCGACGAGCCCGGCGACCGCGCGCCGCTGATCGCGCAGCAATCGCAATGGCTGAAGCGGTTCTTCGGCGCCTTGCGGTTTCCGGGGCCGCGCTCGCTCCTTCCGCCGCGCACGCTCGTCGTGGTGACTTATGACGAGGCCGATTTCGACAGCGACTACGACGCCCTCGTCGGCAGCACCTATGACGGGCCGAACCAGATCTACACCGTGTTGCTCGGAGACATGATCAAGCCGGGCGTGCGGGTGGAAGGTTCCAACCATTACAGCATGCTCAAGACCATCGAGAAGAACTTCGGGCTGCCGTCGCTCGGCAAGAACGACGCGGATTCGAACTGGTGGCAATTCCTGTGGGGGCGGGAGTTCAAATGGCGGCGGCCCGAGGAAACGCCGGTGAACGGCGCCGGCGCGATCGCGGCCGCCGCGCTCGGCTCCACGCTCTATGTGGTCTATGTGGGCGACAACAACGGCCTGAAATTCCGCACCTTCGACGGCCGGAAATGGTCGAAGGAACAGCCGGTCGGTTCGGTGTCGGCGACCGATGTCGCGCTCGCCGCGCACAAGGATGCGCTGATCGTCGTCTTTAAGGACGCGCAGGGCGGGTTGAACCAAATCGGCTACCGGCCGGGGCACGGCTGGTCCGGCACCGTGCTGAGCCTGGTGCACGGGCCGGTCGGCGCCTTCAGTCTGACGTCGATTGCGTTCAACGACAGCGTGATGCTGGCCTATGCCGACGCGGACGGCGCGCTGCACTCGATCGTCCGCGGCGCAAGCGGATGGGGCGAGCCGGTCGCGGTCGGGCACAAGACGGACGGCGATCTGATCCTGGCGGTGCTCGGCCCGTCGCTTTATTTGATCCACAAGGCG
>Ga0180222_1001964_pt1 | contig 18574 bp, 18 predicted proteins | sample eDN5th37CKraftOP_FD_151336 | JGI IMG/M metagenome (GOLD analysis project Ga0180222, IMG submission 151336) | Enriched Organic Plus compost microbial communities from Emeryville, California, USA - eDNA 5th pass 37_C Kraft OP (version 2) (version 2) ... | reverse complement strand
ATTCATAACCCGCAACATCGCTGAACTCCGCCAGCAATTGCGGCAGGATCGGCGCCAGCAGCACAATCGCCATCGTCGACAACGTCACCGGCAGCAATAACGAAAAACCGGTCATGAAACCGGGGGTCTGGTGCTCCGTCATCCTTCCACTCCCAAAATGCTGGAATATGGATGGGATGAAGGGCGGGACCATTTCCGCCCCGGCCTCCGCCGATCCCGTGCAGGGCCGAACCGGGCGGGATGCAGCGGCGCTTCCGTCACGCCTGCCGCCCGCTTTCCGCCAGCCATCCGGGAACGGGAAGCCCCTCGCCTCTCCGCTTCCTGTATTTTACCTCGCGCATGGTGTCCGATAAGCGGCGCGGCCGTCAAATCGATAAGATGAAACCGACCTATCCATTGCGTCGAACGCGTGGACGATACGCACGGGGCCGCCGCCCTCAGCCGATCCGGGCGACCGAATCCCGCTCCACCAGCCGATAGTCGAGCACCGGGCGCGGCGCGTCCGTGCCGCCGATCCCCTCGATAATGGCAAGCCTGCCCAGTTCCTCCAGCGGCTGGCGGATCGTCGTCAGCAGCGGCCAGCAGGTGCGGGTCGCGGGAATGTCGTCGAACCCGGCGACGGAAAGATCCTGCGGCAGGGAAAGGCCCATGTCGTGCGCCTGCGCCAGAACGCCCAGCGCCATCTCGTCATTGGTGGCGAAGATCGCAGTCGGCCGTTCCGCCCGCGCCAGCAGCCGCGCCGCCGCGCTCTTGCCGGATTCGAAGGTGAAACGGCCCGGCGCGAGGCACGCTGGATCGACCGGCAGCCCGGCTTCCTCCATCGCGTCGACAAATCCGTCGAAGCGCGCCCTTGCGGAAAGATGGTCCTCCGGCGGGCGCACCACGCCGATGCGGCGATGCCCCATGCCGATCAGATAGCGCGTCATCCTGTAGGCGGCCTCGCGGTCATCGACGCTGATGATCTTGCCCGGCCCCGGCACCACACCCGCGATGCGCACCAGCGGCGTGCCCTTGCGCTCCATCAGCGCGAGGAAATCCGCGTCGTCGGAAATGGGCGGCGCGACCAGCAGCAGGTCGGGCGCCAGCGTGGAGATCAGCCGGTCGATCACCGGGGACAGGTCCTCGTCCTCCGGCAGCACCGGCTCCACCACCAGATGATAGCCCAGTTCCCGGCAGCACCGCGCCGCGCCGGACTGGACCGCGGTGGTATAGGCGGGGCTGGGGTTGGAATAGAGATAGGCGACGAGAAAGGATTTGCGCCCCGCCATGCGCCGCGCCGACTGGTTGGGGCGATAGCCGAGCGCCTCCACCGCCTCCAGCACCTTCTGCCGCACAGCGTCGCGGACATACGGTTCCCGGTTCAGGACCCGCGAAACGGTCTTGATCGATACGCCTGCCCGCTGGGCCACATCTATGATCGTCGCCAAACTCTTCTCTTTCCGCTGTTCAGCATCCGTCTTTAGATCGCCCGCGCGCCAGCGAGAAGCCCCAGCGAGAAACCCGATGTTTCCCTCATGCCGCAATAGCCGCTTCCCGTTTGAGCCCGGCCGCCCTATAGCCCCCGGCATGCCTGCCGATCCCGCCACCCTGCTGCACGACATCTTCGGCTTCGAACGCTTTCGCGGCGTGCAGGAGCAGGTCGTCACGCGGATCATCGCCGGGCGCAACACGCTGGCGATCATGCCGACCGGCGCGGGCAAGTCGCTCTGCTACCAGTTGCCTGCGATGGCGATGGAGGGGTGCTGCATCGTCATCTCGCCGCTGATCGCGCTGATGCACGACCAGTTGCGCTCCGCCCGCGCGCTGGGCATCCGCGCCGCCAGCCTCACCTCTGCCGACGCCGACTGGCGCGAGACGCAGGACCGGCTGGTCGCGGGCGAACTCGACCTGCTCTATGTCGCGCCCGAACGGGCGAGCGGCGCGGGCTTCCGCAGCCTGCTGGAGCGCGCGCGGATCGGCCTGTTCGCGATAGACGAGGCGCATTGCGTGTCCGAATGGGGGCACGACTTCCGCCCCGATTACCGCCTGCTGCGCCCGCTGCTCGACAGCTTCGTCGATGTGCCGCGCCTTGCCCTCACCGCCACGGCCGACGAGCATACGCGGCAGGACATATTGGTGCAGCTCGGCATAGAGGCCGAGGGGCTGGTCATCTCCGGCTTCGACCGGCCCAATATCCGCTATGCGATCCAGCCGCGCGACGGGCTGATGCGGCAGATCGGCGCGGTGATGGACGCGCATCCGGGCCCCGGCATCATCTATGCGCAGACCCGCGCGGCGACCGAGAAGATCGCGGAGAGCCTCAAGGGGCGCGGCCGCCCGGTGCTGCCCTATCATGCGGGCCTGCCGCCCGACGTGCGCGCCGCCAACCAGGCCGCCTTCATCGCCAGCGAGGATATGGTGATGGTCGCCACCGTCGCCTTCGGCATGGGCATCGACAAGCCGGACGTGCGCTTCGTCGTCCATGCCGGCCTGCCCAAGTCGATAGAGAGCTATTATCAGGAAAGCGGCCGCGCCGGGCGCGACGGCGACCCGGCGGTGGCGACGCTGCTCTGGGGCGCGGAGGATTTCGTCCGCGCGCGCCAACGCATCACAGAGGTCGACCCGGAACGGCAGAAGGGCGAGCGGGCGCGCATCGCTGCGCTGGGCGCGCTGGTCGAGACCGGCGCCTGCCGCCGCGCGGTGCTGCTGCGCCATTTCGGGGAAGACCCGCCGCCGACCTGCGGCAATTGCGACAATTGCCTCGCCCCGCCGCCCAGCGTCGACGCGACGACGACCGCGCAGAAGCTGCTCTCCGCCGTCTACCGCACCGGGCAGAGCTTCGGCCTCGGCCATATCGAGGCGGTGCTGACCGGCAAGCCGAACGACAAGATCGCGCAGCGCGGGCATGACCGGCTGTCGGTCTACGGCATCGTCGAGGGCGAGGAAACCGCGCTGCTCAAGCCCGTCGCCCGCGCGCTGATGGTGCGCGACGCGCTGGAGACCAACGAGCATGGCGGCCTGCAATTCGGCCCGGCCGCGCGCGCCTTCCTGCGCGGCGAGGAAAAGATCGCGCTGGTCCTGCCGCCCGTGCGCCAGCGGCGCGGCAAGCGCAACGGCGAGGCGAACCCGGTCGGCGATCCGCTGTTCGAGGCGCTGCGCGCCTGCCGCCGCACGCTGGCGATGGAGGCGGGCCTGCCGCCCTATGTGATCTTCCACGACAGCACGCTGCGCGACATGGCGGCGCGGCGCCCCCGCTCGCTCGCCGACCTCGCGCTCATCTCCGGCATCGGCGAACGCAAGCGCGAAGCCTATGGGCAGGCCTTTCTGGACGTGATCGCGAGTTTCGAGGGCGGGTAGTTTCGGGGCCCGGCGGGGTTTTGCTGCTCCGGTGGAGGGCGTGCTTCCCGATCCAATAAACCGTTCGCCCTGAGGTTGTCGAAGCCCTGTCTTTCTCCTTTCTTCAATGCAGAAAGGAAATACGGCCGTTGGGCTTCGCCCGCCCTACGGGTCGGCAACCTCAGGGCGAACGGAGGTGGAGGGCGCTCTCAACCTTCTCCGTCATGCCAGCGCAGGCTGGCATCTCAGGAGGCGGCGCACGACATGGCCTGCCACCCCAGCCTGCGCTGGGGTGACGAATGCCGGAAGGTGACCGCGCACCCCCAAGCCAGCCCTCCTCAATGGAAGGTTTTTGTTGCACATCGCGGCGGAAAAAGAGAAGCATTAGCAAATGTTTCCCCCAGCCTCCTTTCCGGCGCAAAGTCCCTTCCCCCGCAGGATGACGCCTTGACCGGGCATCCCGACGATCCCGATCCGGAACCCGCCGAGGCCGGACGCCGCTACCGGCGCGCGGTGCGTGTCGGCTGGATGCTGCTGGGCCTGTTCCTCGTCTCCCTCGGCATCATCGGGGCCTTTCTGCCGTTGATGCCGACGACCATCTTTCTCATCCTCGCGGCGGGATGCTTCGCCCGGTCCTCGCCGCGTCTGGAAGCCTGGCTGCTCGACCATCCCCGGCACGGCCCCGCACTGCGGGCATGGCGGGCGGAAGGGGCGATTTCCCGGCGGGGCAAGCAGGCCGCCTGCCTCGGCATGACGGCGGGCTACGGCATTTTCTGCCTCACCGCCCGCCCCGCCTTCCCGCTCGCCGCCGTGGTGGCCGCCGCTCTGCTCGGCAGCGCCGCTTGGATCATCCGGCGCCCCCTGCCGAGCGCCTCCCTGCCCCGCGACCCCGACTGATTTCCGCCCGCCATCGCGATGAGGCATTGGCGGATCGCAAACTTTGGGCTAAGAGCCGCCGCGAAGCCGGCCCGTCCGGTTTCACATAGATCGCGCCGGTGCCCGTAAGGGCTTAATTCGGGAATGCGGTGAGGAAAGGGAAAGCCCCCTTCCAAATCCGCGGCTGTCCCTGCAACTGTAAGCGGCGAGCGCGATGCACATGGCTTCCTGCCCCAGGGCGGGAAGCAGCCACTGGGCGCAAGCCTGGGAAGGCCGTGCATCGATGCCCTGACCCGCGAGCCAGGAAACCAGCCGGCGTCTGGTCGCTCTTGCCTTGGATTCAGGGGATGGTCCGGGCACGGTAGCTTTTCCGTCTGAGCGACGAAACCCATGCGGCGGGGCCGCACCGGTGCACGGCACGGGCGACATGCGCCCGTCCGTCGTCGCGCATCGGCCCTCGATCGGGTCGCCGCAAGGCGGTCCGGGCGGGGGCGCCCCATCGCGAGAGAACAGATGCTCAGGCGCGAAAAGGGGTTATCATGCGGAAATTCATGGCCACGATCATGCTGGCGGCGGGCGCTTCCTCGTCCGCGCTCGCTCAGGGACCGGGGGCGGCGCCTCTCGCCGACACGCCCGCCGACGGCGGCATCGTCGTCACCGCCAGCCGTTCGGGCGATCCGGTTTCCGGCGATCTCGTCGGCTCTTCCGTCACCGTGCTGGACAGCGAGGCGCTGGAACTGCGCCAGACGCGCATCCTCTCCGACATATTGCGCGACGTTCCCGGCGTCGCGGTCAGCCGCAGCGGGGCGATCGGCGGCAAGACCGACATCCGCATCCGCGGCTCGGAGGGCAATCATGTGCTGGTCTATGTGGACGGCATCAAGGCGAGCAATCCCTATCAGGGCGAGTTCGATTTCGCGCATCTGATCGCCGACGAGAATGCGCGGGTCGAGGTGCTGCGCGGCCAGCAGAGCGCGCTCTACGGTTCGGACGCGATCGGCGGCGTCATCAGCTACACCACCCTGTCGGGCCGCGAGGCTCCGGGCTGGTCGCTGCGGGCGGAAGGCGGCTCTTTCGGCACCTTCTCCACCGCCGGGCGCGCGGCAGGGACCGTGGGCGACAGCTTCGACTATGCGCTTTCCGCCAGCTATCTGACCACCGACGGCTATCCCACCGCACCGGGGGGCACGCGCGATATCGGGTCCGACAACCTTGGCACCTCGGCCCGCTTCAACTGGACGCCCGGCCCCGATTTCCGGGTGACGGCGGTGGCGCGCTACAACCGCACAAAGGCGGATTACAACGATCAGGCGATCACCGCGGCCTCGCCCGTCATTCTGGGCTATCCGGTCGTCACCGCCGTGGACTCGCCCGGTTTCCGCTATCGCAACAGCTCCTTTTCCGGGCTGCTGGGCGCGGAGCTGGACCTGTTCGACGATGCGCTGACCACCGCCCTGTCCGGCCAGATCACCGATGTCGACAACGACAATTACAACGCCTTCGGCTATAGCTACGGCAATCGCGGTCGCCGCTATCGCGCCAATTTCGTCAACACCGTCCGCTTCGGCAACGACCGGGTGCGCAACCGCTTCACCGCCGCCATCGATTATGAGCGCGAGGAATTCCGCACCGTCGATCCCTATGGCTATGCCTTCACCGGCAAGCGCCATATCGACAATTGGGGCTTCGTCACCCAATATGACGTGACGGTCGACGACCGACTGGCGCTGGGCGCATCGGCGCGGATCGACGCCAACGACCGCTTCGGCGACACGACCACCTGGCGCCTGACCGGCAGTTACATCCTGCCGACCGCGACCCGCATCCATGCCGCCTGGGGCACCGGCGTCAAATCGCCCACCGCCACCGAGCTGTTCGGCTATTATGACGGCGTCTATATCGGCAATGCGGACCTGCGGCCGGAGCGGTCGCGCGGCTGGGAAGCGGGCGTGGAGCAGAAGCTGGCCGGGGACGCCCTCGTGCTGGGCGCCACCTATTTCCGCAACCGCTTCTTCGACCAGATCGAAACCGCCTATGCGTTCGTCAACGGATCCTATGTCTCCACCAGCCGCAACACCGGCAAGACCAGCCGGCAGCGCGGTATAGAGGCGTATGCCAATGCCCGCTTCGGCGACTGGCGGGTGGACGCCGCCTATACCTGGCTGAAGGCGCCGCAGACCGTGCTGGTCCTCGCCGACCCCGCGCCCGCCAATGGCGGTTGGCAGGATCCCGTCGAGGTCGAGACGCAGGCGATCCGCCGGGCGAAGAACATCGCCAGCTTCAATCTCAGCTATGTGCCGCAGGACCTGCCGTTCAGCGCGACGCTGACCGTGCGCCACAACGGCAGGCAGCGCGACTATGCGTTCAATTCCAACTATCAATATCTGCTGGCGGACCTGAAGGCGTACACGCTGGTCAACCTCGCCGCCGCCTTCGACATCAGCCGCGCCGTCCAGATCTACGGCCGGGTCGAAAATCTGTTCGACGAAAACTATCAGGAAGTGTTCACCTTCGCGACGCCGGGCCGGGGCGCCTATGGCGGCGTCCGGGTCCGCTTCTGAGCGGGAATGCGGGGCGGCGCGCAAGGGCCGCCCCCCGTCCGTCCCTATCGATGCGCCGGCTCTTCCATCTGGGCGATCGCGGATTGCGCGGCGCGGACATAGGCCGGGCCGCCGCACACCGTCCATGCCTGCGGGATGCTGATCCGCGCGATGCCGTCGAGCGCCGGGTGATGCAGCATCTCCGTGCCCTGATCGCGCACGCTGTCGGTCGCGCTCTCGACGATCAGATAATCGGGCCGCGCCGCGACCATCTCCTCCAGCGAGAGGTGGGAAAGGACCGGCTTGCCGAGCCTGCCCGCCAGATTGACGAGGCCGATCCGCGTCATCAGATCATCGACCAGCGTGCCGGTGCCGGTCATATAGCCCCGGCGCTGATAATAGGCCGCGACCCGTCCCCCGCCCGCATCCCTGGGCAGCGCGGCCAGTTCCGCGTCCATCCGCGCGATCAGCGCCTCGCCCCGCGCCTCATGGCCGAGGGCGGCGGCGACCTGCCGGATCGAGGCGGCGATATCCTCATAGCGCTCCGCAAAGGGGAGGTCGAGCGTCGGCCAGGCCCGGCCCTTCAGCGCGGCGAGCGCCGGGCTGCCGGTGGCGGGCATGCCGATCACCAGATCGGGGTCGGCGGTCAATATCTCCTCCGCCGTCCCCGCGAGCAGGGGCAGGCCCTGCGCGCGCGCCGCCTCGCCGGACATCTGGGGATCGACCGCATTGCGGGTGAGACCGGCGATCTGCCCGCGATCGGCCAGCGCCAGCACCAGCTGATCCGCGCACAGGTTGAGCGAAACGACCCGCCGGGGCGCGTTGCGCGGGACGGCATCCGTGGCGTGCGCCACCGGCGCGGGCGGGCCGCCGTTCCAGACCATCGCCGTCCCCGTGATCCCCGCCCCGGCAATCCCGGCGCAGGCCAGCATCAGGCCGGCCGGGCCGATCCGCGCCGGACGGCGGCGAAAGAATCTCTTGAGCGGCATGACGCCGCCATCCATAGCAACAGCGTTCCGCGACACAAGCATGTCCCGGCGCGCCGATCCGACATGAGGCCGATGTGACCACTCCAGCCCCCGCCCCGCCAGCCCCAAGGCACAGGCTGCTGATGCCGCTGCTGCTGATCCTGCTGCTGGCCGCGGGGGCGGGATCGCTGGCGCTCGGCCCCGTCGCGCTGCCCGCCGGGCGCATCCTCGCCGCGATGACCGGCGAGGGGGACGCGATCGCGCGGACCATCCTGTTCGACCTGCGCCTGCCGCGCACGATCATCGGCCTGATGGTGGGGGCGATGCTCGGCCTCGCCGGGGCGGTGCTGCAAGGCTATTTGCGCAATCCGCTGGCCGAACCCTCGGTGCTCGGCACCTCCAACGCGGCGGCGCTGGGGGCTGTCGCCGCGCTCTATTACGGCCTTGCCAGCCTGCATCCCGCGATGCTGCCCCTGCTCGCCATAGCGGGCGCGATGCTTTCGCTGCTGTTGCTGTTCCTGCTGGCGGGCCGGTCGGAAAGCGCGCTGTCGCTGATCCTCGCGGGCATCGCCCTCTCCACGCTGGCGGTCGCCGGGACCAGCCTCGCGCTCAACCTGTCGCCCAACCCGTTCGCCGCGATGGAGATCATGAACTGGTTGATGGGGTCGCTGGAAAACCGCTCGGCCGAACATATCTGGATCGCCCTGCCCTGCATCCTGCCGGGCATGGCGCTGCTGCTGTGGGACGGGCACGCGCTCGACGCGCTGTCGCTGGGGGAGGACGGCGCGCGCTCGCTGGGGGTGGACCTGCGCCGCACCCGGATGCGCATGCTGCTGGGTGTCGCCATCGGCGTGGGCGGCGCGGTGGCGATATCGGGGGCGATCGGCTTCATCGGCCTGATCGTGCCGCATATCGTGCGCCCGCTGACCGACCGCAGCCCGTCCGCGATCCTCCTCCCCTCGATGCTGGGCGGCGCGGCGCTGCTGACGCTGGCCGACATAGCGGTGCGCCTGATCCCCACCGGCAACGAGCTGAAGCTGGGCGTCGTCACCGCCTTTCTGGGCGTGCCGATCTTCCTCTTCCACCTGCTGCGGGAGCGCCGGATATGGTGAGCGTCACGCTGGAGAATATCTCGGTCGATCTGGGCCGCCGCCCGGTGCTGCGCGGCGTCAGCGCGACGATGGCGGCGGGCGAGATGATCGGCATCATCGGCCCCAATGGCGCGGGCAAATCCACGCTGGTGCGCGCGATGCTGGGCCTGTCGCCGCTGTCGGGGGGAAGCGTCGCCATAGACGGCCGGCCGCTCGCCGCGCTCCACCCCCGTCAGGTCGCTCGCCGCATCGCCTATCTGCCGCAGGGGCAGACGCTGCACTGGCCGCTGGGCGTGGAGCGGCTCGTCGCGCTGGGCCGCCTGCCCCATCTGGCGCCGATGTCCCGCATCGGCGAGGAGGACCGCCGCCTGATCGCCGAGGCGATGGAGCGCGCCGACGTGCTCGCCCTGCGCGATCGCACCGCGACCCATTTGTCGGGTGGCGAGCGCGCCCGCGTATTGCTCGCCCGCGCGCTAGCCGTGGGGGCCGCCGGGCTGATCGCCGACGAGCCGCTCGCCTCGCTCGATCCCGGCCATCAGATCGACGTGATGGAATTGCTGGCGCGCGAGGCGCGGCAGGGCGCGATGGTGGTGGCGGTGCTGCACGACCTCACCATGGCCGCGCGCTATTGCGACCGGCTGCTGCTGATCGACCGGGGGGCGCTGGTCGCCGACGGCCCGCCCGCGCAGGTGCTGACGGCGGAGCGGCTGCGGCAGGTCTACGGCATAGGCGCGCGGATCGAAACGCAGGGGGACGGCCCGCCCTTCGTCATACCGACCGACCGGATCCGGGTGGAGGGACTGATATGAAGAACGGTTCGGGCTGAGCGAATTGGGTTCACGCGGAGGCGCGGAGCGGAAAGGTTGCGTAGCAGGCTCGCTCCTGCCCGGCATGGGCCTGGGCGAAAGAGGAGAACAGGGAAACGCCTCGCCTCAGTACCTCCGCGTCTCCGATCAAGCCTCCACGCGCGCCTCGCGCAGCAGCGGGTCGGCGCGGATCACCGCTTCGACCGGGGCCGCCTGCGCGGTGCCGTTGACATGGCGGATCGCCATCGCGGCCATATAGGGCGCGCTCAGGAAGCGCAGGGCCAGCCCCGCCGCGCCGACAAAGGCCAGCACCGCGAACTCCACGCCCAATATGCTCTGCCCGATCAGCGCCAGCAGGCCGAAGAACAGGCAGGCGACGCCCAGCACCGTTTCCATCATCGTCGAGGTGAACGGCGTTTCCTTCGTTTCCTCGACCGCGAACTTGGGGGTGCGCCGCCATGCGAGCGGCTTGCTCGACAGGCCCGCCACCCCCGCGACCAGGATGGTGTAGGAAAGCGACATGCGCGCGATCTCGCCATGGATCATGTCCACCACCCGGCTGCACCCCGCGAGGCGATAGCGGTGCCAGGTCCGCACCAGCGAGGTCAGCGTGCCCAGCGTCAGCAGCAGCCAGACCACGTCGGGCACATCGACCGGCTCCATGGAGCGGGTCAGCAGCGCGGCGCTCGTCATCGCGAGGCCCAGCACCGCGCAGATCATGCCGAACAGCATCCGCAGCGGCGCGACGCAGCGCAGCACTTCCAGCAGCTTGGTCCAGCCCGGCATGCGCGGCGCGAGCGGCGCCGGCAGGAACAGCTTCCAGTAGCGGCGCAGCTGCTGCACCGGCCCGGCCGTCCAGCGGAAGCGCTGCTTCTTGTAATCGTCGAAGGTTTCGGGGATCAGCCCCCGGCCATAGGTTTCGCCGAGGTAGAAACCGTGATAGCCCGCCGCGCGCAGCCGCACGGAAACTTCGCTGTCCTCGGTCAGGCACCATTCGGCCCAGCCGCCGACCTTGCGCAGCGCGTCGGCGCGCAACAGGCACATGGTGCCGATGGTGAACGCCCCGCCATATTCGCTGACGCCGGGCATATCGACCTTGTTGTTGGGCATATATTCCCAATAGCAGGCGGTCAGATAGTCGCTGCCCGCATAGCCGCAATAATCATGCGGCGTCTGGACATAGGCGATGTCCGGATCCTCGAAGAAAGGCGTCAGGCGCGAGAGGAAATCGGGCCGCGCCTGATAGTCGGCATCGACCACGGCGACGATCTCCGTATCGGGCGCCATCACCTCCAGGCAATAGTTCAGCGCCCCGGCCTTCGCGCCGGGCAGCGGCGAGACGTGGAAGAAACGGAACACCTCGCGCCCCAGCCGCTCGTTGAGCCGCGCGCAATGCGCCTCCAGCGGCCGCCACAGCGCCTCGTCCTTGGTGTTGTTGTCGCAGACCAGCACCTCGAACGCCTCATAATCCTGCGCGGCGAGGCGGTCCATCGTCAGCTTCACCACCTCCGGCGGCTCGGCATAGCAGGGCAGGTGCAGCGACACCTTGAACTCGCGCTTGGCCGCGCCGGGCTTGGGCGGCGCGATGGGGCGGCGCCATTGCTCATGGGTCAGCACCGATTCCCGCGCGAACCGCTCGGCGAAATCGAGCGCGAACACGATCACCGCGCTGGCCAGCCCGGCGAACGCCATCGCCTCGACCCATGTCGGCAGGCCCGCCTCAACGATGAACAGCGAGGCCCAGACCGCCGACACCAGCATCGCCAGCGGCTGCACCGTCATCCACAGGATGCCGGGCATGCTGAGGCGGTTGACATAATAGCGCATCACCGCCGCCATGTTGAGGAACAGCACGAAGATCAGCAACTGATCGACCAGATGCCCGGTCAGCAACGCGGTCAGCGCGACCGCCGCGATGGAGGCGCCGAAAATCTCGCCCATCTCCTGCGACTCGGGGCGGGCCATGCGATGGGGCACCGTAACCGCCCGCACCGCCAGCAATGCGGCGATGCACGCCATGACCGCAAGAAACACCATCGAGGAATCAAGAAACGACCGCGACAAGTTCATCATATAATCCCTATCGATATTCTCAGGGCAACCCGCTGTTTTTCTTCTACAATCGCCATAAGGCTCCGAAGCTTGCCCGCGCAAGGGGGAAGGAGGAAGGCGCATCCGGCCATGAAAACCCCGCAGCCTGCCGCGGCCATGGGCCGGGCACAGGCATGGATGGACAAACAATCGGGCCGATGGTGAGTTCCCTCTTCCGCGCCCAAGGTTCAACCCGTCCGCGCTCGGCATGTCGCGCGGATGGACCGTTTCACCCCATAAGCCTTTCCGCGCGAAGGCAAAAGGCGGTCATGCCGGGGCTGGACGGCATGCGCACGGGGGAGGATCGATGCGACGGGGATGGACAGGCCTTGCTCTGGCGCTGGTGGCGCCGCTTTTCCTCGCCCATCCGGTCCGTGCGGCAGAGGAAAGCCCCGCCGGCCTCTATCGCGCGCAGGCCGGCCCCGATGCCGCGTCCCACCTGCTGATCGGCGAGGACGGACGCTTCGGCTTCGAGCTGATCGCGGGCGCGCTCGACCTGCATGCGCAAGGCAGCTGGCAGCGCGAGGGCGACGGCCGGATTTCCCTCACCACCCTGCCGCGTCCGCGCGCGCCGGAACTGGCGGTCGGCGGGATGACGCGCCGGGAAAGCGAGCCGCTGACCGTGCGCGTCACCCTGCCCGGCGGGCGGGGCGTGCAGGGCGTCGACTTCCGCATCGGCCTTGAAACCGGCGAGACGATCGATGCCTATACCCAGCGCGACGGCTGGCGGAACGACCCGGCGGACAGGCGCCGTCCGCTCTGGATCGAGCTGGAGGAACCCATTCACGACATCCGGCTTGATCGCACGGCCGTTCCGGCGGGGGCGAACGACCTGCATTTCATCCTGACGCCCCATGATGTCGGCGTGATGGATTTCGACCGCAGCCCCGCCGAATTCGACGGCGAGCGGCTGACCGTGCACAGCCCCAGGGGCAGCATGACCTTCCGCCGCGTGGAAAGGCGGCCGAAGGTTGCTCAGCCCGAAGCAGACGAAGAGGCCGGGACCGGGGCCGAAGCCGAGCCGTCCCCCGGCGACGGGCGGCGGATCAGGTAGCGATAGACGCCGGTGCAGTTGATGCCGAGCAACGCGACATTCTGCCAGCCTATGCCTTCGCTGTCGGGCTGGTAAAAGCCCCAGAGGATCAGGGCGATGGAACTGCTGACGAACAGGACGAAAGCCCAGCCGGTGATTTTCCGCCCCAGATCGAGCGACACGATCAGCGCCGCCAGCGTCGCCGCGCCCGCTCCATAATATTGGGCAAAATCCAGCATGCACCTCTCCACCGCTTCCTCGCTATCCGATGGATACGCCCGGGCGGCCGGAAGGCTCCCATTCTTTCCGTCACGCCAGTGCAGGCCGGCATCTCAGAAGGGCGGCGCGCGATGGCCGGCGGCCCCGGCCTGCGCCGGGGCGACGAGTGAAGCGCATCCCACAAAAAAACCGCCCCGATCCGGGGCGGCTGCAAGGTCATGTCTGGAAACCGGGGAAAGGCGGTCAGATATCGTCGCCCAACGTTCCCTTCACCTTGCCGGCGAGTTGCTGGGCCTTGCCCTTCACCTCCTGCGCGCGGCCTTCGTCGCGGGTCCGGGGATTGTCGCTCTTCTGCTTCATCTTACCCATGGCCTCATTGGCATTGCCTTTGACCTTGTCGACCAGTTCACCCACTGTCCTTCTCCTTCCAGATTGAACGGATAGGAAAAAAACGGGCGGGGCCGTCCATCGTTCCAGCCCCTTGGCCCATTCGCGACGAATGGAGAGGGAACGGGACGAACGCCCTTCCCCATCGCCGGGGCCGGTCAGATCAGCCCGGCGAGCGGGCTGGACGGGTCGGCATACATGCGCTTGCCCATCCGCCCGGCGAGATAGGCCATGCGCCCGGCCTCGACCCCGGCCTTCATCGCGCGGGCCATCAACACCGGGTCCTTCGCCTCGGCGATCGCGGTGTTCATGAGGACGCCGGTGCAGCCCAGCTCCATCGCCTCGGCCGCTTCCGACGCGGTGCCGACCCCGGCGTCCACCAGCACCGGCAGGCTGGTGCCCTCGACGATCAGGCGGATGGTCACGCGGTTCTGGATGCCCAGGCCCGATCCGATCGGCGCGCCCAGCGGCATGATCGCCACCGCGCCCGCATCCTCCAGCCGCTTGGCTGCGATGGGATCGTCGACGCAATAGACCATCGGCTTGAAGCCTTCCTTGGCCAGTATCTCGGTCGCGCGCAGCGTTTCGACCATGTCCGGGTAGAGCGTGCGCGCCTCGCCCAGCACCTCCAGCTTGACGAGGTCCCAGCCGCCCGCCTCCCGTGCGAGGCGCAGCGTGCGGATCGCCTCCTCCCCGGTGAAGCAGCCCGCCGTATTGGGCAGATAGGTGATCTTCCTGGGGTCGATATAGTCGGTCAGCATCGGCGCCCTGGGGTCGCTGACGTTCACCCGCCGCACAGCGACGGTGACGATCTCCGCGCCCGACGCCTCGACGGCGGCGGCGTTCTGCTCGAAGCTCTTATATTTGCCGGTGCCGACGATCAGGCGCGAGCGGAAGGTCTTGCCCGCGACGGTCCAGCTGTCGTCATGCATCTCGGCGGAGACATCGCCGCCGCCCACAAAATGCACGATTTCCAGCTCGTCCCCATCCTCGACCATGGTCTGGGCGAGCAATGAGCGCGGCACCACCTCCAGATTGCGTTCCACCGCGACCTTTTCCGGCACGAAACCCAGCTCGCTGGCCAGCTCGGCCAGGGTCAGCCCTTCCCGAACGCGGCGATGCTCGCCGTTCAGATGGATGGATATGGTTCCGTCGACTGTCACCCTCTATGCGCCTTCCCTTGCCCGGCCGCGCGCCCTTTCCCGCCCGGCCATCCGCAAAGAGCTGTCCGCGAACGGCTGGACCTTGCGCGCAAAGCCACATATCAAGGCGCTGCATATAGGCACTGGGCGCCTCATCGCAACAGCGAGACTGGCCAAGCAGGGGAAATTTATGGGCGACAGCCGCAAGATACTGGTGTTGAACGGCCCCAATCTCAATCTTCTCGGCACGCGGGAGCCGGACATCTACGGCTATGACACGCTCGACGACATCGCCGCGCGCATGGAGGACGTCGCCGCGCGCGCGCATGTGGAGATCGATTTCCGCCAGTCCAACCATGAAGGCCATCTGATCGACTGGCTGCACGAGGCGCAGGCCGAGGGCATGCATGCGGTGATCCTGAACGCCGGGGCGTTCACCCACACCTCCATCGCGCTGCTCGACGCGATGAAGGCGATCAAGGTGCCGGTGATCGAGGTGCACCTGTCCAACCCCCACACGCGCGAGGAATTCCGCCACAAAAGCTATATCGGCATGGGCGCGAAAGGGACGATTGCGGGCTTCGGCCCCATGTCCTACATGCTGGCGCTGGAAGCCGCGCTGGACCTGTAGCGACGGCGCGCCGGAGGGGCGGCACGCGCGGCCGGGCACCAACTAGCGGTTGCGCTTCGCGGGAAAGCGCAATAGGCGCTTTGGCAAACGGAAACAGCCTATCCCATGATTAGAGGGACAAGATGAACGATAAACATGAAAAGGGCGCGATGCAGATCGATGTCAATCTGGTCCGCGAACTCGCAGAAATGCTCGACACCACCAATCTCACCGAGATCGAGGTGGAGGACGGCGACCGCAAGATCCGCGTGGCGCGCACCGTGCAGGCCATCGCCGCGCCGGTAGCGGCGCCCCTTGCGGCAGCAGCGCCCGCCCCGGCCGCGCCCGCAGCCGCCGCCGAAGCGCCCGCCGCCCCCGCCGCCGTTCCGGCCAATGCGGTCAAATCGCCGATGGTCGGCACCGCCTATCTCGCGGCCGAGCCGGGCGCCGCCCCGTTCGTCAGCGTCGGCCAGACCGTGAAGGCGGGCGACACGCTGCTGATCGTCGAGGCGATGAAGGTGATGAACCCGATCACCGCCACCAGCGCCGGAACGGTGCGGCAGGTGCTCGTCGAGAACGGCCAGCCGGTCGAGTTCGACCAGCCGCTCGTCGTCGTCGAATAAGGCCGCCCGCCCCATGTCGATCGAGAAGCTGCTGATCGCCAATCGCGGCGAAATCGCGCTGCGCATCCACCGCGCCTGCCATGAAATGGGCATCAAGACGGTCGCGGTCCATTCCACCGCCGATGCCGACGCGATGCATGTGCGCCTCGCCGACGAGGCCGTCTGCATCGGGCCTCCGGCTGCGCGGGACAGCTATCTCAACATCGCCAACATCATTTCCGCCGCCGAGATTTCCGGCGCGGACGCGATCCACCCCGGCTATGGCTTCCTCTCCGAAAACGCCCAGTTCGCGGAGATCGTCGAGGCGCACGGCCTGATCTTCGTCGGCCCCAAGCCGGAGCATATCCGCATCATGGGCGACAAGGTGGAAGCCAAGCGCACGGCGGGCGCGCTCGGCCTGCCGCTGGTCCCCGGCTCCGACGGCGCGATCACCGATGTCGGGGAAGCCAAACGCCTCGCGCGCGAGATCGGCTATCCGGTGCTGATCAAGGCGGCCTCTGGCGGCGGCGGGCGCGGCATGAAGGTGGTTCCTTCCGAGGACCTGCTCGAAACGCTGATGAAGCAGGCGGGCACGGAGGCCAAGGCGGCGTTCGGCGACGACACCGTCTATATGGAGAAATATCTCGGCAATCCGCGCCATATCGAATTCCAGATCTTCGGCGACGGCAACGGCAACGCGATCCATCTGGGCGAGCGCGACTGCTCGCTCCAGCGCCGTCACCAGAAAGTGCTGGAAGAGGCCCCTTCGCCCGTCATCTCCGCCAGCGAGCGCGCGCGCATGGGCGGCGTGGTGGCCAAGGCGATGGCCGACATGGGCTATCGCGGCGCAGGCACGATCGAATTCCTGTGGGAAAACGGCGAATTCTACTTCATCGAGATGAATACCCGGCTTCAGGTCGAGCATCCGGTGACGGAGATGATCACCGGCGTCGACCTGGTACGCGAGCAGATCCGCATCGCCGAGGGCAAGCCGCTGTCGGTCGCGCAGGAGGAGCTGCGCTTCACCGGCCATGCGATCGAATGCCGCATCAACGCCGAGGACCCGCGCACCTTCGCGCCCTCGCCCGGCACCGTCACCAGCTATCATGTGCCCGGCGGCATGCATGTGCGCGTCGACAGCGGCCTCTACCAGGGCTATCGCGTGCCGCCCTATTATGACAGCATGATCGGCAAGCTGATCGTCTATGGCCGCACCCGCGAAGGCTGCATCATGCGCCTGCGTCGCGCGCTGGAGGAATATGTGATCGAAGGGATGAAGACCACCATCCCGCTGCACCAGAAGCTGCTGAACGATCCCGAATTCCAGAATGGCGACTATACGATCAAATGGCTGGAAGAGTGGCTCGAAAAGGATCAGTGATCCGATAGGGGAGGCAGGGATGCGACGCGGAAAGATCGTCTTCACCGGCAATTTCGTGGATTATTTCATCAAGTCCCTGCTCCTCCTGCTGCTCTGCGTCGTCACCTTCGGCCTCGCCATTCCCTATTACGCCTATTGGACGTTCAAATATTTCTTCACCAACATGGAAATCGAGCTGTACGACCGATGAAAGCGACCATCTGGCATAATCCGCGCTGCTCCAAATCGCGCGAGGCGCTGGCGATCCTGAACGACACGCCCGGCGTCGAGGTGGAGATCGTCGAGTATCTCAAGACCCCGCCGAGCCGCGCCGAGCTGGCCGCGACCTATGCGAAGGGCGGGATGAACCCGCGCGACGGGCTGCGCAAGGCCGAGGACGGGGCGAAGGAGCTGGCGGGTGCGGACGACGACGCCCTTCTCGACGCGATGGCCGCCAACCCGATCCTGATCGAGCGGCCGCTGGTCATCACCGAAAAGGGCGTGCGCATCGGCCGCCCGCCCGAAAGCATCCGCGAAATCCTCTGATCGCGGGCGCGGGCGCTTTCCGTTCCGCCTGCTGTCATCGTCCTGTCATCTTTCTTGCCTAACGCCCTTGCCGGAACGCATGGGGCGGGGCTAGCCTGCCGCGCATGGGCAAGGAAGAAACACTGGCTACCATCGCCGTCTACAGCCTGAAAGGGGGCGTGGGCAAAACCACCTTTGCCATCAACCTGGCCTGGGCCTCCGCGCGCAACAGCAGCAGGCGCACGCTGCTCTGGGATCTCGACCCGCAGGCGGCGGCGACCTGGATGCTGTCCGCCGACCGCAACGGCCGCGACGAGGCGCAGGCGATCTTCAGCAAGGATGTGGATGTCGAGACGCTGATTCGTCCCTCCACGATCGAAGGAATAGACCTGATCGCCGCCGACACTTCGCTGCGCGGGCTGGACCGGCTGTTCTTCGAACTGGGCAAGAAGAAGCGCCTCGCCAAGCTGATCGAACGGCTGAAGGCGCGCTATGACCGGATCATCCTCGATTGCCCGCCCGGCCTTACCGAAACCAGCGAGCAGGTGCTGCGCGCGGCCGATATCGTCATCGTGCCGGTCATCCCCTCCCCGCTGTCCCAGCGCGCGCTGGGCGAGGTCGCGCGCTATCTGGTGCAGAACGGCGGCAGCCATGCGCCGATCCTGCCGGTCTATTCGATGGTCGACCGGCGGCGGCGGCTCCACCGCGAGGCGATGGAGGAAAATCCCAAATGGCCGGTCGTGCAGATGGCGAGCGCGGTTGAGCTGATGGCGTCGAAGCGCCAGCCCATCGGCGAATATGCCGCCACCAGCCCCGCCGCCCGCCAATTCGCCTTCCTGTGGCAGGCGATAGAGCGGCGGCTTTCGAAGCGATAGGCAGGCGGCACGCGAATAGGCCGGTGCGCCCGGTTGGGATGTTTATACGACATAGCCCTATCGTCATGCTGAACTGGTTTCAGCATCCATCAAGCCCCATACTCCACTCAATCCGGTGAAATGGACCCTGAGCC
>Ga0180222_1001963_pt1 | contig 18576 bp, 17 predicted proteins | sample eDN5th37CKraftOP_FD_151336 | JGI IMG/M metagenome (GOLD analysis project Ga0180222, IMG submission 151336) | Enriched Organic Plus compost microbial communities from Emeryville, California, USA - eDNA 5th pass 37_C Kraft OP (version 2) (version 2) ... | reverse complement strand
CGTCCCTCGATACCGGTCATTTTGCTCCCTTCCGCTTCACGCAATCGGCCGGCGATCGAGCCGAACGATCCCTTCCACGTCCGGGCGCGAGGGCGGATAGCGCCGGATCACCAACGGATCATGACCGGGAATGACATGGTCGTCCGAGCTGGCAAGCTCGCGCATCCGCGCGTAACCCTCCAGCATCGCGCCCACATCGTGGACGATCGGAAACGGCCGATCTTGCTCGAAATTGGCATAGAAGTGCGCGGCGTCGGATCCGAGCACGACCCAGCCGCGCGCCGTCCGGACCCGGGTGACCTGAAGCCCGGCCGTATGCCCCCCGACATGATGGACGCTGATGCCGGGCGCGATCTCGCTGTCGCCATCATGGAACACCACTCGTCCATCGAAAAGGCGCCTCACCATCGCAACGACGTCGTGGGCGTCGTAGGCGTGACGCAGGAACGGATGACACATGCACCGGCCAGTGCAGAAGCGCATTTCGCTGTCCTGAAGATGGTAACGCGCGTTCGGAAACAAATCGGCGTTACCGGCATGATCAAAGTGCATGTGCGAGATGATGACGTCGCGAACCGAGGACGGATCGATGCCAATCGACCGAAGCCCCTGCTCGACGGGCCGCAACAGAGTGCGACGACGGCGGCGGGCGGCGGCGGCGTCGAAGCCCGTATCGAGGATGTAGGTCGATCCCTTGCCGACGATGGCCCAAACGAAATAATCAAGCGGCATTGGCCCGTCATGTTCATCGCCGCCGATGAAGTTGGCGGCGGCGTTGCGCTCGAGATGGCCATAGCGAATGGCGTGGATTTGATAGAGGTCGCTCATCTCACCGGATCTCGACCCCAGCCCACTCCTCGATCATCTGGGCTGTTCGGGTAAAATCCGATTCCGTCCCGAAACGCGCCTGCACGATGGCCAGCAGCTCGCTTACGACATTGCCCAGCATCATCGGCACGTTCAGCGCCTCGGCTTCGTCGAGACACAGGCGCAGGTCCTTCAGCGCCAGTCCGGTCTGAAAGCCGAAATCGAATGTGCGCGGCAGCACGGCGCGCGGAAACTTGTCCGCCGTGGCACTGTTGGCGCCGCTGCTGGCGTTGAGCACGCCGATCATCGTGTGCGGGTCGAGCCCCGCCTTCACCCCGAGCGCAACCCCCTCCGACGTAATGGCCAGCGCCGCCGCCGAGAGCAGGTTGTTCACGAGCTTCATCATTTGCCCCTGCCCCGCCTGTGTGCCGACGTAGAAGACACGGCCGAAGACGGCGAGAAGCGCCTCGACCTGGGCCCAGATCGTCCGCGCACAGGCGACCATCAGCGAGAGGCGCCCCGCAAGCGCCCCCGCGCGACCGCCGCTAACCGGAGCATCGACGAAGCCAATCCCCGCCATATCGAGCGCGCGGCCGATTTCGGCGCTCACTTGCGGACCGGATGTCGACAGGTCGATGACGAGTCGGGGACGCTGATGAATCAGCCCGCTTTCGCCCAGCACGACCTCACGCACGACCTGCGGCGTCGGTAGACTGAGCAGGACAATGTCGCTTTGGCGCCCCAGCTCGATAAGCGAATTGGCGAACCTGCCCCCGGCTTGGACCAGCGCGGCCCGCCCCGCATCGGCGGGATCGAAGGCCACGACCTCATAACCCGCTGTCGCGAGGCGCGGCGCCATCGCGCTGCCCATATTCCCCAGCCCGACGAAGCCGATCCTTTTGCCGCGCGACATGCCGGCCCCGGCCTGATCCTGACCTGTCGAGAGCTTGGCCGGGTCGCCGCCGCCCATCATGCGCTCTCCATCGGCATCGGATAATCGTCGGCATTCAACACCCAGCCTGGCCTGCGCGAAAAATCCTTTCGGGGCGGCGCAAAGATATCGACAAGCTGGTTTTCGCCGTCGCCATAGACGGACGTGTGAATCACCCGCGGCGGGATCACGGTGAGCGAGGGCGATTCCACGACCGCATGGACATCCTCGCGCCACTCGCTAAGGTCCGTCGTCCAAGGCCAGCGCATATGATGCGTCCATGTGCCGGACAGGGCGAGCGAATATTGCTCGAAATCGTCATGCGCATGCGGCGAAAGCTTGGTCGAATCACGTGGGCCGAGCCGAACGCCCGACGCATTCACCATCATGGTCGTACAGCGGAAGATCTTGCCGGCGCGCCCCTCCTGCGGCGGCACGTCGAGCGAATGGACCCGGATGCGATAGCCGCCCACCGGATCGGGCCAGGGCTCGAACGGCGGGATATTGGGGTCCGGCTCCCGGTAGTCGTCGGCGTTGGAACATTTCGCGACGAGATCGGCGGAGCGCGTCGAAAACAGCCGCACCACGCGCCCTCCACGCGGGAAGACGAGCCGGCTCGGGCCCGGCGGCATGATGATAAGCGCATAGCCGTCGCTATGCTCAACCTGCCCGCGCGCATTCGCGACGACCGGCGTTTCGGGATAAGGTAGCAGGACCACGAACTCGTCGATCTGGTCTGCCCGTTCAAAACTCGCCCCCGGCTGCAGCTCGCTATAGGCAACAACCAGATTCTGGCCTCGCGCAAGCCAGGTGCGCCCATTGTCATCATCACAGACGGGCCGATCGCGATAGAACAGCCCATATCCGGCGGGGCGCGCCGGAAAGGCTGTCTTCTGCTCGGCCATGAGCACGCGTCGTGGATCGCTTGGATCGTACATCAGGCTGCACCCCTTGGAAAATCCAAATCTAGTTTTTTAAAAAATACACAATTCTTTGGAAAATATCTCCTTTATTGACGCGCGTTTACTTGGTCACTTGCCCATTCTTGTCATGCAATTTTTATCGTCTCACGATCAAATCCTGAATCCATCGCCCCGCGTCTCGAATGACCTGCTCCGCGTGCGGCACGATCCCGATCAGCAGGACGAAGCCATGGATCATCGATGGAAAATAACGCAGCGCCAGCGGCACCCCCGACGATCGCAGGCGATTGGCATAGGCGATCCCCTCGTCGCGAAGGGGATCAAAGCCGGCGATTGCAACGAAGGCGGGCGGGAGACAGGGCAACGTCGCTGCGCGCAGCGGGGAAGCGTGGCGATGGCTCCGCCTCGGACCGGCGTAGTGCTGCCAGAACCAGCGCATGTCGCGGGTCGTCAGGCCGTAGCCGCCAGCGCCATACTTTTGATGCGAGCCAGTCCCGAAATCATGGTCGGTGGCCGGGCAAAAGAGCAACTGCCCGGCGAGTGACGGAGCTCCCGTCTCGCCGGCGCGCAGCGCGCAGGCCGCCGCGAGGTTGGCGCCGGCGCTGTCGCCCGCCACAAACACGGGAAGCCCGAATTGCCCCCCGGCCCACGCGACCGCGGCAAAGGCGTCATCCAGCGGTATTGGAAAGGGATGTTCCGGCGCCAGCCGATAATCGACATTGATTACGATGCATCCGGACGCCTCCGTCAGTATCCGGGCCACACCATCGGCCGTCTCGAGATCACCGGTCACCCAGCCGCCGCCGTGGAGATAGACGATCGCGACGACGGGCGCGCCGGACGGATAATAGATCCGCGCCGGCACCGGGCCGTGAGGCCCCGGCAGCACCGCCTCCTCGACTGGCCCGATGTCGAGCGGCGGCAGAGCCGGACGGGTCGCGCAGCGCGCTCTTGCGAGCGCGCGCGCCTCGGCGGGAGCGCAATCGGCGATCGCCGGTTCGCCCGTCCGGGCCTGGCGGGCGAGCAGGTCGGCAAGGACAGCGTCGAGCTCCGGCCGGTCCGCGCCGGGCGCGGAGGAACACGGCAGACGCCCCTCCGGTCCGCACGGAACGACAACCTGCATCGTCAGAAACGGGCGCGAACACCGAGCCGGAACGCCCGGCCGACCACATCGTAGTGCAGCGGGTTGCCGAACAACCGCAGCTGGCGCGGCGGGACGGTATCGAAGAGATTGTTGATGCTGCCGTAAATCTCGAGTCCATCGGCGCTAAAACCCAGGATACCAGGGCGGATGGTGGCTGCGAGGTCGAGATAGAAGCGCGAGCTGACGGTATTGATGTTCACGCTGTTGGGCGCATTGACGTCATAGCCCGGCTGTCCCGGCCCGACCTTCGTGGGATCGAGAATGGCGCTGGGGATGTAGCGGCCATGGGCGGTGACCGACCACGCCGGGCGCGAATAGGTGACGACCGCGTCGATCTTGTAACGCGGCACGCCGAGCACGTTGCCGAGTGCTCCCGGATTGCCCGTGACGCCGTGGAACCGAGTAACCAGACCGGTCGCGCCGATCGAGACCAGGCGCGAAACGTAGTTCGCGTTGAGCGCGATATCGATCGCGCCGCCCGCAACGTCGGGAATACGATACTGGCCGACGAACTCGAAGCCTCGCGCCTGCAACGTGCTGAGATTCTGGAAGTTTGAATAAACGGCCGAGGCCGGGCTCTGCCGCGGCGTCCCGCTGAACGTGATCAGGTTGCACAGCAGGTTCTGCGAGAAGCAGGCATTCAGGATGTTGGGCGCCGAGAGCGTATCGATCGCACCGTCCACGTCGATCTTGTAATAATCGAGCGAGAGACGGAGACGGGGAACAAAAGCCGGCTGGACCACACCGCCCACGGTGAACGTCTCCGCCTGCTCCAGACGCAGATTGGGGTTACCGCCCGAAACGATCTCCACGAAGTGCGTCGAGCCAAGGAACGGGTCCAGGATCGGCGAGACCAGAGTGATCGTGTTCGGATTGGATTCGGCGGCGGTTGGTGCCCGGATGTCGTGCGAACGCGTGACCCGGAACATGACCGAAGCGGTCGGTTCATAGACCGCGCCGAGCTTCCACGTCGTGGCGTTGCCGATGGTGTTATAATGGGTCTGGCGCAGGGCGCCATCGACGGTGAGCGAATGGGCAAATGGGAGATCCCGCAGCAGCGGGACGCTCGCTTCGACATAACCTTCGATGACCTCGCGCGAAACCCGGGGCAGCGCATTGACCTGCGGCGAGGAAAACGCGTTCGCCAGAGTCAGCGGATCGGTATCTCCCTCGGCGGAATCGTGGCGCCATTCCACGCCGACCGCCGCCTGCGCCGGTCCGGCCCCGAGGTCGAACAGCGGCCCGTTGAGGTTCAGCGCGACCGCATCCTGCTTGATCGTGCGGGTTTGCCATTCGTCGAGGAAGTAGCGCGCGATGATATCCGGGGTCAGCGCGTTCGCGCCGATCAGGTTGACGGGTACACAGCCGTTCGACGGGTTTGCGACGGACGAGGCGCAGATGACCGGCGCGCCGCTCGGCGTCGTATAGATCGGGCCGGTATAGCCGGGCGGCGGGGTGATCGCGTTCGGCGCGTCGTTGTCGAACGTCGTCAGCCGAACCACGGACACTTCCGTGCGGCTGCGCGTCTCGCCGTGCGTATAATAGGCTTCCCACCGCCAGCCGCCGAACAGGCCGCCGTCGAGAGCCAGCATTCCGCGATAGATGTCGTTATCGCTCACGCCGACCAGCTGCGGCCCGGTTTCGGGCCGGGCCACGTAAACGTTAATTGCCGTGATGTTGGGGTTGGTGGCCAGGATCTGGGCGCGCACCTCGGGCGACAGAAACGGATTGTCGATGCTGATGCCCACGGATCCGCCGATGGGCGTATGGGTGTTGACCGAGGCCGCGGCAGGGCCGCCGTTGACGTGACTGTAGATGAATTCAGCCGACAGATTGAGGTCGTCGGTGGGCTGATAATCGACATGCGCCATCGCGGAGAGGTGCCACGTGGGCGTGGCCAGCGGCGCGCCGTTGAAGCCATAGGGCGTGCGCGTGCTCGGGTCGCCGCCCTGCATGAATTGGCCGCTCAGGAAATTGCCGAACTGGAACGGGACCAGGCTGCGCCCATCCGCGCTGAACTGCAGGTTGCGAAGCGCGTTGGGCAACTGGTTCGCACTGTTGAGCTGCTGCCCTAACGTCGTCTTCACGCCCCCGACAGTCTGCACCGCGCTGACGAGAATGCCTGTCGGATTCAGCACGAAGCGCACGTCATCAAGCACGAGCGTGGCGGGCAGGCCATTCGTGCTTACGCCGTTGATATAACCTGGATTGCCGACATAGTTGATGCCGCGCAGACAGAAGGCGCGTGCCTCGCAAGGCCCGATCCCGTAATTCTTCTGGAACTCGACACCGGCGACCACGTGACCGCGACCGCTCGCGAAGTCAGTGCCGCCGGCGATCGAGGCGGCGATATTTTCATAGTCGCTGCGGCTGCTGATGCCGCCGCTGATGTCGATCCGTACGCCATTGAGGCGCCTGTCGAGAATAAGGTTCACGACGCCGGCGATCGCATCCGCGCCATAGGCCGCTGAAGCGCCGCCGGTCACAACCTCCGACCGCTGCACCAAGGCGGAAGGAATGCCGTTGAGATCGATCGCGCCGCCATCGGTACTGGGGACGAAGCGACGACCGTCGAGGAGCGTAAGGGTTCTCGTGGTGCCGAGCCCGCGGAGGTCGACCGAATTGGCGCCAATGGCGCCGCTGACGCGAAAGAGGTTGGCAGTCGGCGTGGTCGACGCGCGAAAGGCCGGGAGCTGGTTGAGCGCGTCTGCGACGTTGGCGATCGCGAGATCGCGCAACCGGTCCGCGCCGACGACATTCACCGGCGTCGGCGAGTCGAAGCTCGTTCTGCCAACGCGCGAACCCGTGACGATGATCGTTTCGTCGGACTGTTCGCGCACCGCCGAACCGCCACCTTCCTGGGCGCCGACAGCTTCGATCGGGGCACCCGACACCGATCCGCCGCCATCCTCCGCCAGTGCCGGCGTGGCCAGACCGGCCGTGACCAGCGCGAATAAAGACGCACCCCGCGACAAATGGGTAACGACGGATCTCATGCCTTCCCCTCCTCCTCAGCGCTGACCGACGCGCCTCACTTTTCAGGAAAGGATACCGATCCGCCGCAACAGACCTAGCCAGCTTTTCGCAAATCACTCATTGCTGATTCGCAAAGCTAGCGGGCGCGATCAGCGTGCGTGTGCCGGCTCGTCCAAACGGCGGCGTGCCATTTCCCGGGTGGCAAACATCCACAGAAGGAACACGACGAGGGTCGCGGCGCCGAGCATCGCGAATACGGCACCGATGGCGTTCGTCCAGGTCAGCACTCCCGCGACCAGCAACGGCGTAAGTGCCGAAGCCGCGCGCGCGACCGCGCTGCACATGCCGAGCGCGGTCGAGCGAACCTTGGTGGGAAAAACCTCGGCGGTATAGGGCCACAGCAATGTGAAGCTGGACCCGGAGCTGACCCAGCCGATACCGATGAGCACGACCGACAGCAGCCCTCCGCCATTCCCCAGAAGTGCCACCGAAGCGGTAACGAGCAGGGTCGCCGAGGCGATCGCAATACCGGTCGGACGCCGACCGACGCGATCGAGGATCACCGCGAAGACCAGCGGCGTGCAGCCATAGGCAACACCAGTCCAAGCGGCGACGTTCAGCGATTGCTCGACGCTCAGATGATATACGTCGACGTACAGCGTCGGCGTCCAGGTCGCGAATGACTTGGAAACCAGTGCCGTGCAAAACCACAGAAGGCACGACGACAGCGTCAGCCAGCGCAGATCGCGTGCGAAGAGATTACCGATCGGCATCCGGGGCTTTTCCAGAACCGCGCTTGCAGCCAGCGTCGCATCGACGGGTGCCGCGCCCAGCCGCGCCAGCGCCCGGTTCGTCGCCTCGACCCGGTTGAGACGCGCCAGCCAACGCGGGGACTCGGGAAGCGTCCACAGCACCAGTGGGACGAGCAAAGCGGGGAAGGCGCCGATCAGGAACATCGCGCGCCAGCCCCAGGCCGGGATCACGAACGCGGCCGCTATCGCGCAAAGCGAAAAGCCCGAGATCATCAGAAACTGAAAGGTGGAGAAATAGCGACCGCGCGACACCGTGGGCGCCATTTCGTTGACATAGGCGGCGCACGCGGGCGTCGCGCCGCCAAATCCGAGGCCCTGGCCAAAGCGCAGCAGGGCGAACAGCGTCGGATCGTGCACGATGGCGCAGGCGACCGAGAGTAGGCTCATCGCGAGCACCGCGACCGTGAGCACGGGCATCCGCCCAAACCTTTCGGCCAGCGAACCGAAGAGCAATGCGCCGATCATCTGTCCCGCGAAACCCGCCGAAAAGATCGCTCCCACCTGGAGCGCCGACAGATTCCATTCCTCGCGCAGCGAAGGCATGATGAAGCCGACGACGGTGATGTCCCAGCTATCGCCCATCATCAGCAGACCTAGGACGAGGGGCGTCCAATAGGTGACCTTCCAGCTTTTCAGCGTATCGAGACGTTCGGCCACCGCCGTATTGAGATCGCTGGGAGAAGCGGCGCCGTCCGTCATGCATACTCTCCAAAATCAGGGGCTGTCGTTCTTCGACGCTCAGCCCTTCTTATCTATCTTGCGCGGAAGAATATCCCCCTGCCAGTGTCATGCAGGAACCGGCGCCGCTCGGCATGGGTAAGCTCGCCGGCGGCGGCACGGGCCTGGGCAGCCATGTCGGGAAAGGTCTGGACCGTATTGCCGTAATCGGACCCCCACATCATCCGCTCTGCGCCGACGAGATCGGCGAATCGGCGGATAAACCGGGGCACGTCGATCCCCTGCTCCGCGAGCAGGCGGAAGTTGATGGACGTTGCCTTGAAGACGACAGTGGCGATATCGATGAGCGGAAGGATTTCCGCCGCAGGCCCTCCTGTTGCCGCATCGACCCCCGGCCAGCCCAGGTGATCGAGCACCACCGGGAGGTCAGGGAAGCGGCGGGCGACGGCCGCGATCCGTTCGATTGCAGCCGGAGTCGGACCGCGGGGCGTGTACATGATCACAACCGGCAAACCATGATCGGCAGCCACGCGCCAGGTCGCCAGCGCCGCCTCGGATTCGAGCCAGGGATAGTTCCCGGCGCCAGTTGCGCCTCCGGTCAGACGGAGACCCGCCACGCCCCGCTCGACGACGAGGGTGGCCAGCCGCGCCGGCGTGGCGGGATCGATCGCATCGAGAATGACGACGGCCGACACGCGGTCGGGGTGACGATCGGCGCAATCCAGAAGATAGCTGTTATCGGTCTTGTAGATGCTGCTGTACTGGACCCCCGCGCCTGCGGCGACGCCGGCTTCGTCCCACAGCGCTAGGAGATGCTCGTCCGTCACCGGATGGGTCCGGACGCGGCGCAGCAACTCCTCCTCGGGAAGGAAGGAGTTGCGAACATTCACCGGGTAGCGCGCCACATCGTCCGTATAGACGTGCGCATGCGCGTCGAAGAGTGAATCGTTCACTGGCGGGATCTCCGGACGCCGGTTGCGAGACGGAACATCGTCTTACCCCGCGACAACATCGGTTTCGGGCGCATCCTCGGGCGCAAGGATCGTAAAGCCGCGATAGCCGTCCCGCGCGACATCGTCGCAGATCGACCGATAGACGTGGAATCCGCCGACATAGGGCATGAAGGTACGGGGTTTGCCGGGGACGTTGGAGCCGGTGTACCAGGAATCGGCGAGCGGATAGAGCGTTGCGTTCGCGGTCTCGTTGACGTGGTGCACCCAGTCGTCCTCGGCCTCCAATTCCGGCTCGATCCCCGTATTTCCGGTGTCTTCCAGGGTGGCGATACAGGCCGCGATCCAGTTGACGTGCTGCTCGATCGCGCACACCATGTTCGCCTTCACCGAGGGGCTGCCGGGTCCGGTGACGATGAAGAAGTTGGGAAACCCGGCGGTCATGAGGCCGAGATAGGTGCGCGGCCCATCGCGCCATTTTTCCCTGAGCGGCAAGCCGCGCCGGCCGCGTATGTCGATATCCAGAAGGGCTCCGGTAATCGCGTCGAAGCCGGTGGCGAAGATGATGGCGTCAAGCGCATATTCGGCGGCGGCGGTGCGCACGCCCGCCGGGGTGATCGCCTCGATCGGCGCGGAGCGAACGTCCACCAACGTCACATTGGCGCGATTGAACGTTTCGTAGTAGCCGATTTCGAGGCACAGGCGCCGGGCCCCGATCGGATGGTCGCGAGGCGTCAGCAGCTCGGCCACGTTCGGATCACGAACGATCTGGCGGATCTTTGACCGCACGAATTCGGCGGCGGTTTCGTTCGCCGCCTTGTCGGTCAGAATGTCCTTGTAGGTGTAAAGGAAGCTGACGCTTCCGCCCTTCGCCCACTTCTCCTCGTAAAGCGCATCGCGCCGTTCCTCGCTATCCTCCAGCGCATTCTTGGTGGGCGCTGGATGGCCGGCGATGCCGAAGGGAGTTTTCTGGGCCTGCTCGCGCCAGAAATGGTAACGGGCCTTATGCTCACGCAGCTCCTCGTCTGAAAGTGGGCGGTTGCGGGCCGGCACGGCGTAATTGGCCGTGCGCTGGAAGACGAAGAGCCGCTCGGCCTGTCGCGCCACGATGGGAATGACCTGAATGCCCGAGGATCCGGTTCCGATCACGCCCACCCGCAGACCGGAAAAATCGACCGGCTCATCCGGCCACAATCCCGTATGGTACCATTTCCCCCTGAAGCTGCTCAGCCCCTTGAAATCGGGAATCCGGGGCAGCGACAGGTTGCCGGTCGCCATGATGCAGAAGCGGGCCAGATAGACTTCGCCAGTTTCGGTTTCGATTCTCCACAACATGGTCGCGTCGTCGAGCACGACCGAACGGACCCTGGCGCCGGTGCGGATGTCGCGACGCAGATCGAAGCGATCGGCGACATGCTGCAGATAGCGCAGGATGTCGGGCTGGGCCGCATAACGCTCCGGCCAGACCCAGTCCTGCTGGAGCTCATCTGAGAACGAAAAGGAATATTCCACGCTGTCGACGTCGCAGCGCGCGCCGGGATAACGATTCCAGTACCATGTACCTCCAACGTCGTCGCCCGCCTCGAGTACCCGGACACTGAATCCGAGGTCCCGTAGCCGGTGTAGCGCATAAAGCCCTGCGAAGCCCGCGCCGACGACAATCGCATCGAAAAAGTTGGAGCCGACGCCAGGCTTTCGCGCGACGTTCCGATCAGCCATTCCCCTCTCCGTCATTCCCGCACGCCCGGTCGCCATCACGCCGGGCGCGACCACTTGTTCCGCCCCGCCGGCACCGGGCCGAATGGAGGGTGAACGCGCACCACAGAGAAACCGGCTGCCGCACAGGCCGAGCCTTGAGACACGCTTCACACACAACAATCATGCTCTTTCTTTGATGTATTCTCGCTATTTGCCAGTGCATTCAATTTTTATTATGACGAATCCTTCATAGTGTCGGATCATTATTAATATAATTGAAAATTATCTTTATAAAATCATCCGAATTTATATTAAGCCAGTTTGAGTAAAATGCACGCTTGAGGCGGCAATTATTTATACAAACAATGGCTTTGGTCAAGTGTATTTGGTTATTGCTTGATGAGCATTTGCAAGTTCGCGATTTAGCAATTTGGCTACGCGCGGCTTGTGGTATGCGAACGTCGTTCGTCGGCTTCTACGGTGGCACGCAGCAGAATGGCGAAAGCAAATGGCTCGACGCGTCAGCCTGGGAAGGACAGCATGTCCGAGCTCGGCCTGGCCCTGGTGATCGGCGGAGGCAATGGCATCGGCGCCGCCATTTGCGAGGTCATGGCGGCGCATGGCTGGTCGCTTGTGGTGGCCGACAAGGACGAAACGGGCGCGACGGATGTGGCGGACCGGATTGGTGGCCGGGCCTTCCCCCTCGACGTCACCGATGTGGCGGCCATTGAGGCGCTCGCCGAGCGAATCGATCGCGAAGTCGGTCCGCTTGCCGCGCTTGTCGTCTCATCCGGCATTTTTCAGCCGAATGTCCCGATCGAGGAAACACCGGCCGATCTGTTCGATGCAATTACTGCCGTGAATCTGCGTGGAACGTATCACGCCAACCGGATCTTCGGCGCGGGCATGGCCCGGCGCGGCGGCGGCGCGATCGTCAATCTGGCATCGGCCACCGCGCATTTCTCAACCCCCAACAGTATCTACGGCGCCACTAAGGCGGCGATCGTCAATATGACGCGGTGCCTTGCCGGCGAATGGGGCGGGCGGGGCGTCAGGGTCAACAGCGTCTCGCCCGGCATCGTGCTGGTGCCGCGCGTGCGCGCGCTGAAGGCGCGGGGGGACCGCTATCCCGACGATTTGGAGCGGCAAATGGCGCTGCGGCGCTGCGTCGAGCCAGGCGAGGTGGCCGAGGCGGTCGAGTTTCTCCTCTCGCCGCGGGCGTCTGCCATCACGGGCATCGATCTTCTGGTCGATTGCGGGTGGACCGCAGGCGCACTGTGGAAGGCCTACAAAGGAGGATTGCGGTGACACGGCGCGAAGGAACCATCCCCACGCCTGCGGCGCCCGCAGCACCCGTGTATCTGTCGAACTAGTGAGGGAATATGGACGCGACATCACGACTTCTCGCCACCGCCGAGCTCGAGCGCGGGCTTGCCGATTTCTGGCACGATGTGGACACTCAGTGGGGCCGCAACGCATGGCGCTTCTACGCCGAGGACGCTGTCTATGAGTCCGAACCTCTCCGCCTCGTCGGCCGCGAGGCGATCCAGCGCTTCTATTCGTGGCGCGAGGCGCGCGGCGAGCGCACGGCGGTGCATGGCGTGCTCAACTTTCGCGCCGAGTTCGAGGGCGACCATTATGCCGTGGCAACATGGTACATGCTGATCTACGCCGCCGACGGCGTACCGCCCCATCCGTCGGAGTCCCCCTCTCGGATCAGCCGGGTCACGGAAAACTACCGGTGGAGCGAGGAGGAAAAGCGCTGGCTGTGCACGCGGCGCCACGTCGAGAACCTGTTCCGCGGCGGCGCGCAACTCAACGCGCCGGCGAGTCTGAACGATCCGCCGGCGCCGGCCTGATTCCTCTAATCCGACATGCGCGGCGGCGAGGCGCCGCGCAGATCCCGGTCCTGTCCCATTGCAAGATCGTGCAACTTACGCGCGGCGACCGCCGCGCTCGACCAGGACGCATAAAATGCAAGGTGCGCGATCGTTTCCGCCAGTTCCTCGCGGGTGAGGCCGTTCTCGAGCCCCGTCTGCATATGGCCGATCATCTGTTCCGGCCGGTGCATGGTGATGAGGGCGGCGATGGTAATCAGGCTGCGATCGCGCTGCGAAAGGCCGGGCCGATCCCACAAATCGTCGAAAAGAATGGTCTGGGTGTACCGCTCGAAATTCGGCGCGATCCGGGCCAGCTCGACTGCCTTGCCGCCATAGGGACGTTTCACGCGCCGTCCTCCCCTTGACGCGCGCGAGCATCCAGCACCTCCATCAGCTTGTACATGGCCGAGTTGGCGGAAGGCCAGGCCGCATAGAAGGCGAGATGGGTGATCGCCTCGGCGATCTCTTCGCGGGTCAACCCATGGTCGAGGGCGATTTCGAGGTGAATGGCAAGATCGTCCGGACGGTAGAGGGCGACGAGCGCAGCGATGGTGATGAGGCTGCGGTCGCGCTTGGACAGGCCCGGTCGCTCCCAAATCTCATCGAACAGCAGTCGTTCGGTATAGTCGCAAAAGGCTGGCGCGACCGGGCGCAGGCCCGCAATCGAGGCTTTGGGAGCGCGCACCCTTCAATCTCCTTGAGAATCCAGCGAAGTCGTGTCCTTGCCGGCAAATGGCCGCTTTCCCCTGGGCTCCGAACGGAAGGAAATCAGCCCCGGATCAGGCGGCACGGGCTTCGGCTATCGTGGGTTGCGGTTCCGGGTCGGCGAGATCGCTCAGCATCTCTTCCACGATCTTCGCGACGATCTCCACGGACTTGCGACGATTGTGGCCGATGCTGACCACCAGCGTGATCGGAATATTTGGCTCGACGATGCGCGCCGCGCGCAACCGGTCGGTCCGGATATCCTCGGCGATCCAGCCGAGCCGCGCGGCGGCCCTCCCCTCGAGGAGCGGCACGATCAGATATCCCACGCCATCGCGCGCCATCGCGGCCCGGCTGCCGGGTGTATTCGCTTCCGCCACGACAGAGAGGGAGATTCGCTTTCGCGATGCGACCGCCTCGAGCGACCGGCGCCATTCGGTGTGCTGCGACGGCAATAGCAGGGGAAGACCGGCCAGTTCGGCGAACGCGATCGACTCGGCCGCGGTGGCCGGACTGTTGGGCAAACCGACGAGATAGGTCTCGCCCTTGCAGATCTCGCGATCATCCGCGCAGAGGGCACGTCCGCTCCGCATGAACACGGCGACGTCGGTCCGCCCCTCCTTGAGATCGGAACGGATATTGTCACTCACCGCGTCGCCGATGCTGAGTCGGATATGGGGATGCTCTTCGCTGATCCGCTTGCACAAGGGGCCCGTCAGATAGCTGGCGATCTGCGGCCCGACGGCGATCGTCACCTCGTCCTCCGCATCGGCCTTCTGGCGCTTGCCGCTACCGATCATCTGCTCCGCCGCCGCGATGATCGTGTCCACATGCGGCATCAGCTGCTCGGTCAGCCGCACCCCGCGGGCATTACGGTGGAACAGACGCCCGCCACACTCGTATTCCAGCGCAGCGAGCTGGCGGCTCACCACGGATTGCGCGCAGTTCAGCCGGAGCGCCGCTTGGTACAGGCTCCCGGTTTCGAGAATGAGCCTCACCATCCGCAACTGAACCAGTTCCACGCCGCCTCACCCAACTCGTTTCTTCACCAGGTGCAGCATGACATATTGTTCCGTGGCCATCAAACCGACCTGCCCCGCCGAATCTCGCCTGCTGGTCATCCCCCCTACCGGTCGAACTCGGCGAAGGCCTCACGTGCAATGCGGGTGGAATCGATGCCGGCCGGTACGCCGCAATAAATCGCGACCTGCAGCATAGCCTCACGGATCTGTTCGCGGGTGAGACCGTTGCGCAGCGCCGCCTTGACATGAAGCTTCAACTCATGGGGACGGTTCAGCGCGCTGATCATGCCGAGGTTGAGCAAGCTGCGCTGCTGCAACGTCAGGCCCTCGCGGGTCCAGACGTGACCCCAGCAATATTCGGTCGAAAGTTCCTGCATCGGCATGGAGAAATCGTCCGCGTTCGCCAGCGAACGTTCGACAAATTCCGCGCCAAGGACCTGCTTGCGCAGCGCCAGCCCGCGCTCAAACTTTTCACTGGTCACGTTTCGATCCTCCATGATCAATGCGGCGTGCCCCGGCGCGACCGCCTGGGGCGAGGGGAACGTCAAGGCGAAGCGGAATGCCCGGCCCGAAGGGCAATCGGCGGAAGGGGCGGAAGGCCCGTCTCTGACTCAGAACAAGGGGATATGACGCCATCTGCCGTTGTCCCGAACTGGCTCTACGTAGGGAGGGCGCTCGCGGAGAGTCAATTTCTGTATCGTCAATCTTAAAATCGCATATGAGCAATATCGTAAATTACGCCCTTAATGTATGTTTTATATTAAAAGTCATGCTCCAAAAAAATTGCTATAAGGGCGAGATCACAAAGAATAGGAAATATTCGAGTGCCATCACAAACAATATCAAAAAGGCAACTTGCGATCTTGATATCGTACGCCTTTATTGCGTGCTTGGGCACCAAACTATCTTCATATCCATTGGAAGATTTGGACGATAACGTCGCGCCGATCGTGATCGCGCGGCAGGGATCGTTCGAGGCAGGCGGAAGCCAGCTGGGAGCGGGCTCAAATGCGACGTCGTGCGACCACGGCCATGTCGAATATCAGATCCCGGTGGCCGCAAGGGCGGTGCCGCTGTTCCTCTGGCACAGCTCCTCGGCGGCGGTCTGGGACCGGCGCTGGGACGGTGGCGAGGGTTTCCGCGGCATACTCCTGCGCGGCGGCTTCCCCATATATGTATGGGACGGCCCGCGGGTGGGGCGGGCAAATTACGGCTGCGAGAGTTACACCTACGCACCGAAGCCGGGGCGCGATGCGCAAAGCTTCGTCGGCTGGAGGTTGGGCCCGCGGTTCATGCAATGGTTCCCAGGGGTCCAGTTCCCGACCGAGAACGCGGAGGCGTGGGCACAGGCCGCGCGTGCTCGTTATGACGAGTTCGACACCATCCCGAATGCGCGGCTCGAGGCTGCGGCGGCAGCGCGCGCGCTGGACCGTATCGGCCCGTCGGTGCTCGTCACCAACTCGGCCGCGGGGCTGCGCGCGATGCTGACGGCCCTGAACACCGACAACGTCGCCGCGATCGTGGCCTATGAGACACCCGGATTCGTCTTTCCTGAAGGAGAAGGGCCGCAAATTCCCCCCGGCAGGTTCGGCCCCGTTTACGTTCCGGCCGCGGAGTTCGAACGGCTGACGCGGTTTCCAATACAGCTCGTATGGGGCGACAATCTGGACCGGTCTCCGATCTGGTCCGAAGCATACCGGATGGCGCGGCAATGGGTCGACATTGTCAACGCCCATGGCGGCCGTGCAGAGATCCTTCACCTCCCCGAACACGGGCTCAGGGGAAACACGCACATCCCGTTTGCCGACATGAACAACCGCGCGGTTGCAGACCTGATGCTGGACTTCCTGCGACGCAGCGGTCTCGATCGAAGTGCGTCGCAGGCCGGCGCCCGATGAGCAGCCGCGCAGCGACGGACGCGGTCTAGCGGCTCTCGCGGGAAGTGTTCATCAGCAAGCCGAAATCCTGAAGAGCCGCCCGCGCCGACTGGCGCAGCAGCCCGATGTCCGACGAAACCATGAGAGCCGTCACCCCGAGACCGGCGAGCCAGGCCGCCTCGGGGCCACGCAACGACTGCGCAACGGCTGCAAGCGGCTTTCCCGCCCGCGCCGCTGCCGCCGCCACCCGTTCGACGGCCTCCTCGACACCAGGGGCGGCGGGGCCCGCATTACGCAGGGATAAGGCGAGATCCGAACGGCCGATGAAGAGGGCATCGATGCCCTCGACCACCGCGATCTCGTCGACTTCGGCGATCGCCTGATGATCCTCGATGATACAGATCACGGCGGTGCGTTCGTCGGAGATGCGGTAATTGTCCGCGCCGCGCGCGCCATATTCGCCGCCGCGGGAGGCCGCCGACCCGCGCGTACCGCCAAGGTAGCGCGCCGAGGCGACCACGCGCCGCGCTTGCTCCGCGCTGGCGACATGAGGAACGACAACCCCGCTCGCGCCTGCATCCAGCGCCGCGAGAATGCTGCTTGGCCCTCCATCTGCGACGCGCACGAGCGCGGCGATGTTGTAGGCGCGCGCCGCAAGCAAGGCGTGATCGAGCGTGGCGCGATCCCAGGGCGCATGTTCTTCGTCGAGCACGACGAAATCGAACCCTTCGAGGCCGAGAATCTCGGTATTCTGCGTCGCCGGCACCTTCATGAACGTGCCGATCAGCGGCTGGCGCTCCAGCAACCGGGCACGGAACCGGCTCGCTTCAGGGCGATCGCTCATTATGCCCCACGCATCTTTGCGCCGGATGTCCGTCAGGACTGCAAACCAAGCAACCGGCGCGGATTGGTACGAAAAAGCAGGTCCAGCGCGGCGTCGTCGAAGCCGGCGGCGCGAAGGGTACGAATCGCAATGACGAGCGCGTCGGCATGATTGGGTGTCCCCACAAGGCCGCTGTCGCTGGAGACGAAACAATGCTCGGGCCCGAGCCTCCTGATCATGTCGATGAAGACCTCGCGTCGCGGCCCGCGCAAGGCGCTTGCGACAATCTCGACGTAACCGCCCAGCTCAATCGCTCGCTCGAGCTCCTCGATCGTGGCATCGGTGAATTGGGGTCCGAGGTCCGGATGGGTGACGATGACCGGGCCGAGCCCCCTCCGGTGCGCCTCTTCCATGATCATCAACATCTCCGCCGGGGTGACATGGCCGGTGGCCAGCACGAGTCCTTCCTGCTTGACGATATCGAGCACCTCAAGAACTTCGGGCAGGAGCGCGCCGTCGCGGGAGACGCGGACGAAGGGACGGTCCTGCCCGAGCACGGTGACTTCGTGTTCGGAATCGTGCGTCGGCATCCAGACGATCTTGGCGTAACTGCCCTCGACCGCCGCGAAGTAGCGCACCGCCTCCGGGTTGATGCCCCCCACCGCCGTGTTCAGCGAGAGTCCGCCGAATACCTCGAATCCCGGCGCGTTGCCGTGGCGGCGCACCAGATTGGCCACCCCCGCGGACTCGGTGAAATGATTCTTGAATACGACGCCGCGCAACCCCCGCGACGCCATCGACTGCGCGATCTGGAACACGTCCCACTGACGCGGATAGGCGTCCGGCCCGAAATGGGCATGAAGGTCGATCGTCCCGTCGAGGATGGGATCTGTGAGTCGCTGATCGATCGAGGGCGTCGACGGCGGATAGAGGGTCCGCGCGAACTCCCATGCGGCGTGGGGGGGACGATCCGAGGTCTGCTGGCCAAATACAATCGTCGAAAGGCCGAGCAGCACCGGCGACAATGCCAACCCTATTCTCGCTACCATCGCACTGTCCGCCTCAGCTTGGGCAAAAGGCTGACTTGCTGCGAACCAGACGGCCTGACAATCTCCTCAAACGTCAAACTTATCTTGCCGTTTCGAGCACAATCGCGGCGGCGCCCCTTCATCGGCGCTCGGAGATCAGGCCGTCGCCATGGCGAGCCGCAGCCTTGTCCATGACGTCGGCTCCGCCGCCACACGGCCCGTTCTTTCCCAGCAGGTGCTTCATTATCTTCCCCGCCGAGGTGCGGGGGAAGTCGGCGACGAACTCGAATCTCGCCGGGACCTTGTAGGGGGCGAGGCGGGC
>Ga0180222_1001961_pt1 | contig 18601 bp, 17 predicted proteins | sample eDN5th37CKraftOP_FD_151336 | JGI IMG/M metagenome (GOLD analysis project Ga0180222, IMG submission 151336) | Enriched Organic Plus compost microbial communities from Emeryville, California, USA - eDNA 5th pass 37_C Kraft OP (version 2) (version 2) ... | reverse complement strand
ATGTCCGGCGAGTCTGCGAAGCGCTTTTGCAGCGCGGCCTTGATGGCGTCGGGCCCGCGCAGCGTGGTTCCCACCGGTTCTTTTCCGGCCGCTCCGAGCATCACGCCGTCAGGGGCGAAGAAGCTCGCCACGGCGTCAGCGTCGTGATTGTTGAAAGCCGCGATGACTTCGTTGAGAAGCTCCATGGTCAACGGTGTCGACATTCCTGTTCTCCTGGCCTAGGTGCTCGCCGCCCGTTGCAGCGCCTTCTGAAAGAAGGTGTGACTGTCGTCGGCGAGCGCGTTCAATTCGTCGAAATGGTCGCAATCCGGCACCACGTAGCGCTCGATGGCGCGCTGCGGCGTCGCGAAGGCGGCGGCATAGATGTCGGCCTGGCGGTGAAACTCCTCGGTCTCGCGGCCGCCGCAGACGACGAGCTGCGGTGCATTCGTCGTCGGCGGATGATTGATCGGACTTTCGCGCGCCGCTTCTGCCTCGCTCATATTGAGAGCGGTGCCGATGGTGGTGAAGCGCAGAGGCTCCAGCAGATTGAGCGGAGAGATCGGAATGCCGGCCTTGACCAGGTCCGGCGGAAGATCGCTGCCGATGCTCTGCCAGTCCGTGCCCATCATCATCCCGGTGATGTGACCGCCGGCGGAATGGCCCATGACGGCCAGGCGGTCGCGCGCGATTCCAAGCTCCCCTGCATTGCGCCAGATCCAGGCCAGCGCGCCGCGGGCCTGTTGCGAGATCGTGGTGATCGAGACGGCGGGGCAGAGATCGTAGCCCGGCAGAATCACGTTGACTTCATGCCGGACGAACGGCTCGGCAAGGAAGCTGTAGAGCGATCTGTCGCCGCGCTGCCAGTAGCCGCCGTGGAAGTAGATCAGCGTCGGGCGTTTCTCCGGCGAGGAAGCCGGGAAAAAGTCCAGCTTCTGGCGGTCCGATGCGCCATAGGCGATATCGAGGCGACAGCTGAGCGATGCCCTGGCGTGTTCGCTTCGCTTCTGCCAGTCAGGCACCACGACGCTTTCATAGTCCGGCCGCAAGGCCCGCAAATTGTACTGGCCTTCCATGTCCTCGGCGGTGAAGCGGCCGAACGGCTGTATTTTCATGGATGTCATAGCAACACTTCTCTTGGCTTATCACCGCTTGAGCAGCGGACAACGCGAGGCGGATTCGGGGCCAAAGGCTTCCTCGGCAGGGATCGTTCTGACGAGCTCATAATAGTCCCACGGCCGCTGCGACTGCTCCGGCGATTTCACGCGGAACAGGTAGAGGTCGTGGGCCATCAGGCCGTCTTCGCGGATGCGGCCGTTCTTTGCGAAGAAGTCATTGATCGGCGTCTCCTTCATCTTCTTCATCACCGCGGCGGTATCGGTCGTGCCGGCGGCCTTGATGGCCTTCAGGTAATGCATGACGCTCGAATACACGCCGGCCTGGGACATGTTCGGCATCTTGCCCATGCGCTTCATGTACCGCTCCGAAAAGGCGCGCGTCTCGTCGTTCATATCCCAATAGAATGACGAGGTCAGCAACATGCCTTGTGCGACCTTGAGTCCCAGCGCGTCGATCTCGTTGATGTAGACCAGAAGGCCGGCGAGCTTCTGCTTGTCGCGTCCGAGCCCGAATTCCACCGCCTGCTTGATCGCGTTCGAGGTGTCGGCGCCGGCGGTTGCAAATGCGACCACGTCCGGGCTGGCCGATTGGGCCTGCAGCAGATAGGACGCATAGTCGAAAGCGTTGAGCGGCACTTTCACCGAACCGAGCACCTTGCCGCCGGCCGCCATGACGCTCTTGCTGGTCTCACGTTCGAAGTCGTGGCCGAAGGTGTAGTCCACCGTGACGAAGTACCAGGATTTGCCGCCCGCATCGACCACGGCCTTGCCGGTGGAGCGTGCGAGCGCGTCGGTATCGTAGACGTAATGGATGGTGTTCGGATTGCAGTCCTCGTTCGTCAGGCGAGGCGACCCCGAGATGTTGACGGTCACCAGCTTGTTCTTCTCGGCGGCGATCCGGCTGACCGCGAGGGCGGCGGAGGAGTTGTTGATGTCCATGATGGCATCGATGCCGTCGACATCGAACCAGCGCCGCGCGATCGCGGTGGCGATATCGACCTTGTTCTGCATGTCGCCGGCGATGACCTCGATCTTGCGTCCGAGCACCTCGCCGCCGAAGTCTTCGACCGCCATCTGCGCGGCGGTCACGCTGCCCTTGCCTGCGACATCGGAATAGTTTCCGGACATATCCATCAACATTCCGATCTTGACGCTCTTCGCGGCCTGGGCGGCCGCCGGCCCGCACAGCGCCAGCGCCGCAGCCGCGGCCATGAATGAAGCTGCCAACGCAAAATGTCGCCTGGTCTGCATGATCGGGGGGCCCTCCGGTGGATGACGGCAGTCCGCCGCACCGATCCCACGAGAAAGGCTAGGCGGACTTAATGTATCGATTTTCGAAACTTATCTCGAAATACGAGAAGAATGAACCATGCTTGTTTCGCTGGTGTCAAGCGGCAATCTGTGCGTGCGCAGCGGGCCGGCTCATGTAAAGGAAGCGGTTCACCCTGCCGGTTGATGGATATGCCCGACAAACCCGACGACGACATCAAGCTGCCGCCGCTAGAGCGCTATTTCCGGATCATCGAGATGCTCGCGGTGTGTCCGCAGGGCCTGAGCCTGATGGAGATCGGCAAGGTGCTGATGCTTCCCAAGGCGTCGGTGCATCGCCTGCTGTCGACGATGCAACGGTCCAACCTCGTTCAGCTCTCGAATAACGGACGGCCGAAATATTCACTCACCGAGCGGGTGCGGCGGCTCGCTTATCATGCCATCGACAACGACGCCGTGGCTTCGCTCGCGGCCTCCCTGCTCAATGACTTCAGCAGGAAGTACGGCGAAACCTGTTATCTGTGCCGGCTCGAGGATGCGACCGTGAGATCGATCGCGATCGCCTCGCCGGCCACGCCGTGGCGCGGATATGTCTTGCCGGGCAGGGTGCTTCAGCCGCATGCCACGGCCGGCGGCAAGGCCATCATGGCGTTTCAAAGCAAGGAGCTGATCGATCGCGCGCTGGCGGAGGGAACTCCTGCGCTGACGTCATGGACCAAGACCGACCGCAAGGCGATTCTGGCGGACTATGCCGAGATTCGAAAAAATCACTTCTCGACCTGCATCAAGGAAGTCGAGGCCGAACTGGCGGCGTTCGCCGTGCCGATCGAGGTTGGAAGCCTCGGGGTTCAGTATTGCGTCGGCGTGCTCGGTCCCTATTCGCGCATCATCCGGGTCATCGACGATGAACCACGCGAAGCGCTTCAGGAGCTGGCCGAAGCCATCAAGGTGATCCTGAGCAGGATCGCCGGCGGGATCGACGGGCAGGCGTGATCACCGGTCATGACGGTCCGCAGTCATGACTGCCGGGCCGCGGCGGTTGCGGCCCTACGCCTTGCGGCGCCGGCCCGAAGCCTCCCGCCAGCCGCGCCTCAAGGTGTGGCCTCGAGCCGCTCCTCGGTCAGCAGCCGCATCGCGGCCTCGGTGTCCATCGGCTCGCCGAAGGCGAAGCCCTGGGCATATTCGCAGCCGAGCTGGTAGAGCTCGACCGCGTCCGAATCGGTTTCCGCGCCTTCCGCCACCACATCCATGCCGAGGTCGTGGGCCAGCGCGATGATCGACTTCAGGATCACCGGACGGGTGCCGCGGCTGGTGGTGCGGACGAAGGACTGGTCGATCTTGATGGTGTCGAACGGGAAGCGCTGCAGATAGGCCAGCGAGGAATGCCCGGTGCCGAAGTCGTCCAGCGACAGGCCGACGCCCAGCTCGCGGATCCGCTGCAGCATCTGCGCGGCATGCTCGGGGTTCTCCATCACAAGCGACTCGGTGAGTTCGAGCTTGAGCGTGCCGCGGGCGATCGACGAGCGTGCCAGCACCGTGCGGATGTCGTGCAGCAGGTCGTGGCGCAGCAACTGGCGCGAGGAGACGTTGACGCTGATGAAGATCGGCGTGCGGGCGTTGCGCGTCGCGCGCTGCCAGATGCTGAGCTGCCGCGCCGCCTGATCCATCACGAACATGCCGAGATCGACGATCAGCCCGCTTTGCTCGGCGATCGAGATGAACTCGATCGGCGCCATGCGGCCGAGCTTGGGATGGTCCCAGCGCGCCAGCGCTTCGAAGCCGGCGATGGCGCGATCCTCGAGCCGGACGATCGGCTGGTACAGGATGGTGATCTGCTCGCGCTCGATGGCGCGGCGAAGCTCGGATTCCAGCGTCAGGCGGTCGGTCTTGCGGGCCCGCATCGCCGGCTTGTAGATGTCGATGCGGTCGCCGCCGATCCGCTTCGAATGATACATCGCGAGCTCGGCGTCCTTGACGAGATCCTCGTTCGGCGGCGACTGCGGATCGCTCAGGGCGAGGCCGATCGAAGCGGTCAGGAAAATCTCGCGTTCATTGAAAGCGATCGGCGCGCGGATCGTCTTGCGGATGGTTTCCGCGAAGGCGGTGATGCGCACCGGATCCTGCTCGGACATCAGGATCAGCCCGAACTGGTCGCCGGCGAGCCGGGCGAGGGTGTCCTGCGGCTTGAGGATGCGGGCAAGGCGGCGCGCCAGCGTCAGCAGGATGGAATCGCCGACCGCGACACCCACGGAATCGTTGACCTGCTTGAAGCGGTCGATGTCGATCACCATCACCGTCGGCCGCAGCGTCGGCACCGACTTGGCGACATTGGTGTGGCTGGCGAGACGATCGAGGAACAGCTTGCGGTTCGGCAGTCCGGTGAGGTTGTCGTTTACCGAGTCGTGCAGCAGGCGCTCCTCGGCGTTCTTGATGTCGGTGACGTCGGTCAGCGTGCCGATGACGCGGAGCACCTCACCGTCCGAGCCGACCACGGGGCGGGCCTTCAGCGTGAACCACATGAAATGCCCGTCGGCGGTCCGCAGCCGGAAATCCTGGTTGAGCCGGCCGCGTCGCTGGTCGAGCACGCTGTCGAGGGCGGCGCGGAAGCGATCCTGGTCGAGCGGGTGCAGCACCTCGAGCCAGGCGGCCGCGGCGTCTTCCAGCGTGCCGCGCTTCAGCCCGAGCAGCATCTCGGTCTCGGGGCTGGTGAACACCTTGTCGGCGGCGACGTCCCAGTCCCAGATCAGGTCACCGGAGCCGGTCAGCGCCAGCGCCCGCCGCTCGACGTCGGAGACGATGCCGCCGGCCACGCCGCCGGCGAAGGCATGTTGCATCACCGTGAAGCCGATCAGCATCACGATCAGCACCAGGCCGCCGAGCAGCGCCGGCCCGACGATGTCGTTGGTGACGCTGCCCTCGACCGTCATGCCGGCGGCGATCACCCAGACCACCAGCAGGAACCAGGTCGGGATCAGCAGCACCGCGCGGTCGAAGCCGTGGGTCGAGAGATAGACGATCAGGGCAAAGCCGAACACCGCGATCATCGCCAGCGAGATGCGGGCGATGCCGGAGGCGACCGCGGGATCGAACAGTGCCAGCGCCACCAGCGAGCCGAGAAAGATCAGCCAGCCGATGGTGATGTGGGCATAGCGCACATGCCAGCGGTTGAGATTGAGATAGGCGAACAGGAACACCAGCAGGGTCGCCGCCAGGATGGCCTCGCCGGCGGCGCGCCAGATCCGCTCGGCGCCGGCCGACATGTCCAGCACCTTGCCCCAGAAGCCGAAGTCGACGCCGATATAGACCAGCACGGCCCAGGCCAGCGCCGCGGCGGCGGGAAACATGATGCTGCCCTTGACCACAAACAGGATGGTCAGCACCAGCGCCAGCAGGCCGGAGATGCCGATCACGATGCCCTGATAGAGCGTGAACGAGTTGACCTTGTCCTTGTAGGCGTCGGGCTCCCACAGATAGAGCTGCGGCAGCTTGTCGGTGCGCAGCTCGGCGACGAAGGTGATCACCGCGCCGGGATCGAGCGTGACGCGGAAGACGTCGGCGGTCGGACTCTCCTGCCGCTCGGGGCGATCGCCGGTCGAGGGCGTGATGGTGACGATGCGCGACAGGCCGAGGTCGGGCCACATCAGGCCGGAGGACACGACGCGGTAATGCGGCGCCACGATCAGCCGGTCGAGCTGGTCGTCGGTGTTGTTGGCGAGCGCGAACACCACCCAGTTCTGTCCGCCCTCGCGGGCGCGCACCTCGATGCGGCGCACGATGCCATCAGTGCCGGGTGCGGTGGAGACCTGGATCCGGTCGGTGTCGCTGTGCTGATGTTCGAGCACGCCGGTGAGATCGATGGCCGCGGCATCGCTGCGGACGCTGACGGCATCGACGGCATAAGCCGACGGCGTCGAGACCAACAGCGCGAGGCCGAGCGCCAGCAGCGCAAGGAACCTGAAGGGGCCCAATCTCAAGTCTCCCGTTGAACGACGCGACATGGCGGTGGTCGCGATGCGCAAGGCACAAGCCGACCATGCGCCCCGCGCCGGCGCAGCCCGGTCGAACCCCCGTTTGGCACCCCATCACGCGCCCGTCGCCGCGATAAATGCCATGGCTCCAGGGGAATTCAAAGGCTTTACGGAGCTTATCAGTGCATCACACCGTCAACACAATTTTGCCAACATGTTGGCTGGTTTCCATACGGCGGTGCGCTTCGGCAGCGTCCCGCAGCGGAAAGGTGCTGTCGATCAAGGGCTTCACCCTGCCGGCCTGCAGCAGCGGCATGACCTTCGCCTCGATGGCGGCCACCATCGCCGCCTTGTCGGCCACCGAGCGCGGCCGCAGTGTCGATCCGGTGTGATGCAGCCGCTTGATCATCAGCTTCGAGAAATTCACCGTGGTCTTCGGCCCGCCGAGAAAAGCGATCTGCACGATGCGGCCGTCGATCGCCGCGGCGTCGTAATTCTTTTCGATATAGTCGCCGCCGACCATGTCGAGGATCAGTTCGGCGCCGCGCCCGCCGGTCAGCTCCTTGGTCGCCGCAACGAAGTCGTGCGTCTTGTAGTTGATCGCATGATCGGCGCCGAGCCGGATGCAGGCGTCGGCCTTGTCCTGCGATCCGACGGTGACGATCACCTTTGCGCCAAAAGCCTTCGCGAGCTGGATCGCCATGGTGCCGATCCCGGAGGAGCCGCCATGCACCAGCAGCGTTTCGCCCGCCGCCAGGCCGCCGCGTTCGAACACGTTGTGCCACACCGTCATCAGCGTTTCCGGCGTGGCGCCGGCCTCGATCATCGACAATGCATCCGGCACCTTCATCGCATGCGCGTCCGGCGCGATGCAGTATTCGGCATAGCCGCCGCCGGCCACCAGCGACATCACCCTGTCGCCGACCTTGTGCCTGGCCGCGCCGGGACCGACCGCAACCACCTCGCCGGCGACTTCGAGGCCGGGCAGGTCGCTGGCGCCGGGCGGCGGCGGATAGCTGCCGGAGCGCTGGGCGACGTCGGGCCGGTTGACGCCGGCGGCCGCCACCTTGATGAGCAGTTCACCCTGCTCCGGGCGGGGGATCGGACGCGTCTCGGGGAGCAGCACCTCCGGCCCGCCCGGCTGGCTGATGGCGACGACGGTCATGTGCGAGGGGATATTGTCCATGATCTGTCCTGCTGAGTTTGGCGAAGCCGTTGGAGCCGGGCGGAGCCGATCAAGCGCGAACCGCGTGCGCGCTCGATTCAAACCTCGCCCCGGTGTTCTAAAACAGTGGCTGCGGAACTGGCAACCGATCGGCATCCGTGGATGCAGCGGGAGCCTGTATGGAGCCTCGAGGAGGAAGAACGATGGCAACCGATGACGACGATCGCCCGCGGCGGCAGCCCACCCATGAGATCGGGCAGGACCTGTCGCTGCTTTCAGTCGAGGAGCTCGAGGCCCGCATCGCGCTGCTGACGGAAGAGACCGCGCGCCTGCGCCAGGCGGCGGAGCGGAAGCGGGCCTTCCGCAGCGCCGCCGACAACGTCTTCAAGTCCTAAGGCGCGCCGCTGTTTGACGGGTTGCGGCAGCAGGTCATGGGCGGCAGCGTCGGCCAATGGCCGACATGGCAAACGAGAAATGAACAAAATCGTTCATTTACGATGGGTTAAGGCTTCTGGAGTATGACTCGATTGTCCTTGTTCTGGACACCGAGTGGCTCCTGTCCACTCTGTTTGACGCCTCCCTGTTATTAAACTTCAAGCCGCCGTCACCGGCGGCTTTTTTTTGCCTTGGAGCGCCGGCGGCCGGCTGGAAACCATAATTCAGGTTTGCTGTGCCGCGTGGCTGGACTCCCGGTCCGGGGCTGGTAATGATTTGTTCACCATAAGCCGGCCCGGCTTGGGATCGTCGAGGGCATCGGTGGGACGCGGGAGACCGTGCATCGCCGGCAGGCTAAACCTCGAAGGATCACCGTCGCGATGCGCGCGAAGCGGCGTGGCTTTATGAAGTACAGGTAGCGTGAGGCGTTGACGATGTCGGATCAGGCGCATGGCGATGCGCGTCTCGTGGAGTTCGGGGAGCGGCTCGCCAATTCGGCGGCGTTCAGCGGGCTGTTCCGCGAAGGCATGGATCTTGTCGAAGAGACCGCGGCCTATCTCGATGGTCCGGGCCGGGTCGAGGCCAAGGCGCTCGACCGCCCCGCCAGCCTGACCTATGCCACCGAGAGCATGCGCCTGACCACGCGGCTGATGCAGCTTGCCTCATGGCTACTGCTGCATCGCGCCGTCAAGGAAGGGGAAATGACGCTGAGCCAGGCCAACCGCGAGAAGGCCAAGGTCAAGCTCAGCGCTCCGGAGCCGGCCGCCGGCGACATGTTGCTGCGGCTGCCGTCGCAACTGCAGGATCTCATCGCCAGGTCGATCGAGCTGCAAAGCAGGGTGCGGCGCCTCGATGCGACGATTCATTCGTCTCATGCGCCGTCCGGGGAGCGGAGTGGCGGCAATCCGCTGGCGCCGCAGCTCAACCGGTTGCGGGCCGCGTTCGAGCGCCAGACCGGCTGAGCGATGCCGTCCGCATCATCCCCCAAGTGAAAAGCCCCGGCGTGACCGGGGCTTTTGTTGTTCGGGCGGGAACCTGCCGGGAGCCGCGGTGGCTCAACCCTGCTTGAGGAAGCCGGAAAATTTCTTCTGGAACCGCGACACGCGGCCGCCGCGATCGATGATCTGCTGGGTGCCGCCGGTCCAGGCGGGATGCGACTTCGGATCGATGTCGAGCTGCATCCGGTCGCCTTCCTTACCCCAGGTCGACCGGGTCTGATATTCCGTCCCGTCGGTCATCACGACCGTAATGGTATGATAGTCCGGGTGAATTTCGGCTTTCATGAGATGTCCTCCGGCGCGCCGGCGCCATCCTTGCGATTGATCAAAGTCCGGGATTTGCGGTGCTCTATAACGCAGCGGCGCAAGGGAGACAAGCGCTGCGGCGGAATTGCCAGCGGCGCCACTTGAGCCTATCTGGAGCCGTTACAAATTGATCGGCAGCGATGATTGCGAGGCGACATGAGTCTGGGACAGCGGCAGGAGAAACGACGGCCCACGGCGATGGCGCTGCCGCTCGAGGGAGCAGGGAGCGACCTTGCCGCCGCAGCCCAGCCGTCACGGACGGATGCTGACAGGACAACGGAGGGCGAGCAGCGCCGGCTGCGGCCGCTGCTGGGCCTCGTTCCCTATATTGCGCGCTATCGCGGCCGCGCCGCGCTGGCGCTGATCGCGCTGGTTGTCGCGGCGGTCACCACGCTGGTGGTTCCGGTCGCCGTCCGGCGCATGATCGATCTCGGCTTCACCCCCGAGGGCGTCTCGATGGTGAACAGCTACTTCAGCGTGATGCTGGCGGTGGTCGCGGCGCTGGCCGGCGCCAGCGCGCTGCGCTTCTACCTGGTGACGACGCTGGGGGATCGCATTGTCGCGGACCTGCGCGGCGACGTGTTCGCGCATCTGGTCTCGCTGTCGCCGGCGTTCTTCGATTCCGCGCGCAGCGGCGAACTGATCTCGCGCCTCACCGCCGACACCACCCAGATCAAGGCGGCGGTCGGTTCGTCAGTATCGATCGCGCTGCGCAATTTTGTGCTGTTCGTCGGCGCCGCGTCGATGATGGTCGTCACCAGTCCGCGCCTGTCGGGCTTTGTGCTGGCTGCGATTCCGCTGATCGTGCTGCCGCTGGTGGCGTTCGGCCGCTGGGTGCGCCGGCTGTCGCGCAACGCGCAGGATACGCTGGCCGACGCATCCGCCTATGCATCGGAACTGGTGGGCGCGATCCGCACCGTGCAGGCCTTTACCAATGAGCGGCTGGCGGCGACGCGCTTCGGCGGCGAGGTCGAGCAGGCCTATGAGGCCGCGCGGCGATCGACCCAGGCGCGCGCGCTGCTGACCGCGATCGTCATCTTCATCGTATTCGCCAGCGTGGTGGTGATCCTGTGGGTCGGCTCTCACGACGTGCTGGTTGGCGACATCAGCGCCGGCCGTCTCGGGCAATTCGTGCTCTACACTGCGTTTGCGGCCGCAGGTCTCGGCCAGCTCAGCGAGGTCTGGGGCGAAGTTTCGGCCGCGTCCGGCGCCGCGGAGCGGCTGTTCGAGCTTCTCAATGTGAAGCCTGCGATCGTGGCGCCGCCGGTGGCGCGGCTGCTGCCGGTGCCGCCGCGCGGCGACGTCGCATTCGACAATGTCCGCTTCGCCTATCCGACAAGGCCGCATGCGAACGCGGTCGACGGCATTTCATTCTCGGTGCGCGCCGGCGAGAGGGTCGCGATCGTCGGCCCTTCCGGCGCCGGCAAGAGCACGCTGTTCCATCTGCTGCTGCGCTTCTACGATCCCGCGTCCGGGGAGATTTGCTACGACGGCGTGTCGGTCCGTCAGGCCTCTCCGCAGGCGGTCCGCGAGCGGATCGCCCTGGTGCCGCAGGATTCGGTGGTGTTCGCCGCCAGCGCGCGCGACAATATCCGCTTCGGGCGGCCCGAGGCCACCGATGCCGAGGTCGAGCGGGCGGCGGATCTTGCCCATGCCAGCGAATTCATCCGGCGGCTGCCGGGCGGGTTCGACGCACGGCTTGGCGAGCGCGGTGTGACCCTGTCGGGCGGCCAGCGCCAGCGCATCGCCATCGCCCGCGCCATCCTACGCGACGCGCCGCTGTTGCTGCTCGACGAGGCGACATCGGCGCTCGACGCCGAATCCGAAACCCTGGTGCAGACCGCGCTGGAGGAACTGATGCGCCATCGCACCACGCTGGTAATCGCGCATCGGCTCGCCACCGTGCTGTCCTGTGATCGCATCCTGGTGATGGACCAGGGCCGCATCGTCGAGCAGGGCACCCATGCCTCGCTGGTGGCGGCCAATGGTCTTTATGCGCGGCTGGCGCGGCTGCAGTTCGAGGGGGCGTAGCCGTGGATGCAGAACCCTGCCTGGATGCCGCTTAGCGTGAAGCGATGCGTCGCTGATCCGGGGTCGTTACAATCACGGCCGCCAGATCATCCGCAGCACCGGACGGCCCGACGTCGGATTGACGTCCTCGCCGGCGTGGGCAAAACCGTTGCGCTCATAGAAGCGGATGGCGCGGGCGTTGTCCTTGTTCACCAGCAGCGTGACGGACGCGGGCGACAGCCGCTTGGCTTCGTCGAGCAAGGCAGCCGCCAGCGGCGAGCCCCATTGTTCGGGGGCGACCACGATCTGATCGAGATAGCCGGTCGCGTCGATGGTGACGAAGCCTTGCAGCGTGTCGTGCTGTTCGGCGACAATGATCTGTGCTGCGGGAACGAGTTCGTTGCGCCAGCGCTGCCGCCACCATGCAACGCGCGCGGCGAAGTCGATCGACGGATAAGCCAGTTGCCAAGTGCGCTGCCACAGCGCGATGGCGGCATCCTCGTCGCTGACGCGATAGGGGCGCAATTGGAATGAAGAGGTCATGGTTGCCGCCGTCATGCCCGATCGATTCTGGCGCCCATCAACCTTCGGAAAAGGTGGATTGCCGGGTCAAGCCCGGCAATGACGAAAGTGGGAGTCGTGCCGGCATTGCTATCATCTTTCCGTGAGCTTCAGCTCGATGCGGCGATTGCGCTTGTAAGCTTCCTCGGTGTTGGCCGGATCGAGCGGCTGGAATTCGCCGAAGCCCGCGGCGACGAGGCGCTGCGGCGGCACCCCGAGCGAGACCAGATACTGCACCACGGAGATGGCGCGGGAGGCGGACAGCTCCCAGTTGGATTTAAACTGCGGGCTGGAGATCGGGCGCACGTCGGTATGGCCGTCGACGCGCAGCACCCAGGCGATCTCGCTCGGGATCTGCTTGTCGAGCTCTTTCAGCGCGTCGGCGAGCTTGTCGAGCTCGGCGCGGCCCTCCGGCAGCAATACAGCCTGCCCGGTGTCGAAGAACACCTCGGACTGGAACACGAAACGATCGCCGACCACGCGGACGTCGGGCCGGTTGCCGAGGATCGTGCGCAGTCGCCCGAAGAATTCCGAGCGGTAGCGCGACAGCTCCTGCACCCGCTGCGCCAGCGCGACGTTGAGCCGCTGGCCGAGATCGCTGATCCGCGCCTGCGATTCCCTGTCGCGCTTCTCGGAGGCATCCAGCGCGTCCTCGAGGGCCGCGAGCTGGCGGCGCAGCGCGGCGATCTGCTGGTTCAGCACCTCGATCTGCGCCATCGCGCGCGCTGAAACCTGTTTCTCGGAATCGAGCGCCTTGGACAGCTCGGTGTTGCGTGCCGCGGCGTCATTGCCGCTGCCGGTCAGCCCCTCATACAGCGACTTGGCACGGTCGCGCTCGGCCTCCGCATTGGCAAGCCCGGCGCGGGTCCGGCTGAGCTGATCGGTGAGGTCGAGCTGCGCCACCTTTTCCAGCGACAGCAGTTCGTTGAGCTGCGCGATCTTGGCGTTGAGCTGCTCGAGCGCCTTGTCCTTGCCGCTGACCTCCTGCGACAGATAGAACTGCACGACGAGGAACACCGACAGCAGGAAGACGACGGCCAGCACCAGCGTCGACAACGCATCGACAAAGCCTGGCCAGTAATTGAAGCCGGTGTCGCCGCGGCGGCGGATCAGCGCCATCAAACGTCTCCGCTCACGTGCCGTTGCGGTTGCGCCGCGATCCGCTCCAGCAGTTTCCTGATCTCACGGTTCTGCTCGCCCTGGCCATCGGCCCATTCGCGGATCATCTGCTGCTCGTTGCGCATGTGCTGCACCAGCCCCTGGATGGCATCGGCAAGGTTGGCCATGGCGGTGGTGGCGCCGCGATTGGACCCCATTTCCTCGACCGTGGTGCGCAGCCGCTCGATGGCGATCTGCATTTCGGTCGAGGGGGCCTGCGCCGGCCCGGTCTCGCCGATATAGTCGCGCACGGTGGTGGCGAGCCAGTCCTCAAGGTCGGTATAGAAGCGGTTCTGGGCCTGGCTCGACTGCAGGTCGAGGAAGCCGAGGATCAGCGATCCGGCGAGGCCGAACAGCGAGGACGAGAACGAGATGCCCATGCCGCCGAGCGGCGCGGCAAGCCCTTCCTTGAGGGTATCGAACATCGAGCCGGTATCGCCGCCGACCTTGAGGCCGTCGATGACATGGCCAACCGAGCCGACGGTCTCGATCAGGCCCCAGAAGGTGCCGAGCAGTCCGAGGAAGACCAGGAGACCGGTCATGTAGCGCGAGATGTCGCGGGCCTCATCCAGCCGCGTCGCGATCGAATCGAGCAGGTGCCGCATGGTCTGCTGCGAGATCGTCATGCGTCCGGTGCGCTCCTGGCCGAGGATCGCGGCCATCGGCGCCAGCAGGATCGGCCGTCGATCGATCACCAGCCCCGGATCCGCGATGCGGAAATTGTTGACCCAGGCGACCTCGGGATAGAGCCGGATCACCTGACGGAATGACAGCACGATGCCGATCAGCAGCACCGCCACGATCAGGGCATTGAGGCCCGGATTGGCCATAAAGGCGGCGGCGATCTGCCTGTACAGAACCACCGCCACCAGCGCGCAGAGCACCAGGAACACCACCATGCGCACCAGAAAGATGCGTGGCGACGACAGCTTGGTCAGATTGATGTCCAGGGAGCTGCGGGATGCGGAGCCTTGCGCCATGATGCTTTCATCGGGTTGGAATGGAACATCGTCGAACGCAATATGGCACAGCGAGCGCGCGAGGGAAGCCGCTGCCGCCACGAAACCGGGCCGGCCGGAACCGGTCCCGGCCGAACGTCATCACGGATGATCGGCGAAAATATCCTGCGACGAGGGGGGATCGATGACGGAAATGCTACAATTCGTCGAGCCAGCGCCGGAAAATGCGCTCGGCCTGCGGCCGCGCACGTGGCGCAGCCTCCGCGGTGGCGGCGCGCAATGCCTTGATCGACAGGCCCGCGGCGGCGAGCTCGACGGTATGCCCGACATACCATTCCTCGAGCCGGGCCGGATCGGCCTCGATATGAAACTGCAGGGCAAGCGCCGCCGGTCCGTAGGCGAAGGCCTGATTCGGATAGGCCGCGGTCGCAGCCAGCCGCGTTGCGCCGGCCGGCAGGTCGAACGTATCGCCATGCCAGTGCAGCACCTTCGCCTCATCCGCGCCGAGCGGCTGGAGGCATGAGGCCGCGCCGTCGGCCGTCAGGGTGACGCGGCCCCAGCCGATCTCCTTTTCGGGGCCGGGATAGACCCGGCCGCCAAGCGCCTTCGCCATCAACTGGCTGCCGAGGCAGATGCCGAGCGTCGGCCGGCCCTGGCCAAGCCGCCGTTCGAGCAGGGCGATCTCCTGCGCGAGAAACGGATAGGCGTCGAGATCGCCGACGCCGATCGGGCCGCCCAGCACGATGAGCAGATCGGCTGCCGCGATCATCGGTGCGGCGAGGTCCGCGGTGGGGGCGTCCAACACGGTGCAGTTCCAGCCGGCCGTGGCGAGGATCGGCGCGAGCAGCCCGAGATCCTCGAAAGCAACATGCCGGAGCACGGCGGCGGTCCGCTGCGGCGTCGTCATGACAGGTGTCCGCCGCGTGCTGCTGTCATGATGTGATCCCGGAAGAAGGAGAATGACGAAGCCTACGCCGGCGCGCCGGCTTCAACAAGGAGGCGCATATCATGGTTGTTTTGTCGTGCCCGGGGGTTAATCTAGGCGGCGAACCGGACGGGATGCCTTCAGGCTGGACATGAGTCGCGAGGATACGATACCGGACAGCCGAACGCGCCCGTTTTCTACCGCATTGTATCGCAGACCGAAATGTCAAAGCCTGCAAAATCGCTCCCGTCGCTGAGCGTCCGCATCGATTTCGACGAGGACAGCCGTATCGGGCCCGGCAAGATCGAACTGCTCGAGAGCATCGCCGCCTGCGGCTCGATCTCGGCGGCAGGCCGTGCCATGGACATGTCCTACAAGCGGGCCTGGGATCTGGTCGACGAGATCAACCGCATCTGCGGCCAGGCGGCGGTGGTCCGCCAGACCGGCGGCAAGCATGGCGGCGGTGCCAGCCTGACGCCGTTCGGCGCATCGCTGGTCGAGCGTTACCGGCGGATCGAGCGGACGGCCGCCGCGGCCGCCCGCAAGGACCTGGTCTCGCTTCGCTCCGATATCGGGCGAAGGGCGAAGACCACGGCCTGACCGAAGGCGCGGCAAGGGTCGGCTGACTGTGGGCGCATTGCGGATGCTTTGAGCCTTTCCAGCGCGGATTGAAACAGGACCGGCGCTCCGCGACGTCCTTTGATGCGCTCTCTCCACGCGAGACGTCTCCCACGTTCAAAAAACTTTAGTTCGTGAGGCTGACCGGCGTTGGTTCGGGTTCGGTGGTGAAGGCTTCGGCCAATTCGCTTTGCTGCTGCTGCTGAATCGAAAAGCAGACCCCGAAGCCGTCGGTGGCGCGCAGCGTTACGATGCTGGTGCCCGGAAAGGCCGACCGCTCCAGGCTCCATGAGCCGAGCGGGTAGGTGTAACGCAGGCTGTCGTCGCCGAACTGTTTTCGAAGCGCCTTCTCGATCAGCGTCGGCAGCGTCATGGCGAGGGCGCTGACCTGTTCCAGCGGCAGTTTGACCGCCGCAGGCGTGCCGGACGCATCGATGAAGCCCAGCGAAATGATCTGGCCGTCGGACGTGACCTCGCATATCGTGAGATTGCGGCTGTGTATCTCCATGAAGCCTCCGAGCACGTATCGTTATATTTGATAATATATAGCGATACCCGCTGAGCCGTCCAGCCCAAAGTCGGTGCTCGCGTGGCGATGGCCCTGTCGTAATTCTCGTGATATCCTCATGACCATAACGAGATCCTGGAACGGATCAAAATTAGGGAGAGAGTCGAAATGGGTGAGTACAAGTTGTTGATCGACGGCCAGATGGTGCCGGGCGATCTTGAGATGCCGGTCGTCAATCCGGCCACCGAAGAAGTTCTGGCGCAATGCTCGCGGGCCTCGAAGGCGCAGCTCGATGCCGCGGTGGCGGCGGCGAAGACGGCGTTTCCGGGCTGGGCCGCGACGCCGATCGAGGAGCGGCGCAAGCTGATCGTCAAGATGGCCGACGTCATCGAGGCGAATGCCAGCGAGCTGGCCCGGATTCTGACCAGCGAGCAGGGCAAGCCGCTCGCCGATGCCACCGGCGAAGTAATGGGAATGGCCGGCTTCTTCCGCTATCTCGGATCGCTGGACCTCAGCATGCGGGTGATCGAGGACAGCGACGGCCGCCGCGTCGAGGCTTACCGCCGGCCGCTCGGCGTTGTCGGCGCGATCATTCCCTGGAATTATCCGCTGCTGATCCTCGGCTTCAAGCTGCCGCCGGCGCTGCTGGCGGGCAACACGCTGGTGGTGAAGCCCGCTCCGACCACGCCGCTGGCGACGCTGCGCTTCGCCGAGCTGGTTGCCGGTGTGCTGCCGAAGGGCGTGCTCAACGTCATCGCCGATGCCAACGATCTCGGCGGCGAGATGACCAAGCATCCCGACATCCGCAAGATCTCCTTCACCGGCTCGTCGGCGACCGGACAGAAGGTGATGGCGAGCGCGGCTGCGACGCTGAAGCGGATCACGCTCGAGCTCGGCGGCAATGATGCCGGCATCGTGCTCGACGACGTCGATCCGAAGAAGGTGGCGCCGGGCATCTTCCAGGGCGCATTCCAGAACAGCGGGCAGGTGTGCCTCGCGATCAAGCGCCTCTATGTGCATGAGTCGGTCTATGACGAATTGTGCGAAGAGCTCGTCAACATCGCCAAGAACGCCGTGGTGGATGATGGCGCCAAGCAGGGCACGACGCTGGGCCCGCTGCAGAACAAGATGCAGTACGAGAAGGTGAAGGCTTTCCTCGACGATGCGCACAAGAACGGCAAGATCCTCACCGGCGGCAAGCCGATGGATCGGCCCGGCTACTTCATCGAGCCAACCATCGTTCGCGACATCAAGGAAGGCTCGAAGCTGGTGGACGAGGAGCAGTTCGGCCCGGTGCTGCCGGTGATCAAGTATTCCGACCCGGAGGATGTGATCCAGCGGGCCAATGGCACCACCTATGGTCTTGGCGCGTCGGTCTGGTCATCGGACAGCAAGCGGGCGCACAAGGTGGCGGAGCGCATCGAGGCCGGCACGGTGTGGATCAACACCCACCTCGACATGGCGCCGCACATTCCGTTTGGCGGGGCCAAGCAGTCCGGCATCGGCACCGAATTCGCCGAGGAGGGGCTTGCGGAGTTCACGCAGCTTCAAATCATCAACGAGGCGCGTTAGGTCTCGGCGCTCCGGCGGTGGCCCTCCATCGCCGGAGCAGATCAGCGCGCGCCGGCGGCTTCGGCGAGGACCACTGATGTTCGATGCTCAATGCGACGTGGCGGCGCTGGTCTACGATCGGGACCAATGTCCGGACGAGGTGCTGCTGAACTTCGTTGCCGAGTTGCAGCGGCGCGGCAGGCGTCCCGTTGGCCTGGTGCAGCTCGGTCATCACGATGCCGGAACGGTCGCGATGCCGGCGCGGATGGTCCACAGCGGCCGGCAGTTCAACCTGTTTCAGGATGCGGAGCGTTACCGCGCCGGCCGGCGCCTCGATCTCGAGCGGCTGGTGCAGGTCCGGCGCGAGATGATGGCCGAGATTGATCGCGGCGCGGATCTTCTGGTGGTCAATCGCTTCGGTCGGCAGGAGCGGGAAGGGCGCGGGCTGGCGCAACTGATCGAGCATGCGCTGCGCGCCGACGTTTCTGTCATAGTGCCGGTACCTGCCTTCTATTTCAATGACTGGATCGCGTATGTCGCGGGCATGTGCGTGAAGCTGCCGTGCGATGCCGAGGCGCTCGACCAGTGGTGGAAGGGGCTCGCAGCGCGTGGCGGCCCGCCGCCGCGCCATCTCCAGCACAATGTCTGCGAAGCGCTGAAGTAACCCTGAGCACAGCCGCATCGCACCGCGTCGCGGAACTGCCCGTTGGATAGCCCTCCTGCGCGGATTTCGAGCGCGGCTTGCAGCCGGTTGCGCCGGACAATGCCCTGAAGGTTGGCCCAGCATTCCGTGCAATTTTGCGCGCATTTTGCTCACGCGGATTCACGATCGTGTGAATCCTTGAAAACTGTAAGGAGTTCAGCGGCATAACCGGCATGTGGCATTGCGCCGCCGCAGAATTTGTTGCGCTGCGTTTACGCTGCATTACTTTCGGGAAATCAAATCAGGTCAGAATTCGGGGGATTCGGCTGCGCCGCCTCGGTCGCGCGCGGCTTCATGATTCATTCGTATCTGACACCAAGGAACAATGACACGATGGAACTGAGCAAGCGGTCGAGAGTGCGTTCTGGAC
>Ga0180222_1001960_pt1 | contig 18607 bp, 17 predicted proteins | sample eDN5th37CKraftOP_FD_151336 | JGI IMG/M metagenome (GOLD analysis project Ga0180222, IMG submission 151336) | Enriched Organic Plus compost microbial communities from Emeryville, California, USA - eDNA 5th pass 37_C Kraft OP (version 2) (version 2) ... | reverse complement strand
AGCACCGGCGGGCCTAAATGGTTACATGGGCGGCCACGATTCCAGATTCCCCCTAGCTGAAAGTGGCCCGCCCCATGGATATCCGCCTCGGTCTTACCTTCGATGATGTGCTGTTGCAGCCCGCAGAATCCGAGGTGCTGCCCAGCCAGGCCGATACCCATACGCAGGTGACGAAGGAAATCCGGCTCAATATCCCGATTCTCTCCTCCGCCATGGATACGGTGACGGAGGCCGACATGGCGATCGTCATGGCCCAGCTCGGCGGCCTCGGCGTGCTCCACCGCAATCTGACGGTCGAGGAACAGGCCGATGCCGTCCGCGCGGTGAAGCGGTTCGAGAGCGGCATGGTCGTCAACCCCATCACCATCCGCCCCGAAGCGACGCTGGCCGATGCGCAGGCGCTGATGGACCGGCACCGGATCAGCGGCATTCCGGTGGTGGAGGCTTCGGGCAAGCTGGCGGGCATCCTCACCCATCGCGACGTGCGCTTCGCCGAGAATGCCGACCAGCCGGTCAGCGAGCTGATGACGCGGGACAATCTCGCCACCGTCAAGGCGGGCGTCGGGCAGGAAGAGGCGATGCGTCTGCTGCACCAGCGGCGGATCGAGAAGCTGCTGGTGGTGGACGATGCCTATCACTGCGTCGGCCTCATCACGGTCAAGGATATCGAAAAGGCGGTCACCTATCCGCAGGCGACCAAGGACGGCGCGGGCCGCCTGCGCGTCGCGGCGGCATCGACCGTCGGCGACAAGGGGCTGGAGCGCACCCGCGCGCTGATCGACGCGGAATGCGACCTCATCGTCATCGACACCGCCCATGGCCACAGCAAGATGGTGGCCGAGGCCGTGGCGGCGGTGAAGAAGCTGTCCAACACGGTGCAGGTCGTCGCGGGCAATGTCGCGACGGCCGAAGCCACGCGCGCGCTGATCGACGCGGGCGCGGACGGCGTGAAGGTCGGCATCGGCCCCGGCTCCATCTGCACCACCCGCGTCGTCGCGGGCGTCGGCGTGCCGCAGCTGACCGCAGTGATGGACGCGGCGGAGGAGGCGGCGAAATCCGGCATTCCGGTGATCGCGGACGGCGGCCTGCGCACCAGCGGCGATGTCGCCAAGGCGCTGGCGGCGGGCGCGGGCGCGGTGATGATCGGCTCGCTGCTCGCGGGCACGGAAGAGGCGCCGGGCGAGACCTTCCTCTATCAGGGCCGCGCCTATAAGAGCTATCGTGGCATGGGCAGCGTCGGCGCGATGGCGCGCGGCTCGGCCGACCGCTATTTCCAGCAGGACATCAAGGACCAGATGAAGCTGGTGCCCGAAGGCATTGAGGGGCAGGTGCCCTATAAGGGGCCCGCGCGGGACGTGATCCACCAGCTCGTCGGCGGCGTGAAGGCGGCGATGGGCTATACCGGCAGCCACACGCTCGCCGACCTCAAGGAACGCGCCCGCTTCGTGCGGATCACCAATGCGGGGCTTTCGGAAAGCCATGTGCATGACGTCACCATCACGCGGGAAGCGCCCAATTACCCCACGCGCTGATCCGCCGGAGCAACGGGCATGACGCCCGCGGCCCGCGTTCAGGCGGCGATCGACCTGCTCGACGAGATCATCGCGGCCGCGCGTGACGGCGGCGCGGCGGCCGATACGCTGATCGCGCGCTATTTCAAGGCGCGGCGCTATGCCGGGTCGAAGGACAGGCGCGCGGTGCGCGACCTGCTCTATCGGGCGATACGCCGCTGCGGCGACCGGCCCGCGAGCGGCCGCGCGGCGATGCTGGGGCTGGCGGCGGACGACCCGGCGCTGGCAGCGCTGTTCGACGGCTCGCCCCACGGCCCGGCGCCGATCGGCGCGGAGGAGGAGAGGGCGCCCGCCTCGCTGCTTCCCGGCTGGATCGCGCCCCATCTGCCCGCCTGCATCGACGCGGACGAGCAGGCCGCGCTGTTGGGCCGCGCGCCGCTCGACCTGCGCGTCAACCGGCTGAAGGCTGACGCCGCCCAGATGCGGAGCGCCTTTCCCGATGCGGAGACTTTCCCCGCCATCCCCGACGCGCTGCGCCTGCCCGAAGGCGGCGCGGTCGAGCGGTCGCCCGCCTGGCGCGACGGGCTGGTCGAGATACAGGATATCGGCAGCCAGATCATCGCGATGGCGAGCGGCGCGCGGCCCGGCATGACGGTGATCGACCTGTGCGCGGGCGCGGGCGGCAAGACGCTGGCGCTCGCCGCGATGATGGAGGGGCGAGGCCGCCTGATCGCGGCGGACATCAACCGCGACCGGCTGGCCCGCCTGCCCGAACGGGCGGCGCGGGCGGGCGCAGGGTTCGTCGAGCCGCTGCTGCTGGATGCGGGGCGCGAGGCCGAGGCGCTCGCCCCTCTGCACGGCGCGGCCGACGCGGTGCTGGTCGACGCGCCCTGTTCCGGCACCGGCACATGGCGGCGCAACCCGGAGGCCCGCTGGCGCCTGACGCCGCAGCGCCTTACCCGCATCTGCCGCGATCAGGCGCATATCCTCGATTTCGCGGCAGCACTGGTGAAGCCGGGCGGGCGGCTGGCCTATGCGGTCTGCTCCATCGCCGACGATGAGGGCCGCGCGCAGATCGACACCTTCCTCCAGCGCCATTCGGGCTGGACCGTCGAGCGCCCGCCGCTGCCCCTCGGACGGGAACATGGTTACGGACGCTTGCTAACGCCCGCGCATGATGGCACGGATGGATTCTTCATCGCCACGCTGCTGCGGTCATGACAGGAAACAGCATGAACAGGCGCCAGACATGACCCCCGGACAAGGATCCGGGGAAGGGAATGTGGACGGCTCCGGCACGATGCGCGATATTGTGGAGATGGTTATGCGATTCACCCCTGCGACGATTGCCCTGGCCGCCGTTCTGACCATGGTGTCGAGCGTCGGCATCAGCCAGCGGCCGGACAGCCAGATCAACCCCCTGTCGGTGCAGTGGGTGGAGAAGGGCAATGCCGCGCGCGCGGCAGGCAATCTGCAAGCGGCCAACGACGCCTATGAAACGGCGCTGGCGGTCGATCCGCGCAATCGCGGCGCGTTCATCGCGCTGGGCGACGTGGCGCGGCAGCAGCAGCTTCAGGGCAAGGCAGTGCGCTATTACAAGGGCGCGCTGGCGCTCGACCCGGCGGACATGACCGCGCTGTCCGGCACGGTCACCGCGCTGGTGGAGCGCGGCGCGCTGGCCAATGCGCGCGAAACCCTGTCCCGCATGAAGACACTGTGCCGCACCGACTGCGGAGAGGTCGCCAAGCTCGGCACGCTGATCGAGAACAAGGCGATCGCCCAGGCCCAGACGGCGCCGCCCGCGATCCCGGACGGCAAGGAAACGGCGCAGCAGCCCTGAGGTGAGGCGGCCTTATTCCGTCATGCCAGCGCAGGCTGGCATCTCAGGAAACGGTGCGCAACATGGCCTACGACCCCAGCCTGCGCTGGGGTGACGAGTTGGAGAGGGGCGCACCGCCTCACCCCCGGCTGAGCAACCGCGCCAGCGCCACATAATCGCTTACCGGCACGGTTTCCGCCCGCCGCTGCGGGTCGATGCCCAGTTCCTCCAGCGCCTCCAGCGCGCCGGGCACGCCCTTGAGGCTCTGGCGCAGCATCTTGCGGCGCTGGCCGAAGGCGGCGGCGGTGAGGCGTTCCAGCACCGGCAGGCGCACGCCCTCCGGTTCCTCCGCCGGGACGATGTGCACCACCGCCGACATCACCTTGGGCGGCGGGGTGAAGGCGCTGCGGTGCACCTTCATCGCGATTCGCGCCTCGGCCCGCCATTGGGCGAGCACGGCGAGGCGGCCATAATGGCTGGTGCCGACAGGCGCGACGATGCGCTCGGCGACTTCCTGCTGAAACATCAGCGTCAGCGACGCCCACCATGGCTTCCACCGCGCGGAAAGCCAGCCGACCAGCAACGGCGTACCGACATTATAGGGCAGGTTGGCGAGGATGTGGACGCCCTCGCCGGTCAGCGCGGGCGGGTCCACCTTCATCGCGTCGCCCTCGACGATGGTGAGCTGATCGGGAAAGGCCGCCGCCAATTCCTCCAGCGCGGGGATGCAGCGGGCGTCGCGCTCCACCGCCGTCACCTTCGCCCCGGCGCGCAGCGCCGCGCGGGTCAGGCCGCCGGGGCCGGGGCCGACCTCGAACACACGCTCGCCCGCCAAGGGGCCCGGAATGGCGGCGATCCGCGCCAGAAGCTGCTCATCCAGCAGGAAATTCTGCCCCAGCGCCTTGCTTGCGGCGAGGCCGTGGCGGGCGATGATCTCTCTCAGCGGCGGCAGCGAAGGGGCGGGGCGCGGTTCCGTCCCGCCTTCAGTCAAGGGCCGTCTCCGTCGCGGAATCCGGCGCGATGCTGCGATAATAGGCGGCGCGCTCGGCCATGCGGATCGCGGCGATCATCGCGCCGGGGCTGGCGATGTTTTTGCCCGCTATGCCGAAGGCGGTACCATGGTCGGGCGAGGTGCGCACGATCGGCAGGCCCAGCGTCATGTTGACGCCATCGTCGAAATGCAACGTCTTGATCGGGATCAGCGCCTGATCGTGATACATGCACAGCGCTGCGTCATAATTGCGCCGTGCCGGGGTGTGGAACATCGCGTCGGGCGAATGCGGGCCGGTGATGTCCAGCCCGTCCGCGCGCAGCGCCTCGATCGCCGGGGCGATGATGTCGATCTCCTCCCGGCCCAGATTGCCGCTTTCCCCGGCATGGGGGTTGAGGCCGGCGACCGCGATGCGGGGTTGCTCTATGCCGAAATTGCGGGTCAGCCCCTTGGCCGTCACCAGCGCGCGCGTGCGGATGAGCTCGATGGAAAGCGCGTCCGGCACGTCCCTGATCGGGATGTGGATGGTGACCGGCACCACGCGCAGCGTCGGCCCGGCCAGCATCATCACCGCATTGTTGCGCGCGATGCCGCAGCGCTCGGCGATGAACTCCGTCTGCCCCGGATGGGTGAAGCCGATGGCGTAGAGCTGCGTCTTGCCGACCGGCGCCGTCACCAGTCCGCCCGCCGCGCCGCTCTTCGCCAGGCCGATGCCGATTTCCAGCGCATGCAGCGCGCATTGCGCGCCGTCCACATTGGGTTCGCCGGGCGTGATCTCGCCGCCCATGTCCAGTTGCAGGCAGGGCAGGGCGGTGGAGAAATGGGTCCGCGCCTCGTCCGGCGTCGCGATGGTCGCGATCGGGCCATCCCATATCCGTTCGATCGCCCGCCGCTCACCGATCACGAAAAAGGGCGACAATCCCTGCGCTTCGCGAACGGACCATGCCTTCGCGACGACTTCCGGCCCGATGCCGGCGGGATCACCCATGGAAATGGCGAATGGCGGGATGGCGTTCCTTTCCGGGGTCAGGGTCATCGTCTCAATTATAGTCGATAACCGCGTCGCGCCTGAGGTCGCGCAGATAGATGCGGGCGCGCTTGTTCACGCGATCGTCCTCCAGCTGCGCCATGATCTGGTCGAAGGAAGGCTGGCTGGCGTCCTGCGGATCGTCGCGGCCGCACAGCACGAGCGAGCGCACGCCGCTGTCGACCGATCCGAAGGGCGGCGTCGCCTGGCCGACCTGAAGGTTGAGCATCAGTTCCTGCAACGGCGCGGGCAGGTCGCGCACGCGCACATTGTCGTTGTCGATCACCTCGGCGTTGAGCTGCTTGGCCAGATCGGCCACGCTGCCGCACCCCTGCAGCTTCTGCAACTGCTCGGTGAAGGATTTGGCCCGCGCATTGGCCTGCGCCGGGCTGGTGCCGGCCGGGAAGGCGACCGAAATCTGCTTGAGGCTGAGGATCGCGTCGCGCGGATCGGCGGTCAGCACCTTGCGCTTGTCCATCAGGTAGAGGACCGAGAAGCCGCCCGGAATGGCGATCGGCCCGACGATCTGGCCGACGTCGATCTCGGTCAGCGCCTGTCCCAGCGCATCGGGCAGCTGGCCGGGCCGTACCCAGCCCAGATCGCCGCCCACCGCCGCGGTCGAGGCTTCGGAAAACTGCCGGGCATAGGCCTGGAAGGAACCGCCCTGCCGGATCTGCTCGATGATGTTGCGCGCATTCTCGAAAATCTGCTGCGCGTTTTCCGGCGTGGAGGAGAGATAGATCTCGCCGACGCGATATTCTTCCGACCCCTTGAGCGCCTTCATCCGGTCGATGACCGACTGCACCTCTTCCTCGCTGACGTTGACGAAGGGCTGGACATTACGACGGAGCAGGCGGCTCCACGCCATTTCGCCCTCCATCTGCCGCTTGATGCTGGCGGCCGAGCTGCCCTTGGACTGGAGATATTGGGTGAACTGCTCCGGCGTCTGCTTGAAGTTGGCGGCGATGCGGGCGAAGCTGTCGTCCAGCTCCGCCTTGCTGATGGTGATGTCGTTGGCCTTGGCTTCCTGAATCTGGAGCGTCTCGTCGATCAGGTTGCGCAGCACCTGCACGCGCAGCCGGTCCATTTCCTCGGCCGGGATATTGTCGCCATTGGCCAGCACGATCAGCGCGAGCCGCTGCTCGATATCGGTCTGGGTGATGATCTTGCCGTTCACCACCGCCGTGGGCTTGTGGAGATGGGGGTCGCGCTTGTCGAAGATCGTCAGATCGTCGGGGAGCTTCAGCGAATCGGCCGATCCCTGCGCCAGCGCCGGGGCCGCATGCCCAAGGGGAAGAGCCGCCGCGATGACGCACAAGGTCATGGAGGCGATGGTTTTCCGCGATCTACCGCAGATTGTCCGCATGGCCATTGAGGAAACTACTCTCCGAATGAATTCATGTTGAACGCCGATAGTGCCTGCGCGATGCTGAATGTCCGCTGAGCAATGCCGGGCGATGGATATCGATCCTTATATGCCAAGATTACGAAACGCCAGCCGTAGCTGTATCGTATTATTGTTCCGCGCGTCGCCCGAACTGCGATAGTTCCGCTTCCATGTCACGCCCAGGTCGATGCATTCGTCCTGATAGGCGAGGCCAACGCGGTGGCGGACCGGCTCGAAGCCGTCACCCAGCGAAGAGGTGTCCTCGCTCGCGTCGGTAAGGTCGATGACGGTGGAGCCGAAGATCGACCAGTAGCGGGCGAAGGCGATCCGCGCGCCCAGCCGCACTTCCTCGCGATCCGTCAGATCCTCGGTGGTCTCGGTCGCATTGCGGTTGAGGCGGAGATAGCCGATCGTCGCATAGGTGCGGCGCGACCCCACCGTCGCGTCGATCTCGTTCCGCCGCAGGGCCAGATTGTCCTTGTCCAGCCGATAGCGATGGGTGACGCTGATGAAATCCTTGTAGCGGACGGTCGTGCGCCCGACGATGTCGGAAATCCGCTCGGAAAGGCCGGTTCCGTCCGGGAAGAGGGAGGAGCGGTCGCTGACCCGGTAGCTCTGGCCGACGATCGCGCTCAGCGAGAAATCCTTGAGGTCCAGCCCATATTCGACGCCATAGGTGACGCGGCTGGCGTCGTCGACCCGGTCATAGCCGGGGAAGCGGTTGAGCGCGAAGAGGTTGCTGTCCTCCAGATCGACGGTGCGCGCGTCCTCGTTCGGGATCGCCATGCTGCGGATCCTGGGCGAGGCGACGATCTGCACGCGCGGGATGATCCGCTGCGTGCCGCCGAGGAACGCGCCGACGAAGGGCCAGCGCATGTCGGCGGCGAGCGCCGCGACGCCGCGCCCCTGCCAGCCGCTGATGCCGCTATAGGCCGCATTGTCCGCCAGATCATTGTCGGAGCTGTGATAGACGTCGCCGCGCGCATAGGCGGTCAGGCTCAGCTCCTGCCCCAGCGTGGTCAGCCGCCGCAGCGTCCATTCCGCCGAGGCGAAGGCGCGCTGGGTGTCCTGCCCATGGGTGCGGGTGATGGCGAGACTGTTCGCCTGAAACTGCACCGCGCCGCCCAGCAGCGGGTCGGTCATCCGCAGCCGGTAGTCGATGACCGGCAGCGCGATCGGCATCTGCCCCTGCCGGTCGGTCAGGCGCAGCGTCTGCACCGACCAGCCCGCGATCGAAAGATAGCTGTTGTCGCTGATCCGCTCCGCCTTCAGTGTGGAGCGCAGCCGGTCGTCGCGGCTGATGTCGTAGCGGCGCAGGAAGGTGCGGTCGGTCACCCGCCGGATCGACCCGGAAAGATTCCAGTTCCGGTCGAGCTGATAGCTGCCGCTGCCGTCGATATAGCCGCGCAGCTGCCGGTTGCCGCTGCCGGTGCTGATCTCGTCGTCGCTGCTGCGGCTGTTGGTGATGTAGCCGGTGATGCTGTAGGCGCCCTTGCCGAGGAAAGCGCGATAATTGCCCTCCAGCATCGGCAGTTCGTTGGTGAAGACGTGCGGCGTCACCGTCATGTCGCGATTGGGCGCCAGCTTGAAATAATAGGGCAGGGCGATTTCCAGCCCGTTGACGCCGTTCAATCGCGCATCGGGCACCAGCAGGCCGGATGCGCTGTCCTCCCCGACCGAATGGGCGAAACCCGGCAGCACCAGCAGCGGCAGGCCGAACAGCTCCAGCCGGGCATGGCTGTAATGCACCCGCTTGGTGGCGGGGTCGTAGCGGATCTCGACCGCCTTGATCTGCCAGCTCGGTTCCTTGGGGCAGCCCTCGGCATTTTCGACCGGGCAGGGGGAATAGGCCGCCTCGCGCAGCGTATAGACATTGTCGCGATGCTCGCCCCGGCGCGCGACCAGACGCCCGCCCTGCGCCATCACCAGCAGCAGGTTGTCGACCACGCCGTCCTTCAGCGCGTCGGTCACCTCTATGCTGTCGCCATAGCCGACATTGCCGTCGGGATCGGTGACGGAGACATTGCCGCTGGCGCGCACCTCGCCGGTCTTGCGGTTCCACACCACCTGATCGGCGCGCAGCCGGTTGCCCTCGCGCAGCATCTGCACCTTGCCGCTGGCGGTGACGGTGTCGTTGTTGCTGTCATAGACGAGATCGTCGGCGGAAAAGGCGATTTCGTCGCTGCTGGCGGGCAGGGGCGTGTCGGGCGCGGTGGAGGCGGCGGCGTCCTGCTCGGCGCTGGGCGGATGCACATCCTCTATCGATGCCGCCCGGCCCCGCTGTTCGTCGGGCGCGCCTGCGCCCTCCTGCGCCTGAGCCTGCGCCATCATCGCGAGCGCCATGGTCCCTGCCAGCAGGGCCAGACGGGCGGAGAAAACCGCACGGCCGGATGCGGGCAACAGCGAAAAACGCGGAAGTTCGACAGGAAGATGCAAAACGCCTCGGTCCGCAAATGAAGTTATCCGCTCGCCTATTGCATTGCCCGGCGTTTCCCGCAATCCCAATGCGTCGCGGGTTGTCCCAAAAACATTTCGGCCTTGCGAATGAAGCGGCTGCACTGGGCTTCAATGGTCGCTTTGCCATCTTTGTTCCGCTGGTGTATCGCCAACCTCATCTTATGCACCGCCCATGATCTAGAGGGATATGATGGAAATCCGCTTTTCGCCCAACCGCTCGTCCGACGCCGATACGCTTGCCTATGCCGTGAAGAGCGACGGGCTGGCCCAGCTTTCGACCGTGCCCGGCCTCGAAGCCACCGCCGCGCTCGCCCGTTTCGCCGGCGAATGCGGCGCGAGCGTCGAAAGCTTCGCGGAGGTGGACGGCGCCGCGCGGCGGGTCGTGCTGGTCGGCATCGGTGCGGGCAACGATGCGGAGATGGAGCGCGCGGGCGCCGCGCTGGCCGCCAGGCTGCTGACCTCCGGCGCGCGCCACGCGGCCGTCTCCTTCGAGGCGGCCGGGCTGGCGAGCGCGGCGGGCATCGCCCGCTTCGCCTTCGGCGCGAAGCTGCGCGGCTGGCGGATCGAGCGCTATCGCACGCGCATGCCCGAAAAGCAGAAGCGCACGCTGGAGCGCGTCGATCTGGTGACCGGCATCGACGCCTCGGCGGAATGGGCGCATCTCTCCGAACTGGCCGAAGGGGTGATGTTCACCCGCGAACTGGTGTCCGAACCGGCGAACGTCCTCTACCCCGAAAGCTTCGTCGAGCGCTGCCGCCCGCTGGAGGCGCTGGGCGTCACCTTCACGGTGCTGGACGAGGCGCGGATGGCGGAGCTGGGCATGGGCGCGCTGCTCGGCGTCGCGCAAGGTTCCGCGCGCAAGCCGCGCCTGCTGGCGATGGAATGGAACGGCACCGGCGACGCCGACGCGAAGCCGGTCGTGCTGGTCGGCAAGGGCGTCACCTTCGACACCGGCGGCATCTCGATCAAGCCCGCCGCAGGCATGGAGGACATGAAGTGGGACATGGGCGGCGCGGGCGCGGTCGCGGGCACGATGCGCGCGCTCGCCGGGCGCAAGGCGAAGGCGCGGGTCGTCGGCATTTGCGGCCTTGTCGAGAACATGCCGGACGGCAATGCGCAGCGCCCCGGCGATATCGTCACCTCCCTGTCCGGCCAGACGATCGAGGTGCTCAACACCGATGCCGAGGGGCGGCTGGTGCTGTGCGACGCGATCAGTTGGGCGCAGGCGACCTACAAGCCCGAAATCCTGATCGATCTCGCCACGCTGACCGGCGCGATGATCGTCTCGCTCGGCCATGAATATGCCGGGCTGTTCAGCAATGACGACGGCCTTGCCGAACAGCTGACGGCGGCGGGACAGAAAGCGGGCGATCCGCTGTGGCGCTTCCCGCTGGGCGATGCCTATGACAAGCTGATCGACAGCCCGATCGCCGACATGAAGAATATCGGCGGCCGCTTCGCCGGGTCGATCACCGCCGCGCAGTTCATCAAGCGCTTCGTCGAGGACGGCGTGAAATGGGCGCATCTCGACATCGCCGGGATGGTCTGGGCGGAAAAGCCCGGTGCGGTGTGGGATCGCGGCGCGACCGGCTATGGCGTGCGCCTGCTCGACCGCTTCATCGCCGACACGGCCGAAGGCTGACGCGGGACGCGCGCGATGCAGGTCGATTTCTATCAGCTCGGCGGCGATCCGGTGGAACGGGTGCTGCCCGCCATCGCCCAGAAGCTGCTCGATCAGGGCGACCGGCTGGTGGTGATCGACGGGCGCGAGGGCTATCTCGTTCGCCTTTCCCATGCGCTGTGGGACTGGAAGCCGGAAAGCTTCCTCGCCCATGGCGTCGCGGGCGAGGGAGACGAGGCGATGCAGCCGGTGCTGCTTGCCAGGGAAGGCGGCGCCCCGGCCAATGGCGCGCGTCACATCGCGCTGACCGATGGCCTATGGCGCGACGAGGCGCTGGGCTATGACCGCGCCTTCTTCTTCTTCGACGAGCAGACGCTGGAAGCCGCGCGCGCCTGCTGGCGGATGGTCAAGGGCAAGGACGGGGTGGAGCCGCGTTTCTGGCGGCAGGAGGGGCGCCGCTGGGTGCAGGCGGCGTGACCCCTTGGGCCGACGAATAGCGCTTGCCGCCGCCCCCGGAGGCGGGTAAAGCGCCCGCCAACTTGAACAGGAACCACTGGAGTTACGCCAAAATGGCTGCGAATCGTACCTTTTCGATCATCAAGCCGGACGCCACGCGCCGCAACCTGACCGGCGCCATCACGGCGATGCTGGAGGAAGCCGGGCTGCGCGTCGTCGCTTCCAAGCGCATCCGCATGAGCCGAGAGCAGGCCGAGGGCTTCTACGCCGTGCACAAGGATCGCCCCTTCTTCGCCGATCTGGTGGCGTTCATGATCTCCGGCCCGGTGGTCGTTCAGGTGCTGGAAGGCGAGAACGCCGTGAAGCGCAACCGCGACATCATGGGCGCGACCAATCCCGAAAACGCCGACGAAGGCACGATCCGCAAGCGCTTCGCCGAGTCGATCGAGGCGAACTCGGTCCACGGTTCGGACAGCGACGAGAATGCGGCGGCGGAAATCGCCTATTTCTTCAAGCCGGAAGAAATCGTCGGCTGATCGCCGCCGCGCCGTCAGGGCTGACGAAAAAGGCCGCCGGTTGGTTCCGGCGGCCTTTTTCGTTCGTGCTATCCAGGCGTATTCCATTTGCGTCATCCCAGCGCAGGCTGGGATCGGTAGAGGCTTGGGTCCCGCATCATCGAGAACGATGCCAGCCTGCGCTGGCATGACGTATAGGGATGGCGGGTCCCACCCCCCGTTTGCCCTGAGCTTGTCGACCCGAAGGGCGGGCGAAGCCCAACGGCTGTACTTCCTTTCTGCGTTTCTGCGTTGGAGAAAGGAGAAGGACAGGGCTTCGACAGGTTCAGCCCGAACGAAGATCGGTTCTCGCGCCTCAAGCCGGAACCGGCGAAAACTCCCCGCTTTTCTCGTCCAGCACATGCAGCACGCCGTCGGCGATCGCGAAATAGGCGCCGATCAGCCGCAACTGGCCCTTGCCTTCCTTGTGCCGCACGCAGGGGAAAGTGCGCAGATTGTCCAGCGACACCTTGACGCCTTCCTTCTCCATCATGCGCAGCGCCTCGCGGCTGTGATCGTCCTCGCCATATACCTCGGTCACGCGGTCGCGCGCGTCGTTCAGCATGTCGATCCACGTCGCGATGAAGCCGCCTTCGCCCGGAGGCGCGTCCTTCAGTTCCTGCGTCAGCGCGGCGCGGCAGCCGCCGCACAGGCCATGGCCCATCACCACGATTTCCTGCACATTGAGCACCTGCACCGCGAATTCCAGCGCGGCGGACACGCCATGGCGCCCCGGAGTCGTCTCGAACGGAGGCACCAGCGCGGCTACGTTGCGCACGACGAAGATCTCGCCGGGACTGGTATCGAAAATCTGGGTGGGGTCGACCCTGCTGTCGGAGCAGGCGATCACCATCACGCGCGGGCTTTGCCCTTCCTTCAATTCATCCCACCGTTCCCGTTGGTCGGACCAGCCACTGGCACGGAAACGGCGATAGCCATCGATCATATCGGTGAATAAGGTCATCTTCCCGCTATTCTCCTCTGCTTATTGTCTATTCTGACTGGCGCGCGCGCCGTTGGATCGCTATCTGGACCGAATGACCGAGAATGCAAGCCCTTCTATGCCGGAAAACGCCGCCCGCGCGCGCAAGCCCGACTGGATTCGCGTAAAGGCCCCGACCAGCCCTGGCTATATCGAGACGAAGAAGCTGATGCGCCAGAAAGGCCTGGCGACGGTGTGCGAGGAGGCTGCGTGCCCCAACATCGGCGAGTGCTGGACGAAGAAGCACGCGACGGTGATGATCCTGGGCGACGTGTGCACGCGCGCCTGCGCCTTCTGCAACGTCAAGACCGGCATGCCGCGCCGCGTGGATCCCAAGGAACCGCAGAATCTGGCCGATGCCGCCGCCGAAATGGGGCTGGAGCATATCGTCATCACCTCGGTTGACCGCGACGACCTGCCCGATGGCGGCGCCTCGCAATTCGTCAAGGTGATCGAGGCGCTGCGCCGCACCACGCCCGGCACCACCATCGAGATACTGACGCCGGATTTCCGCAACAAGCATGAGCGCGCGGTGGAGATGATCGTCGCGGCCCGGCCCGACGTCTACAACCATAATCTCGAAACCGTGCCCCGGCTCTATCCGACGATCCGCCCCGGCGCGCGCTATTATGCCTCGCTGCGCCTGCTCGAAACGGTGAAGCGACTCGACCCGTCCATCTTCACCAAGTCCGGCATCATGCTGGGGCTGGGTGAGGAGCGGCTGGAGGTCCATCAGGTGATGGACGACATGCGCTCGGCCGACATCGATTTCCTGACCATGGGGCAATATCTCCAGCCTACGCCCAAGCATGCGAAGGTGATGGAGTTCGTGACGCCGCAGGCCTTTTCCGCCTATGCGGCGATCGCGCGCGCCAAGGGCTTTTTGCAGGTGGCGTCCAGCCCGCTCACCCGGTCCAGCTATCACGCGGACAAGGATTTCGCGGAAATGCGCGCCGCGCGCGAGGCGCAACTGGCGAAGGCGAAAGCCGCCGATGCCAAGGCATAACGAAACGCGGCATCTGCCCTATACGCCGGAGCAGATGTTCGACCTGGTGGCCGATGTCCAATCCTATGAGCAGTTCCTGCCATGGGTCAGCGCCATTCGCGTGCGTTCCGACAGCGCGACGGAGATGGTCGCGGACATGATCGTCGGCTTCAAGGGGCTGAGCGAGAGCTTCACCTCCCGCGTGCACAAGGAACGGCCGCACCATATCCATGTCGATTATCTCGACGGGCCGTTGAAGCATCTCAGCAACGACTGGCGCTTCCGCCCGGACGGGCAGGGGGGCGTGCTGATCGACTTCGAGGTCGATTTCGCGTTCAAGAACCGATTGTTCGAGATGATCGCCGGGCAGATGTTCGACAAGGCGCTGCGCAAGATGATCGGCGCGTTCGAAACCCGCGCGGTTCAGCTTTACGGCTCGTCTGGCTCCGGCAGCAGCAGTTCGAGCGCGCACAGCGCCGCCTGAAGGCGCACGCCCGCGCGGCCCAGATCACCGAAATTCTTGAAGTCGGCGACCACCTTGTCCGGCTCGCCGCCCCGTTCGGCGCGGGCGAAGACGACAGTGCCGACCGGCTTGTTGTCCGATCCGCCCGCGGGCCCTGCGATTCCGGTGATGGCCACCGCGACATGGGCATGGGTGCTTTGCAGCGCGCCCTGCGCCATCGCCCAGGCGGTCGCGACCGAAACGGCGCCGAAGGTTTCCAGCACATCCTGAGAAACCTTGAGAACCTTCTGCTTTATCTCGTTGGAATAGGTAACGAAACTCGCCTCGAACACCTCCGAGCAGCCCGGCACTTCGGTGATGGCGGCGGACACCAGCCCGCCGGTGCAGCTTTCCGCCAGCGCGAAAGTGCGGCCGATGCGGCGGTTTTCCTGCACGACGCGCCGGGCGAGCGCCGCCAGTTCCGGGTGAACGAGAGAGTCAGTCATAAGCGACCATCTTATTCCGGCAGCAGGATGGTGGCAACCGCCTGCGCGGCAATGCCCTCGCGCCGCCCGGTAAAGCCGAGCCGCTCGGTCGTGGTCGCCTTCACCGACACGCGGCCGGGGTCGATTTCCAGCAATTCCGCAAGCCGCGCGCGCATCGCCTCGCGATGGGGGCCGATTTTCGGCGCCTCGCAGATGATGCTGACGTCGACATGGGCGATTTCCCCGCTGCGCGCCGCCACCCGGTCGCGCGCGAAGGTCAGGAATGTGTGCGAGGGCGCGCCCTTCCATTGCGGGTCGGACGGCGGGAAATGGCTGCCGATATCGCCCTCCGCCAGCGCGCCGAGCAGCGCGTCCACCAGCGCATGGATGGCGACGTCGGCGTCGCTATGGCCGGAAAGTCCCCGCTCATGCGCTATCTCGACGCCGCAGAGCCAGAGCGGCTTGCCCGCAACCAGCCGGTGCACGTCATAGCCGGTGCCGACGCGGGGCAGGCGGCTCGCGGCGAGCGCGCCCTGCGCTCGCGCCAGATCGCCGGAATAGGTCAGTTTTTCGAGCATCGCATCCCCCTCGACCATCGCCACCGGCACGCTCAGCGCGCGCAGCATCCCGGCGTCGTCCGTCACTGGCGCATCGGCGGGCGTTTCCCGGTGCGCGCGCATTATTGTCTCAAAATGGAACATTTGCGGCGTCTGCACGCGATAAAGGCCGTCGCGCGCCACATCCTCGCCCATACGCGCCTCGCTCCCCCGCACCAGCGTATCGGCAATCGGCAGGACCGGGATGGCAGCGTCATGGCTTTCCGCCGCCGCGATCAGCCGGTCGAGCACCCCGGCGGGCAGGAAAGGGCGCGCCGCATCATGGATAAGGACATGGCTGGGCGCGCCCTCCGCCGCCAGCCGATCGAGCGCAGCGCGCACCGAATCCCGCCGGGTCGCGCCGCCCGCCACCAGTTCCGGCGCGGCGGTGAGGGGGGCCAGCGCCGCGCGCGCCAGTCGCTCCTGCCCCTCGCCGATCGCGACGAGGATGCGCTCCACCGCCGGATGGGCCGCCAGCGCCACCCAGGCGTGGGCCAGCACCGCCCGCCCGGCGACCGGCATATATTGCTTGGGAAGGTCCGTCCCCATGCGGCTCCCCTGCCCGGCGGCGACGAGGATGGCGACGAATGTCCGGCGTTCGGTGGTCATGCAAGCGCGCTTAACCGAGAGGCGGTTGATATTCCAGCGGCCTTGTTCCAGCAGCTTGCGGCATTGCGGAAAAATCGCTATGGGGTGCCTGTTTTTTAGGCAGAAAGCTGATGCGCACGCTCCCCCCCATCATGGTCGGCCCGGTCAGGATCGACGATCCGGTGATATTGGCGCCGATGACCGGCGTCACCGACATGCCGTTCCGCACGCTGGTGCGCCGCTACGGCTCCGGCCTCAACGTGACGGAGATGATCGCATCGCCCGCCGCCATCCGCGAAACGCGCCAGTCGCTGCAAAAGGCCGCATGGCATCCGATCGAGGAGCCGGTGTCGATGCAGCTCGTCGGCTGCTCGCCCCGTGAAATGGGGGAGGCGGCAAAGCTGAACGAGGATCGCGGCGCGGCGATCATCGACATCAACATGGGTTGCCCGGTGCGCAAGGTGGTGAACGGCGAGGCGGGCAGCGCGCTGATGCGCGACCTCGACCTCGCCGCCGCGCTCATCAGGGCGACGGTGGACGCGGTTTCCGTCCCCGTCACGGTCAAGATGCGCATGGGCTGGGATCATAACAGCCTCAACGCGCCGGACCTCGCCCGCATCGCGCAGGATCTGGGCGCGAAGATGATCACCGTCCATGGCCGCACCCGTTGCCAGATGTACAAGGGCAGCGCCGACTGGGCGTTCGTCCGCCGGGTGAAGGAGGCGGTTGAGCTACCCGTCATCGTCAACGGCGACATCTGCTCGGTCGAGGATGCCGAAACCGCGCTCGACCAGAGCGGGGCGGACGGCGTGATGATCGGCCGCGGCGCCTATGGCAAGCCGTGGCTGCTGGGGCAGGTGATGCACGGCCTCACCACCGGGCGGAGGCGGCCCGACCCGTCGCTGGACGAACAATATGCGACGATCGTCGAGCATTATCGCGCGATGCTCGACCATTATGGCGAAACCACCGGCGTCAACATGGCGCGCAAGCATCTGGGCTGGTACACCAAGGGCCTGCCCGGATCGGCGGAATTCCGCAATGCCGTCAACCAGGTGCCGGACAGCCGCACCGTGCTGGACATGCTGGCGCGCTTCTACGATCCCCTGCTGTCCCGTGCGGCCGCGTGAGGGGGGCGGACTTTCGCTCTTCCCGATCGCTCCGGCCGCCGGGCATGGCCGAGATCATGGCGGCGATGCCGGTCGCGGTGCTGATCCTCGCCCCCGACAATCGCGTCGCCGACGCCAATCCGCGCGCCGAAATCCTGCTCAACATGGCGCGCTCCGCCATCGTCGGCAGCGAAATCACGCGGATCATCCGCATCGACCAGATCAACCCGACCTTCGACCTCTGGCACAGCGACAAGCCGCTCGCCGTCTATGACATATTGCTGCATGCGGGGCGGACGGTTTCGCTGCGCGCCGACGTGATGATCGCTCCCCTGGGCGAGCATGAGGGCTGGCGCACCGTCACCATCCACACCCAAAGCCTCGCGCAGAAGATCGGCGGACGGCGCACGGCGGGCGGCACGCGCTCCGCCATGGGGGCGGCGGCGATCCTCGCCCATGAGATAAAGAACCCCCTATCGGGCATCAGGGGGGCCGCGCAACTGCTTGAAAACAGTGCAGGCGAGGAAGGCGCGCCGCTGACCCGGCTGATCTGCAACGAGGTGGACAGGATCGCCGCGCTGATCGATCGGATGCAGGATTTCACCACCGAGCGGAAGCTGGAATGCCAGCCGACCAACATCTATCCGGTGCTCGATCAGGCGATCCAGATCGCCAGCGCCGGTTTTGCCAGTGGGGTGAAGCTGGTGCGCCATTATGACCCGTCGCTGCCCAACGCGCTCTGCCATGCCGATACCCTGGCGCAGGTCATCATCAACCTGCTGAAAAATGCGAGCGAGGCGCTGACCGACACCGCCCACCCGCAAATCCGCATCGAAACCGCCTTCCGCCACGGCGTCTCGGTGATGCTGGACGAAGGGAAGGGCAATGCGGTGCTGCCCATAGAGATTGCGGTGATCGACAACGGCCCCGGCGTGCCCGCCGCCATTCAGGACGATCTGTTCAACCCCTTCATCTCCGGCAAGTCGGGCGGGCAGGGGCTGGGCCTCGCGCTGGTCGACAAGCTGATCCGCGACATGAACGGCTTTGTCGAATATGTCCGCGACAAGGATCTGGGCGAGAGCATCTTTCGCATCATGCTGCCGATGGGAACAAGGGAATGAGCGCGACTTCGGGCGGACGCATATTGGTGGTGGACGACGATTCGGCGATCTGCGTCGTCGTCAGCGAGGCGCTGCGCCGCGCGGGCCACAGCGTGAAGATCGCGGGCACCATCGCCGATCGCGCCGCGCTGCTGGAAAGCTTCCGCCCCGACATATTGGTGACGGACGTGAAGCTGCCCGACGGCGACGGGCTGACCGATGTTCATCATATCATCGAGGCGTGGCCGGACATGCGCGTCATCATCCTCTCCGCGCAGAACACGCTCAACACGGCGGTCCGCGCGACGGAGAAGGGGGCGTTCGAATATCTGCCCAAGCCCTTCGACCTCAACGAGCTGACCCGCGCGGTGGGCGACGCGCTGGCCTCCCGCCGTCAGGCGATGAAGGCGGCGGGCGAGGGCGGCGGCACGGGGCAGGACGACAACCAGATCAGCGAGGACATGCCGCTGGTCGGCCGCTCGCCCGCGATGCAGGAG
>Ga0180222_1001956_pt1 | contig 18629 bp, 21 predicted proteins | sample eDN5th37CKraftOP_FD_151336 | JGI IMG/M metagenome (GOLD analysis project Ga0180222, IMG submission 151336) | Enriched Organic Plus compost microbial communities from Emeryville, California, USA - eDNA 5th pass 37_C Kraft OP (version 2) (version 2) ... | reverse complement strand
TCCATCGAGCGGTCGTTCTTGCCGAGCTTCATGACCGAGCCCTTGCCGAACTGGCGCTCGATCTGGGACAGCGCGGCAGACAGCGCCTTGGTCTTGTCCATGGAAGATCCTTCGACGATACGCAGGGCAGTGGCGGACATGATTGAGCTCCTTATGAACGGGATTCGCGGGCGGTACAACGAGCGGGTTCAGCTTCCGGCGACCCTGTGAATGTACACCCTTTGTTCCTTGTTCGCAATATGTTCTTTCGCGCTTTTCCCGGATCGGACGCACGGTGAACACCGGGAGCAAATCGCTTTCAGTCGCCGCGCAGCGAAGGGACGCCAACATAAGCATATGATTCTATTTGATTATATCAGTCGTAGCCACTAGCAGCCGGGATCAACGGCGCCCTCGGTGAACGCCGCGATGCCCGACGGCGCCTCTTTGACTGGAGAATGGGATCGTACAGCCCTACCCGGGACCCCAGGTCATCTCCAGGCCATAACCCCACATCATCACGCGGCGACAGGGCGGCTCTCTCGCCAGAAGCCGCTGGCGGTTTGCCGGTTGCCGAATTGAAACGGCAGATCGAAACAGTGCGTCGCCTCGAAATCGGGCGTGCCTGTCGGAACCAGGCTATGGAAGCGATGTCGAACTGCCTCGCCCGACCATCCGCGCTCGGGGCGATGCCCGAGCCGTCCCGGGAGCCCGGACCGGCTGGACTGGAAAGATCCAACATCCCGGGCTGCATCGCGCGGCTTGTCGACAAATTTTAGCTGGAGCCATGAAGGCTTGCGGCATGCGCGCCGAGCGGCGCCCTTGACCGCCTGACGAGCACGCCTTCGAAATCTCTCCAATCATCGCTTCGACCATTCCGACGAGAACACGACGAAGGCGCGCTTCAGATATTTTTTCGGTCGCCGGCAAGAAGGCACTGGTCACCGGCGGCGCCAGCGGAATCGGCCTCGCCGTCGCCGAAGGGCTGGCGGAGAACGCCGCCACCGTCGCCGTCATCGACCAGAACAAGGACTCGCTCGAGCAGCAGGTCGCACAACACTCCGCCGTGCACGGATTTCATGGCGACGTCGCGGACGACGCGATCGTGGACGCCGTCCGCGCCGCGGTAGACGCGCTGGGAGGTCTCGACATCGTCTTCACCAATGCCGGAGTGAGCGGAGGCTACGGGCCGCACGCGGAGGTAAACGACATCGGGCTGTTCGAGAACATCGAACTTGCGGCCTGGCACAAAACCCTCGACATCAACCTGACAGGCGACGTCAAGACTCTCAAGGCTGTCGTTCCGATCCTGAAGAGCCAGGGCTCGGGAAAGATCATCGTCACGGCTTCCATCGCGGGACTGCGCGCCAATCCCTCGATCGGATATTCCTACACGGCGGCCCTGGTGCTCCTGATCAAGGAACTGGCACTGGAGCCCGCACCCTTCGGAATCCAGGTCAATGGGGTAGCGCCAGATCCGTTCAAGACCAACATCAATAACGGACGCTTCTTCAACAAGGGCAGCGAAGCCGGAGAAGCCGCCACGGTCCCGCTCGGCCGGCTGGCGGAGCCGCGCGAGATCAAGGGATTGGCGCTGCTGCCGTCCTCCAGCGCCTCCAGCTACATCACCGGCGCAGTGATTCCGATCGACGGCGGCAAGACGGCAGGCTCGTAAAGTGATCCCCGCACCGCAGCTTCGGCCGCGGCCGGCTGGAACCCGCGCAGGGCGCGAGCTATTGTCAAAGCAGCGCCGGGTGTTCCGGGCGATACCGCCCGTCCCGCGCCCGACCTCGCGGAGGGCCGCCATGCGCTTCGGATCCGCGCTGCTGATCGTCGCATTGCTGGCCATGCTGGCCGGCGTGGGCTGGTTCGCCTACAGCGGCCTCTCGACCGGCACCGAGCCGATGCCGGCGCAAGGGATCGTTGCGCTCGTCGCCGGCGTGATCCTCTCTCTCGTCATCGGCGTCTGCCTGATGGTGCTGGTGTTCTACAGCAGCCGCAAGGGCTACGACGAGCCGCCGCGCCCCACCGATAACGAGGACGCTTAAAGTTTTCACCCTTTCTTGAAAGAACGCCCCGCTCAGGTCATCGCCCGGATCAGGTGCAACCCGGCAAACAGGGCCCCGATCGATACCGCGCCGGAAGCGATGATATAGGCCGCCGCCGCCCCGAACTCGCCGCGCTCGATCAGCAGCGCCGATTCCAGCGAGAAGGTCGAGAAGGTGGTGAAGCCGCCGCAGATGCCGATGGTGAGAAACACCCGCACCGCCTGCGGTGCATCCCAGCGCAGGGCAAAGGACTCGGCCAGCACGCCGATCAGGAACGAGCCCAGCACGTTGATGATCAGGGTGCCCCAGGGAAAATCGAAGCCGAACAGCTTTCCGGCACCGATCCCGCCGAGATAGCGTGCGACCGAACCGACGGCACCCCCGAGTGCCACCGCCGCGATGAGTTGAAGGTTCATCGGCCGGCCTCCGCGCCGGGGCGGCCATCGCGACCGGTGGCCAGTCGCTTCCGGCCGGGGCCTGCAAGCGGGCGCTGCCCGCCTTTGCATCTTACGGCTCGGCCTGTGGGGGCAAAGGTCGAATGAATGACAGTGGTCCCGATCATCAGCGCTCTCCTTTGAGGGCGCATTCGGGCAGACATGACTCCATGGCCCGCGCGAAAGCACCCAACAGGAGTCATCAGCCACGCGGCAGTTATCGGGGAACCCCATCCCCATCAGCATGTGTGATCAACCTAGAGCAAACTGCGGCACGGTCAAGATCATGCCGCCGGCAAGCCGGCGAGGTCGCCGATGAACCAGCTCAGCGCTGGCTGGCGGCGCTGCTGCGCGATTTGCCGTGAGGTTTGGCGGCGGGTGCTTCGGTGCTGCGCACCCCGCCCCATGGGTCGTTCACGGCATTGGCATCGGGAATCTTGCGCAGCGATTCGCGATAGGCCTTTTCGAGCCTCTGGTCGCGCTCGATCTCCTCCGGCGTCTTGGATTTGACGTCCGGCATCAGGTTGATGTTGGGCGTCTGGGCGAATGCAGGGCCGGTCAGCAGCACCAGCATCGCGGCGGCGCGCAGAATCTTCATGTGAATTGCTCCACTCCCGAGCACCAAGGCGGCCGTATGGCTACGAGGCCGGCTCGCGATACCATTCAGGCTTAACGCGATCCAGCCGGCATATTGGCGCATATTGGCGACCGCGTGGCAATGAATGGCCGCCATGCCGGCCACTATATTATTCTACCCTCCCTTACCTCCATCATTCAAGACGCGCGGGCGCTCTGTCCCGACGGCAAGAGCAACGGCCGCAGAGCTTGCCCCCTCGATCGCCGCCCGAACCGCCAACGATCAGGACGGATAAAATCCGACTGGCAATCTTCAACCTCCCGAAAGCTGACATTGCCCATCGTCGAGAGCTGACGGCTGTCCCATGGCTGTCCGCCCGTCAGCGCTGACGGACGGCGTGATTAGAGAAATGATGATGAGGCTTGCGTTGATACCATCTTGATCCCGGCCGCCGAAGCCGCTCAATTCGCAAGAAGCCATTTCAGCCGGCTCGCGTCGCCAGGAATGACTTTCAAGAGTGCCCCTCAAAAGCGCGATCCCCAACGAAAGAACCCATCATGCGTCTGTTCTCGAAGCTGGCTGCGATAATTCTTGGCTTGATTGCGCTGGGGCTGATCGGCGGCGGTGGCTATCTCGCGGCGCTTGGCGGCTCCTGGTATTATGTTCTGGCCGGCCTCGCTTATCTCATCGGCGCGATCCTGGTCTGGCGCGGCAAGGCCGTCGGCGGCTGGCTGATCGCTCTCGTCGCCGTCCTCACCGTGCCCTGGGCGATCTGGGAATCCGGCCTCGACTTCTGGGCGCTATTCCCCCGCCTGCTGGCGCCATTCGCGATCGCCACCGTGGCGCTTCTGATCGTCGCCACAACCCAGCCGAAGGGCCGCGGGGCCGCCTGGCTGGGCACGCTGCTGTTTGCCCTTCTGTTCGTCGGCGGCTTCGGCCTTGCCTTCGTCCCCCACGGCGCCGTCACACCCGCGCCGGGCATCGACTATGCGGCAACGCAGTCGTCCAACGAACCGAGCAACTGGACAGCCTATGGCCGCACCAATGCCGGCGACCGCTACGGACCTTTTACGCAGATCAACCGGGAGAACGTCGCAAAGCTGGAAGTCGCGTGGCAATACCAGACCGGCGACAACGGCCCGGGCATCGATCAGAACACTCCGCTGCAGATCGACGATCTGGTCTACTCCTGCTCGCGCAACAACAAGATCGCCGCGCTCGACGCTGACACCGGCCAGGTGCGCTGGAGCCACGATCCCAAGGCGAAGGCCCCGTTCTGGCAGCGCTGCCGCGGGCTCGGCTACTACAAGACGGCAAACGCCGCGGGCCAGCCCTGCGAGCAGCGCATCATCCAGACCACGATCGATGCGCGCCTGATCGCGCTCGACGCCAAGACCGGCCAGCTCTGCGAAGGTTTTGGCGAACACGGCGTCGTCCAGCTCTCGCAGGGCATGGGCGAGATCATTCCCGGCTTCTACTTTCAGACCTCTGCGCCGCTGGTCGCGCGGGACTACATCATCATCGGCGGCTGGGTGGTCGACAACCAGATGCGCGGTGAACCCTCCGGCGTGATACGCGCCTTCGATGCACGCACCGGCGCTCTGGTCTGGGCCTGGGATCTCGCCAATCCCGGGATCACGCGCGATCCGCCGCCGGGCGGCACCTATACGCGCGGCACGCCAAACATGTGGACGACCGCGTCCTACGACGACGAGCTCGGCCTCCTTTATCTGCCCCTCGGCAACGCCACGCCGGACTATTACGGCGTCGGGCGGCCGCCGATGTCGGACGAATACAATGCCAGCCTCGTCGCGCTTGACGTGATGACCGGACGGGAGCGCTGGCATTTCCGCACCGTCAATCACGACCTCTGGGACTACGACTTGCCGTCACAGCCGGCACTGATCGATCTTCCGGACGACAACGGCAATATCGTCAAGGCTGTCCTGCAGACCACCAAGCGCGGACAGATCTTCCTGCTCGATCGCCTCACCGGCAAGCCGATCGCGGAGGTGGCGGAAAAGCCGGCGCCACAGACCGGCGCGGTGCCGGAAGAAAAACTGGCGCCGGCACAGCCCTACTCCATCGGCATGCCGACCATCGGCGCCGAGAAGCTGACCGAGCAGAAGGCGTGGGGCGCCACCATGTTCGATCAGCTCTATTGCCGGATCGCATTCCGCAAGCTGCGCTATGACGGCGACTTCACGCCGATCGGCCTGACGCCGGCGATCGAGCAGCCCGGCAACACCGGCGGGCTCAACTGGGGCAGCGTCTCGGTCGACGGCAAGAACGGCCGCGTCTTCATGAATGATATCCGCATTCCCAGCATCTTCTATCTGCTGAAGCGGGAGGATTACGAGGAGGCCGCCAAGTATCTCAAACCGGACGACACCGGTCATGGGCCTTCGCCACAGCACGGCACGCCCTATGGCATGGTCACGCTGGTCTGGATGTCGCCGCTCGGCATTCCGTGCACGCAGCCTCCGTTCGGCACCGTGACCGCGCTCGATCTGAAGTCACGCAAGATCGCCTGGCAGGTTCCTGCAGGCACCGCCGAACAGCTGGGGCCGTTAGGCATCAAGGCGGACCTTCCGATGACTATGGGCATGCCGACCTATGCCGGCACCACGGCCACCGCCGGCGGCCTCGTCTTCTTCGCGGGTTACCAGGACTTCTATCTCCGCGCCTATGATGCACAGACCGGCGCGGAGCTGTGGAAGCACAAACTGCCGGTCGGCGCGAGCGCGACGCCGATGACCTATGTCTCGCCAAAGACAGGACGGCAGTATGTCGTGGTCTCGGTCGGTGGCGCGGCCTATTCGCGTCAGGTCGGAGACTATGTCATCGCGTTCGCGCTGCCGCAGCAGAAATAGCCGCGCGTCCCGGGACCTCGGCTCTTTCTGTTTTCAATGGACTCGCCGAGATCACCGCGGGCTGCGGGAGGGATTCGAACCTTCGATCGCTCTCGGTGTTCGCTCTTACGCCGCTGATGAAAGGCAGATCAAGCTCCGTGGCGTCACGCCGGCACCTTTCCCTGCATGGTCGGACTTCTATCCGCAGTCCTCTGATGCAAATGCAGATAGTTAGGATCAAAACCGCTGAAGTCGCGAAGCCTTTCTACATCAAGGATATTCACTTCCCGTCCATTCACTTCGACGAGCCGCTCGCGGCGCAGGTGCTTCAATACGCGGTTTACGTGAACCACGGTGATGCCCATGGTATCGGCCAATCCCTGCTGGGTGAGCGGCAGGGTGAAGCTGTCGCTGTCAGCGCAGCCGACCGCCTGCAAACGCAGCAACAACTCGCAGAAAATGTGCCCCATCTGCTGATCGGCACGCCGCTGGCCCATGTTGACCAACCATTCACGCAGCGTGCCCTCATCGACGAGCGTAGCCCACCAGAGCGCACGGTTGATGCGAGGATTGGATGTGAGCGCCTCGATGGTTGGCGGATCGATCAGAACCATGAGAGAATCGACCACAGTGGCGATGCTGTGATCCATTTCGCCCAAGATGTGCACATGCAAATCACACAAATCGCCTGGCACGAAAAAGGCTACGATCTGCCGCTTCCCGTCCTCAAGAACTTTGTATCGGCAGGCAAATCCTTCCATGACCAGGTGAACGTATCGCGGCTCATCTCCCTCCTCGATCAGGTCGGTACGGGCTGGTATGAGCCGGCTTTGCTCGCAAACCGCTTCCAGCACCTTTCGGTCCGCATCGGTCAGAGGAGCTCCATGTTCGAGCTTACGGATAAAGGGATTGCTCATTTAGCCCTCCTTGCCTGATGCACCAGAACGCGTCGCTTCGAATGAGCGTAGCATCCCCTCCCGTCAAAGCTAATATCCCTTAACCTATGTTTTAGCGCCTCTGGGTTGCGGCAGGCATTGTGCCAATCCAGCCGTGCCTTTCTCCTGTCTTGGCCGATGTTACGAAGCGGCGGAAATCATCCCGAATTTCCTCTTGCTATAGATGGGCTTATCTTGACCAGGGTCGGATTTATCAAACAGGCCATTCTGGAGGGACCATCGGGGCCGTTGTCATCGGCCTCCATGCTTGTTCTGGCCGTGATGGCGCCGAGGCTGATCGGACTTGCCGCAAACCCGTATGTGCACGAGCACGCAATCCTCGCCGTTTACTTCCCGGCGATCAGGCTGGCTGCTGTGCTCCTCGGCTGGCGTCTGGGTCTCATCGCAACGGCGCTTTCGATCCTGGCAGCTTGCTATTTAATCGTGCGCCCGATCCCGGGCCCAAGCGCAGCCGACATCGCAAGCGCGGTGTATTTTTTCGCGGCGGCGGCTCTGATCGTGCTCTTCGCCAATACTCTGCGGCGGACCTTGGTCGAACTGGTTCAACGGTGACGGCGTCCGTTGCGAGATCTCCGTAGACGGCGTGCGCACCGACTGACCGAATGAGATGCGCGGTCGGAGCGAGTGATAACGGCAAACAGGGAAGATGCGATTCATGCTTAGGCGACGGATACGACGACGTACGGCTCGCACGTTCGAGGACCGCCTGCGGGAGCACCGAGCTCATCTTGAAACGCAACTTGCGGCGACGTCGGACGCGGCGGAAAAAGCAAGGCTCGAGAGCCTGATTTTCGATGTGGACACCGCACTTGATATGGATCAGTGGCTCAGGGCACCCCAGGCCGGAGCAGCCAAAGTCAAAGACGAGAGCTAATCAGCGCTAGGGCACCGATGCTTCCTGCCTCCTCATCGACACTCCAGCGAAGTCCGCGCCGGAAGGGACCAAAACCGCGGGCCTTTCGCGGTTTGATCAAGCCAGCCACTCGTTTCCTGAATACGGCGCTTAGGCTTCTATAGCTAATTATATCAGCAAGATCAAGGCTTTAACGGCCTCCGGCGGCATTGCATGGGATTGACGGCGTCATTCCGTGCCACAATGCGTCAGGCTGCTTTCTGCTTGCCGCCCTGATTGCGGCTCAGCTGTCTCACTCATTCCAAGGCCTCATCTTCCGTCAATCCGATTGCCAGGGCTCCGGACGACGTCGTGACGAGATCGTCTTCGACGGTATCCCACAGGCACCAGCCGCCCCGGGGTTCTCTAATTGCCTCGATCTGGTCAGGCACAGCAACGGCTCCCTTTCTGGAAGGAGAATGTGTCGATAGCAGATTTCGGGATATTTTCGAAGGCAGGATTACCTCCCCGTTTGCGACGCCTGGGTGTGGCGTTTTTCCACAGGAACCCCGGCGCTCGGACGCCGCACATAGGGAGCCGGCATGCGATGCTCCGATGGCCGCGACAAGGCCCCGCAGTGGCCTGGCGAATGATTGGTCTCCTGTCGTATTCGCTTCAGATATTGCATGTCGAACCCTCGCGGTTACGAGTAGATCTGAACCGCCGCGATCCGGAGAACTTGATGTTACATACGTCTGCCTTTTCCCTCGTTCTTTTCAGCTGGCTGCGGCAGATCGGGGAGGTTTTCCTTCTGGTGGGATTGAGCGGAGAGGTTGCTCTTCTGGTTTTCGGAATTTCGAAAGGCGCTTGGGAGCGCGGACTGGCAATTACATTTGCGGCGTTTGTGCTGGTCGGTTGCGGTCTGGCCTATTGGGCCGACAGCCCGAGAACGCTAGGCCCGGCACCTCAACAGCGGATCGCCGATGCCCTTAAAAAGTTTCGCGGTACGCCGTTCGACTTCTCAGTCGGACTTGATCCCGAATCCGTCGCGTTGATGGAAGACATTGCCGAGGCGCTCGAAGCCGCTGGCTGGAACAGACAAGCCGTCGCGCAAGGCTTTGGATATATCCCGCCCGGAAAGCCTGCGGCCGGCATTGTGGTGATGAAAGGGGTCGAAGTACAGATTACCGAATCGCGGCAGTCGGATTGGGGAGCGGCTGACAAGCCAGCCGCCGTGCTTCTGAACGCCATGCGAAACGAAGGTTTGACGGCCTTCGCCAAGCTGGTCCCGGACAGCCAGGAAAGCCCCGATGCGATCCACATCAAAATCGGTGCCAAGCCGTAATCGTAAACAATCATAAACATCGGACACCGTGAACATGGAGGGATGTGCGGCTCAAAGCTGACGAGCATCGCTGCCTGCTCATCCGGCCGGCATCCTCACCAAGCGCTTTCACACCGCATCGCAGGCATTCCACCGTATATGCGGATCGTTCCGATCAAGCTCACGCATGGACTTTGCCGAGGCTGTCAACCATCGCAACGACAAAGTCAAACGTCGCGGCATCGTCGAGCAGCGACATGGAAACACCACCCTCCTTCAGCTTGGTAACAAGCTCATCCTGGAAGGCGCGGGCGGATGCGCCTCCCTCTGCTCTTTCGATGTGATCGAACGCATCTGCTAATGCAAGGTACATCGCGCCGACGATTATCTCGACCTGCTCATGACTGGCGTCGGACGGAATCTGAATTTTATCGTTCATCTCGCGTCCCTCATTCGAGTTTTCTATCGGGCATGTGACTCAACGCGGCAGGCGGCGCGCCGTTCCCGTCAGGTGCCGGAATCGAGGAACTCGATGGCTGCGGGTAAGCCCCATTCCAACAGGGCCAAGTCGTAATATTTGATCACCCGAGGCCACGCTGTTGTTCTACGTCAACGAAAGAACGGCCTCCGCATGGCAGGCTGCGGAATGCAGCGCGGCTGGGTCCGCGGCTCAAGGTCGCTGACGGCGCGGTGCAAGCCTAACCGTAGGAGGAATCGCGATGCGAAGCAAAAAGGCGACTGATATCAGCGCCGGTCAAGCTGTCCTGCTCACGGCGCTCATTCTGATCCTCTTCTTTACCGGCATTTGGGCATGGATGGCATGGAATGCCGGCAGCGGAGTGGCAATGGGCGTCCATGGTTGGATTGCGCTCGGCTTTGGAACGTTCTTTTCCCTCGTTATCGGGTGTGGACTGATGGCCCTGATGTTCTTCAGCAGTCGCAGCGGCTACGATGAGGTGGCTGACCCGTTCCGGCCGAAGAGTCCGGAGCGCGACGACCCGGACTGACTTGCTCGGATTGACCAACAGCTCCGATGAGCGTGAATGCCCGTCGCTCTGCTGAGGCAGTCCACGTGTGCACCAGGACGATCAATCGCCTGCGTCAGCCGATCCTCAACAGCGCGCGTATTGACTCGCGGTAGATCTATTCCTCGCCATTTGCTCACGGCACAAGCTGGATCGAGCCATCGCGCACGAATGCAATGAAGAGGTCGCCTTACAGCCAGATGCGCGCATCCGATGCGCGATCTCAGACTGACAATGCGTGGCGGGGGTGGGATCGGCTTTGCCATGCGCCTCGCGAGGACGATAGGCCCGATCGCTCCAGGACGCATTTGGAACGCCGGACCCCGCACTTCGTTACGGACAGATGAGAAAGCGGAGTGTAATGCCATGGCGGAAAAATCGGGAGACAAAGCTCGACAGGACGAAATCCGCAAGATGATTTCGGAGGAAGCCTCAAGCGATGCAACGGTCCGGAGGCCCAAGGACATCGGCGCCAGTTCCACCGCGGCAGATAGCGAAGCCGACAATGGTCTTGAGCGCGTCGAGGAGTCGCTTCGAGGCGCTGAAGAACAGGGCCGAGTGGTCCGGCCGAAAAAGAAGGCCGACGATATTCCGGTGTTCGATCGCGGCGACTTGCCCCCCAAAATTTAGAGCCCGCGCCCGGACTCTCGTCCCGATGTGCCGCCAAGCGGTCTGACCGACATGGAGATCAATATGCAGCCGATTCCAGGCAATCCGGATCCATCCCCCATGCCGAACCCGCCTCCCGTTCCTAATCCCGAATGGGCTCCGGTGAAGGAGCCGCCGCCTCAGGAGTCGCCGGACGAAGCACCGAACCCGAATCCGGATGAGAAACCCGGCCCACCGGTGCAATGACCAGAAGCGCTTCCGCCATGGCGCTCTTTTTACTGCGCTCTTTTCACTTAGTTCCGGTCGGGACGCTGGTCTCCCCTCTGCCGGAATCCGAAGAGCTGCCCTCTCCTGAACTTTTCGCCGGATCACGCTGCCCATCTGAGGTAGGCGGGTTCTGCTGGCGCTCTGTCTGCTTCTCCTGCTGCACGCGCCAGCTCTCGTGATCATCGCGGAATTTCCGCGGGAAGATGGCCCAGACAACAGCGATCAGGATCAGCACAACGACAGACGCTATCAACCAGCGGGAATTTCGCATATCGACCTCGCACGTTCACCGGACAGAACGCGGTGGAAGTCAGATCGTTGCTGGACGCACGGTTTTTCGTCGCCGGCCGGGTCTTTCTTAGGAACTCGCCACCGCTCGACAGGTTGGGCCTCAGACAGCAGGGAGACCCAAGCATGTTGGTTTATCGCCTGACAGTTCTCAGCGCCGCAGTGCTGTGGTCGGCAGCGGCTTTGGCGCAGACCGCCGCTTCCCCGAACGACAATGGCAAGCCGTCCAGACCGTTCACAAGCAACGGAATGCCGGTCCCGGTGCAGTCAGACCGGCCGGTGTCGAGCAGCCGGACCTCAGGAATGAATCCGGAGCAGAAGCGGCAGGATAAGCCCGCGATGCGTCAGAATTCGAGCACGCCGCGCAGGTGACCGCCGCCCCCGCACTTTCCGTTAGGAACGTTGGTTCTGGCGTCGTGTTGATTCATCTCAACCAGGGAGACAAACATGACAACAGAAGCGAGAGAGACCGCCGGCCTGATCGGCAGCGACAAGGTGGAAGGCACCGCCGTCTATGGCGCAGACGGCAGCAAGATCGGATCCATTGAGCGCGTCATGCTTGGCAAGGCAGATGGCCGCATCGCCTATGCGGTGCTCGGCTTTGGCGGCTTCCTTGGCATCGGCGACGATCACTACCCGCTGCCGTGGGACCAATTGACCTATGACACGTCGCTTGGCGGCTATCGGGTCGCCATCACCGAGAAGCAACTGGAAGGCGCTCCGAAATACAGCGACACTTGGGATTGGGAGGACCGGACTCGCGCCCGCCAGGTCTCGGATTACTATAACAGCCCCTGGATGGGCTATTAGAACCAAGCTCGGCGCGCGCCGCCGAGCTTTTCTTCGCCATGCATTGAGGCATGAACAGCCCTTCCCCTCCCGGGTTCTTCGTCTCTGGTCGCCAGCCATACGCGTTGATCCGAATGGCTTGCCGCTCAGGAAGCTGCCATCTGCCATCCCTCAATTGGAACATTGCGGTTGTTGCGCCATTGAGAGTGACTACTCGATATCACATCCGTCTAAATAGGAGGAAACAACAATGGGCCGGGGTATCTTGCTGTGGCTTCTCGGGGTGCCGATCCCTGTCATCCTGATCATCCTGCTCCTCTGGCGCTAGGAGGGAAAAGCCATGGTCACTCAAACAGACGTCGTGGTAGCCACCGCCGCTCCGGCTGTGTCGCCCCTCAACTGGGGGGCCATCATTGCCGGCGGCGTGGTTGCAGCCGTCGCATCGCTCGTCCTGATGCTGGTCGGGTCCGGCTTCGGCCTGACAATGGTCTCACCCTGGACGTCCCAAAGCGCTTCTGCGACCGCGATCATCGCTTCAGCCGCGGTATGGCTCGTTGTCGTCCAGTGGATTTCGTCTTGCCTCGGCGGCTACATTGCCGGTCGTCTCCGAAGGCGATGGTCTTCAGTGCACTCCGACGAAGTCGTATTCCGTGACAGCGCACACGGCCTGCTGACCTGGTGCATTGCTACGCTGGTCGTCGTAGGTGTCGCTGGCCTGACGTCAACCGGCGTCGTCAGATCCGGCGTCCAAGCCGTGTCCAGTGTCGTCGGAGGCGCAGCCCGGGCCGGCGCCGAAGCGTCAAGCAGCTCGCCATCCACCGAATACTTCGCCGATGCCTTGTTTCGTCCTGCCGATCCTGCGCGTATCAGCGCGCCCGGCAACGAAGGCAATGCCGCCGCCGTCGGGCAAGCGACCCGTATACTGGTGACAAGCATCGCGGCTGGCGAGATATCGGCAGACGACAAGGCTTACCTGGCGACATTGGTCGCGGCCCGGACCGGCCTTTCGCAAGCGGATGCCCAGAAGCGCGTGGATGACGTGTGGGCGATGGTCCAGAACGCCAAGGCAAAGGCACAAGAGGCAGCTGACAAGGCCAGAAAGGTGGCGGCCAGCACGGCTCTGCTGGGCGCGCTCAGCCTTTTCATCGGAGCCTTTATCGCCTCCGTCTCGGCAATCCTGGGCGGCAAGCTGCGAGACGAGGACGAAGATCGCTGGTTAAGCGCCAATCCTTGAACGGCTGTGATGCGTCACCACAAGGTGGCGCATCACACTCATCCTGTCGTTGCTGATGCGCATCCTCGCGAAGCCACCGACGATGACGGTACTCGTTTTGCCCGCACGCGTGAGCTGAAGATTTCCCCAGCGATGACCTGCGGCAAGACCGGCGTGATCTTCGACATGCCCTCCCCCGATCACAAAAACCATTGCGATCCCCATCCTCTGAGGTGCGCAAAAGTCGACTTGCGTTCCCGCAGCAGTTATCGATAAGGTCAGCCCGAGGTCGTTCTTCGCACGCCATGCCCGGTTGGGCTGGCTAGCTGCCGTGCTCGGCAGGGCGTAGGCGAGAGCAGGCCCCCTTTCTGCAACATTGCTTGTGTCCATGCCGCGCCGGCATCAGTCCGCGCGGGCTGGTTGGGTCTGACATGGAAACGGTCGGAGTATCGGAGGTCTATGACGCAGGCCATATGGGCTGCGGCGAACTCCTCATGGTGCTGCGAAGCAAGCTGCGGACGAGGCCCGGGCAGTTGATCCGGGTCATCGCGCTCGATTCCGGTGCGCCTGAAGACATTCCAGCCTGGTGCCGCATGACCCGCAACGAGCTTGTCCGCCACGAGCCGGAAAGCCACAGCTTCTGGATTCGCTCGCGGATGGATTGGACCTGAAGAACCTGGAAACGCCTGCAAGGAGCCTCCCGATGCCTGGAAAATTCGTCGTCTCAATCAGCGTCGCTAAAAACGATACCGACAAGGCCACCGTCGGCTTCGTCGTCGCCAATGCGGCCGTCGCTTCGGATAAAGAGACTGTCGTCTTCCTTTCGATCGAAGGCACGCGGCTGTCGCAGAAGGGCTATGCCGACGATATTCATGAAGAGGGTTTTGCACCGCTCAAGGAGCTGATGACCAATTTCGCCGCTGCCGGCGGCACGATTTACGTCTGTTCTCCCTGCTTCAAGAAACGCGGTCTCGATGAAGACAACCTGGTCGACGGCGCCAAGATCGTCGGTGGCGCCAAGCTTGTCGAGTTCATGAGTGAAGGCACCCCCTCCATCAGCTACTAGGGTTCTGAAGCCATGAGCCGGGACACCATCGCTCTCGTCCTTGCCCTCATTGAGGCGGAAACCGGCCGCAGGGGTGCTTGAGATGGACCCGGTTGCGGCCCACGTCCATAAGCCCGATGCCGGTTTCGATGGTGGCGACCTCGATTGCGGCAATGGACTGCTGCTGCTGATCCGCAAACATATCGACCCGCTGCCACGCGGAGGCCTGCTCGAAATTCTCTCAACTGAAATCTCCGTCGACGAGGACTTGCCGGCATGGTGCCGGTTGACGGGGAACGAACTGGTTTCGTGGACAAGGCACAACAAGCAGCGCTCCTTCCTGATCTGCAAGGGCAAGCTCGCTGAACGTGTGCCTGATCCCGCTGCGCCGGTTCCGGTGGCCGCCGCAACGGCATCGGCGACAGAGCGCCGTCAGCGCATCCCAGTCACGCCACCGCCAATCCCCGAACTGGCGGTGATGGGCATCGGCTCCTGGCCACGCCCGCGCTGGATGATCGAGGCCATGCATGATTACGTCGAAGGAAGGCTATCGGACGCCGCCTTCCAGGAAACGGCGGACGACGCGGTGCGCCTCGCCATCGCTGCGCAGGAGAAGGCCGGCGTCGATGTCATCACCGACGGTGAGCAGCGCCGTGACTCCTACGCCAGCTTCGTCGCGAGCCGCCTCGACAATTGCCAGCTCATTCCGCTGGTCGATCTGCTGCCGCTGGTCGATCATCCCGAGGAGTTCGAAGCGGAATTGCGAGCGCTTGACATTCCCGCCGGGGAGATCCGCCATCCGGCGGTTTTCGGACGGCTGATCCGCTCCCGGCCGCTTGTGGCGCACGAGGTCGATTTTGCGCGAACGGTGACGGACAGACCGGTTAAGGTTGCCTTGCCGGGACCCTATCTCCTCACCCGCACAATGTGGATGGAGTGTATCTCCGATCAGGCCTATGCCGACCGCGAGGAGATCGCACAGGACATCGTGCGCGTGCTGCGCGAGGAATTGGCCGAGCTGATGGATGCCGGTGCGGCGCTTGTGCAGTTCGACGAGCCGGTGCTGTCGGAGGTGGTTTTCTCCGGCGCAAAGAACAAGCGTTCTTTCATGTGCGGAGCGCTGTCTGAATCGCTGGGACCGGAACACGAACTCGGCTTCGCCCGCGACCTGCTGAACGCGCTGCTCGAAGGCTTTCCGCCCGAGCGCACGGCGCTGCACGTTTGTCGCGGCAACTGGACTCCCGACGAAAGCGTCGCGCTTGCCGGCAGTTACGCACCGCTGGTCGGGATGCTGTCAGAAGTGAAGGTCGGCGCCTATCTACTGGAGATGTGCACACCCCGCGCCGGCGAGATCGATATCCTCAAGGCACTGCCGCAGGATGCGCGCATCGGCGTCGGCGTGGTCAATCAGAAGGACCCTCATGCCGAATCTGTTGATACGATTTCGGCCCGGATCGAGGAGGCTATCAGCTTGTTTGGCCCCGCGCGGGTGCTGCTGCATCCCGACTGCGGCTTTGCCACCTTCGCCGACAATCCGATCTGCTGCAGCAGTTCGGCACAGGACAAGCTCGCGGCGATCGCGCGTGCGGTGGAGTCCTTCCGCCGATGAGCATTCCCCATACGCCGATCTATCTCGACCATAACGGAACGACACCGATCGCGCCGGAGGTCCTGGATGCCATGCTTCCGTTCCTGCGCGAGCATTTCGGCAATGCCTCCTCAACGACACCGCTGGGACGGATCGCCCGCGCCGCAATCGAGGAGGCCCGCGCCGAGGTCGCTGAACTGATCGGAGCACAACCGGAAGAGATCATCTTCACGAGTGGCGGCACCGAGGCGAGCAACCATGCGATCCGAGGCTTTGCCACGCTGGCGCCTACCGGCCGCACGGGCATAGTCACCAGCACCGTTGAACATCCGGCGACCGAAATGCCGTGTCGCCGGCTCGAGCGCCAAGGCTTCACGGTGACGCGGATCGGGGTCGACGGCGACGGCGTTCTCGATCTCGCGGCTGCGCGCGCTGCGATCAGCGGCAAGACCGCGCTCGTGACGATCATCCACGCGCAGAATGAGATCGGGACACTGGAACCGGTCGGGGAAATGGCTGCGGCGACCCGAGCAGTCGGCGCGCCGATCCATGTCGACGCCTCCCAGTCGCTCGGCAAGATATCGGTGAACGTTGCTGCCTGGGGCATCGATGCGCTCACCCTCGCCGGGCACAAGCTCTACGCCCCCAAAGGCATCGGCGCCCTGTACCTGCGCTCCGGCCACGCTATCCCCAGCGTGATGGACGGCGCCGGCCAGGAAGGTGGCCGCAGGCCCGGTACAGAGAACGTGTCCCATATCGTGGGGCTCGGACGGGCTTGCCGGATCGCCCGACAACGGCTCGCAGAGGACGCATCCCGGATAGCGGCCTTGAAGGAGCGACTCTGGCGGGCACTCGCTGCCGGCGTGCCCGGTTTGAAGCGCCTCGGCGGCTCCTGCACGTTGCCGAATACTTTGAGCGTGCTCTTCCCGGGCGTCATCGGCAACGCACTGCTCGACGCAACGCCCGCAGTGGCCGCCTCCACAGGCTCGGCCTGTCATGCCGGCAGCTCGACACCCTCCGCAATTGTACTTGCGCTCGGCATCGCGCCCGGGCAGGCGCTCGGTGCCGTGCGCCTTTCCCTGGGGCGCAACAGTGACGCCGCGCAAATCGATGCAGCCGCCGCAGCCCTCATCGAGGGATATAGGAGATTGAAGGCGGTGTGACGCCTCCCAATCGTCACGGCAGGCCGTTTCTTGCGCTGAAACAAGCGCGCCGCTAGCCGATCTTCTCCTGCGGGCGGGTCTGAAGCCAAACCCGCTTGTGCCTCCCAGGAAGCGTGGGAAAGAGAATTATAACCATCCCATTACATTCGGAGCGAGCGGCAGGATTTGCCGCAAATCCATAATGATCACTGATGTATAAACTATCGGCTTCGTGGTAGTTCTCCCCATGCTCCTTGATCAGTTTTCCATCATTGTCGCGATCGGTTTCTCGGGCGCATCCCTCGCCCTCACCCTCTTCATGATGTGGGTGGTCCAGAAATCCGAGTATCACTTGCTGAACTGGTCAATCGGGCTCGGACTGATCGTGGCCGGAGTGGCGTTCTTTGGCGGCCTCGTCGAAAGTTACCATGAGAGCCTTCTCCTGGCCTCGTTCGTCTTCCTGATTACGGGCTTCGGATTGCTCCACACGGGCTCCGCAGAATTCTGCTCAGGTCAATCCGACTCCCAGATTTCGCTTGCAGTCGTCATTCTTGGCCTTCTGGCCACGTCCGCCGTGGTTGCGCTGGGTTACTCCGGGCTCGGAGCAATCGCGGGGAATATCGTCATCGGCATTCTGCTCGCCCTAAGCACTCACCAATACTGGACGGCGCGGAAGGAAGCTCCGTTGCTGATGGCCGCGAACGCAACACTGTATCTCATAGCATCGGCGTCGTTCCTGGCATGCGGCTACGCCCTCGCCCGTCAGGGACAATTCGTCCTGACGGCAAGGCCGGCGAACTGGGCGGAGGATCTGAATTCCATTGTCGTCATCATTGGATTGACCGGCATAGGAGGCCTGTCACTTACGCTCCATCAGGCGCGGGTCGCGAACAGGCATAAGCGGGAGGCGATGACCGATGCTCTGACCGGTCTCATGAACCGCCGGGCATTCCTGCAGAATCCGATGAGCAGCGTCCCCACCGGTACAGCGCTGGTGGTGATGGACCTGGATCATTTCAAAAGGATCAACGATCGTTTCGGACATGATTCCGGTGATCGGGTATTGAAGGCTTTTGCCGATCTTATTCTTGAAAATATCCGTTCGGGCGATCTCGCCGCACGCATTGGAGGCGAGGAGTTTTGCATCCTCTTGCCCAATTCAACCCAGCGGGCGTCCGCAACGATCGCAGAGCAGATCCGCGCGAAAATTGAAGAGATGAGAACCCCGACCTACGCCGGATCAATCCGGACCACGGTGAGTGGCGGGATAGCTTATTCCAGAGGTGATGAATCAATTCAATCGCTGCTTATACGCGCTGACGAAGCTCTATATGAGGCCAAGGCTGACGGCCGCAATCGCATTAAGGCCGCTCGCCTCAGCCTGGTTGCCTAAGCGGGACGGGCTCAAGCTGAATCGCAAGCCGTCACGCTGAGGCGCCCTTGCGCGGCGGGTGCCTGAAATCGAGCTACGGCAAGCGCTCGCCGGCTACCAAACGAACGCTGCGGAGGTGGGATGTGTGCCGACCGGCGTAACGGTCTTGCTGTGGTGGTGGGCGGCGAGAGATTCGAACTCCCGACCCTCTCGGTGTAAACGAGATGCTCTAACCAGCTGAGCTAGCCGCCCTCTGCTCTCTTTACCCTTTTGGCGGCCGCTGTTGCAA
>Ga0180222_1001949_pt1 | contig 18705 bp, 15 predicted proteins | sample eDN5th37CKraftOP_FD_151336 | JGI IMG/M metagenome (GOLD analysis project Ga0180222, IMG submission 151336) | Enriched Organic Plus compost microbial communities from Emeryville, California, USA - eDNA 5th pass 37_C Kraft OP (version 2) (version 2) ... | reverse complement strand
CGCGCCGCCTCGCGCACGCGATCCGAGTAATTGTCGGCCAGCTCCACGCGGTTGCGGCCGCGCGCCTTTGCCACATAGAGCGCTTCATCGGCGCGCGTGAGCATCGTTTCGATCTCAGTCGCTTCCTGCGCAGGCACGTTCGCCACCCCGACGCTCACGCTGAGCCCCGGATGTTCGCTGTTGCCCGAGTGCGCAACAGAAAATGCTTGCCGAATCCGCTCCGCCGTGGCGATTGCGCTTCCGGTCTCAGCGCCGAACAGGATGGCCGCGAACTCCTCGCCGCCAAGCCGCCCGAACAGATCCGTCGAGCGCAGCTCCGCGACCGCGATCTTGGCAAAGTTCCGAAGCACCCGGTCGCCCACGAGATGGCCGTAGCGGTCGTTGATCGACTTGAATTGATCGAGATCGAACAGCAGCACCGAGACCGGCGCCGGCGCACGTGGCCGCTGCTTCAGGCTGCGCGCGGCAACCTCCAGAAATGCGCGACGGTTGGCAACGCCGGTCAGCGGATCGACCGTCGCCGCCACCTTGTGCTCGAGCTCGTTTCGCTCCTTCGCCATCGCCAGAAGAATGAATGCGGTGGCGATCATGTAAAGGAGCGACTCCAGTCCGATGACGCCGAAGGAAGCGGTTGAGAGCAGCGCCTCGCACTTTTGCCCCGGAAGGAACATGGCAAGCGGCACCCGTGCGAGATAAAGGACGCCGTGCGTGGAGAGCAACATCACGAGCGGCAGCCGCGAATTCAGGCTCTCCCCGCGCCCGCGCCAGAACTCGATGGCCGCGCCGAACGTGTAGAGCGCGATCACCATTGAGCTGAATATCACCGGCAGTTGGTGTGCAGAGAGCAGGCCCGTGGTCCGTGCGGCGACAAGCCATACGAGCGCCCCGCCGAATACGCCGATGAACGATGCGCGATTGCCGTCGAACAGGCGCGCACCGCCCCAGGTCATACCCGCCGCCACGAAGAGGAGCGCGTTCGCGATTTCGATCGACCAGAATGGCGAAACGACGCCCCACGCGCCGATCAGCCCGACGCCCGCGCACGCAATCAGATGCGCGCATCCCCACCACGCAAGCGCCGGGATCTTACGGTGCTGGTTCCAGACATAGATGAGCAAGAGCCCGAGGATGGCGGTGACGGTGATCGTCACCACAAACATCGTCCTGACGTCGAGTTCCATCTGTCCCCTGGCCCGCGCAGCGAAGCCGAAATCCGGCTGGAGAGCTCCGACTATGCCGGGAAGACGCTACGTCTTCGCTTGAAGACTCCATAAAATATGATGAAATTTTTCATCGCCGGATGAGTGCGAAGCGGCGTATCGGCAGAAGTCCGCGCCACTCCTCCATTATCCCCGTATCGGCGCCAGGTCGCTCGAACCCGACGAACTCGCCGGCGTCAGCGGCGGGCTTGTGGTCGAGGGCTGCCCTCCTGCGGCATGCGCGGCAGCGTCGCTGCTTGGATGCCGTGTCATCCCAAGAATCTTGACGCAGTTCCTGCCGGCGCTTTTGGCCGAGTAAAGCGCGACATCCGCCCGCGCGAGCAATGCATCGAGCGTCCATCCATTGCAGTCCATCGCGACACCACCAATGCTCACGGTGGCTCGGACCCTCTCCCCTTCGATCAATTCCGTCGCCTGTGCAAAGCTCTCCCGGATTTGTTCAGCTACGGCGGCAGCCCTGGCCACATCGGCGCCGGGCAAGTAAGCCGCGAATTCCTCGCCGCCGATACGGCCCATGTAGTCCGCCGGACTCAGATGATGGCGGGCCCAATAGGCGAAGATTTGCAACACAGAGTCGCCGACGGCATGACCAAAGCGGTCGTTGATCGACTTGAAATGATCGAGATCGAACAGCAGCACGGCCGCCCACTGCGGCGATCCACTTCCGTCTCGGAGGTGACGAATTGTGCGCCGGAAGAACCCGCGTCTGTTCGGCAAGCCGGTCAGGGTGTCCGTGGAAGCGGCGATGCGCTGTGTAAGCTCAAGCCGCTCCTTGGCCATCGCAAGGATGACGAATGCCATCGCGACGCGAACCAGGAGCGTCACGAGAACCATCCACGAAAAGAGCTTGCTCGTATGTGGAGCGGGCAGGCTCTCAACAGCAAAGACGAGAGCCACCATTACCCAACTCAGGAATCCGAGGCCAGTAAACGTCTGCAGAACGATGGCCGGCCATCGCGACAGCAATGGTTCATCGCGCCCGCTCCAGAACTCATAGGCGGTAGCGAGACAATAGCTCGCGATCAGCAGGCTATAGAGGGAGAAACCGATGGATTCGGGAGGCGCAATGACGCCGCTGATGCTGAGCATCAGCCACAGGACTGTTCCGAACGCGACGAGCATGGGAAGCGGCTTGCGCCGCTCGAACACGCGTGCGGCGTGCCACATCAGCGAATAGCCGAGGAGGATGAGCGTTATTGCGATATTCTGAAGCGGCTCATGGTGGGCTGCCTGCGCAATCGATAGCATCGCGACGCCGCCGCACAAGACGAGATGCGCCACACCCCACCATCGCAGCGCCTGGCCGGCACTGCTGTCAACGCTGGCGAACAGCAACAGGATGCCGATCACAAGCGTGACGGCGAAATCAGCGACCAGTATCGAAACTAAGTCGAGCACGGGAATTGTCGGCCATGGTTGGCGATCAACGCGCACGCCGACGCTAACCGCATTCGGCTACCGAACGCCCGCCAGAGTCGTTAAAATTCAAATAAGCTGCCGTTCTTCCCGCAGCATCTCACGGTGTTCTCGCGCAGATGATCGTTCAGACGGCGGGCCGGGCTTCCGGATGCGCGGCCCCTATTGCCAGGATCAAATCGTTCGGCGTGATACTGGCGGTTGCGACCCCCAGCCGCCGGCGATCGGGCTGTTCGTTCAGCGTGGCCCCGGCGGCGGCCGCCTCCGTTTCAAGCACCGCATCCGCGGCAAGTTCTTCTTCCAATCCCCAAAGCACATAACGATTCCGGCCGGACGCTTTTGCCGCGTAGAGCGCCTTGTCCGCCTGCTCCAGCAGCGTTTCGAGGCCAGTCCCCGGATCTTCGGTGGCCGCAACTCCGATGCTTACGGTCCCGCCGACCGGCAGGCCGTCGATCTCCGCCGTCGCCGCCTCGAACGCCGCGCGCACGCGCTCGGCTGCGACGCTCGCGGACATCAGGTTCGTCGCCGGCAGAATTGCAACGAACTCCTCGCCGCCCAGGCGGCCGAGAATGTCGGTCGCGCGCAATCGCGCCGCTGCTGTGCGGGCGAAGGTCTGCAGCGTCCGATCGCCGATGGCATGGCCGTAACGGTCGTTGATCTTCTTGAAGTGATCAAGGTCGAACATCAAAATCGACACCGGCTGCCGATCCCAGGCCATGCGGCCAAGCACACGGCCTCCCGCTTCCATCACGGCCCGCCGGTTGAAGATTTCCGTCAGCGGATCGATCGTCGCGGCGGTGCGGTGGATACGCTCGCTGCGCTCCTTCGCCATCGTCAGGATGATGAATGCCGTCGCGATCGCGTAGAGCAGGGTTTCCAGCGCGAAGATGCTGAGCCACCCGCTTGCGAAATCCTCAAACCGTTCGCCGCGCGGGGACAGGACGACAATGAACGCCGGCGCGAGAAAGACGGCTCCCTGCAATGCAAGCACGGCGATGGCCGGCCAACGCGACAATAGGCGCTCCCTGCGCCCGCCCCACAGCTCATAGGCCGTCAGCAGCGTGTATCCTGAGATCGCGACGGACGACAGCGCGATGCGCGCCGCGGTCGATTCCGCAAAGCCGGGAATGGTGAGCGCCGTCAGCCAGGCGATCGCGCCCGCAAACATCCAGAACGGCAGCACTTCTCGTCCGTGGAACAGGCGCGAGCCGTTCCAGATGACGCCGCAGGCCACGAACAGCAGCGCGTTACCGATCGCAACCGAGAGCGCATCGGACAACGAGTCTTGCATCGTGTAGATGCCGACTGACAGCCCGCCGAGGAGATAGGCCGCCCCCCACCAGGCGAGCGCGCGAATGCTGCGGTCCTGCACCCACGCGAACAGCAGGAACAGGCCGAGAATGGTCGTCACGAAGATGGAGACGACGAACAGTGTCGGGACGTCGATTGACATTCAGGAGGAGCTCAGGCGGGGCTCGTTAACTTTCGCCCGCCATCCTGTTCTCGACGATTTTCAAATAGCTTTCTTCAATAGCTCGAATGCAAGCGAATATGGCCCCGCGCTGCAGGTACAATTTGCTTCCGCTTGCGCGACTGTCCTGCATTTGGCGAGAAAGCTGCGCGAATGAAAATGGAATTCGCATCGAATTGAATGAAAATGATTGAAATGAAAATGAAAAGGGCGCGGCCATGCCGCGCCCTCTCCATCTGAATTGTCGTTCGCCTCAGCGCTTCGAGAACTGGAAGCTCCGGCGCGCTTTCTTGCGGCCGTACTTCTTGCGCTCGACCACGCGCGAGTCGCGGGTCATGAAGCCGCCCTTCTTCAGCGCGCCGCGCAGTTCCGGCTCGTAAAATGTGAGCGCCTTCGAGATGCCGTGCCGCAACGCGCCCGCCTGCCCCGACAGCCCGCCGCCGGACACTGTGCATTCGACGTCGTATTGTCCCGACCGGTTGGACAGCACGAACGGCTGCTGGATCAGCATGCGCAGCACCGGCCGCGCAAAATAGACTTCGATCGTCCGCTCGTTGATGGTGATCTTGCCCGAGCCCGGCTTGAGCCACACGCGCGCAACGGCATTCTTGCGCTTGCCGGTCGCGTAGGCGCGGCCCTGCTTGTCGAGCTTCTGCACATGCACCGGCGCTTCCGGCGCCGCGGGCTTCAGTGCCGCCAATCCTTCCAAAGACTGGACCGTATCGGCCATTACGCGCTCCTCGCGTTCTTGCGGTTCATCGCGGCGATGTCGAGCCGCTCCGGCTTCTGCGCTTCGTGCGGATGTTCGGCGCCCTTGTAGACGCGCAGGTTGCCGAACTGCTTGCGCGCGAGCGGGCCTTCATCGAGCATGCGCTCGACCGCCTTCTCGATCACGCGCTCGGGGAATTTTCCCTCGAGGATGAAGCGCGCCTTGCGCTCCTTGATGCCGCCCGGATAGCCGGTGTGATGGTGATAGACCTTCTGATCGAGCTTGCGCCCCGTCAGGACGACCTTCTCCGCGTTGATGACGACGACGTTGTCGCCGCAGTCGACGTGCGGGGTGTAGCTCGGCAGGTGCTTGCCGCGCAGGCGCGTCGCAACAATCGTCGCAAGCCGGCCGAGAACCAGGCCGGACGCGTCGATCAGCACCCATTTCTTGTCGATCTCGGCCGGTTTGGCCGTGATGGTTTTCATGGCAGATCCGTTTGACGGGACAGGAAGTGCGCGCTTTTAGACACGTCCTGCCGCATCGTCAATGCACACAATCGGATTTTTATATAGAAATTACAATAGTTTACTATTTTGGTATTTTAATACCTGAAACTAAGTCCGCCTATTCGGGCGGAATTGAATAAGTCGCCACGCAATGCGCGACGAGCTCTTCCTCACCTTCCGACCGGATTCCCGCTTCGGCGACGACCAACCGCTTGCCGAGCTTCAGCAATTTGCAGTCCGCGATCAGATCGCCGGGCTCCGGCTTGCGCAGGAAATTGATTGAGAGATTGGTCGTAACCGCAAGCGCCTTCGGCCCGATCGCCCCGAGGATCGCGACATAAATCGCCGCGTCAGCGAGTTCCATCATCGAGGGACCGGAGACCGTTCCGCCCGGCCGCAGGTGCCGCTCGCTCGCGGTCATCCGCACCCGCGCCGTTCCCGGTCCCACCGCTTCCACCCTGTGCGCGCCACTTGGTCCGAACGCCTGCGGAAACGCCTCCGCGAGAAAAGCCGATAGCTCGGCGGCGGACATCTTCGTCGCGGATGCCTCCATTGGCGCCTCCCTGCCGCCGCATTCGCGTCCGGCCCTGCTTCGGATAATATGCCGGCGATCAAGGCAAGCCCAGATATCGAATCCCGTGCGGGCCGAAATGGAAAGACCATTGAACCACGACAACTACGACGACGCATTCATCCGCGGCATCCTCGACAGGGTGAAGACCGTCGCCGTCGTCGGCGCGAGCCACGGCGACGACAAGCCGTCCATGTTCGTCGTGAAATATCTCACCGAGCGCGGCTATCGCGTCTTTCCGATCAATCCCGGCCGCGCCGGCCAGGAGATCGCCAGCAACAGGATTTACGCGCGCCTTGCCGACGTGCCGGAACCGATCGACATGGTCGATGTCTTCCGCGCTTCACCGCACGTGCCGAAAGTGCTCGATGAAGTGCTCGCTCTCGATCCGCGGCCGAAAATCTTCTGGATGCAGCTCGGCGTCCGCAACGACGAGGCCGCCGCCCGCGCCGAGGCCGCGGGCATGACCGTGGTCATGAACCGCTGTCCCAAGATCGAATACGGCCGCCTCTCCCGCGAGATCGGCTGGGTTGGTGTCAACACGCGCACCCTCTCCTCGAAACGCCCGAAGCGCCTCGGCGCCGGCGTGCAGCGGCTGCAGCTCGGCACCGGCGTGAAACCCGGCCATTGACGCTACGCCGTGCGCAGCATAACAACGCACAAAATCCGATTTTAGCAACAAATTACAAAACAAAGGTGTGCAATGCATCAGCCGCAAGATGGCGCGCAGCGAGCGCCCGGTTTCTCGACGCTTTCGGTTCACGCCGGCGCGCAGCCCGACCCGACCACCGGCGCCCGCGCCACGCCGATCTATCAGACCACTTCGTTCGTCTTCGATGACGTCGAGCACGCGGCCCAGCTCTTCGGACTGCAAACCTTCGGCAACATCTACAGCCGCATCGGCAACCCGACCTGCAACGTGCTCGAGGAGCGCGTGGCCGCACTCGAGGGCGGCACGGCCGCGTTATCCGTAGCGTCGGGCCATGCCGCGCAGGTGAACGTGTTCCATTTGCTGATGCAGCCGGGTGACGAGTTCGTTGCCGCGAAGAAGCTCTATGGCGGCTCGATCAACCAGTTCAATCACTCCTTCAAAGCCTTCGGGTGGAACGTAGTCTGGGCCGACCCGGACGACCTCTCCACCTTCGAAAAGGCGATTACGCCGAAGACCAAGCTGATCTTCATCGAGTCGATCGCGAACCCCGGCGGCATCGTCACCGACATCGAAGGCATCGCCCGGATCGCGCAAAAGGCGAACATCCCGCTCGTCGTCGACAACACGCTGGCGACGCCCTATCTCTGCCGCCCGTTCGAGTTCGGCGCCGACATCGTCGTGCACTCCGCGACGAAATTCCTCGGCGGCCACGGCAACTCGATCGGCGGCCTGCTCGTCGACGGCGGCAAATTTAATTGGGCTGGCGACGATCGCTACCCGATGATCTCCAAGCCGCGCCCGGAGTACCACGGCATCGTCATGGCCGAGACCTTCGGCAATTTCGGTTTCGCCATCGCCGCGCGCGTGCTCTCGCTGCGCGATCTCGGCGCCGCACTTTCGCCCTTCAACGCCTTCCTTATCATCACCGGCATCGAGACGCTGCCTTTGCGCATGCAGAAGCATTGCGACAATGCGCTCGCAATCGCGAAATTCCTGTCGGAGCATAAGGCAGTGAAGTGGGTGAGCTATGCGGGCCTGCCCAGCGATCCGACCTACAAGCTCGCGCAGAAATACTGCCCGAAAGGCGCCGGCGCCGTGCTCACGCTCGGCCTGAAGGGCGGGTTCGAGGCAGGCGTGAAGCTCGTCTCCGATGTGCAACTCTTCTCGCATCTCGCCAACATCGGCGACACGCGCTCCCTCATCATCCACCCGGCGTCGACCACGCACCGCCAGTTGTCGGACGAGCAGAAGGTCGCGGCCGGCGCCGGTCCGGATGTTGTGCGTCTTTCGATCGGGATCGAGGATGTCGAGGATCTGATCGCCGATCTCGATCAGGGCTTGGCGGCCTGAGCCGACATGATCCGCGTCACGTGGATGGCGGCCGCGACCAGCACCGCCACCGCCCCTGCCTGATGCAGGAGCGAAAGCGAGAGCGGCACCATCCATAGCAGCGTCACGATCCCGAGGATCGCCTGACCCGTGACGAGCGCGAACAGGACGGTCGCCCGCAGCGCCGGCGGAAACGGCCCGGTACGCTGCAGGTCGAACGCGTGAACGAGCGCCACCGCGAACAATATGTAAGCCACCATGCGGTGCGTAAACTGCACCGTCATCACGTTCTCAAAGAAGTTCTTCCACAGCGGCTGCATCGGGAAGAGCTGCTCGAACGGCGGAATGAACCGCCCGTCCATCAGCGGCCAGGTGTTGAACGTGAGCCCCGCCCCCGTTTTCGCCACCAGCGCACCCAGGAAGATCTGCACGAACACAAGCACGAGCATGACGAGGCCGATCGCCCGCGTTCGTCGCATGACGATCTCGAGAACGCGCTCGCGCAGGCTGACGGCAACCGCGACGATCGCCGCAAGAATGATGCAAGCGACCGTGAGGTGAACCGCGAGCCGGTATTGGCTCACGTCCGTTCGCTCCGCGAGGCCTGAGGCTACCATCCACCAGCCGATCGCGCCCTGGATGCCGCCGAGCACGAACAGGCCGGCGAGCTTCCAAGCCAGCGCGCGGTCGATCATGCCGCGCGCCCAGAACACGCCGAACGGAATGATGAAGGCGAATCCGATCAGCCGCCCAAGCATGCGGTGCGACCACTCCCACCAGTAGATAAACTGGAAGCCGGCCAGCGTCATGTCGGAATTCTGCGCGAGGAATTGTGGAATCTGTCGATACTTGTCGAATTCCAGCAGCCAGTCCGCGGTCGAGAGCGGCGGAATGACACCCGTCACCGGCCGCCACTCGGTGATGGAAAGCCCCGATCCCGTAAGCCGCGTCGCACCGCCCACGATCACCGTCGCCGCGACCAGCGCCGCGACGCACCAGAGCCAGATGCGCACAGGCCGCATGGGGTCGCTGCCGGCTGAAATCTGCGACATTATTGCTTGCACTTCCTCGTTCCTGGACGGGCGCGCTAGGGATATAGCCCGCCTCAACCGCCCGCAATCGGCCTACTCGTCGCGCCTTCCGCCACACCCAAAGGAACCAACGATGCAGATCCGCACCCGCAAGCTCATTGGCGCTGTCGGCCTGCTGGTGCTGGTGACGTTCTGGCCGCTCGTCATGCTCGGTCTCGGCTATTCGCGGATTTCGGCTTATTACGCGCCGGCACAGATCGTGTTCTTCGTTGTACTTGGCCTGGTCTGGCTTGTTCCGGCGGCGCTTTTGATCCGCTGGATGCAGCGTCCGTAAACCGGAAAACTCACGCCGCCTCGACGCGGCCGCCGGTGCCGGCAAGAACGAACGGCACGCCCGACACCAGCACGTCGATATAGCGCAGCGCCTGAAATTCGCCGTTGATGGAAATGCGCGGCAACGCCGTCAGTTGTTCGCGATGCCCCGGCAACAACGCGCCCGCCCGCGTCGTCACCGCCGTCTTGAATCCGAGCTCGCGCGCGAGCGCGAACTCCCGCGGACCCGCCGCGCTCACGCTTCCGTAGGGATAGGCGAAATGCTCGGGCCGCTTGCCGAGCGCGGCTTCGATCACGTCCGCGCTCCGCTTCATTTCCGTGCGCGCGACGTCGTCCGTCTCCTTGCGAAGCTCGACATGATTGATCGTGTGCGCGCCGATCGTGCAAAGCGGATCGGACGCCATCTCCGCGATCTGCGCCCATGTCATACACAATTCGCTGCACGGCGCGCTGACCTCGACGCCGTAGCGCGCCGCAAGATCGCGGATCGCCCGGCGCAACTCGGTTTCATTCTTCAATCCGCGCAGCCAACGATAAACTTCGTCGAACGCCTGCCGCTTGCCGCTCACGCTCGCGCAATTGAAGAAATGGGTCTGCCCGTCCATTTCGACGGCAAGCCGATCATTGCGCGCGACCACCTGTTCAAGCACGAGCCACCACAGCTCGCCGAGCCGGTCGGGGAAGCTCGTCGCCACATAGACCGTGAACGGAACGCGATGCCGCTTGAACACCGGCCAGGCATGCTCGTAGTTGTCGAGATAGCCGTCATCGAGCGTGAAGGCGACGAAGTACCGATCGAAGTCGCGCTCGACGAGTCGCCGATGCACCTCATCCATGCTCACGAGCTCGATCCCGCGCTTGCGTAGCTGCAGGATCATGCGATCGAGAAACTCTGCCTCGATCTCGAGAAAGCGGTTGGGCTGAAAGCGTCCGGGACGTCCGGGCCGCACATGATGCAGCGTGAAGATCGATCCGACGCCCGCAAAGAGCGAACGCAGCGCGCGATGCGCACCGGAAAAATACAGCGTTTCAAGTCCCGCGCGATAAATCGCGTAGCGCAAATTTGGCAATGCAGCCCCGGCTCAATCGTGATCGCGCATATACGCGCGAAATCTTGTTATTCCGTTGCCCCGCTTGGGGAAAGGCCGATTTCCCGCGGTTTTAAAGCGCCCGGCAGCGTCACGCTGCGGCGCGGGGCGGAACCGTCTCCGGCGGCACCGGCATATGGCTGACGGTGGCAACCACGATATTGCTGAAGCCCTTGGCGCCGAGCAAGTCGCTCGCCGACGCCGCGACACCCGGCGCGTCTTCCGACGCAACGAGCACGACCGCCCGCGAGAAGCGGGCAAGCCGCTCTCCCCGCTGCAGGGACGCGAGCGGTGGCGTCGCGAGAATGACGTGATCGTAGGTCTGCGACACCGCTCCAAAAATCACGGCAAGCCGGTCGGCGGCGAGCAGCGCGGCCGCGTCGCGCACGCCATGTCCCATCGGAATGACATGGATCGGCGACGACGGGTCCCGGTGGATCACCTCGCTGAAGGTGGCGACACCGAACAGGAGATCGGCGAGACCGGGCGCACGCGGATCGGCCGTGAGCGCGTGCGCACGCGCGCTGACCGGATCGAGATCGACATAGAGCACCCGGGCTCCGGCCCGCCCGAGCTCGCGCGCGAGCTCTAGCGCAACCTTCGGCGAGGCGTCCGCCTCCTCCGTGCCGGTCACGACGACGATACCGCGGCCGATCCGCCGCACATGCTCGGCCAGCGCGGAAACCTGCTGCTCGTGGGCTTCGCGCGAAAACGGCGCACTGGCGGCGGAGCCCTCGCTTGGCCCAATCCATGATGGCGCCTGCTGCGGCAGGATCGCCGGCATCGAATCCGCGGCCGGCACCCCGACCGGCGCATACGCCTCCCCCGACAGCAACTCCCGCATCACCACGATGGTCGCTCCCGCCATCATGGTCGCGAAGAGCGCGATCAGCACCGTCGGAATCTTCTTCGGGAAGTACGGTGTCGACGACGGCACCGCCTGCGAAAGAATCCGTGCATCGGGCGGCACCGCATCGGGCGCCTCTCGCGCGGTCACGTCGCGATAACGAGCGAGATAGGATTCAAGGAGATCGCGCTGCGATTTCGCTTCTCGCTCGAGCGCCCGCAATTGCACGTCCTCGACGCCGAGCGCCGACGCCTGCTTCTTCATCTGGTCGAGATTGAGCGTGAGCGTATCCACCCGCGCACCCATGATCCGCGCGTCGCTTTCCAGGCTGCGCGCGAGCTTCTCCGCTTCGACGCGGGTTTGCGCCTCCAGATCGGCGATCTGCGCTTTCAGTTCCTTGATGCGCGGGTGCTGGTCGAGCAGCGTCGACGACTGCTCGGCGAGCTGAGCCCGCAATGTGACCCGCTGCTCGTTGAGCCGCCGGATCAGCTCGGAATTGACGATCTCGGACGCCTCGATGGGGCGGCCGGTTTTCAGCATCTCGCGGATCATCCGCGCTTTCGATTCCGCCTCGGCCTTCTGCGTGCGCGCGAGCACGAGTTGCGAATTGGCTTCCGCAAGCTGCTGTGCGCTCAACGGCGTATTGTTGCTGCCGACGAAGAGATTGGACTTGGCGCGAAACTCCTCGGCCTTCGCTTCGGTCTCCGCGACGCGCGCGCGCAACTGCTCGATCTCGCCGGATAGCCAGTTCGCCGCCTGCCGCATCGACTCCTGCTTGGCGCGCTGCTGGAACTTCAAAAGCTGGTTTGCGATCGCGTTCGCCACTTCCGCCGCAAGCACGGCGTTCTCGGAACGGAATTCGATCGCGATCACGCGCGACCGTTCCACCTGATAGACCGACAGCCGCTCATAGTAGCGCTCAAGCACCCGCTCCTCGAACGACAGCTGCGAAGGATCCCGCGCAAGGCCCACCAGTTGCAGCAAGACCGTGAAGGCTGAGCCGGCCACGTCGGGATTGAACTCGGGGCGCGTCGCGAGCTTGAGATCGGCGATCACCGTGCGCGCGAGATCGCGCGAATAGGCAAGCTGCACCTGGCTCTGCACGGCCTCTGGATCGGGCCGATCGCGGTCCGTGCTGCGATCCGCGCCCTCCGGCCGGTTATAAGCCGTCTCGCGGTTCTCGATCAGGACCTGCGCTTCGGATCGATAAACCGGCGTCAGGAGATTGACGACCACCGCCGCAATCAAGCCGACGAGCAGCGCGGGAAGTATGATCCAATATTTCTGGCGCCAGAGCGCGCGCATGAGCGCGCCGAGATCGAGCTCACCCTCGGCCGGAGTGCCCGGGAACGCTTCGTCCCCGTTCGTTTTCTGATCGCGAGGCATGACGACACTCCACGCACAATACCGCAGCATGAAGCAACGGCACGATTGCATAAGAAATCATTAGGGTTGCCATCGGGTTAACCGCCTCCTGCCGTAGGAAAGGCTGGATTGCAGGCGATCCACCGAACGCTTTCTTGAGACTTTTCAATCAGCTTCTCCGCACCGGAACAGGCGCGGCCGAATGAACGAAATGCGAAGTATTGTCGAAACAGCCAACGGCAGGCTCGGCACGTACGCGCCGGCGGAATCGACGCTGGATCGGCGGAGCGCCGCCGTCCCCGCGGTGAGAATTCGGGTTTCCGGCAGCCTCCGCGAAGTCGAAGCCGCCTGGCGCACGATCGAGGCCGAGGGCCGCGGCACGGTCTTCCAGACCTTCGATTTCGCATCCGTGTGGCAAAAGTCGATCGGCGTGGCCCGTGGCGTCCGTCCGGCCATCGTGCTCGTGAGCGGAGACAGGGGCACACTCGCCCTCTTGCCGCTCGCTGTCTCCGGCGGGCTCGTGCGCCGCCTCACCTGGCTCGGGCAGGAGATTTTCGACTACCTCGGTCCCCTCCTCACCCGCGATTTCACGCAATCGATCCCCGCCGAATGCTTTGCCGACCTCTGGCAGGAGATCCGCTCGCTCCTACAGCAGGACGCACGCTTCCGCCATGATCTGATCGACCTGCGCCGGATGCCGGAAGAGATTGGTGGCGAGCGCAATCCCTTTGTCGCCCTGCCCGTCTCTCGCCATCCCAGCAACGGCTATGTCGCGACCCTGCGTGGACCGTGGGACGATTTTTATCGCGACCGCCGCTCCGCCAAGGCGCGCAAGCAGGACCGCTCCAAGCTGCGCCGGCTGGAAGAGCTCGGCCCCGTCGACGTGTTCACGGCCGAGGATCGTGCCACGACCGAACAATTGCTCAACACGCTGTTCGAGCAGAAAGCCGAGACCTTCCGGCGTAAGGGAATCGGCGGGTTCGTGAAGAAGCCTGCCTGCTGCGCATTCTTCCGCGAGCTCGCGCTTGGCCCACGGACAACGGACATGGTCCATCTCAGCGCATTACGCGTCGGCCCGAAGCTCGCCGCGATCAACCTTGCCGTCGAACAAGCGAGCCGCTACTCGCTCCTGCAGGTCAGTTATGATGAGGAATTCGCGCGATTCAGTCCCGGCGCGATCCACCTGACCGAGCTGTTTCGCCGCGCCATCGACCGCGGCCTCCGGGAATTCGACTTCCTCGTCGGCTATCAGCGGCTCAAGCACGAATGGTCGGATAGGGAGATCCCCCTTTTCGACCATCTCGCTCCTGCGACCGTTCGCGGGATCCTCCCGGTGGCGGCAATCCGGCTGGCCTCGACGGCCAAACGGTACATCAAGCAGGACGAGCGGCGCTGGACGACATTCCAGAATTTCCGCGCCCGCGCGGGGGCGCTCCGCTCCCTCCTGTCGCTCTGATCCGCCTTGCCGCGGGCGCGTTGTGAGAATTCGTTAACCATGACGCCGGTAAGAATTCAGCAACGATTCCGGAACCCGGCGCGTCGAAATGCTCGTTCGCTCCCTCGCCCTGCTTGCGGCCCTGCTGGCGCTGGCTGCCTGCGCCTCGACGCGTGCCCCGAGCGTCGATCCCGCCTTCGAGACCCCCTATGTGCTCGACTCGGGCGACAAGCTGCGGGTGGTTGTCTTCGGCCAGGAGGGACTTTCGAACTCCTATGCGGTCGACGGGGCCGGCAAGATCGCGATGCCTCTGATCGGCGCGGTGGAAGCCCGCGGGCGCACCACCGAGGAACTGAGCCGCGTCATCACGGCGCGCCTGCGCTCCGGCTATGTGCGCGAGCCGCACGTGGCGGTGGAGGTCGAAATCCATCGCCCCTTCTTCATCCTCGGCGAAGTGACCGCCGCCGGCCAATATGCCTTCGTGAACGGGATGACCGTCGAGACCGCCGTCGCGATCGCCGGCGGCTTCACGCCGCGTGCCCTCAAGACGCATGCGACCGTCGGCCGGCTGGTCGACGGGCAGATGGTGCACGCGACCGTGCCCATCACCTATCCGCTTCGGCCCGGCGACACCATCACGATCGAAGAGCGCTGGTTCTGACCACGCAGGCAAGCGATGAGTAGCGAAGGACCGCTGCGCATTCTGCACATCATGCGCGCGCCGATGGGTGGCCTGTTCCGCCACGTCGTCGATCTTGCGCGCGAGCAGGCCCGCCGCGGACACGAAGTCGGAATCGTCGCCGACAGCACGACGGGCAGCGCGTCAGCAGGGCAGATCCTTGCGGATCTCGCTCCAACGCTGAAGCTCGGGATTACCCGCGCGCCCATGAGCCGCCAGATCGGACCGCGCGATCTTACCGCCTTCCTGCATGTCCGCGACCGCGCGCGCGAAACGCGCGCCGATGTGCTGCACGGCCACGGCGCAAAAGGCGGCGCCTACGCCCGACTCATCGGCGGACCCGCGATCAACGCCTATACGCCGCACGGCGGCAGCCTTTTCTACGCGCCCGACTCGGCGTCCGGCCGCGTCTATCATTCGATCGAGCGCTGGTTGCGCAGTCGCACCGATCTGATCCTGTTCGAGAGCGAATTCGCGCGTACGATCTATCGCAAATGCGTTGGCGAGCCGCCGTTCTCGCGCATCGTTCATAACGGCATCTCCGCCGTCGAGCTTGCGCCGATCACGCCCAACCCCGATGCCGTGGATTTCGTCTTCATCGGCGAGTTGCGCTGGCGCAAAGGGATCGACGTCCTGCTCGAAGCGCTGGCTGCGCTCGCGGCCGAAGGCTGGCGCGGCAAGGCGCTTTTTTATGGCGCCGGTCCCGATCGGGCTGCGGCGGAAGCGCGCGCGGTGGAACTTGGCCTTGGTGCGCAGGTGACGTTTCCCGGGGAGTCGAAGCCGCGCGCGGCCTTCGCTTCGGGAAAACTGCTGGTTATTCCCTCGCGCCAGGAATCCCTGCCCTACATCGTGCTCGAGGCCGCGGCCGCGCGCATGCCCATGATCACGACGAGCGTCGGCGGCATTCCGGAGATTTTTGGTCCCGATGCGGACGCTCTGGTTCCAGCCGGCGACAAGGACGCGCTCCTGGCCGCCATGAAACGGCAGATCAACGGCGGCTGCCCGGAACTAGTCGAGCGCCTGCAGCGCCGTATCGCACAGTCGTTCACTGTGGAAAGCATGACCGATGCCGTGCTGGCGGCCTACGCCGAAGCGCGCCACGCCAGGTGATCATTTTCCATTAATCTAAAATTGTAGATTTAAGCCGCCCGCAAGCATTCCGCGCTAGTGTCCGCGCCACTTCACACGGGAAACGGCGATCCAACAGCCGGCCCGTGACAGGGAATGCGGCAACTATGCAGCAGATCGGAGCGCGCGAATTAAAGCGCGCGGTTGGCGTGCAAAGCGCCGCCGCTGGCGCTATTCCCTTTCCCCGCGAGCGGAAAGCCGCCGCGGGATTGAGCGCGCTTGCGCAATCAATCGCAGCGCAGCGGATCGCGCCAGCGATCTCTCAGGTCGTGCTCTCGGGCATCGTGCGTCTTGCGGAATTCGTTGCGATCGCGGCGCTCGGCTTCGCGATCTATGTGCTCTACGTCCGCACCGCGGGCTCACACGACTGGTACTACGTCGCCGCCATCACCACGATCTCGTTCGCCGTCGTTGCCGCGTTCCAGCACGCGGAACTCTACGACGCCCCGGCGATGCGTAGCCACTTCTACCAGTTGAGCCGCATCGCCGTCGCGTGGACAGTCGTTTTCCTCATCGCCCTTGCGATCAGCTTCTTCGTGAGACAGGAGGCGATCTTCTCGCGCGTCTGGGCCGCCACCTGGTACACAAGCGGCATCGTTATGCTGTTCGCCGGACGGACCCTGCTCGCCACCTTCGTCCGCGATTGGACACGCCAGGGCAGGCTCGTCCGGCGCACGGTTATTGTCGGCGGCGGTCCCGCCGGCGAAGCCCTGGTGAGATCGCTGACCGCACAGACCGACTCCGATCTCGAAATCTGCGGCGTGTTCGACGATCGCGCCGACGACCGTTCACCGCCGAACGTCGCGGGTGTCCCCAAGCTCGGCACCGTCGACAACCTGATCGAGTTCGCGCGGCGCACGCGCATCGATCTTCTGCTCGTATCGCTGCCAATCACGGCGGAAGAGCGCGTCTTGCAGATGGTGCGCAAGCTCTGGGTGCTGCCGGTCGACATCCGCCTTGCCGCGCACATCAACCGCCTTCGCTTTCGTCCGCGCGCCTACAGTTACATCGGTAACGTGCCGATGCTCGACATCTTCGATCGGCCGCTCGCCGACTGGGACGTCGTCCTCAAGTGGCTGTTCGACAAGATCGTCGGCGGTCTGCTGCTGCTCGTGACGTCCCCCGTCATGGCCGCCGTCGCCATCGCCATCAAGCTCGACAGCCGCGGGCCTGTATTCTTCAAGCAGCGCCGCTACGGCTTCAACAACGAGCTGATCGAGGTCTTTAAGTTCCGCTCGATGTACGTCGAAGCGAGCGACGCGACCGCGGCAAGGCTGGTGACGAAGGACGATCCGCGCGTAACACGCGTCGGCCGCTTTATCCGCAAGACCAGCCTCGACGAACTGCCGCAGCTCATCAACGTCGTCTTCAAGGGCAACCTTTCCCTCGTCGGCCCGCGCCCGCACGCGACTCACGCCAAGGCCGCCAATCGCCTCTATGACGAGGTCGTGGACGGCTATTTCGCCCGCCACCGCGTGAAGCCCGGCATCACCGGCTGGGCGCAGATCAACGGCTGGCGCGGCGAGACCGACACGCCGGAGAAGATCGAGCGCCGCGTCGAGCACGACCTCTACTATATCGAGAACTGGTCGCTGCTGTTCGATCTCTACATCCTGGTGAAGACGCCCTTCGCCCTCCTGAAGACCGAGAGCGCCTATTGACTGCGGCATCGATCGATATCGTCACGCGACCGGCGGCCCGCACGCGCCTGCACAGCGATACGGCGGAGCGGCTTCTGCATGCGACGCTCTTTCTCACGATCCTGCTAAGCCCGTTCGTCTTTATCGAACCGTCGCCCTATGAATTCATGATGGTGCCGCTTGCGCTCGCAAGCATCGTCGCGGGCGTCTCCATTCCCCGCCTGATCGCGCCGTTGTTCCTCCTTCTGATGCTCTGGAACATTGGCGGCATGCTTTCGCTCTTCAATGTGCACTGGAAGAGCGACGCCGTGATGTTCGTCGCCACGTCGATCTACATGGCCGGCAGCGCGGTGCTCTTTGCCTGCATCGTCTGGGAAAATAGCGTCCGGCGGCTCGACGTCCTGCGCACCGCCTATGTCATTGCCGCGCTCATCGCAGCCACGATCGGCATCGCCGCCTATTTCAATCTGTTCCCCGGCGCGGAGCAGCTCACGATGGGCGGCCGCGCCAAGAGTACATTCAAGGACCCGAACGTCTATGCGCCGTTCCTGGTCCTGCCGCTCCTGCTTCTTGTCGAAGTCACGCTCCGCGAAGGCATCCGGCTGAAAAATATCGCCGCCGCAGGTGTGCTCGTCATGGCGTTGCTGCTTGCCTTCTCGCGCGGCGCCTGGGCCAACGCCGCGGCATCCGCGGCCGTCCTGATGGGCATGATGTTCATCGCCGCCCGCGCCCCTCGCCTGCGTGGACGAATTCTCTTCCTGAGCCTCTTGTCCGTCGCCGGCATTGCCGCGCTGATCGTTCTGCTCGTTTCGTTCGAGTCGATCGGCGGCCTCTTCAAGGAGCGCGCCGCGCTCATCCAATATTACGACGCCGGCGAAGCCGGCCGCTTCGGCAATCAGATCCGCAGCATCTCAATGTTGCTCGAGCGCCCCAACGGCTTCGGCCCGCTCGAATTCGGAGTCATCTTCCCGCAGGCGCCGCACAATGTTTACCTGAATGCCTTCTCAGCCTACGGCTGGCTCGGCGGCGTCACCTATATCCTGCTGGTCCTCACGAGCCTCGCCATCGGGTTTCGGCACGCGCTGGTCGCCACACCCTGGCAACACTACTTCATCGCGATCTACGCGGCGTTCGTCGGCGTGGTGCTGGAAGGCGCCATCGTCGACACCGACCACTGGCGGCACTTCTTCCTGCTGCTCGGCGCAGTGTGGGGGCTCTCCGCGGCGACGCTCGCACACCTGCGCGCCGCGAGATGGCGCGCAGCCAACGGCGTCGGTTCACCCGG
>Ga0180222_1001947_pt1 | contig 18710 bp, 17 predicted proteins | sample eDN5th37CKraftOP_FD_151336 | JGI IMG/M metagenome (GOLD analysis project Ga0180222, IMG submission 151336) | Enriched Organic Plus compost microbial communities from Emeryville, California, USA - eDNA 5th pass 37_C Kraft OP (version 2) (version 2) ... | reverse complement strand
TGGAAAATCCCTATTTCCGCATGCACGACGCGCGCATCACCGCGCGCACGCATATCGGCGGCCGCGAGCTCATCAATTTCTCCTGCTACGATTATCTCGGCCTGAACGGCCACCCGGAGGTGGTGATCGCCGCCAAGGAAGCGATCGACCGCTACGGCATTTCCGCCTCGGCCAGCCGGCACGTGGCGGGCGAGCGTCCGGTGCACCGCTCGCTGGAACGCGCGCTCGCCGGGCATTACGGCGTCGATGACGCGCTCATCTTCGTCAGCGGCTATGCGACCAATGTGAGCGTCATCGGCCAGCTCGCGGGCGCGAAGGATCTGGTGATCTCGGACGCCGCGGTTCACAACAGCGCGGTGATGGGCAGCGTGCTCTCGGGCGCCGCGCGCCGCAGCTTCGCGCACAACGACCTCGACAATCTCGAGCAGATCCTGTCGGGCATCCGCAACAAGTTCGAGCGCGTCCTCATCGTCGTCGAGGGCCTCTACAGCATGGACGGCGACTTTCCCGATCTGACGCGCTTGATCGAGATCAAGAAACGCTTCCATGCCTGGCTGATGGTGGACGAGGCGCACTCGCTGGGCGTGCTCGGCCGCCGCGGCTACGGACTGTTCGAGTACTACGGCGTCGATCCGCGCGAGGTCGACATCTGGATGGGCACGATGTCGAAGACGCTCGCCGGCTGCGGCGGCTACATCGCCGGTTCCGCCGTGATGGTCGACTATCTGCGCTTGATGGCGGGTGCCTTCGTCTACAGCGTGGGCATGCCGCCGGTGGTGGCGGCGAGCGTGGAGAAGGCGCTCGAGCTGATGCACCGCGAGCCGGAACGGGTCGAGCGGCTGCAGAGCAACAGCCAGTATTTCCAGGCCTATGCCAAGAAGAAGGGGCTCGATACCGGGACCGGCAGCGGGCTCGCGGTGATCCCGGTGATCGTCGGCGAGTCGATCGCGACCGTCATGCTGTCGCAGGAACTGTTCAAGCGCGGCATCAACGTGCAGCCGGTGCTCTATCCCGCCGTGCCGGTGAAATCGTCGCGCTTGCGGTTTTTCGTGACCGCCATGCATACTCAGGAAGACATCGAGACCGCCGTCGATACGACGGTCGAGGAGATGGCGAAACTGCCTGAGCGGCTGCGTTTGCTGCGGGTGCCGGTCTAGGGCCGAACGGCGCGCGGCCGGCCGGCCTTGCCGGTTCCGCGGACGGTTGGAAGCAGGATGGCCGGCACGGTTCTCATCACGGGCGCTTCGAGCGGCATCGGCAAGGCGCTGGCGCACCATTACGCCCGGCAGGGCCGCGCGCTCGCGCTGATCGGCCGCGACAGCGCCCGCCTCGAAACCACGGCGGAGGAATGCCGTCGGCTGGGCGGAAACCCGCATTGCGCGCTCATCGACGTGCGCGAGCGCAACGCGATGGCGGAATGGATCGGCGCCTTCGACCGCGCGCAGCCGGTCGACCTGGTGTTCGCCAATGCCGGCCTGATGGCGGGGACGCCGCCCGACGGTCATATCGAGCCGGCCGATGCCGGCCACGGCGTCATCGAAACCAATGTGCTCGGCGTATTGAACACCGTGCAACCGCTGCTGCCCGGCATGATGGAACGCCGGCGCGGGCAGATCGCCATCGTCAGCTCGATTGCCGCCTTCATTCCGCTGCCGGACAGCCCGAGCTACTGCGCCAGCAAATCGGCCGTGCTCAGTTACGGCCTGTCGCTGCGCGCGGCGCTGGCGCCGCACGGGGTGGGCGTGAGCGTCGTCTGTCCCGGCTACGTCACCACACCGATGATGATGCGCGAATCCGGGCCGAAGCCTTTCGTGATGCCGCCGGAACGCGCGGTCGACCGCATCGTCGCCGGGCTCGCGCGCAACCGGCCGGTGATCGCCTTTCCGTTCTTCTTCGCGCTCGCCACCCGCCTGCACGGGCTGATGCCCGACCGGCTACGGCGCTTTATCCTGCGCGGCACCCGCTTCACGGTGGCGGACTAGGCGACCGAGCCGATCTTCAATTGCGCCGGCAATTCGGCTGCCGGCGCGGCGTCCGACATCGCCTCGGCATAGACCTCTTCGAACCAGGCCACGCGCTGCTCGTGGCGGCCGAGAATCGGGAACGCGTCGATCTGCGACGCTACCGACTGGATGCCTTCGCAGATGCTGTTGTCCTCGTTGAAGATCTTGCGGATATAGAACGGCACGACGTGGTACCCGAAGGGGGCGACCAGGCGGCGATAGAGGCCGGCCCACCGGTTCTTGTCGGACGCCGGAAAAGGCGCCGGGAAGTACCAGCAGCGTGACACGCAGCGGTCCGGCGCGAGCGGCACGTATTGCTGGACGATCACATACCAGGTGCCTTCGGCATCGACATGCAGGCTCAGCAGGTTCGGGAACAATTGGAAGATCCGGTAGACTTCCGGCCTATATTCGCCGCGGGCGATCTCTGCCGCCATTTTGGTCACTTCGTCGTCCCCGCCGTACCAGAAATAGGCACTATGGCGGCCGAGCCGGTGGTAATGGGGCGCTTCCTGCGGCAGATAGCCGTCCTTGCCGAAAGTGTCGGGATGCACGGCGACGATGTGATAGTCGTCGAGCGTGATGTGGTAGACCAGCCGCCAATTCGCCGCGATCGGCGTCTCGATATAGCGCGGCGCGCGCTTCGGGCTCCACATCGCCTGCAGGATCGGGAAGGCCTCGCCGAGATAGTCCTGCAGCGTTTCCGTGTTTCCGGGGCTCGCGAAGCGGCCGAAGACGAAAATGCCGCAGGTGGCGACCTCGACCGGCGTGAGGCGGGCATTCAGCTCGCGCGGCGTCACCCCGAACATTTCCTGGCATTTCGGGATGCCGATCGCGATACCTTCCTTGTTGTACTGCCAGTGGTGGAATCCGCAGCGGATCGGGCCGTTGCCCTTGTCCTTGGTGCGGAGCGGGTAGAACCGGTGGCGGCAGGCATTCTCGAAGCCGACCAGATCCTCGCCGAACCGCTGGACGAAAACGGAGCGGCCGCCGAGGCGGGAGCGAAACCAGTCGCCGTCGCGTGCCAGGTCGGTGGTGACGCCCAGCAGCGTCCATAATTTTCCGAGCTGTTGCTGCTCCCGCTCGAAGGCGTCGCTGTCGGTCAGTGCGCGTGCCCAGGCGGGAGATTTGTTGTCCGAAGGGCTGACGCTGTGCATGGTCGGCTCCGTTCTCGTCCCGGAAATGTCCATGCTATAAAACTAGCCAAATTTGCGCGTTTTGCCTACCTCGAATGTCGTTTGGAGGGGGCGCGGCTCTTGGCGCATAAACCGCGGTGTAGTAATTTGAATTCGCGGGTCGTCAATCGTCAGACAGGTCAAATGCCAAGAGCGCGTGTGTCAAATCCCGCCCTTTCCCATCTCAAACGTCTGGAAGCGGAGAGTATCCACATCATGCGGGAGGTGGCGGCCTCGTTCGCCAACCCGGTGATGCTCTACTCGATCGGCAAGGACTCGTCGGTGATGTTGCACATCGCCATGAAGGCCTTCTATCCGTCGCGGCCGCCGTTCCCGCTGCTGCATGTGGATACGACCTGGAAGTTTCGCGAGATGATCTCGTTTCGCGACGAGACCGCGAAACGGCTCGGCCTCGAGCTGCTGGTGCACGTCAACGAAGAAGGCATCGCGCGCGGAATCAATCCGTTCGATTCGGGCTCCGCGCTGCACACGCAGATCATGAAGACCGAATCGCTCAAGCAGGCGCTCGACAAGTACGGCTTCGACGCGGCCTTCGGCGGCGCCCGCCGCGACGAGGAGAAGTCGCGCGCCAAGGAGCGGATCTTCTCGTTCCGCTCGGCGACGCATGCCTGGGACCCCAAGAACCAGCGTCCGGAACTCTGGCGCGTCTACAACACGCGCATCAACAAGGGAGAGTCGATCCGGGTATTTCCGCTCTCCAATTGGACCGAGCTCGACATCTGGCAATATATCCTCGCCGAAAACATACCGATCGTACCGCTCTATTTCGCCAAGCGCCGTCCGGTGGTCGCGCGCGAGGGCACGCTGATCATGGTGGACGACGACCGCATGAAGCTGCTGCCCGGCGAGGTCGTGCAGAATCGGCAGGTGCGCTTCCGTACCCTGGGATGCTATCCTCTGACCGGCGCGATCGAGTCAGAGGCCGACACGCTGGAGGCGATCGTCGCGGAGATGCTCGCCGCCCGCACGTCGGAGCGGCAGGGACGGCTGATCGATAGCGACGAACGGGCGTCGATGGAGAAGAAAAAGCGCGAGGGCTATTTCTGATGCACGCTCCGGAAACAAGCGGCGACTTCAAGACCTATATCGATGCGCAGGAGAAGAAGTCGCTGTTGCGCTTCCTCACGTGCGGCAGCGTCGACGACGGCAAGTCGACGCTGATAGGGCGGCTGCTCTACGACACCAAGCTGTTGTTCGACGATCAACTGGCGGCGCTCGAACGCGACTCCAAGAAGCACGGCACGTCCGGCGACGACATCGATTTCGCGCTGCTGGTCGACGGGCTGGAGGCGGAGCGCGAGCAGGGCATCACCATCGACGTCGCCTACCGGTACTTCGCCACCGAGAAGCGAAAATTCATCGTCGCCGACACGCCGGGACACGAGCAGTACACCCGCAACATGGCGACCGGCGCGTCGAATTCCGAGCTTGCGGTCATCCTGGTCGACGCGCGCAAGGGCGTGCTCGGGCAGACCCGCCGCCACGCCTATATCGCGTCGCTCCTGGGCATCCGCCATGTCGTACTGGCGGTCAACAAGATCGACCTCGTGGATTTCTCCCAGGACGTGTTCGACGAAATCGTCGGGGACTTCCTCGACTTCGCCGCCCCGCTCGAATTCGCCAGCGTCGTGCCGATCCCGATCTCGGCGCGCTTCGGCGACAATGTGATCGCCAACAGCGCGAACATGCCCTGGTTCACGGGCGCGCCTTTGCTGCAGGTGCTGGAGACGATCGACGTGGACTCCGCGCTTGCCGACGGGCCGTTCCGCCTGCCGGTGCAGTGGGTCAACCGCCCCGATCTCGATTTCCGCGGCTTTTCCGGAACCGTCGCCGGCGGTTCGGTGACGGTCGGCGATGTCGTGGCGGTGGCGGGCTCCGGGCGCACCAGCACGGTCACCCGCATCGTCACCATGGACGGCGACCAGGATACGGCGGCGGCCGGCGCGGCGGTGACGCTGACGCTCGCGGACGAGGTCGACGTTTCGCGCGGCGACGTGCTGTGCGTGGCCAGTGCGCGGCCGGAGGTTTCCGACCAGTTCGCCGCACATCTGATCTGGATGGGGGAGGAGCAGCTCTATCCGGGCCGGCAATACATCATGAAGCTCGCGACCAGCAGCGTGACCGCGCAGGTCACCGCGCTCAAGCACAAGGTCGACGTCAACAATCTCGAGCATCTCGCGGCCAAGACGCTGCATCTCAACGAGATCGGCTACGTCAACATTTCGCTCGCCGCGCCCGTCGCCTTCGACCGCTACCGCGACAACCGCGACACCGGCGGCTTCATCCTGATCGACCGTTTCACCAACGCGACGGTCGGCGCCGGCATGATCGACTTCGGCCTGAGGCGCGCGACCAATGTGCATTGGCAGGCGCTCGACGTCGACAAGCATGCCCGCGCGCGGCTCAAACTGCAGAAGCCGGTCGTGCTGTGGTTCACCGGCCTGTCCGGCTCGGGCAAGTCGACCATCGCCAACCTGGTCGAGCGTTCGCTGCACGCGCAGGGACGGCACACCTATATCCTCGACGGCGACAATGTGCGGCACGGGCTCAACCGCGACCTTGGCTTTACCGACGAGGACCGCGTGGAGAATATCCGGCGGGTGGGCGAGGCCGCGAAGCTGTTCGTCGATGCCGGCCTGATCGTGCTGGTGTCGTTCATCTCGCCGTTCCGGTCGGAACGGCGCATGGCGCGCGAATTGTTGGGCGCGGGCGAATTCGTCGAGGTGTTCGTGGATACGCCCATCGACGTGTGCATGATGCGCGACCCGAAGGGCCTGTACCAGAAGGCCAAGGCGGGGGCGATCAAGAACTTCACCGGCATCGACAGCCCCTACGAGCCGCCGGAGGCGGCGGAAATCGTCCTCAAGACGGCGGAGGGCGACCCCACCACCCATGCGGAGACGATCCTGCGCTATCTGCGGGACAACGGCTATTGCGGCTGAGCGGCGGCCCAGTGTGCGCGGGGTGAGCCGTGCCGCGCCTCCCGCAATATGAATTGCCGTTTGCCAATCGAAAAATCGGGGTGCTAACGTTCGACCTCCACGGGAGGCCCGGATTTGAGAACGCGATCTAAAGTGAGAGCGGTGGAGCGCCCGGTCCGGGTGCGGACGCGCCGCGGCGAATCGCGCGACGCCGCCCAGGACGGGGCCGGGCTCGAGCGCGGCGGCGGCGTGCAGTCGATCGGGCGGGCCTTCGCCATCCTCGAGGAGATCGCCCGCAACCGCGACGGGATCGGCCTGGCGGAACTGTCGAAGCGCGTCGGGCTGCACAATTCGACCACCTTCCATCTGGTCAAGACCATGGTCTCGCTCGGCTATGTGCGCCAGCTGAAGGAGTCGAAGCGCTACCGCATCGGGCGGCCGCTGTTCGCGCTGGCCGCGAGCGCGCTCGACGAACTGGAGATGACCAGCCTCGCCACCCCCGTGCTCGAGGACCTCTCGCGCGATACCGGCGAGAGCGCGCATTTCTCGGTGCGCATGGGCGACGCCGTGGTGGTGCTCGCGCGCACCAGCGGCCCCGGCGCCTTCCAGCTCACCGACCGCGTCGGCGTGGTGCGGCCGGCCCATTGCACCGCGCTCGGCAAGATCATGCTGGCGGGCCTGAGCGAAGAGCAGTTCGACCGCTTCCTCGCGCGCGCCGAATTGAAAGCGCATACGCCGAACACGATCGTCACCCGCGAGGCGCTGCGCCGCGAAATCACCGAAGTGCGGCGGACCGGCATGGCGATCGACAACGGCGAATTCGATTCCGAACTGCGCTGCGTGGCTGTGCCGGTGCGCGATTTCTCCGGCGCCGTGGTCGGCGCCATCGGCGTTTCGGGGCCGGTCTGGCGCCTGTCGATCGAGGCCCTGCGCGCCCGTGCGCGCGCGGTGCGCGCCGCCGCCGACCGGCTGTCGGCCGAATTCGGATTTACCGGCGAAAGCGAGCCGCGCGTGAAGGCGGCGGTCTAGGGAGACAGGTTGATGGCAAGGCACGCAGGCTACGTCCCTCACGGCGTCATCCCGGCAGTGCTGCTGCCGTTCAACGACGATCTTTCCATCGACGAGGCGAGCTTCCGCCGGCACTTGCGCGACGTGACGGCGGTGGAGGGGCTCTCGGCCATCACGCTCAACGCGCATTCGACCGAGGTCGGCTCCTGCAGTTTCGACGAGCAGCGCCGCGTGCTCGACATCGCGCAGGACGAAATCGGCGCGAAGCTTCCGATCGTCAACGGCGTCTGGGCCGACGGCAGCCTGGAGGCCGCCCGCATCGCGCGCATGGCGGCGGAAGGCGGCGCCTCGGCCTTGCTGGTATTCCCGCCGGCGCCGTTCACGCTCGGGCAATCGCCCGCGATGGCGCTCGCGCATTTCAAGCGCATCGCCGACGCCACCGACCTGCCGCTGATCGTGTTCCAGTACCCGCTCGCGACCGGGCAGGGCTATCCCAAGGACACGCTCCTGAAGCTGTGCGAGGCGGTGCCGCAGATCCGCGCGATCAAGGACTGGATCGGCAATGTGCCGCACCACGAATGGCACGTGCGCACGCTGCAGAACCTGCCGCGCCCGGTGAATGTGCTGTCGACGCACTCGGCCTGGCTGTTCTCCTCGCTCGTGCTCGGCTGCAACGGCTTGCTGTCCGGCTCGGGCAGCGTGATCGCTGACTTGCAGGCGCGCCTGTTCCGCGCGGTGCAGGGCAACGACCTCGCCGAAGCCAAGCGGCTCAACGACCGCATCGAGCCCTTGATGCGCGTGTTCTACGCCGATCCCTTCGTCGACATGCACAACCGCATGAAGGAGGCGCTGGTGCTGCTCGGCAGGCTGCCGCGCGCCGTGGTGCGTCCGCCGCTGGTCAAGATCCAGCCGGCCGAGATCGCGCGCATCCGCCAGGCGTTGATCGAGGCCGGGCTGCTCGACAAGAACGCAAGGGACGCGGCGTAGCCTCGACCCGTCATCCTTCGAGGCTCGCTGCGCTCGCACCTCAGGATGACGGCCCCACCGCGAACTCCGCATTCTGCCGGTCGGTCACCAGCATGCATCCGGGATAATGCGTGATGCAGAATTCCGGCTTCATGGTCGCGATCACCGATTGCGGAGTCACGCCGCAGGCCCAGAACACCGGCAGTTCGTCGTCATTCACCGGCACCGCGTCGCCGTAATCGGGTTTGGCGAGGTCGGTGATGCCGATCAATTCCGGCTTGCCGATGTGCACCGGCGATCCGTGCACGGCGGGGTAGCGCGCGGTGATCTCCACCGCGCGAATGGCGTCGGCGGGCCGCATCGGGCGCATCGACACCACCATCGGCCCGTGGAACGGGCCGGCATCCTTCGTTGCAATCGAGGTTCGGTACATCGGTACGTTGCAGCCGCGGGCGATGTGGCGAATCTCGATGCCCTCCGCAAGCAGCGCCTCCTCGAACGAGAACGAGCAGCCGATCACGAAGCTGACCAGGTCGTCGCGCCAGAATTCATGCAGGTCGTCCGGCTCCGCCACCAGTTCGCCGCGACGCCAGACGCGATAGCGCGGCACATCGGTGCGGATGTCGAGATCCTCGCCCAGTTCCGGCACGCGCGCATCGCCGGGCGCCGACACGCCGATCAGCGGGCAGGGCTTGGGATTGAGTTCGCAGAAGCGACGGAAATCGGCGGCCAAAGCCTGCGGCAGAATCGCGAGATTGCCCTGCACGAATCCGGGCGCCAGCCCCGCGGTCGGCCCGCGATGCAGGCCGGCGCGAATTTTGCGTCGTGCTGTCAGCCCGCTGTCGCCTTGCACCGCGTCGTCTCGCCGCATTGGCCCAAGCACCATCGTCGTCTCCGATCATTGTAATCTCAACGCGCCGCTCAGCCTAGCATCGGGCCGAGATGCCTCGAAGCGCGGCGGAGCAGGGATCGGAAAGGCTACGGCCATGTGAAATGGCATATATCGATACGGAAAAAGCCATTGAATCTTGCATCCGGATCGCGTTTGCTAGTTTCATCGGTATTCCGAAAACCAAGGCCCGGCCACAGGGCTCGTCCAGGGAGGACACTAGGCAATGTCAAAGCACGCCCGGATTCCATTCGCGCTTGCCGCGCTCGCCGCCATGGCGGCCGCGCCGGCGCAGGCGCAGCAGGCGGCCCCCGCCGTCAAGCTCGGTATCGTATCGTTTCTGACCGGCCCGGCGGCCGCCCCGTTCGGCATTCCCGGCCGCAACGGCGCCGAGATCCTCATCGAGGAGCTCAATGCCGGCAAGGGGCCGGCGCCGTTCAACAAAGTCGGCTTCGGCGGCAGCAAGGTCGAAGCGAAATATGTCGACGAGGCGGGCTCCGCCGCCAACACGGTCACCGAATTCCGCAACCTCGTGCAGCGCGACAAGGTCGACGCCGTGGTGGGCTACGTCTCGTCGGGCAATTGCCTCGCGGTGGCGCCGGTCGCCGATGAGCTGAAGGCGCTCACCGTCTTTTACGACTGCGGCACGCCGCGCATCTTCGAGGAAAAGGCGCGCGCCTATGTGTTCCGCGTCAGCCCGCACGCCACCATGGACAACGTGGGCGCCGCGCATTACGTGCGCGACAAGTTTCCGAAGCTGACCAGCTATTCCGGCATCAATCAGAACTATGCCTGGGGTCAGGACTCCTGGCGCGACTTCGTCGGCGCCATGAACGTGCTGATGCCGAAGGCCAAGGCCGACAAGGTCCTGTTCCCCAAGCTGTTCGCGGGTGAATACGGCGCCGAGATTTCGACCCTGCTCACCTCCAAGTCCAAGGTGCTGCACACCAGCTTCTTCGACGGCGACCTCGAAGCCTTCACCTATCAGGAGCAGGCGCGCGGTCTCGACAAGCGCATGACCATCGTCATGACCACCGGCGAAGCGGCCATCACGCGCCTGAAGGACAAGCTGCCGAACGGCACCATCATCGGCGGCCGCGGCGAGAACGGCTGGCTCGCCGAGAACACGCCGATCGCCAAGTGGTTCGCCAAGATCTACTCCGACCGTTACGGCATTCCGCCGTCCTATCCGGCGAGCCAGATGGCGCAGTCGATCCTCGGCCTCAAGCTCGCTTATGAGAAGGCCCAGAAAGGTAACGACAAGCCGTCCACCGAAGACATCGCCGCCTCGTTCAAGGGCATCGAGTTCACCGGTCCGGCGGGCCACGTGAAGATGACGCTCGGCGACGGCCACCAGGGCGTCACCGGCACGGCCTACGCCACCTACCGGTACAACAAGAAGACCGGCCAGCCCGAACTCGTGGACGTGAAGCGCTACGCGGCCGAATGCGTGAACCCGCCTCCCGGCGTCAATGCGGACGACTGGCTGAAGGACGGAATGAAAGGCGCCAAGTGCAATTGATGCACCGGCGCTGAGCATGTTGCGCGGCGGGGATGGTCTTGCGGCGTCCCCGCCGTCGGTTTCCCGCACAATCGAGTAGGGGTCGCTGTGCTGACTGCCTTCGCCATTCTGACCGATGGTCTCGTCTACGCGGCCTATCTGTTCATCGTCGCCATCGGGCTGACGCTGATCTTCGGGGTGATGAAGATCCTCAACGTCACCCACGGCTCCTTCTATGCCTTCGGCGCCTATGGCGCGGCCACCGCCGTCGGCATCTATGCCGAGTCCGGCCTGCCCGCCGCCGTCGGCTTCCTGTTCATGGTCGGGCTGGCCATGGCGATCGGCCTCGTGCTGGGCATCGTTCTCGAGCGCGGCCTGTTGCGCCTGGTCTACGGCCGTGACGAGGTGGTGGTGGTGCTGGTCACCTACGCCGCCTTCCTCATTCTCGAAGACGTGATCGTGCTGATCTGGGGCCCGCGCTCCTACGGCGCCTGGCAGCCGATGGTCGCCGCCGGCAGCATCGACATCGGGGACCTGACGCTGTCGAACTACGACATCATCCTGGTGCTGATCGCCGCCGGGCTCGCCGCGCTGTCCTATTGGGCGCTGCGTTTCACCCGTTACGGCCGGCTGCTCACCGCGGTCATCTTCGACCGGGAGACCGCCGCCGCCTTCGGCGTCAACGTGACGATGATCTACACCGCCACCTTCCTCATCGGCGCCATGCTGGGCACGCTGGGGGGCGCGGTGATGGCGCCCAAGATATCCGTCACGCTCGGCATCGGCGTCGAGGTGATCGTGCTCGCCTTCGCGGTGGTGGCGATCGGCGGCATGGGATCGGTCGAAGGCGCGCTGATCGGCGCGCTGATCGTCGGCATCTGCCGCGCCGCCGCCGTGCATCTGGTGCCGCAGATCGAATTGTTCGTCATCTACGGCGTGATGGCGCTGGTGCTGGTGGTGCGGCCCCACGGCCTGTTCGTGCGCGCCCAGCCAAGGAAGATATGACATGACGCGGGGCACATTGGCGGGCAGTCTCTTATTCTTGCTGGCGGTGGCCGCCGGTCCGCTGCTGCCGGACTGGGTGGTCTCGCTCGCCACCATCGCATTTGCCAATGCGCTGGTGGTGCTCGGGCTGATCGTGCTCTGGCGCGTCGGCCTCGTCTCCTTCGGGCAGGCGCTCTACTACTGTGTCGGCGCCTACATGGTGGCGTTGATGGCGCGCTGGGTCGGGCTCACCGACGCCTTCGCGCTGGTGCTGCTCGGCGGCATCGGCGCCGGCGCCGTCGCGTTCCTGGTCGGCTTCCTGATCGCGCGCTACCGCGAGATCTTCTTCGCCATGCTCAGCCTGGCGCTGTCGATGATCCTCTACGGCGTGCTGGTGAAAACCGAGTCGCTCGGCTCGACCGACGGCTTCACCGTGTCGCAGCCGACCTTCCTCGGCTACGCGCCGCACCAGGAGCAGCTCGGGCTGGCGCTCTACTGGCTCACGCTCGGCATCGGCGCGGTGGCCGCGTTGGCGATCGGCGCCTATTTCCGGTCGGTGGCGGGCGCCATGGCGGCCCCGATCCGCGACAACGAGATCCGCGTCGAATTCCTCGGCGTCTCGGTCACCCGCCTCATCCACGCCAAGGTGATGATCGCGGGCGTGCTGGGCGGCCTGGGCGGCGCGCTGGCCGCGCTGACCGTCGGCCATGTCGATCCCAATATGGCGTACTGGACCACGTCCGGCAGCTTCGTCTTCGTCACCATTCTGGCCGGCGCCGGCTCGGTGGCCGCCGCCTTCGTCGGCTCCTTGCTGTTCGAAGTGGTGCGTTCCTTCGCCGTCGATCTGATGCCGCAGCTTTGGCAGATGACCCTCGGTTCGGTGCTGCTGCTGACCATCCTGTTCCTGCCCGACGGGCTCGGCTCGCTCGTCACCCGCTTCGCGACGCGCGAAAAGGCGAAGGCGCCATGACCATGCCGGCCAACAGCGAGCGTCCCATCCTCGAGGTGCGCGACCTGGAGAAGACCTTCGGCTCCCTGGTCGCCGCCCACGACATCAGCGTCAGCGTGCCGGTGCAGCAGACCGTCGGCGTGATCGGCGCCAACGGCGCCGGCAAGACCACCTTCATCAACATGATTACCGGGCACCTGACGCCGTCGAAGGGAACCATCCTGTTCGAGGGCGAGGACATCACCGGCATGCCGTCGCGCGAGATCACGCGGCTCGGCATCTCGCGCTCGTTCCAGGTGGCGCAGGTGTTCCCCTCGCTGACCGTGTTCGACAATATGTGCGTCGCCGCCGCCATCGCGCGCTCGAAGGGCGGGCTGCTCGATACCGTGATGACGTCTTTGCATTCGCCCGCGGCCGTCGCCGAGGCGGACGCGACCATCGACCTGTTCCAGATCGCCCGCTACCGCGACACGCGGGCGAATACGCTGCCGCAGGGCGTGCGCAAGCTGCTCGACATCGGCATGGCGGTGGTCGGCTGGCCGCGCCTCCTGCTGCTCGACGAGCCGACCAGCGGCATCTCCATCGAGGAGAAATTCGACCTCATGAACGTGGTGATGTCGGCGCTCAAGACCCGCAAGATCACCGTGCTGTTCGTCGAGCACGACATGGAGATCGTGGCGCGCTTCGCCGACCGCGTGCTCGCCTTCTACGACGGCACCATCATCGCGGACGGCACGGCGCACGAGACGCTCGACAATCCCCAGGTCCAGGAACTGATTACCGGCGTGCACGTGAAGCCGGGCGCGGGAGCGGCCCATGCTTAAGGTCGAGAACCTGAACGTCTCGATCGGGCCGATCCCGATCATCCGCAACGCCTCGCTGGCGATGAACGAAGGCGAGATGTGCGGCCTCATCGGACGCAACGGCGCCGGCAAGACCACGCTGTTGCGCGCGCTGATGGGGGCGCTGCCGGCGACCGGCAAGGCCGAGCTCGGCCATGTCGATCTCCTGGCGCTGCCCGCGCACCGGCGCGCCGGCCACGGGGTCGGCTACATGCCGGAGGATCGCCGCCTGGTGCCGGAATTCACGGTGGAGGAGAACATCCGCCTGCCGACCTGGGCGACGCAGGCCGACGGCGTCGGCGAACGGCTGGAATGGATCTATTCCATCATGCCGGAGGTCGCGCGCTTCGCGAACCGCCGCGCGCTCGAACTGTCGGGCGGCCAGCAGAAGATGGTGGCGCTCGCGCGCGCGCTGATGGCCGGCACGCGGATCCTGCTGCTCGACGAGCCGTTCGAAGGGCTCGCGCCGGCGCTCGCGCGCCGGCTGGGCGAGGTGCTGGCCAATCTGAAGGACGAGGGCGTCTCGGTGCTGATCGCCGAATCGAACGAAGTGCACGTGCTCGACCTGCTGGCGCGCGCCTTCTTCATCGAGCGCGGCAGCGTGACGGATAAACGCTGACGGCGTGCCACGGACGCAGCGCAATCTTGCGTCGTCTCCTCCCCCTTTCACGGGGCGGGGACGCAAGAGGCGATGCCCGTTTCCTCGTGACGCGCGCGATTCAATCGCACCTGACCGTCATTCCGCCATCCACCACGACCTCGGTCCCGGTGATGAATCTTGCCTCGTCGGAGGCGAGGAACAGTGCGGCATTGGCGGTATCGCGGCCGTCGCCCATGAAGCCGAGCGGGATGCGCGCCACGCGCGATTTCAGCAGCGCCTCGACATCGCCGCCGGCGCGCTGCTTGGCGAGGCGCGCCTCCACCATCGGCGTGTGCAACTGCCCCGGTATCACGGTGTTCACGCGGATGCCCTTCTTGGCATATTGCACCGCCACCACGCGCGAGAGCTGGATCACGCCGGCCTTGGTCGCCGCGTAGCCGACCTGCGCCGCGCCGGTCCAGCGCAGGCCGGAGGTCGAGGCGACATTGACGATCGAGCCGCTCTGCTGCCGCTCCATGTGCGGGAGCACGTGCTTCAGCGTGAGGAACACGCTCTTCAAATTGTAGTCGACCTGGGCGTCGAACACTTCTTCGCTCATCTCGACCGGTCCGCCGGCGGCCGAGCCGCCGACATTGTTCACCAGCACGTCGACGCGGCCGAAGCGCTCGATGCAAGCCGCCACCATGGCGGCGACCGAGGCGCCGTCGGTGACGTCGCAGGATTGCACGACGATCTCGCCGCCCGCCGCCTTCACCCGTTCCACCGTCTCGGTCACGGCGTCGAGATTGCGGTCGACCGCGAAGACCTTGGCGCCTTCCTCGGCGAAGCGCACGGCGGCGGCGCGGCCATTGCCCCAGCCGGGGCCGACGCAGCCGGCGCCGGTGACGATGGCGATCTTGTCCTGCAGGCGCCCGCTCATGGTTTTGTCTCCTGTGGCGCCGCCGCCCGGCGGACCGGCGCGAAGTTGTAGAAACGCTGCGGATTGTCGACCATGAGCGCGTGCAGCGCGCGCGCGCTGGGCGCGATCTCGGTCAACAGATCGACCAGTTCGCCGTCGTCGGGAATCGGCCCGCGGTGATTGGGATGCGGCCAGTCGAGGCCCCACACGCAGCGGTCGCCGAATTCGGCCACCAGCTTGCGCGCGAACGGCACCGCGTCGGCATAGGGCGGGCCCTGCCGCGTGGCGCGATCGCAGCCGCTCACCTTCACCCAGACATTGCGGTCCTGCATCAGGTCGAGCAGGGCGCGGAAGGCCGGCTGATCGAGCCCGAGCGAAGCATCGACGCGGCCCATGTGGTCGATCATCACCGGCACCGGGGAGCGGCGGATCGACGGCGCCATCTCGGCAATGAGATCGGCCTGCATGTGGATCTGCAAATGCCAGCCGATAGCGGCCAGCCGTTTGCCGAACGCGATCACTTCGTCGATCGGCGCGGCTTGCGCGAGATGCGCCATGTAATGAAAGCGTGCGCCGCGAAAGCCCTGGCGGTCGAGGCGCGCGAGCTCGGCATCGGAAATCGTCACCGGCACCAGCGCCACGCCGCGATAGGCGCCGCCCTTGGCGGCGAGCGCGTCGGCCGTCGCCGAATTGTCGGTGCCGTGCACGGCGGTGTGCACGATCACGCAATGCGCGATGCCGAGGAAATCGTGCAGCGCGAACAGCGTCTCCTTCGGCGCGTCGGCGGGCGTGACGCTGCGGCCCGGCAAGTAGGGGAAGCGCGCGCCCGGCCCGAACACGTGCACATGCGCATCGCAGGCGCCGGGCGGCAGCTTGAGCTTCGGTTTGCGCGGCGAGGCCATGAAGGTCGGCGACGCCAGGGGAGGGTTGTCGCTGGTCATCGATCCTCTTTCACGGCGTTACGCGTCCTCCCGTCATCCGGAGGTGGCGGCCGAAGGCCGCCCTCGAAGGATGACGGCCGGGGTAGGTCTCTTATGCATTCGGTGCGCGCGTATGCGCGTAAGCGGGCTCGCGGGCCTCGAACTCGGCGAGCCAGGCGGTGAGGCGCGGATGGGCGTCGCGCCATTCGACCGGCCGGCGCCAGTCGAGATAGCCGAGCGCGCAGGCGAGCGCGATCGACACGATGTCGGTGTGCGCCGGCGGCGGGGCGGCATCGAAGGCCGCGAGCGCGCGCATGACCTTGCCGCGCTGATGCGCGAGCCAGCGCTCGGAATAGCTGCCCGGTTCGCGGAAGCGGCCTTCGTAGACCATCAGCAGGGCGGCCTCGGCCAGGCCATCGGCGAGGGTTGCGAGCGTGAGCGCCTTGTAGCGCGCCGGCCCGCGCAGCGGCACCAGCCGCTCGCTGCCGGCGATCTCCTGCAGGAATTCGATGATGACGCCGCTGTCGTAGATCGCCGTGCCGTCGCCGAGCAGAAGGCAGGGCATCTTGCCGAGCGGGTTTTGCTGCCGGAGCGTATCGCTCTCGTCGAGCGTATCGGCGGGAACGAGAGCGATGCGCGCGGCGAGACCGAGCACCTCCGCCGCCATTCGAACCTTGCGGCCGAATGGCGACGTCAGCGTCGAACGCAAGATGAAAGTCTGGTCGCCGGCTGCGGTCATTTCGTCGTCTGCACGCCGGCGTCCTTGATGACCTTGGCCCATTTCGCCGTTTCGCTGGCGATGAAGTCGTGGAAGTGCTCCGGGCTGTCGCCCACCAGGATGGCGCCCTGGCTCGACAGCTTGGCCACTACGTTCTTGTCCTTCATGGCTTCCACCGCGGCTTTGTTCAGCGCGGCCACGATTTGCGGCGGCGTATGGGCGGGCGCCACCATGCCGTACCAGTTCTCGGTCAGAAGCTCGGGCATGCCGGCCTCGGCCGTCGTCGGCACGTCGGGCGCGCTCGCCACGCGTTGCGGCGCGCCGACGGCGATCGGCCTGAGCTTGCCGGCCTTGATCTGCGGCAGCAGCACCGGCAGATCGAGGAACACCATCTGCACCTGCTGGCCGAGCAGATCGTTCACGGCGGGCGCGGCGCCGCGATAGGGCACGTGCACGATGTCGATCTTGGCGCTGAGCTTGAACAGCTCGCCCGCCAGATGCGGCAGGCTGCCGGGGCCGGAGGAGGCGAAGTTGATCTTGCCCGGCTGCGCCTTGGCGAGCGCCACCAGCTCTTTCATGTTGTGCGCCGGCACGCTGGTCGCCACCACCAGCATTTCCGGCACCTTGGCCACCAGCGTGATCGCCTGCAGATCCTTGAGGCTGTCGTAGGCCACTTTTTCCATGCTCGGGCTGATCGCGAGCGCGCCGGCGCTGACGATGCCGATGGTGTAGCCGTCGGGCTTGGCCTTCGCGACCTGATCGGTGCCGAGCACGCCGCCCTGTCCGCCGCGATTTTCGATGACGATCGGCTGCTTGAGGATTTCCGACATGCGCTGGCCGACCACGCGCGCGATGATGTCGTTGGGCCCGCCGGGCGGGAACGGCACGATCAGCCGGATCGACTTGTTGGGAAAATCCTGCGCCTGCGCCGACAGCGGGCACAGGAGCGTGGCGAGTGCGATCAGCGCGGATCTGAAGCTTTTCACGGCGGTCCTCCCGAATAAGGCTTTTTGCTGATGCGCCGAACTCTAGGGCGGAGCCGCCGGCAATGAAAGTTTGCGAGCGATATTATTTCGGCATGGGAAGTGCGCGGCGCGGCGGCCGGCAAAGCCGCCGCTCTCCGGCGGCGCGATGCGTCAGCAAAGCTGCGCGCCCGCCCATTGCTTGGTCTTCACCAGCATGCGGCAGACATCGTGCAGCAAGGCGCTCGCCTCGCTCACCAGCTTGGGCGACGGTTCGCCGCGCAGGGTCACGATGCTCACCTGCGTGGAGAGCGTCGGCCGCACGATCGGATAGATGGTGAGCCGCTTGCGTTCCAGCTCGTCCTGCACGGCGGCATAAGTGAGGATGGTGTAGCCGAGGCCCTGTTCGACCATGGCCTTGGCGAAGGCGACGCTGTCGGCTTCGATCTTGATGCGCAGGCGGACGCCGTGTTCGCTCGCCGCGTGTTCGACCAGCCGCCGGTTGTTGTGGGCGATATTCGGCAGGATCAGCGGCAGGCGGTTGAGATCGCGCAGGCGGAAGGTCGCGGGATGGTCGGCGGCGCCGGCGCTGTGTGCCGGCGGGCCGACGACCCACATCCGCTCGGTCAGAAGCGGGCTGATATTCAGGGCGTCGTGGTGGGGCGGGTTGTGAAGCAGGGCGATGTCGATCCGCTTTTCCACCAGCCATTCCTGCAGCGAGCTGGTGACGCCTTCGCGCATATGCAGCGTGCTCTGCGGTGCGGCCTTCTGGAAACGCTCGACGAAGGGCGGAATGAGCAGCCGGCCCGCCGCCGGGGGCACGCCGAGCGTGATGCGGCCGCGCTGGGACGCCCGGTCTTCCCTGATCTCGTCGCGCGTCTGCTGCACCAGATGGGCGATCGCCTCGGCGCGCTCGAGCAGCAGCGAACCGGCCGCGCTCAGGCGTACGCCGCGGCCGTGGCGGGCGAACAGCGAAACGCCCAGCTCGTGCTCGAGCTTCCGGATCTGGCGGCTCAGGGCCGGCTGGGCCAGGCGCAGCTCGGCCGCCGCGCGGCTCACGCTGCCGGCGCGCGCGACGCGCATGAAGTTGCGAAGTTCCCTCAATTCCATTGATTAGCTCGCGGAGAGATATGCCGTAGCGGCATAGCTTATCGCATCGGCCGGCGGTGACAAAATACCCGGTCTGTGCGAGCCATGCCGCGGGCGGCGGCAAGCAAGGGCGGGGGAAATGGCGAGGGAACGGAACGCGCTCGACATCCTGGTGCTGGAAGGCGACGGCATCGGGCCGGAAATCATGGCGGCGACGCTCGAGGTGCTGCGCGCCGCTGACCGCGCCTTCGGGCTCGGCCTTT
>Ga0180222_1001944_pt1 | contig 18734 bp, 14 predicted proteins | sample eDN5th37CKraftOP_FD_151336 | JGI IMG/M metagenome (GOLD analysis project Ga0180222, IMG submission 151336) | Enriched Organic Plus compost microbial communities from Emeryville, California, USA - eDNA 5th pass 37_C Kraft OP (version 2) (version 2) ... | reverse complement strand
AGCCGGTCGAACGGCGCATGCTCGGCATCGATGCACAGGCAGTCGAGCCCGGTCAGGCCCAGCACCTCGACGATGATCGGGGACGGCGTCTTGACGAAAGTGCCGATCAGCCGGTCGCGCTTCGCGAGCCGTTGCTTCAGCGTCATGCTCTTCTCCTTGGCAGAAAGCTCTGCCGCGTCCCTAGCATGATCGCTTTTGCATTCCAATGCAAAGGCGCGGATGCGGCCCTATCGGCAGGAATAGCTTTCGCCGCGCCGGGGGTCGCCCTTGCCGCGATACCGGGCGGTCTGCGGCCAGGGGCAGAGCGGGCGTTCCGCCGTCACCTTGCCTTCCTCCCGCTTCACCGAGAGGATCGGGCCTGGCGCGACGCCGCTGTCCAGCCATTGTTCGAGCGCGGAGAGCATGTCATGCTCCGGTCGCCGGTCCAGCCCCTCGCCGCCGGTCGCGCCGAACAGGTCTGGCCCGGCCCCGCCGACGCAATGCTCCATGCCCGGCACCATGTAGAGGCGCAGAAAATCGGAGACGTCACCGTCCCTGCCCATATGCCGCGCCACCGTGTCGAAATAGGCGAGGGTCGATTGCGCCAGCACCAGCGGATCGGCCCAGCCCTGATAGAGGATCAGCTTGCCGCCGCGCCGGCGAAAGGCGCCGAGGTCCGGATTATCGGCATGCAGGTTCATCACCTTGTCGATCGCGGGCAGATCGTCGGCGATGCGGAAGGTGGAGGCGTCCCAGTCCGGGTCGCGATGCACGCCCTGACCGAACAGCATCGTCGCCAGATAGGCCGGCCCCGGCGTGAACGGTTCTGGCAGGGGCGTCGCGCTGACCGGCACGCCGGGCAATATGCCATCATCGATCCGCTTGCCGTTCTCGTCATGCAGCGGGCCGTAGAGGCGGCGCACCAGCGCGACCTGATCCGCGTTCAGGCACTCGCCCTTCCCGCCCGGCTTGCACAGCAGCGTGCCGATGTCGAAGCGGCATGCAGTGGGATTGGCGACCAGTCCATCCTTGATGCCGTCATCCCCGTCGCACGCCGCCACGCCGCGCCGCGCGACCAGCGCCCAGTCGGCCTGCGACATCAAGCCGGCATGCTTGCGATGCTCGATCATCTCCCACATCCGCCGCGCGCTCATTTCCGGGGTGTTGACGCCGGGCGCGCCCGCGATGATGCCGTCATAGTCGGCGGGGTAGCGCTGCGCCTCGGTCATCGCCTGCCGCCCGCCACCCGAACAGCCGACGAACAGCGCGCGGTGCAGCGGCTTGCGGTAATGCAGCGCGATCATCGCCTTGACCTTGACCGCCAGCAGATGATTGGCGCGCTCGGCATAATTGACCGCGCGCATCGGGTCGCCGAGCAGCCAGTTGCGATCGGACGCCTTGTGCCCGGTATCGGTGCTGGCGCTGGCATAGCCGCGCGCAACGCCGCGCGCCAGTTCGCGATAGTTGAAGCTGCCCGCCTGTCCGCCGACCCCGCCGGTCAGCAGGCGGCCGTTCCATTCCGCTTCGGGCGGCAGCCACAGCTCGAAGCCGATTTCCTTCTCGATCACCCCCTCGACACGGCAGAAGGCGGCGTCCACCAGCGGCGCGCGCGTGTCCGGCGAGGCGAAGCCGCTGTTCGCCGCGATGGGTGTCGCGCTGACGATGCGCACATCCTCCACCGCCAGCCGCTTCACATCTCCGCAAGGATCGCCGCCGCCCGCCAGCGCGGCGGCAGCGGCGGCGAGCAGGGCGACGAGGCCCATCAGCGGCCTGCGGGAATGACCGGGATCGCAACCGAGGACGGCCGCGCCGGATCGGAATAGAGGGTGATGCGCGGCGGCGTCGCGATGTCGCGCGCCCGCTCGCGATGGTCGGAGCCGGTCAGCGTGATCTGCATCCGATGCCCTTTGCGGAAGACGTAGGAGGTCGGCATCATGTCGAAGCGCAGGCGGACAGCCTCGCCGGGTTTCAGCGGCTGCGCGTCCTGCGCATAGGCGCGGTGCCACGGAACGCCCTCCGGCATCGTCCAGGGCGCGGTCGCTTCCTTGCGCAGCGACGCCTTGAGGCGGCCTTCGGTCACGACGGTGACGCTGCCGTCGGGCGCGACATCCTCCAGATAGGCGAAGATATTGGCATCCGGCTGGTCCGACGCGATCCACAGATCGGCGATCGCATTGCCGGTGACCTCGGTGTCGGCGGCCAGCGCCGATCCTGCCATGCTGGCGCCGGAACCGGCGACATGGCAGGGCTGCACCCGCGACCCGCTGCCCGCATCGGGGCAGGCGACGTCATAGCGGGCGGCGAAGCTGACGGGCCTGGCCCTGGCGGCGCGCGGGGAGAGCGCCGCGCCGTTCAGGAACAGCGGTTGCATCCGTGCCTGGGGGAGGGGCCATTGCGCGGTGGCGCGCCATTGCGTGCCCTCCGGTGCATTGACGGTATAATAATGGATCGGCGCATCCTTATCGATGCCGGTGTCCACGCCCTTCAGATGGCGGTCGAAGAAGCGGTGCATCTCCTCCAGCAGCGCGAAATCGTCGCTGTCGCAATGCTTCCACGGGCCGATGACGACGCGCGATCCGGGGACGTTGGCATGGGCGATGAACGCCTGGTCGCGCAGCTCGTCGCGCCAGCCGCCCTGAATGTAGAGCGGCACGCCGGAGAGGCGGATCTGCTCGGCATAGCTGGCCGCGCTGCCTTCCGCCCAGAAGCGGCTGGCGACCAGCGGCGACCAACTGTCGCGATAGGGCAGCTGCTTCCACATCTCGAACAGCGGGGTGGACAGTTGATGCTCCTCCGCCGCCTCGCGCAGGATCGTCTTGCCCTCGTCGCCATCGACGGGCGAGAGCTTCATATCGTCCTCGACCGTGCGGGTGGGGCCGGTGCCCCATTGGGCGAAGATGCCGCCGCGCCGGAACGCATCATATTTGTGCCAGGAAAAGCAGCCCGCGAACACGGCGGCGAGCGCGGGCGGGCGCATCGTCATCACATGCAGCGCGGCGTCGCCGGTGTTGGAGCAGCCATAGACGCCGACCTTGCCGGTGGACCAGGGCTGGCGGGCGAGCCATTGCGTCATGTCGAACGCGTCCTGCGCCTCGTTGCGGTCGTGATAGCCGCGCCGCACGCCGGTCGACTGGCCGTTGCCGCGCCGTGCGACCTGCACCACGACATAGCCGTGGCGCACCAGTTCCTGCACCCGGCGGAAATCGCTGACCCGACCGCCCGCACCGTCCGAGGTCTGCTGCGAGATGGAGAGAGTGTGGTGCCAGATCACCGGGAAACGGCCCTCGACGATTTTGCCGCCCTGCGTCGGCCGGTCGATCCGCACCGCCAGCCGCACGCCGTCGCGCATCGGCACATAGAGCGAGGAGGAAGATATGCCGTCATAGGTGGCCGCAGGCTGGTATCGGGCGAAATCCGCCTCGGCCGGGGCGGCCGCCGCGCTCGTCACCGCGCCGGTGCCCGTCATCGTCACGGATAGCGACAGGGCGCACAGGGCCAGGGCGAACGGCTTCATCATGCTTCTTCCTTATTTTCCGAATTGAACGGCGGCCTGCTGCCGGGTCAGCGCCTTCAGACGCACGGCATCCTCCGGCAGCAGCCAGCGCTGCTTCACCATCGTACCGATCGCCGCGTCGTAGCGCCGGATATAGGCGGCGGCGGAGCCGTAGCGGGCCTTGAGCGTCGCCGCGTCGATATTCTGGCGCAGGAAGATCGGCCGCCCGGTTTTCGCGACGCAGGCGGGCAGGTCGGTCCCGGCATAGGCGCCGTAGGAGGCCAGCGGCGCCGCGAATTCCGCCACCGGCATGCCGCCCAGCGGATTGCCGCTGCTATCGCGGGCGATTTTGCCGTCGGCGGTCCATTGCAACTGCGGCGCATGGGGCGGGGGCGTGCCCTGCTCGACCCAGCGGCGCAGATTGTCGAGCGCCGCCCGCGCCAGCGCGCCATGGGGCACGTCGCTGACCGGCAGCGGGCAGCTGTTCCCGGCCTCCTCGCCGCGCACCTGTGCGACCGGATAATCCTTCGCCGCCAGCTGCACCATATTGGCGCGGCGCTCGCGCGGTGGATTGCCGTCCACCAGGCTCGACCCGTGGATCACGCCGCCCAGCTCGTAGAGCCGGTGCGCGCCGGGTTTCGCATCGCTGTCCGGTTTTTGCGGCCCCGGCCCGGTGGCGACCTCGAACTCGGTCAGGAACTCGATCACCGGCACGTCGATCGCGCGCAGGTCGCGGCGCGGATCGTCCTTCTTCACCGGCACCTCTTCGGAATTGAGCGGCACATAGCCGCCGCCGTTCCAGCGCGAGGAAATGCCGATCAGATAGCCGTCGAACACCGGCCTGCCGTCGGCCAGCCGCGCCCGGTCGTGAAAGCCTTCGTTGATGAAGGTGCGCTGCACGCTGCCGGTGAAGGACCAGCCGCCGACGAAGATGCGCCGGACCTTCAGGCCCTTGAGCGGATTGTCGGCCCGGTCGCTGCGCAACAGCGCGCCGAGATCGGCCATGACCTGATAGCGGATGCCGTCCTCTTCGGGCCAGTCGATCGGGCGATAGCGCTCCGGGTCGAACCAGTGCAGCACCTGGCTCTGCGCATTGGGGACCGGCCCCTTTTTCGACGTCGCCCGCGTCGGCGCGTCGTCGCCCAGACCGGCCGCGACATAGATGTCGCCCCGCGCCATCAGATAGTCTGCCGTCGCCAGCCAGTGGCTGGTGCCGCCCTGCGACGGGTGGATCGGCTCGAAATGCACGATCCCGCTGAATTTCGCGGCCGATCGCGGCCGCCGGACGATGATGCGCGTGCCATAATGCACATCCTTCGCCAGCACCGCGAGCCGGCCGGAAGGATCGTGGCGGAACGCGTCCGCCGTGCCGTGGAGGAAATATTCCTCCTCGACATAGTCATGGGCGGCAAGGTCGATGACGGGCAGGGCGCCCGGCACCGTCGCGGCGTTGTAGATGTGGCTGGTCGCCGTTTCCGGCACCGGCCCGTCCACCCGGTCGATGCCCGCGAAAGCGGGAACCGATGCCGTCAACGCGATCAGGGCTGTCGCCAGCCGCCGCGCCTTGCCGCCCATGCGCATCAGAAGCTCTTGCTGAGCGAGACGGCGATGATGCGGCCGATCGCGTTGGACGCCTGCGGGTCGAACCCGCCGCCGCCGCCATTGCTGGTCGGCGCGAGATCGACGAAGGGCGGATCCCGATCGAACAGATTCTGCACGTCGAGCCCGATCTTCACCCCTTCCGTGCCCGGAATGCCGGTGTTGCCGAGGTCATAGGCCAGCCGCAGATCGACGGTGGTGTAGGATTTGATCTTCTCCACCGGCGTCACATAGGTGTTGTTGTAGCCATTTTGCCACGCCACCGCGATGCCGGCGTCAAACCCGCCATTCGACCAGTTCACCGTGCCGCGCGCGCGCCATTTCATCGGATAGTCGATATTGTTGGCCTGATCGATGACCGGCGCCGTTGCGGTCAGGCCGACCTTATAGGCGAAGAAGTGCGTGCCCCGCAGCGAAAAGCGGAAATCGCCCGCATTGTCCGTCCGCACCGGCACGACGAGGCCGAAATCCAGACCGCGCGTGATGGTGACGCCCTGATTGGTCGACCGTCCATCGACGAAAAGCGTGGAGGCGAGCGCGTTCGCTTCCGTGCCGCCATTGACGCGCAGGCCGGATGCGACGAGATCGGCGATGCGGGTCTGCGCGGCCGCGCCGCGGGTGATGATGGAGCTGAAGAGGCTTTCCTGACGCAGGATGTTGAGGTTCGACAGGAAGCCCGCGATCTGCCCTTCATAGACCAGGTCGAAATAATTGAGGCTGAATTGCGCGCCGGGCAGGAAATCCGGCGTATATTCGGCGCCTACCGACCAGGTGCGCGCGGTTTCCGGCTTCAGGTCCAGATTGCCGCCTGAAAGCGCCACGCCCTGCACCGTCGTGCCCGCGGTCGGGTCGAAATAATTCTGGATGTAGAGCTGGCTGCCGCCCGCGCTCACCAGATTGGTCAGCAGCGGCGCGCGGAAGGATTCGCCGTAGCTGCCGTGCAGCTTCAGGTTGCGAACCGGTTCCCAGTTGATGCCGATCTTCGGGTTCTTGGTGGTGCCGACATCGCTATATTCGTCGATGCGGCCGGCAAGGTCGAGTTCCAGCTTGCGGAAGCCCGGAATGGCGTTTTCCTCGCCGAAGATCGGCACCAGCACTTCAAGATAGGCCGATTTCACGTTGCGGCCCAGGCGCTGATCGGTGCCGGTCTGTTCGCCGCGACGCCCGCGCACCTGTCCGGTGCGCAGCTTCAGCTTGTAATATTCGGCGCCGACCGCCAGCTTCACATCGCCGCCGGGCAAGGAAAACAGCGAGCCGTTGATGCTCATCTCGGCGGCGCGCATCTTGCTGCGGCCGTCGGTGTCGGTGACGTTGTTGAAGATCGCGTCGATCACGCTGCGGCTGTTGACCGACGTGCCGAAGGGGTTGAACGCGGTCGCGGGATCGCTGCTCGCCAGCGCGGCGGTCAAGGCGGCGGAATCCGTCTGGCCGCCCACGCTGTACACATGGTCGTGATTATAGCCGACGGTGCCGTAGAGATCGATCTGCCAGTCGCCGAACAGGTCGGCGTTGATCCCGGCCGTGCCCTGTATCGACTTCGACACGATGTCGGACGTGGAATAGGGGCCATAATCGTTGACGAAGGAATATTGCACCGTCTCGCTCGCCGGATTGGTTCCGGCGGGGGCGACGAAGAAGGCGTTGCTTCTCGGCACGGTCAGGTTGACCGCCGCCACCTGCGACCGGCGCAGCATGTCGCGCCGCGACGCATAGGCATCGGCATAGAAGCGGATGCCGTCGCTGATCTCCTGATCGAAGGTCAGCGTCGCGCTGTTGAGTTCCTGCTGCGGAACGAGGTCGATATCCTTGAGGTTGTCGCACTTGTTGACCGTGCCGGGGATCAAGGTGCCCGGCGTCGCGCCCCCGGCGGGGATCGCATGGCTGACGCCGCCGACCACGACATTGCCCGGCGCGCACTGGGTCACGCGATAGTCCGCCCCGCCGCGCGAGGTCAGGTCCGCGCCGTAGAAGTCGCGATGGGCGCCGCTCAGATTGCTGCGATAGGTGTGCTGGAAGGCCGCCGTGATCTGGCCGGTCGCCCATTTGTGGCCGGCGATGAAGCCGATCTGGCTTTCCTTGTAATGGTCGGCCATGCCGTGCTGCACCTCGATCTGCGCGCCCTGATAGTTGCGGCGCAGGATCAGGTTGGCCACGCCCGCGACCGCATCCGACCCGTAGATGGCCGAGGCGCCGTCGGGGATGATCTCGACGCGTTCGAGCGCGAGGGTCGGGATGGTGGACGGGTCGATGGTGGCGCCCACCGTGCCCTGCGGCACGGCGCGGCGGCCGTTGATGAGCGTCAGCGTCGCATAGGGGCTGACGCCGCGCAGGTTGATGGAGTTGCCGTAGACGATGTTGCTCGCGCCGCCGGTGCCGCTGCGCGACGTGTCGGACACGCCGTAGTTCAGCACCTGCGGGGTTTCCTGAAGGATGCGGATGGTCGTGGTGGCGGCGGACTGGTCGATTTCCTCGCGCCCGACCGCGACCAGCGACGAGCCCACCGGCGCGACGCCGCGGATGCTGGTGCCGGTGACGATGATGTCGGAGGTCGAGCTTTGCTCCGCGACCTCCTGCGCGATGGCGGGAACGGCCGACAGCGCGCAGGCGGCGATGGCGATGCGGGAAACCGGACGACGAAGGATATTGCGTGACATATATGCACCTCCCAACCCGGCGCTGGGCCGGGGTCTTATCATTGGCGATGGGCCAGCCGCGAAGGGGAAGGAACAGCAACAGCCCCTTTTTCAGGGGCGTGGTATCGGCCTCTCCGTCACGCGGCGGCGTTTTCGCCGTCCATGAGCGCATTGCTCGCGCTCTTTCAGGGACGCGACGATAATGAACTTAAATCGTGGATAATGTCAACTATCGTTTTAATATACGAAATTGAAGGGCATCACAACGGTATCCCCTTCTGGTCGAACGCCTGGTACATCCGGTCCAGAAGCTCGCGCAGAAGGCCGAGTTCGGCCCTGGAAAGCTGGTGCAGCACGATGTCCTCGGTCCGGGCCATGATGTCGAACAGCTCGTCCAGATAGGTCTGGCCAGCATCCGTCGCGAACAGCGCATGGCGGCGGCGATCGGTCTGCGACCGCTTGCGGACGGCCAGCTGCCTTTTTTCCAGTTCGTCCACGATCTGCACGGTAATCGACTTGTCCAGCCCGACCGCGCCGGACAGTTCATTCTGCGAGATGCCCGGATTCGCGGCGATGATCGCGAGCGAGGAGAAAAGGCCCGATCGCAGGTTCCGGTCCACCGTCGCGGCGGCGAAATCGCGCGAGAGCTGATTCTGGATGCGCCTCAGCCGGAAGCCGATGAACTCATCGAGTCGGCCAAGCTGTATTCCTGTTTCCGGCCCCTGATGGCCCGGCTGTTTCCGTCCGCTCTGCGTCACAAAATACCCGATCGATCTAAATAGTTTTATTGACAGATTGTTGAATTAATCTACTATATATGACTTCCTAGGTCATTAGACGGTTGAACCGCAGGGCTGTCAATAAGGGGCTGTTCCCCGGCCCGTGTCGCAGGAGAGGAAAGTGCACAACGATCTGGATGCTGGCGAAGAGGCGCCATCGACCCCCGAAGGGGAAAGCGTCGCCGCGCGCGTCGCCTTTCTGATTGGCGGAACGGGCCTGTTTCTCGCCATGGCGACCGACGCCATCGCCGTGCTGGGCCGCCATACCGGCTTTGCCCTGCTGGGGTCGATCGAGGTGGTGCAGGCCTGCATCGTGCTGATCGCTTCTTCCGCCATGGTGTTCGCGACGCTGAAGGGCGCCCATGCCGCCGTGCATATCCTGACCGAGCGACTCGATCTGGCGATGGTCGCGCGGCTCGCCCGGCTTTCGGCTGTCCTCTCGGCGCTCATGTTCCTCATCCTCGCCGGCGGATGCCTGTGGCTGGTGGCCGATCTCTGGTCCGGCGCGGAGCGTACCGAGCTGCTCCATATCCCGATCGTGCCGTTGCGCCTGCTCCAGATCGTCGCACTGCTGTTCATCTCGGCGCTGTTCCTGCGCACGCTGTTCCGCCGGGGGACGCGATGACCCCTGAGCTTATCGGCCTTCTCGGCATAGCGGCGCTGCTCGTGCTGCTCGCGATCGGCGTGCCGATCGGCGTCGGCCTCGCGGGTGTCGGCCTGCTGGGCCTTGCCGTCCTGATCTCGCCGGAGGCGGCGGTCATCAAGGGCGGGGTCATCGCCTTCGAAACGGTGATGAAATATGAGCTGGGCGTGCTGCCGCTGTTCCTGCTGATGGCGCATCTCTGCTTCGCCGCCGGGGCGAGCCGCGACTTCTTCGATGTCGCCGCGCGCTTCGTCGGGCATCGCCGGGGCGGGCTCGCGCTCGCCTCGATCGCGGGCTGCGCGGGCTTCGGCGCGATCAGCGGCTCCAGCCTCGCCACCGTCGCGACGGTTGGCTCGGCCGCGCTGCCGGAAATGCGCCGCGCCAACTACCAGCCCGGCTTCGCGGCCGGAGCGCTGGCGGCGGGCGGCACGCTGGGGTCGCTCATCCCCCCGTCGGGCGCGCTGATCGTGTTCGGCATCATCGCCGAGCAGTCGATCGGCAAGCTGTTCGCCGCGGCGATCATCCCCGGCCTCAGCCAGGCTTTGTTCTACATGGTGGCGATCGGCATCATGTGCTATTTCCGCCCGGCGCTCGGTCCCAAGTCCGCGCGGGTGGGCTGGCGCGACCGGCTGACCGGCCTGGGACGCATCATCGACATATTGCTGCTGGTGGTGTTCGTGATCGGCGGCCTGATGATCGGCTGGTTCACCCCGACCGAGGCCGCCTCGGTGGGCGTGGTCGCCGCCCTCGGCCTGTGCGTGCTGCGCGGCGCGTTCAACCGCCGGGCGATCGGCGATGCGGTCGCTTCCACGCTGCGCACGGCGGGCATGATCTATGTCGTGATCATCGGCGCGATCCTGTTCGCCAGCTTCATCAGCGTCACCGGCATCGCCGACGTGATGTCGCAATGGGTCCGCGACATGCACGCCAGCCCCGTGCTCGCGATCGTCTTCATGGCATTGCTGCTCCTCCTCCTCGGCTCCTTCCTCGACGGGCTGGCGCTGATGCTGCTGACCACGCCGATCTTCCTGCCGATCGCGGTGGAACTGGGCTACAGTCCGATCTGGTTCGGCATCTTCCTGACCCGCGCGATGGAGATCGGCTTCGTCCACCCGCCGCTGGGCCTCAACGTCTATGTGATCCAGGGCATAGCCAAGGACATACCGCTGGGCGCGATCTTCCGGGGCATAGTCCCGTTCCTCGTCGCCGATTTCTTCCACCTCGCCCTCATCATCGCCGTGCCGGCGCTGACTCTGTGGCTGCCCAGCGTGACGGGAGGCTGATCCGATGCGCCGCTTCCTCATCCCCCTCGCCGCCGCGCTGGCCCTGGCCGCCTGCGGGCCGGCGCCGAAGCAGGCCGAGCATGTGCTGACCTATGCCAGCCCCTATCCGCGCGCCGCTTCCTCATCCCCCTCGCCGCCGCGCTGGCCCTTGCCGCCTGCGGGCCGGCGCCGAAGCAGGCCGAGCATGTGCTGACCTATGCCAGCCCCTATCCGCCCGGTCACCCGTTCAGCCGCGCCGACCGGGAATGGATGGCGGCGATGGAGCGCGCCAGCGGCGGCCGCATCGCCTTTCGCCCCTATTGGTCGGGCGCGCTGCTTTCCAGCGACATGAGCATGGAGGAGATCCGCCACGGCGTCGCCGATATCGGCCTCATCACGCCGATCTATGCCAAGGGCGGCGCGCATCTGCTGCGCGTGCAATCCGGCTTCTACGGCGGCGTGCGCGACATAGCCGAGCAGATCGCCGTCTATGACTGCCTCGCCGGGCGCTTTCCCGGCTTCGCGAAGGAGCTGCACGGCCTGCATGTGCTGGCGGTGCAGGGCGGCAATTTTCCCGGCGTGCTGACCCGCACCCGCCCGATCCGCCATCTGGAGGATTTCAAGGGCCTGCGCCTGCGCGCGCAGAGCGATGCGGTCGACGTGCTGAAGGAACTGGGCGCGGACCCGGTCAACATGCCGATGAGCGAGGTCTATTCCGCGCTGGCCAAGGGCGTGATCGACGGCGTGATCGCCCCGGCCGACACGATCAAGAGCCTGCATTTCTCCGAAGTGGCGAAGCATTTCACCAGCATCCGCTTCAGCCGGGGCGCCTACCCCGCGCGGGCGATATCGGACAAGGCGTGGCGCCGCCTGCCGCAGGACCTGCGCGACCTGCTGTCCGACGGGCGCCGGACATGGGAGGCCGCACTCAACCGCGAGCTGTTGCAGGCGGAGGCGGACGGCATCGCCTTCGGCAGGGAGAACGGCATCGATTTCGCGTCGCTGCCGCCTGAGGAGCAGGCGCGCTTCGATGGCCTTTATAATCGCGATGCGGCGCGGCAGGCGGAGCGGCTGCGCTCGATCGGCATCGACGGCGTGCCGGTGTTCGAGGCCGCCCAGCATCTCATCACCACCGGCTCGGCCGGACGCTGCACCAGAGGAGGGAAGCTTTGACCCTGCCGCTCGAAGGCGTGAAGATCGCCGATTTCTCATGGGTGGGCGCGGGCCCGCGCGCCACCAAGGACATGGCCGATTTCGGGGCCATGGTCATCAAGATCGAATCGCGCAAGCGGCTCGACCTCGGCCGCCTGTCGCCACCCTTCGCGGGCAAGGGGCGCGATCCCGACGCGTCGGCCTTCTTCGCCATCACCAACACCAGCAAGATGGGGGTGACGATCAACCTCGGCGACCCGCGCGGGGTGGAGGTGGCGAAGAAGCTGGTCGCCTGGGCCGATATCGTGGTCGAGAATTTCAGCCATGGCTATATGGACCGGGTCGGCCTGTCGTTCGAGACGCTGAAGAGCATCAAGCCGGATATCATTCAGGTAAGCGTCAGCGTCGCCGGGCGGGAAGGGCCGCTGGGGACGCTGCGCGGCTATGGCAATTCCGCCGCCGCCCTGTCCGGCCTCGCGGCGCTGTCCGGCTGGCCGGATCGCGACCCGCACATGCCGCCCTTCGCCTATGGCGACGTGGTCGCGCCGATGTTCGCGACCGTCGCCATGCTGGCCGCGCTGGAGCATCGCGACCGCACCGGCGAGGGGCAGCATATCGATATCTCGCAGGTCGAGCCGCTGGTGCACGTCCTCTCCGATTGCCTTGCGCGCGAGCAGGCGGGTGGCTTCGCCAAGCCCGGCAACCGCTCGCCGTCCATGGCTCCGCACGGTGCCTTTCCCTGTCGCGGCAAGGACCAGTGGTGCGCGATCGCGGTGGCGGATGATGTGCAATGGACGATGCTGGCCGAACTGGTCGGCGTGGGCGGCGATGCGCGTTTCGCGACGCTCTCCGGTCGCAAGGCGAATGAGGATGCGCTCGAAAGCCTGATCGCCGACTGGACCGATGGGCAGGACAAGCATGTGCTGGCCGACCGGCTGAGCGCGCTCGGCATCGCGGCCGAGGCGGTCAATGACGGGCGCGACGTGTTCACCGATCCCGAACTGGCGACCAACGGCCATTATCACCGGATCGACCATCCGAAGCTCGGCCGCTGCGACCTGCCCGGCCCGCCGATGCGCTTTTCGGCGGCGGAGATGCGCGTCGAAAACCCGCCCTGCCTCGGCGAGCATAACCGGGAGGTCTTCGTCGACCTGCTGGGCATGGACCCGGCCGAGGTCGACGCCCTCGTGCAGGAAGGAGCGCTGGCATGATGCTGCAATCCCTCACCGTCCTCGACCTGACGAGCGGCCTCGGCGCGATCGCCGGGCGGATGCTCGCCGAGCTGGGCGCGACCGTCACCAAGGTGGAGGCAGGCGCAGGCGACCCGCAGCGCGCCGACGCGCCCGCCTTCGCCGCGTGGAACCATGGCAAGCGATCCAGCACCGCCGATCTGGCGACGCTGGTGCCGCAGGCCGACATGGTGATCCGTAATCCCGGCCTCGATCATGCGGCGCTGCTCGCCCTCAATCCGCGCCTGATCGATGTGGTGCTCGCCCCGTTCCTGCCCGGACCCAACCGGAACCGCCCGGAAACCGACCTGACGCTGATGGCGCGTTCCGGCCTGATGGCGATCGTCGGCGATCCCGACCGCGCGCCGCTGACCATGCCGGGCGAGCAGGCCCATGCGCTGGGCGGCATTCAGGCCGTTATCGCCGCGCTGACGGCGCTGCGCCACCGCCGCGCCACCGGCAAGGGGCAACTGGTCGAGGTGAGCGCCTATCAGGCCGCCGTGCTCGCCAATTATCGCGAGCCGCTGACATGGGAATGGACCGGCCGCGTCGGCGCCCGCACCGGCAATCTGCTGGTGCGCGGGGCGTCCGGCGTGCGGCAGGTGTGGCGCTGCAAGGACGGGTTCGTCACCTGGGCGCTGGTCGACAATCCGCCGATGATGCGCGGCATGGTGACGGTGATGGGCGACGCCGCCGGGCCGCTGGCCGAGGTGGACTGGAACGCGATCCTCGTCGCCGATACGCCGCGCCCGGTGCTGGAGGCATGGGAAGCGCGGGTCGAGGCCTTCTTCCTTGAGAGGACGCGCGCCGAGCTGGGCGAGCTTTCCGCGCGGCACGGCCTCGGCCTGTCGTGGATCGACGCGCCCGCCGACGTGCTCGCCAGCCCGCATCTCGCCGCGCGGGGCCTGTGGCGCGAAGTGGACGGAATGAAGCTGCCCGGCCGCCTCTGGGTGTCGTCGCTCGATGCGCCCGCGCCCTCCGGCCATGTGCCCGGCTTGGGGGAGGAGGACGCATGAGCGCGCCGCTTTCCGGCCTGAAGGTCGTGGATTTCTCGAAATTCCTGCCCGGCCCCTATTGCACCTGGATGCTGGCGGACCTCGGCGCGGAGGTGATCCGCATCGAAAATCCGCGCGAGCTGGCCAAGCAGCGCAAGGTGTTCGGCTGGGACAGGCTCAGCGAGGAGGAGAATGCCCGGCTGCGCGCGCACGACATCTTCACGCGCGGCAAGAAGAGCGTGCTGCTGGACCCCGGCGCGGAGGCGTGCCGCGCCGCGATCCACGACCTGATCGCGCAGGCCGACATACTGGTCGAGGATTACCGCCCCGGCGTGATGGAGAGCATGGGCTATGGCTGGGAGGCGATGGCCGCGCTCAACCCGCGCCTCATCTATTGCTCGGTCACGCTCTGCGGCCAGACCGGCCCCTATGCGCGCAAGCCGGGGCATGATCCGGTCGCGCTCGCCATCGCGGGCGCGCTGTCGCGCATCGGCGAGGATGCGGAGCGGCCCGGCTTTCCCGGCGTACCGGTGGCCGACCTGCTGAGCGGCTCCAACGCCGTCATCGGCATATTGTCCGCCGTCATCGCCCGCGCGGCGACCGGGCGGGGGCAGCGCGTCGACATCGCGATGTCGGATGCGTCGATGGCGCTGATCGCCACGGTGCTGTCCCGCAACCCCGATCTTTCCAGGGCGCCGCCACGCGGCATGCACCGCGCCGATTCCGGCATCTGGCGCACCAGCGACGGCCTCTATCTCGTCACCACCGATATGGAGCCGCGCTACTGGCGGCTGTTCTGCGAGGCGATCGGCCTGCCCGATCTGGCCGACCGCCAGATGGACCGCGCCAGCTGGCCCGCGATGAAGCAGCGGATCGCGCAGGTGATGGCGACGAGGACACAGGCCGAATGGTGCGTCCTTCTGGAGGCGGCGGGCACCCAATATGCGCCGGTCTATTCGGTCGCCGAGGCGCTGGCCGATCCGCACAACCGGGCGCGCGGCATGGTGTGCGAGGTGCCCGCGCCCGGCGGCGACCCGGTGACGCATATCGGCTCGCCCATCCATCTTTCCGACACGCCGGCCGTCCCGCCGGCCGCCGGCCGCCCGGCCGGGGCCGACACCAGAGCGGTGCTCGCCGGCCTTGGCTATGACGACGCGCGGATCGCCGCGCTGACAGGGGAACAAGCATGACCACTAATCCAACGGGCAACCTGTTCGGCGCGAAGGAGCGCCCGCTCGAAGGCCTCCGCGTCATCGACCTGACCCGCGCGCTGGCCGGGCCCGACCTGACCCGCGCGCTGGCCGGGCCCTATGCCACGCTGCTGCTGGCGGGCCTCGGCGCGGAGGTCATCAAGATCGAGGATCCGCGCGGCGGCGACCTCGCCCGCGAGAACAGCCCCTATGTCGGCCGTGACGGCATCGTCGTGGAGCGGTGCCATGAGGATGACGTCTCCGTCTCCCACCTCACCCGCGCGCGCGGCAAATATGGCGTGGCGCTGGATTTCAAGAAGCCCGGCGCGCAACAGGTGTTCCGCGATCTGGTGCGCGGCGCCGACATCGTGGTGGAGAATTTCACCAGCGGCACAGCCGATCGCCTCGGCATCGGCTATGATGTGGCGCGGGAGGAGAATCCCGGCATCATCTATTGCTCGCTCAGCGGCTTCGGCGCGACCGCGCCCGAGCTTCGGCGCGACCGCGCCCGAGGGCGGCAAGGCGATGGACATCATCATCCAGGCGCTGTCGGGCGCGATGTACGCCAGCGGCGGCCCCAACGAGCCGCCGGTGCGCATCGGCATCCCGATCGCCGACATGCTCGCGCCGGTGTTCGCGGTGATCGGCATCCTCGCCGCGCTGGAACAGCGCCACCGCACCGGCCATGGCCAGCATATCGACGTGTCGATGCTGGGCGCGCTTACCAGCTTCGTCGCGATCGAGAACTGGTCGGCGATGGCGGCGGCGGGCATGCAGGCGCGCACCGGCCTCACCGTGCAGCGGCTGTCCCCGTTCGGCGTGTTCGAATGCGCGGACGGCTATGTCGCGGTCGTCGCCGTGCATGAGAAGCTGGCGCAGGGCCTGTTCCGCGCGATGGAGCAGCCGGAGCTGTCGCAGGACCGCCGCTTCTGCAACCGCGACGCCCGCGTCGCCAATGCGGCGGAGCTGGAGGCGCTGATCAACGGCTGGTCGCGCACGCTGCCGACGCAGGTGGTGGTGAAGAAGCTGGAGGCCGAGGGCGTGCCCGTCGCCCCCGTCCGCCACCCGGAGGACGCGCTGGTCGACCCCCGCGTGGTGGCGCGGCAGGAAACGATGGAAGCGGCGCATCCGAACTACGACACCCATATCGACCTGCGCACGGCGGGCATCCCGATCGTCTTTTCCGACGCGCGCACCGGCTTCGACGATGTGCTGCCCGTCCGCGTCGGCGAGCATGGCGAGGCGATCCTGTCCGGCCATCTCGGCTACACGCCGGAGCGGATCGCCGAACTGCGCGCCGGCGGGGTGATCTGATGCCGGTGCCCGGAGCGTTTTCAAGCCAGAGGGAATCCTCTGACGGTTCGGAAAACGCGGGAAAGAAGGGACATTCGCTGCTGCCCGATATCGGCGCCGGGGCGGCCGATGCGCTCGCATCCCGCCTGCGGGCGGAAGGGCATCGGGTGATCCGCGTGCTGGGGCAGGATGCGCCCTATGACCTGCTGCGCGCATCGGGCTTCACGCCCGTCCGCCTCGTCGCCCGGCCGGAGATGGAAACGCCCCGCGCCGACGCGCTGGTCGGCACGGCGACCTTGCCCAAGCGCGGGCGGTCGCTGCTGGAGCAGATCGTGCGCGACGACAGCGGCGACCCGCTGCTCATCACCCATGCCGACAGCGAGCTGCCGCAGATATTCGCGGCGTTGCGCGCGCTGCTGGCGGAGGGGGAGATGGCGCCGAGGCCGGTGCATTTCCTCGATTTCCTGCATCTGCCGCGCGCCTCGTCGCGGGACTATAACGCGAAACGCCTCGCGCGGCTGGAGGCATGGCTGGCGCAGCTGGGCGGCGCGCCCACCGGGGAGCAGGCGGAGTGCGCGCAGGCGCTGCTGGCCGAGGCTCGCGCGCTGCGGGAAGCCGCCGCGCCGCAGGTGAGCGGGAGCGAGCTGCTGCGCCTGATCGCCAGCGCCCATATGCTGCCCGGCGCGGAATGGCGAGCGATGGCCGAAGCCTTTCTGGCGGAAGCCCGGTCCCGCGCGCCGCAGGCGGGGGAGCGGCTCGTGCTGTTCGGTTCGCCCTGTCTCGACGCCGGGCTGCACGACAGGCTGGCGGACCGGGGCTTCCACATCGTCGCCGACGAGCAGGATTGGGGCGACCCTTTGCTCGCCCCGCCGCCCGCCGATCCCGCCGATCCGGCCTATCGCCGCCCGGCCTTCCTGACGTCCGCGCGCGATCGCGCCGCCGCGATCCTCGCCCGCGCCCGGTCGCTGGGCGCGACCCATGCGCTCTGCGTCACCGGGCCGGAGGACGAGGCCGCCGCCTGGGATGCCGAAATTCAGCTTCGGGTGCTGCGCGAGGCGGGGATCATCGCCGCCCGCCATCGCGTCGGCAAAGACGATCTCGACCGGCTCTTCGCGCCCGCCGATCCGGCCCCGCAAGCGGCCCCGGCCCGATCCGGCGGGCCCCAGGCCGCGCGCAAGCCCGCCGCCCGCGCCGATGGCCAGCGCAGCCGCAAGGCGCTGCAATCGGTGGCGGCGTTCGGCAGCTATCAGCGCGACTGGTTCGCCGGGGTGCGGCAGGATGTCGCGGCGGGCGCGCCCTTCGCGGTGGTCAACGCCAACAGCCCGCAGGAAATGCTGCGCGCGCTCGGCATTCCGTTCGTCGTCAACCAGTGGTGGGCGTCGATCGCCGCCGCCAAGCAGCAGTCGCCCCGCTATTTCGACCTGCTGCGCGCCCATGGCTATCCCGCCGATGTGGAAGCCTATAGCGCGCAGGGCCTCGCCGCCGCCTTCGACGAGGATGCGGAGCAGGCGCCATGGGGCGGCCTTCCCCGGCCCGATTTCGTGCAGGCGGTGCTCGGCACCGATGCGACGCCGCGCATCTACGACCATTGGGCGCAGGAAACGGGCGCCGACCTGTTCCTGTTCGAGCGCACCGTCGACCCCCGGCTCGACATCAACGCGGATTGGTGGGACCGCCTGCCCGACCATTGGGACGAGGAGCTGGAGGCCGAGCGGCTCGACCTGATGACCGCCGAGCTGCGCGCCGCCATCGCCGCGATGGAGGAGAAGAGCGGCTGCCGCTTCGACGCGGAGGCTTTCGCCCGCATCATGGATATGGTGAACGAGCAGGAGGAATATTATCTCAAGACCCGCGACCTGATCGCCCGCAGCACCCCGGTGCCGGTCGGCATCGCCGACACCATGCCCGCGACCATGGTGCCGCAATGGCATCGCGGCACGCGCTGGGCGCGCGACGCCGCCAAGGCCTTCTACGAGGAGGTGAAGGCGCGGGTCGAGGCCGGGGAGGCCGCCTGCCCCGACGAGCGGCTGCGCCTGATGTGGATCGGGCGCGGTATGTGGAGCGACATGGGCTTCTACCAGCGCTGGCAGGAAAGCCATGGCGCGGTCTTCATCTGGTCGATGTATCTCTCGCTCGCCGCCGACGGCTATATCCGCCGGTTCGATGGGGGGCGTGATCCGCTGCGCGCGCTGGCGGCGCGGTTCATCACCATGGGGGACGAGCTGCGCATGCCGACATGGGCGGGCGCATGGCATGTGCGCGAGGCGTATACCCATGGCATCGACGCCGCCATCGCCCTGTCCGACGCCGATCCGTTCGTGCTGCGCGCGCTGGAGCGGGCGGGCATTCCGGTGCTGGCGCTCGATCTCGACAATTATAATCGCGAGGCCAGCGACGCCGAGGCGATCGACCGGCAGATCCGCGCCTTCCTCGAAGGACCGGCGAGCGATCACGCGGCCCGCAGGCGCTGACCGCGCGCCGGAATGC
>Ga0180222_1001943_pt1 | contig 18737 bp, 12 predicted proteins | sample eDN5th37CKraftOP_FD_151336 | JGI IMG/M metagenome (GOLD analysis project Ga0180222, IMG submission 151336) | Enriched Organic Plus compost microbial communities from Emeryville, California, USA - eDNA 5th pass 37_C Kraft OP (version 2) (version 2) ... | reverse complement strand
GCCGTCGCCTTCCTGCGGCCGGTAATGAACCGCCCGAACCTCACCGTCGTCACCGATTTCACCATCGACCGGCTGCTGCTGGAGGGCAGGCGCGCGGTGGGCGTCACCGGCACCAGAGGTGGCGCCAGCCAGAGCTATGGCGCGAAGCGGGAGGTGCTGCTGTGCGCCGGGTCGATGGGCTCGCCCGCGATCCTCCAGCGCAGCGGCATCGGCCCGGCCGAACATCTGCGCCCGCTGGGCATAGAGGTGGTGCACGACAGCCCCAATGTCGGCCGCAACCTGCGCGAGCACCGCGCCATCGTCATGCAGTTCCGCGCCGACGATGCGGCGTCGGAGAACAGGGAATATCGCGGCTGGCGGCTGGTCCGCAACGTGCTGCGCTATTATCTGACCGGCGGCGGCGGGCGCATGGGCAACGCGACCTATGAGGCCGGCGCCTGGTTCAAGACCCGGCCCGACGCGCCCCGGCCCGACGGCCAGTTCCTGCTCGCCGCCTTCACCATGGATTATGGCGGCCCGGTGCTGGCGACGGAGAAGCATGGCGGCTTCCAGATCTGCGCCTATATGCTGCGGCCGCAATCGCTGGGCTCGGTGATGATCCGCTCGGCCGACCCCAACGAACTGCCGGAGATCATCCCCAATTATCATCAGGATCCCTATGACCGGCAGACGATGATCGACGTCGTGCGCTATGCCCGCAACTATGTGAAGCAGCCGCCGCTCAGCGACCTCGTCGGCGAGGAGACGCGGCCCGGCCCCCAATATGAGAGCGATGACGAGATCATCGCCGCCTATGACCAGATGGGCAACGGCGCCTATCACGCCACCGGCACCTGCGCGGCGGGGCGCGACGAGGCGGCGGTGTGCGACACGCGGCTGCGTGTGCGCGGCATCGACGGGCTGCGCGTGGTCGACACCTCGGTGCTGCCCTTCATCGTCGCGGGCAACACCAACGGCCCGGCCTGCGCCGTCGCCTGGCGCGCGGCGGACCTGATCATCGCCGACAACGCCTGAGCGGCGCGCCGGACGCATGCACCCCGCCCATCACGCCCGCGCCACGCCCGATCGCCCCGCCTATGTGATGGCGGAGAGCGGACGGCAGGTCAGCTATGCGGAGCTCGACCGCTGGTCCTGCCGCCTGGCGCATTTCTGGCGCGCGCAGGGGCTGGCGCCGGGCGACACCATCGCCTTCCTGCTGGAAAACCACGTCGCCTATCTGCCCCTGCTGTGGTCGGCGCAGCGGGCCGGGCTGATCTATGTCTCGATCTCGACCGGCCTGTCGGGCGGCGACGTCGCCTATATAGTGCAGGACAGCGGCGCGCGGGTGCTGGTGGCCTCGGCGCGCACGGCGGCGCTGGGCGAGGAGGCCGCCGCAGGGCGATCCGCGCTGCGCCGCTTCACGGCCGAGGAGCTCGACGCGCTGACCGCCTCGCTGCCCGACACGCCGATCCCGGATGAGATGGCGGGGGAGGACATGCTCTATTCCTCCGGCACCACCGGGCGGCCCAAGGGCATCCGCCGTCCCTGCGTGCCGGGCACACCGATCGACACCGGCACGCCGCTGGTCGCGCTGGTGGAGAGCCGCTTCGGCTTCGGCCCCGACACCCGCTATCTGTCGCCTGCGCCACTCTACCACGCCGCGCCGCAACGCTTTTCCATGGCGGTGCAGCGACTCGGCGGCACGGTGGTGGTGATGGAAAAGTTCGACGCCGAGCGCGCGCTCGGCCTGATCGAGCGCCATCGCATCACCGCCGCTCAATGGGTGCCGACCCATTTCATCCGCATGCTGCGCCTGCCCGATGCGGTGCGCGCTGGCCATGATCTTTCCTCGCTAAAGGTCGCGATCCACGCCGCCGCGCCGTGCCCGGTGCCGGTCAAGCAAGCGATGCTGGACTGGTGGGGGCCGGTCATCCACGAATATTATGCCGGTACGGAGAATAACGGCCTCACCGCGATCGGGCCGGAGGAATGGCTGGCGCACAAGGGATCGGTCGGCCGGGCGATGGTCGGGGAATTGCGGATCGTCGATGAGCGGGGCGGGGAATTGCCGCCGCGCGCGGAGGGGCTGATCTGCTTCGCCAACGGACCCGAATTCGCCTATCACAACGATCCGGAAAAGACCGCGGCCGCCCGCACGCCGCAGGGCTGGACCACGCTGGGCGATGTCGGCTGGATGGATGAGGACGGCTATCTCTACCTCACCGACCGCAAGAATTTCACGATCATCTCCGGCGGGGTGAACATCTACCCGCAGGAGATCGAGAACTGGCTCGCCACCCATCCGAAGGTGGGGGACGTGGCGGTGATCGGCGCGCCCGACGCGGATCTGGGCGAGCGGGTGCTGGCGGTGGTCGAGCCGGTCGACTGGGCCGAGGCGGGCGACGCGCTGGCAGGCGAGCTGATCGCCTTCGCCCGCGAGGGGCTGGGGCCGGTCAAGGCGCCCAGGCAGGTCGATTTCCTACCCGCGCTGCCGCGCCAGGCGACGGGGAAGCTCTACAAGAGGCTGCTGCGCGACCGTTACTGGCCGGTCGCGGGCTGAGGCGTCCTCTCCCCGCTGCCGAGGCTGCCGAAGCTGAGCCCCGCCAGCAGCAGCAGCGCCATCGCGATGAGGATCGCGGCGGTATAGCTGCCCGTGCCGTCATAGAGAACACCGAACAGCAACGCACCGAGGCCGAGGCAGGCCGAGGTGCACATCGCCGACGTGCCGAACAGCGCGGCGAAGTTGGTGAGGCCGAAATGCCTGGCGATCAGGAACGCCTGAAGATCGCCCTCGGCCCCCATGGCCGCGCCCAGCAACACCACCACCAGCGCGCAGAGCGCGGGCGAGGGCGCCTCCATCAGCAGCAGCGCCGATCCCGCCGCCGCGCCCGCCATCACCAGCATGCAGATGAGCGCGGGGCGGAAGGCGTCGAGCAGCGCGCCCACCGCGATCCGCCCGACGACGACCATCAGCACGAACAGCGACATCAGCGAGGCCGCCAGCGGCACCGGAATGCCCCGGCTGACCAGCAGCGGCGAGAGCTGGTTGAGGAAACCGCCCAGCGCCATGGTGGAGGCGACGACGCCGAGGATGATCTTCCAATAGGCGGGATCGCGCATCGCCTCGCGGATCGTCGCGCCGCGCGGTGTGGCGGCGTCCTGCGCGGCGGCGCGCGCGGAGGAACCGCGCGTCGCGAACAGGGCGCTCGGCAGGCCGAGCAGCAGCGCGAGGCCGCCCAATATCATATAGCCCGCGCGCCAACCCTGATCGGTGATGGCCGCCGTCAGCACGGGCGCCAGCGGCATCAGCAGCACGGCATTGCCGCTCAGCAGGATGCTGAGCGCCACGCCGCGCCGCCGCCTGAACCGCGCGGCGACGAACGGACCGAAGACCACGCCGCTCGTCGCCGAGCAGAACAGCGCGATCAGCAGCATGACCGTATAGAAAACCGGCAGATGCGCGGGCAGCAGCGACAGCGCGAGGCAGAGCAGGCCATAGCCCGCCAGCCCCACCGGCGCGACCCGCCCGACGCCGTGCCGGTCGGCGAGCAGGCCGGTCAGCGGCATCATCGCCGCCGTCCCCAACATGTAGATCGTCGCGCCGAAGGCGATGGCGCTGCGGCTCCAGCCCTCGACGGCCTCCAGCGGCAGCACGAAATAATTGGTGGTGTAGCTGAACAGCGCCGCGCCGGTGCCCACCGCCGTGGTGGCTCCGGCCAGTGCGGGCCAATGCTCCGCAAATTCGCTCTCGCGTGTCGATAGGGTCAAAAAGCGCTCCACCTTCCTTCATGGCTGTGGCCGCGCCCGGATGACGCGGCCACGGCCCAGGTCTTCATTGTGCCGTCATCGCGCGCCGAACCGGAAGCCGAGCGTGAAGCCGTAGCTGCGCGGCATGCTGCTCACTTCCTGGAAGGTCGTGGCGAGCGGCAGGATCAGTTCGGGATGGATGTCGTTGGTGAGGTTGCGGCCCCACACACGCACGAAATAGCGATCGTCCGGCCCGGTCCAGGTCAGCGACGCGGTCAGCGTCTCATAGCTGGGCACCTTGGCGAAAATGCCGCCTGCCGCCGTGTCGAAGCCGTCATTGTAATAAAGCGAGGACGACAGCGTCAGCCGCGACTCCCCGACCGGCATCTCATAGTCGAACCCCGCATTGGCGGTGAATTTCGGTGCGATGATGAGGTCGGAGCCGGAGGCGTCCAGCCGGTAGGTGCAGTTGCCGCCGAGCTGGGGCAGGGCGGCGATCGCCTTCGCCTGCGCCAGCGTGACCTGCGCCGCCGCGCCGCTGGGGCAGGTGGCGGCGGTGCGGGGCAGGAACAGCGCCGCGCTCTCATATTTCTTGTACTTGGAATCGAGCAGGTTGATGCCGCCCCGGATCGTCAGCCGCGACGTCGGCGCCGCGACCAGATCGATGTCGAGGCCGTAGAGCCGTGCCGCCGCCGCGTTCTCGGTCACGCTGGTCGATCCGGCGGTGACCAGCGAAACCTGTATATCCTTGTAGTCATAATAGAAGGCGGCGATGTTGAGGCGCAGCTTGCGGTCGAACAGTTCCGACTTCAGCCCGACCTCGAACGCGTCGATCACCTCCGGGTTCACGGGCACCTGCGCGTTGCTGATGATCCCGGCGTTCAGCGACCCGCTCTTGAAGCCGCGCGTATAACTCGCATAGCCCATGATGCCGTCGGCGAAATCATGGTCGAGCGCGAGGCGCCAGGTCAGCTTCTTGAAGGTTTTCGACAGGTCGACCGTCGCGTTCTGCACCGCGCCGAAGGGACCGCCGCTGCCCGCGTCCAGTTCGACGCCGGCGCCCGGCGCGGGCGTGCCGTTGATCGCGAACTGCTCGCCCTCCACCGTCTTTTTCTCGATGCTGTAGCGCAGGCCCGCGGTGAAGCGGGTGCTCGGCGTGATGTCATAGGTGCCCTGGCCGAAGATCGATCCGGTATCCGTGGTGACGATCGCGCTGCGCGCCAGCGCCACCGTGCCGGCCACGAGATCGGACGGACGGAATTCGAACGGCAGGTTCTGCTGCAACAGATAGGGCCTGGGGAATTTGTCGTATCCGTCGCGGAAGCGGAGATAATAAAGCCCCGCGATCCAGCGGAACGGCCCGTCATTCTTCTGGAGTTGCAGTTCCTGCGAGAATTGGCGGCCGAGCTGCCCGGTCGAAAGATGCAGTATATTGGCGGGAGAACTGTCGAGATCGAAGAAGTTATAGGCGTCCATATGGACATAGCCGGTGATCGACACGAGATTGACCGGGCCCAGATCGGCATTGACGTTGAGCGTGGCGCGCGCCGTCTTCACCGTCGAGATCGCGTCCTCCGCGCTGGTCGCCGCCTCGCGCGGGCCGGCCGGCGCCAGGAAACCCAGACCCGCGGCCGTCGAGACGGTGCCGGGCTCGGCATGGGCGGACATGAAGGTCGCGTCGTCCAGATAGCTGTAGCCGCCCGTCAGCGTCGCGGTGAACCTGTCGCTGGGCGTCCATTTCAGCTTCACCATGCCGTTGAGGCTTTCGACCGGCGCCTGATCCTTGTTGCGGTAGACGTCGCGGATATAGCCGTCCGACCATTTGCCGGAGAAGGACACCGACGCGGACAGCGTGTCGCTGATCGCGCCGGACGCATAGGCGCGGGCGGTCTTTTCGTCGAAGCGGCCATAGCCGAATTCCGCGTTGATATCAGGCGTCGCGGTCGGGTCTTTGGTAATGATGTTGATCGCGCCGCCGGTGGCGTTGCGGCCGAACAGCGTGCCCTGCGGGCCCTTGAGCACCTCGATCCGCTCGATCGCGCCCAGGTCAAGCACATTGCCCGGCTTCGGCCCCTGATAGACGCCGTCGATATAGAGCGCGACCGACGCTTCCGATCCGCTCGCCGTCTGGTTGGTGCCGACGCCGCGGATGAAGGGCGAGAAGTTGTTCGCCGTCTGGAAGGTGACGAGGCCGGGCGAGGCGGCCTGCAATTCGGTCGTGTCGCTGATGCCGCCCGACGTCAGCGTGTCCGCCGTCAGCGCGGTGACGGAGATCGGCACGTCCTGAAGGTTTTCCGCCTTGCGCTGGGCGGTGACGATGATGTCCTGAAGCCCCTGTTCCTGCGCCGACGCCGGCATCGCAATCGCCAGTGCCGCGAGCGACGCGCCCGCATAGGTCCATAAATGTCGCATTATCCCCTCCTCGAAGAGTTATATTTTCGGCCCAGCCCCTGTGTTTCAGGTGGATGGTGGTTGGTGGTGCGACCCTTCGGCCCGGCCCGCGCGCCATCGCGGCCGGTCGGGCTTTCCGTGGCCGCCGGCGCTTCCCCGCCGGCGTCGCCATTTTCCTTCCTGATCAGTTCAGGCCGTAAAGCCCGGCAACATTGTCATGCAGCAGCCAGGTCTTTTCCTGCTGCGAAAGTCCGGCGGTCTGTTCGGCCAGCAGCGATTGCGAATGCGGATAGGTGGAATCGAGATGCGGGAAATCGCTCGCCCACATCATCCGCTGCTTGTTGAAGAAATCCTTGAGTTTCAGGGCGATGAGATCGTCCTGGAAGGTCAGATAGATGTTCTCGCGGAAATAATGGCTGGGGCTGCGCTGCAATGTCGATTTTCCGGCGGTCCACGGGTTGCGTTCCAGCGCATGGTCCATGCGGTACATATAATGCGGCACCCAGCCCGCGTCGGCCTCGGCGCACACGACCTTCAGGGTCGGGTGCCGCTCGAACACGCCGCTGAAGATCATCGTGCCGATAATGTCCTGATTGCCGCGGATGATCGACATGAACGCGTTCACCTTGGGCCCGCGCGCCTTGCCGAGGCCGTCCTTGTAGGTGAGGATGTGGAAGCTGAGCGGCAGGTCCATCTCCGCCGCCGCCGCCCAGAAATCGTCATAGATCGGGCTGTCATAATCCTCGATCTCGGGATAGCCGGGCATCATTACGCCCTTGAGGCCCATGCGCTTGATCGTCTCCAGGTCGCGAATGCCCTGCTCCGGGCTTTCCATCGCCGTCTGGCCGAGGCCGATCAGCCGGTCGCGCGCCACCGAGCAATATTCGGCCAGCCAGTCATTATAGGCGGCGAACATCGCGGTCTTATATTCCATGTCCGGGTGGTTGCACAGGAACATGCCGAGGCTGGGATAGATCACCTCGCCATGGATGCCGTCATGGTCCTGATCCTTGAGGCGCTGCTTCGGGTCCCAGCCACCCGCGAAGCATTCCTCCAGCTTCGCATTGGCGCGGTCGGCCAGCGCCTGCCCGCGCAGGCCCGCGCCGGAGGCGAGGGTGATCGGGAAGGGATCCGCCATGCCGTCGATCAGGATCACCTCGCCGCCCGTATCGGTGCGGTGCAGCCGGGGCGCGGTGTCGGCGAACTTCTTCGGCACCCGGCCCTGATACAGGCTGGGCGGCTCGGTAATGTGGGAATCGGCCGATATGATCGGCTTGTCGATGATCGGGGCCACGCAACTCTCCTCTGCATATTTACATGTATATTTGTTTGTATTATGCAGTCGATTAATTAGGGCGTCAAGCCGAGTCGTGCGGCGCGCCGAAAAGGAGAGCGGAAATATGGCGGAGGAGGGGCAGCATCGCCCGGCGCGGCGCCGGGGCAGGCCGCGTGGCGACGACCGGCTGTCGCGCGAGATCATCCTGAAAACCGCCGTCGATCTGGCGCTCGCCACCTCGGTCGACCGGGTCAGCGTGCGCGGCATAGCGGCGCAGCTCGGCGTCTCCGCGATGGCGATCTACAACCATGTCGCGGGCAAGGCGGAGATAGAGCGCCACCTGCTCGCCCATCTGTTCAGAACCGAGGTGCGATGGGTCGATTTCGACCGCCAGATCGAGGGACCGGACATATTGCGCACGGTGTTCCGCAACCTCTTCAACCTGACGCTCAAATATCCCGACATCTTCCTGGTGTTCACCCACCATTCGACGATGGCCGAGGTGCTGCGCTTTCAGGAGGAGATGTATGAGGGTTTCCGCCGCAGCGGCCTGCCCTATCCCCTGCACCGCGTCTGGGCGCGGATCTTCGGCAATTTCGTCAACGGCTCGGTCGCGTTGCACAATGTCGCGATGGATGCGGCATGGGACCGGATGGAAAGCGCCTATCTGCAACTCGACCGGCGGCTCTATCCCAATCTCGCCATTGCGCGCGCCTCCACGCCCGCGACGCCGCTGGCGCTGTTCGATGCGGAACTGGAAACGATGATCCACTCGTTGCAGCTCTTCATCCGCGAACTCGATGGCAAGGGGCAGAACGACAAGGGGCAGGGCGCGCCGAACCTGCCGCCGGTGCGGGCGGATATCGCGAAACCATAGGAAAAACAGGAAAAAATACGGGAAACGAGGAAAGGACAGAGAGGATGGATATCGCAGCCAGCAAGGCGCGCGACGCATTCGACGCCGCGTCGGTGCATGCGTCGAACGCAGCCGGGGATGAGGTGAAGCCGCTCGGCTATCTGCCGATTTCGGCGGATTCGCACATCACCGAGCCGCCGAACACCTATATCGACTATATCGACCCCAAATATCGCGCCATCGCCCCGCGCGTCGAGCGCAACGAGAAGGGCGGGGACGTGTTCGTCGTCGATCGCATGGACATGAAGATCCCGCTCGCGGGCACCGCCGCCGCCGGCATCGATCCCAAGGAGATCACGCTGGACGGCGCGACCTTCGAGGAGCTGCATCGCGGCGGCTGGGACGGCGAGGCGCGCATCGCCGATCAGGAACGGGACGGCGTCGCGGGGGAGATCATCTATCCCACAGTGGGCATGCTGCTCTGCAATCACCGCGACCCGGACTATAAGGCCGCCTGCTTCACCGCCTATAATCGCTGGTTGCAGGAGTTCCAGTCCGCCGCGCCGGGCCGCCTCTACGGCATCGGCCAGACGGCGGTGCGGTCGGTCGGGGAAACGGTCGAGGACCTGCGCCGCATCCGCGAAATGGGCTTCCACGGCGTGATGATGCCCTGCGAGCCGGCGACCGAGTTCGACTATGACGACCCGCGCTTCGACCCGGTGTGGCAGGCGGCGGTGGAGCTGAAGCTGCCGCTGAGCTTCCACATCCTGACCTCCGGCCGGGATGCGGGCGCGGGCGTCGGCCATGTGGCGGGCCAGCGCGGCAAATCGAAGGCGAACATGTTCCAGGGTCTGATCCGCGCCAATCAGGACGTCATCAGCCTCTTCATCTGGGAACGCATCTTCGAGCGCTTCCCAGACCTCAAGCTCGTCTGCGTCGAGGCGGATGCGGGCTGGGCGCCGCATTTCATGTATCGCATGGATCATTTCTACAACCGCCACCGCTTCTGGGCGAAGATCGGCGAGATGAAGAAGATGCCGAGTCAGTATTTCCGCGACAATGTCTATCTGACCTTTCAGGACGACTTCATCGCCTTCCTGACGGCGGACCTGATGGGCGAGAAGCAACTGATGTGGGCGAACGACTTCCCGCACAGCGATTCCACCTGGCCGTGGAGCCGGCAGATGCTCGCCCGCCAGACCGGCAACCTGACCGACGCGCAGCGCAAGCGCATCCTGCGCGACAATGTGGTCGAACTCTACAACCTGCCCGTAACGGAAGGAGCCGCATGACATGAGCGCCCATGACTATGACATTCTGATAAAGGGCGGCACGGTGGTCGACGGCCGGGGCGGCGCGCCCTTCGTCGCGGATGTCGGCATCCGGGGGTCGCTGATCGCGGCGGTCGGCGATCTCGACGGCACGGCGGCGGAGGTGATCGACGCCTCCGGCCGCTATGTGACGCCGGGCTTCATCGACGTCCACACCCATTATGACGGGCAGGCGACGTGGGAAAACACGCTCGCCCCGTCCAGCAACCATGGAGTGACGACAATCGTCGGCGGCAATTGCGGCGTCGGCTTCGCCCCGTGCCGGCCGGAGGATCACGACACGCTGATCACCGTGATGGAGGGGGTGGAGGACATTCCCGAAGTGGTGATGGCGAACGGCATTCCCTGGACGTGGGAGACGTTCCCCGAATATCTCGATGTGCTGTCGTCCCGCCATTATGACATCGACATCGCGATGCAGGTGCCGCATTCGCCGCTGCGCGTCTATGTAATGGGCGAGCGCGGCGCGAACCACGAAGCCTCGACCGAGATCGACCGGGCGCGGATGGCGGCGCTGGTGACGGAGGCGGTGCGCGCCGGGGCGATCGGGGTTTCCACCTCCCGCTCGCTCAACCATCGCGCCAAGAACGGCAAGCTGGCGCCCAGCGTCGAAACCGCGAAGGAAGAGGTGCTGGCGCTGGCCAAGGGGCTGGGCGACGCCAGGGCGGGCGTGTTCCAGATCATCACCGAGATGACCGAGGCGCCGGAGGACGAGATGGCGCTGATCGAGCGCATCGCGGAAACCTCGAAGCGCCCCGTCTCCTACTCGCTGGCCGAGACGATGGACCGGCCGGAGAATTGGCGGCGGATGCTGAAGGGCACCGAGCAGGCCAATGCCAGGGGCTACAAGGTGCGCGCGCAGATCTTCCCGCGCCCGATCGGCGTGATGATGGGGCTGGACCTCAGCCTCCACCCGATCATGAACCGGCCGGGCTATATCGAGATCCGCGACCTGCCGCTCGCCGAGCGGGTGGCGCGGCTGCGCGACCCGGAAATGCGCGCGCGCATCCTGTCCGAAGAGCCGGTTCCCGACAAGCAGCCGATCATCGACATGCTGCTGGGCGCGGTCGGCAGCATGTTCGCGCTGGGCGAGGACCCGGACTATATGCCGCCGCCGCACATGCGGCTGGAGGAGCGGGCGAAGGCCGCGGGCGTCACCACGCTGGAACTGGCCTACGACCTGCTGCTGGAGCAGGACGGTCATGCGATCCTCTATCTGCCCAGCGCCAATTTCTCGTCCGGCACGCTGGATTCGGTCTATACGATGATGATCCACCCCCACACCGTGCTGGGGCTGGGCGACGGCGGCGCGCACTACGGGATGATCTGCGACGCGGGCTTTCCCACCTATGTCCTCGCCTTCTGGGCGCGGGACGTGGACGAGGCGCACCGCTTCCCGATCGAATGGGTGGTGGCGGGCCTCACCTGCCGCCCGGCCGAGACGGTGGGCCTGCTCGATCGCGGCGTGCTGGCGCCCGGCTACAAGGCTGACGTCAACGTCATCGACCTGCCGGGGGTGAAGCTCTACGCGCCGCGCGTGGCGCACGACCTGCCCGCCGGGGGGCGTCGCCTCTATCAGCGCGCGGACGGCTATGACGCCACGATCGTCAGCGGCGTCGTCACCTATCGCCATGGCGAGCCGACGGGCGCGCTGCCGGGCCGCCTCGTCCGGGGCGACGGCTATGCGCCGCTCGCCAGGGCGAGCTGAGCCGGCCCTCCTCCTTCGGCCCAGGCGGAGCCGGGACCTATCCGGACGGGTCCCGGCTTCGTCCTTTTCCGGCCCGAAAGGCACCGAAAACGACGGAAACTACGCCTGTTTTCGAAAAAGTGCATTTTCCTGCTGATGGAAACCGCATCCCCCAACGTCATTGATAGCAGACGATGCAAGCAGAGGAACGACGACGGAACGCGCCCGCGTTTCCGATCAGCCCCGCTTTGCCCGTGAAACCAGATCAGAATGGGGGAGAAAGCCTGATGAAAACCATATCCATAGTGTCCAACGCCGCGCTGCTGGGATCGCTGCTGGCCGCGACATCCGCCTTCGCGCAGACGCCGCAGGCGGCCGAGCAGGGGACGGGGGCGGCGGTGCCGGGCAGCGACATCGTCGTCACCGCGCGGCGACGAGAGGAGACGCTGATCGGCGCGCCGGTCGCGGTCAGCGTCGTGGGCGCGGCCGACCTGCAACGCCGCGCGATCGTCGGCATGGACAATCTGGTCCAGTCGGTGCCGCAGCTGCTGATTTCCGAAGTGGGCGCCAATCCGCAGGGCGGCATCGTCCTCATCCGCGGCATCGGCGTGGGCGAGGCCAATCCCTTTGCCGATCAGGCGGTGTCGTTCAACGTCGACGGGTTGCAAGTCTCCCGCGCCAATATCCGCCGCGTGGCGGAGGTCGACATGGCGCAGGTCGAGGTGCTGAAGGGCCCGCAGGCGCTCTATTTCGGCAAGAACAGCCCGGCGGGCATCATCGTCATCCGCACCAACGACCCCGGCGACCGTTTCGAGGCGGGGATCAACGCCAGCTATGAGTTCGTCGGCGACGAAGGCAGGCTGGACGGCTTCGTCTCGACCCCGATCACCGACAGCCTGGGCGTGCGCCTCGCGCTGTTCGGATCGCATATGCAGGGCTATTTCCGCAACAGCTACCCGCAGAACAATATCTACGCGCCCGACCGCATCCGCCTGCCGCACAACAAGGACTGGGGTGGTCGGCTGACGCTGAAGTTCGACAATGGCGGGCCGTTCGACGCGAAGCTGAAGATCAGCCGCAGTTCCGTCCGCACCGAGGGCGGCGAGGCGGCGGTGCAGACGATCGCCTGTCCGCTGGGCTTCAGCCAGCTGGCCCCCGCGCTCGACAACTGCCGCGTCGACAAATATGTGTTCCGCCCGGATTCCGGGCCCAATTTCAGTGCCTTCGATCCGGTCATCACCGACCGGCCCTATGCCGATCAGGACCAGACGCTCGTCAGCCTGGAAATGAACTATGCGCTGACCGACCAACTGACGCTGACCTCCGCGACCGGCTATTACGGCATCCGCGCGTCCCACTCCTCGTCCTTCGTGCTGGCCGACCCGGATCATGCCGCGCGGATCACCGGCGGCTATCAGAAGCTGAATACCGACGAATATTCGCAGGAATTGCGGCTCGCCTCCGACTTCGAGGGCGCGTTCAACTTCATGATCGGCGCCTATTATCAGGACACGAAGCTCTATCATGTCGGCTCCACCATGTATAACGGCGCCGCGCCGCTGGTGCTGGGCCAGCATGAGACGCATATCCAGAACGGCAAGGCATGGTCGGTGTTCGGGCAGCTGAGCGTCGAGATCGTGCCCACGCTGGAGCTGTCGGGCGGCGGCCGCTATTCGGACGAGAAGAAGCGCATCGACAATTTCGGACCCGCAGGCGATTTCATCCCGACCATCCGCCCGCACCGCAAATGGCACGATTTCTCGCCCGAAGCGACGCTGACCTGGCGGCCGACCGACAGGTTCACCCTTTATGGCGGCTACAAGCACGGCTTTCTGTCGGGCGGCTTCAACGCGGGCACCGGCAACCCGCGCAACGATCGCTCCTATGACCAGCAGAAGATCGAGGGCGTCGAGGTCGGCGTGAAGGCGCTGGCGCTCGACAACCGGTTGCGCACCGGCCTTGTCCTCTACAACTACATCTCGACCGGCCTGCAAGTGACCGCCACCATCCCGCGCGAGAACGGCACCGGGTCCGATCAGGTCGTCGTCAATGCGGGCAAGGCGCGGATCAGGGGCGCCGAATTCGAGGCGACCTTCGCCGCGAGCGAGGTGCTGACGCTGCGCACCGGCCTTGCTTACAACCATGCGCGGTACAAGCAGTTCAGCGGCCCCTGCTACCCCGGCCAGTCGATCGCGATGGGCTGCGACCAGCAGCAGCTTGTCGCGGGCGGACCGTTCACGGCGCAGAACCTGTCGGGGCAGCGGCTGTTCCGCGCGCCCGACTGGAGCCTGCAGGGCGGCTTCACCGCCTCCATGCCGTTCGATGCCGACCGGCGGCTGTCGCTGTCGTCCGACCTCAGCTATTCCAGCGGCTATTACGGGCAGGCGACCAACAAGCCGGACAGCTGGCAGAAGGGCTATGCGCTGCTCGACGCCAACCTCACCTATTTCGACGATGCGCGCGGTTTCTCGATCGGCGTGGTGGGACGGAACCTGACCAACAAATATTATTATTTCCGCTCGCTCGATCAGGTGTTCACCGGCAGCGGCACCGGCACGGCGACGACCACGCCGTCCGATACGATGGCGCTCATCAATCGCGGACGGCAGGTGATGCTGCGCGTCGGCTACAGGCTGGGCGGCCGGTAACGCATGGCGGAGGCGCGCGGAGAGGACGGAACGGCCTTTGCCGGGCGGCTGGAGGCGCTGCTGGGTGGGACCGTGCGCGATCTTCGCCGCGCCTCCGGCGGCACCTCCCGCCTGTTCTGGACCTTCGATCTGGAGCGCGGCGGCCAGCGCCTGCCGCTCGTCGCGCTTCAGGATGCAGGGCGCGGGCCGTTTTTCGGCACACGCTTCGACCTGATGCGAGAGGCGCGGACGCTGGCGGCGCTGCACCGGGCGGGCGTGCCGGTCCCGGCCGTGCATCATTGCGACGCGGCGGAAAGCTTCACCATCCTCGACCGCCTGCCCGGCCGCGCCGAGTTCGCCTTCGCCGACGACGCGGAGCGCCTGTCCGTCATCGCCGATTTCGGCCGGGCGCTGGCCCGCCTGCACGCGCTCGACGCACGGACGCTGGATCTGCCGGTCGCCACGCCGCAAAGCCGGACCGGGGCGACGCTCGCCGACATCGCCGACCATGAGGACGCCTATCTGCGCCTGTGCGTCCGCCACGCGCTGGTGGACGAGGCTTTCGCCTGGGCGAAGGCGCATGTGCCACGCGACGAACTCGCGCCCGCGATGGTGCAGGGCGATGCCGGTCCCACCAATTTCATGCATGCAGGCGGACGCCTTACCGGCTTCATCGACTGGGAACTGGCCCATGCCGGGGACCCGCATGACGACCTCGCCTGGGTCTGGTTCCGCGTGTCGATGCTGGGCTTCGATCGCGATGTCGCCGACTGGTTCGGTGCCTATCGCGAGGCGTCCGGCCTCGTCATCGATGCGGCGAAGCTGCGCTATTTCATCGTGCTGGTGACATTGCGCTGCACCGTCGCCAATCTGGTGCGGCAGGCGAACGAGCCGGGCAGCTCCGACGAACGCGCCGCCCGTACCCGCACGATGCTGGAGGCCGCGCTGGCGGACGCGCGCGGGGAGGGGCCGCGCCGCCTGCCGCCGCTGGGGTTGAGCGAGGAGGAGCAAGCGCGATGAACGAAGGGGAGATGGCGATCATCCCGGCCGCCGGTTTCGACACGCCGCCGACGCCCGCCGACAATGGCAACCACCCGCCGGTCGACGACAAGTGGTGGCAGGAAAGCGCTCTCTTCACCTTCGCCAGCGCGCCTGATCGCTTCGGCTGCTGGATCCGCTTCGGCGCACATGTCAATCAGGGCGTCGCCAATCTCTACAGCTGGACGATGATCGGCGAAGAATTCGCCGACCGGCGCATGGCGGTGGACCAGCCGCTGCCGCCCGGCGACCTGCTGGACGGCGCGATCGCGGGCGCGACCGTCACGACGATCGAACCGCTGATGCGCTATGCGCTGACGCTCGACACCGACGATCTCCAGCTGCGGCTGGAATGGCGCAATTTCCGCCATCCGCTGTCGATGGGCTATAATGTCGGCGGCGCGACGATCGCCAAGGGCCATTACAACGCGATGGGCCGGGCGACCGGCACCGCCGTCTGGCGCGGGCGCGAATATCCCGTCGATGCAGTGGGATTCAGCGACCATAGCTGGGGCGTCCGCCGCGCGCACCTGCCCGCGTCGCGCTCGCTCTTCTGCGTGTTCGACGAGGATTTCACGATCACCGCCATTCCCATTTCCACCGGCCCGGCCCGCTCGATGGTCGGCTATGTCTGGCGCGACGGCGTGCTGGGCAGGCTGCAAAGCGAATCGAAAATGGGCTACAGCTTCCGCGACGACTGGATCACCCCGGCGGGCTGCGAGGCGGAACTGATCGACGACAAGGGCCGAGTCTTCCGCCTTTCCGGCTGGACCTTCGGCCCGTCGAGCACCTGGCCGATGGGCCATGGCAAGCTCGTCACCCATGCCTCGGCGGGGTTCCGCTGCGACGGGCGCGAGGGCAGCGGCATCCTCGAATCCTCGCAATATAAGGGATTGCCGCCATCCGTCGCGGCGCTGGGCCTCGACCCCGCAAGCTGGTGGATCAACGAAGAACAGGATTGAACAGGAGTCTTTCATGCTGACCATGCGCAACACCTATCCCCATGTCGAGGGCGGCCGCTTCGACGAGGAGTATTTCGTCAGCCGCCATGTGCCGCTGGCGCAGGAGATACTCGCGCCCGAAGCGGTCGGCGTGCGGGTGCTCAAGCCCGTGCCGCTGCCCGGTCAGGCACTGGCGGCGCGGATGATCGTGGAGTTCGATTTCCCCTCGCGCGAGGCGATGGGCCGCGCGGTCGCCAGCCCGCGCATGGCCGAGCTGGCCGCCGACGTCGCCAATTACACCGACACGCGCGGCACGGTGACGCTGCTGGAGGGCGAAGGCTAGCCTACCGCTCTTCTCACGACAGCGTGCCGAGCGCTTCCGGCGTGTAGGGGATCAGCGCCTCGATCTCGCCCCGCTCGATCTTGCGCGCCCATGCCGGATCGACCAGCAGCGCCCGGCCGACCGCCGCCAGATCGAAATCGCCGCGCTCCATCATCCCGGCCAGCTCATCGAGATGGCCCGGCCGCGACGCCTGCGGGCTCAGCATGGTGGAGAGGAAATCCACCTCCAGCCCGATCGAGCCGACGGCGATCGAGGGACGCCCGGTTATCGCCTTCGCCCAACCGGCGAGGTTCATCGGCGATCCTTCGAATTCCGGCTCCCAGAACCGGCGCTGGGAGCAATGGAACAGGTCCACCCCGGCGTCCACGAGGGGCAGCAGCAGCTCCTCCAGCATCGCGGGCGTGGTGGCGAGCCGCGCGCGATAATCATGCTGCTTCCATTGCGATATGCGCAGCACCAGCGGGAAACCGGGCCCGGTCGCCTGCTTGATCGCGCGGATCACCTCCGCCGCGAAGCGGGCGCGGTTCGCGAGCGGGCCGCCATAGCCGTCCTCGCGCCTGTTGGTTTCGTCCCAGAAGAACTGGTCGAAGATATAGCCGTGCGCGCCGTGCAGCTCCACGCCGTCGAAGCCCAGCCGCTGCGCGGCCAGCGCGCTTTCGACGAAGCCTGCCGCCACCGCCTCCATATCGGCCCCGGTCATGGGCCGGCCATCGGGATAGGGCCTGATGCCGAGGCCGCCGGCGAGGCCCGACGGCCCCACCTGATGGGGCGTCAGCGTACCGCGCGCCTCCCCCTCCTTCGGCTGCGCGACGAGGCCGACATGCCAGAGCTGCGGCATGATCGCGCCGCCCGCCTCATGCACGCCGTCGACCACCGCCTTCCACCCGGCGAGCGCCGCCTCGCCGTGGAAATTGGGGATGCGGTCGCTGTCGCCCGCGCCCGGATGGGCGACGAACGTGCCTTCGGTGATGATGAGGCCGACGCCGTTTTCCGCGCGGCGGCGGTAATAGGCCGCGACATCGGGCCCCGGCACATTGTCCGGCGACATCCAGCGCGTCATCGGCGCCATGACCACGCGGTTGGCGAGGTGCAGCGCGCCATGATCGAACGGACGGAACAGCATGCGGCGCAGCGCGTCGAGGTCGGTCATGGAAAGCTCCCGCCCGCGCCCGGTCAGGCGCGGATTTCGTTGATGATCCACTTGCCCATGCGGCGCACCGGCTCGATGCCGTCCTGCGCGGAGGCCAGCGTCGCCTCCACCGCATGGCCCAGCGTGACGAAGCGCTGCGCGCCGTAGAGCGGCAGCACGTCCAGCAGCTCCGCCTTCAGGCTTTCGGGATAGACGCCGACCGTCTGCGTATAGGCATCGACCGCCGCCGTCACCTCGCCGATATCGTCGATCGGCACCAGGTTCGCGGTGCGGTCGCCCAGCCGCGTCGCGAAATCGACGGGATCGGGCATGTGCGACACGATGATCGCGCCTTCCTCGTCCGCGCCGCCGATCACGCTGTACCAGTCGTCGCTGAGGCGCAGCGCGTCGACCTCGCCCTTCAGTTCCCGGTCGTAGCGCTTGGGGCGGGTGCTGACCGCCTCGGGCAGATCCAGCATCGCGCGATAGGTCGCCTCGCCGAAGCGCTTGAGCCGCTCCACCCCTTCCTCGTCGGTGCCGCTCTGCACATAGACGACGCGCGCGTTGACGCAGCCTACCTGGTTCATCGCGCCGATATCGGTGGCGAGCCGCCGGGCGGCGTCGGCCATCGCCGCCTCGCTCGCGAACGCCGCGCCGCCGATGATGCTGGCGCTGCGCTTGGGGTCGAGCGACACCAGTTCCAGCCCCGGCTGGATATAGCGCGTCACATGCTTGATCGAGGCATAGCCGCCCCAGGCCATGATCTTCTCGACATTATGGGGCTGGTAGAGCCGTTCCTCGAACGCCTCGTCGCCGCCGCGCCAATAGGCGACGGCGAGGTGGCGGGTGATCGGATGGCCGGGATCAAGGTCGATCATCGTCCGCGCGATCGCCGGGGCGGTGAACGGGTCGTTGGACGGCGTCTTGATGATCGCGTCGCTGCGCAGGATCGCGTTGCGGATGATGGTGAGGGCGGAGATCATCGGGCTGTTTCCGGCGATGATGTGCAGCGTGCGCGCGCCGAAGCAGCGCACGCCGAGGCGCAGGCCGTCCAGTTCCTCCTCCACCCAGCCTTCCAGATAGCGGATGCCGACCGTCTTTTCCGCCATTTCCCGCACATGCCCGCGCGCGAACATCGCGGGAAGCGCCGCATAGGAGGCATCGACGATCGGCGGCGTGGTCGGCGCGGTCAGGTAGGACAGGCGGCAGGCTTCGCGCAGATGGGCGTTGGTCGCCATGTCGAGCCGCGCGCCCAGCGCCTCCAGATAGTCGAGTATATCCTCGAAGGAGAGAGAATAGAGATCGGCCAGCCGCCCCGGATCGCCCAGCGGCAGCAGGTCGGCGAAGCGATGCGCGTCGGGCGTGCGAAAGACGAGGTCGCCGCCGCGCCCG
>Ga0180222_1001941_pt1 | contig 18756 bp, 22 predicted proteins | sample eDN5th37CKraftOP_FD_151336 | JGI IMG/M metagenome (GOLD analysis project Ga0180222, IMG submission 151336) | Enriched Organic Plus compost microbial communities from Emeryville, California, USA - eDNA 5th pass 37_C Kraft OP (version 2) (version 2) ... | reverse complement strand
AAAACCCTCCCCGAAGCGCGAGGCGCCGGGGAGGGCAATCTGTTCGGATATCCGCTTACCAGAAGAAGCCGCGATGCACTTCCACCACGCGGCCGGTGCGGATGTTGACCAGCAGCACGTCGTCATAATGGCGGACCCAGCGCAGGTTGGATGCGACCGGACGCAGGCGGTAGCGTTGCGGGTCGGCTATGTAATAGCGGGGCGCGTAATAGCTGGCGCCGATGCGCGCGCCCGTATTCCAGCGCTGATAGCGGAACGGGGCCTTCCAGTTGCCTCGTGCATAGACGGAACGGTGGCTCTGCCGATATTCGCGCAGCTCGCGGTCATAATCGCGCCGCGCGTCGCGCACGTCACGCCGCTCCTCGCGGATGTCGCGGCGATCGCCCTGGCGATAGGCCCGGTTGAGATCCCGCTGTTCCTTCTGCATATCCTTCCTGGCGTCCCGCACGTCGCGCGCGCTCTGGGCGGACGCGGCGACCGGGATCGCGGCGACCGGAACGACGACGGTGGCCATCAGTACCGACAGGATCATTTTGCGCATAAAACACTCCATAACAGTCATCAAATGATCGACCGTCCCCGTGTCGTGTCGATGATGCCATTATGGGCGAGTCGGCCTGAACCGGTTGAAAATGGCCGATTCAGTCAAATGAAAGATTTGAAGGCGCCTATTCCGGCCGCGCCTTCCATGGCCGCTCGCGGAACCATTGGGTCAGCACATATTTCGCGCCCGCCGCCACCGGCTGGGCGGAATGGAGGCTTTCCTGATTGGGGGCGCCGTCCTCGCGCAGATTGTTCCACATCAGCAGCCGCCCCTCCAGCGGGGGAACGGAAAGGCCCGCATGGGGAAAACAGGTTTCGCCGCCCGCCTCCACGCTGTTCAGATAGATCATCGCCGTCCAGCAGCGCTGCCCGCCCTGCGCGCGCATATGCGGCCAGTAGTCGGTGTTGACGGGGAAGAAATCCCAATGGAACTTATATTCCTGGCCGACCTGGTAACGCTGGCCCTGGATGGTTTCCCCCCAGGCCCGGTCCAGCCCCATCAGCGCGCAGATGCGCGCGACGATCGCGTCGAGCGGCGGTTCCCCCGGATCCATGGAGCAGCTGTCGCTGGTGCGGTAATCCGCCTCCGCCGTCCCGGAAAAGAGCGAGGAGGGCCGGGCGCCCGCATCGATGACCGCGCGCAGCTGCGCGCATTCCGCCGGGCTGACGAAATCGTCGCGCATATAAAGGGTCAGGCATTCGCTTTCCATGCGGGCGACCATCGGGTTGCGGGAAAGCTTGGCGGCGACCTTCCTGCCGATCTGCGCGCGATGACGCGACGGCTGGTCGCCATCGTCCGTATTGGCGTCGATATCGGTGGCGGGGGCGGGCTTGCGGCGGAACATCGCGCGCAGGAGTAGCGCGATCGCGCGTCCCTTCGCAAGCGGGCAAAGAAAAGTCCGGGACGCGAAGCGCGCCCCGGACCATCGTTCCGGTCAGCGTGGGAGCCTTACCAGAAGAAATCGTAGATCACGTCCACCACATAGCCGGTGCGGATGTCGACCAGCAGCGCGTCGTCATAATAGCGGACCCAGCGCAGCGAGCCGTGGACCGGCGGCAGGCGGTAATAATAAGGATCGTTGATCCAGTAGCTGCTGCTGTACAGGCCGCTCCAGATCGATATGCCGATCGAGAAGCGGCTATAGCCGTAGCTCCAGCCGCGCGGCGCGGTGTAACGATAGCGGTAGCGGTCCCGGTTGCGGTCGCGATAGCGCTGCCAGTCGTAGCGCTGGTCGCGGCGCCAGTCGCGATCCCGCGCTGCCAGTCGTAGCGCTGGTCGCGGCGCCAGTCGCGATCCCAGTTGTAGCGCGCCGACGCCCGGTTGCGGTCCCGCGCGTCCCAGCCGGAACCGGGGCGATTATTGTTCCGCCAGTCGGCCCGGTCGCGATCCCGCCGGTCCTCGCGCCAGTCTGCCCGGTTGCGGTCCCGATCCCGGTCGCGGCGGTCGTCGTTGCGCCAGTCGTTTCTGTTGTCGTTCCTGTTATCCGGGCGGTTCTGGACCCAGCCCTGCGGACGGTCGGGACGATCCGGGCGGTTGACCCGGTCGGGACGGGTGGCCCGATCAGGGCGATCGGGTCGATTGACGCCGGCGGCCGGGCGATTGTCGTTCGGCCGGTTCTGCGTCCAGCCGGGCCGCTCCCCCCTGTTCTGGATTCTGGTCTGGCCCTCGTTCTGGCGCGGGAAGGCGCGGTTCTCGCCGGTCGCCGCACGCTCGCGAACGCGCTCCGTCCTCCCTGCCCCGAAGCGGGGGGTGGACTGATCGCGCGGCTGGGCCATGCGGGGGCGCTCGGCCCTTTCCATGCGCTGCGCAACGCCGGGGTTGGCGCGCGGCTCGCTGCGCTGGGCCGGCGCCGGGCGATTGGCCGGGGCGCTCCAGCGCTGGGCGGGACGTTCGCGTTCCTGCGCGGACAGCACCGCCGGGTTGGCGCCCAGCAAGGTGGCGCCGATCAGCCCGGCAATAAGGAACTCCTTCTTCATCATGATGCCTTTCTGGCTTCGAACGGGAGGCAATCCTCCCTGCATGATGACGGTCTATCATCCCGCGCATGACGTGTTTCTGAACTGCGGGTTCAGCTGTCAGACAGAATTGCAATATGATGAAATGGCGCGCCGCGAAGGGCGCTATTGGCCGCGCAGCGCGGGGACGGCGCGGGCGGCGTCTTCCGGCGTGATGCCGGGGGGAGGGGCGGCGGCGATTCGTTCCTGCCCTTCCATGATCCGCGCCGCCCGGCGGATGGCCGCGCGGATGCGGGGGTAGGTGCCGCAGCGGCAGATATTGGTGATCGCCGCGTCGATCTGCTCGTCCGAAGGCGCGCGGTTCTTGCGCAGCAGGACGGACACGGCCATGATCATGCCCGACTGGCAATAGCCGCATTGGGGCAGGTTTTCCGCCACCCACGCCTGTTGCACCGGGTTGCTGCGGTCGGTCGAGAGCGCCTCTATCGTGGTGACGAAGCGTCCCTCGCACTGGGCGAGGGAGATGCGGCAGGACCGGACGGCCTCGCCATCGATATCGACCGTGCAGGCGCCGCAATCGCCGGTGCCGCACCCATATTTTGTGCCGGTCAGGTTGGAGGCGTCGCGCAGCGCCCACAGCAGCGGCGTGTCCGGTTCCATCCGGTACTGGACCGGGCGATCGTTGACGGTGAACTTGGTCATGGCGCGCCCTATATGGCAGCGGCGGCGCGCCGCGAAAAGCGCTTTTCCGTGCCCCGGCGCGCCGGATCGGGCGCTTTCCGCTTGATGTTTGCCGATTTCGTTGATAGGGCGCGCCCAGCACGGCGCAGGTTCAGGCTTGCGGCGACCTGTTTCTGTCATTTGAACGATTTGGGTTGAGGGTGCGAAGGAAGAAAACGCCTTTCGCCCGGCCCTTGATAGATTGGAGTTGTACGGCCTTATGCAAATCATCGTCCGCGACAATAATGTCGACCAGGCGCTGCGCGCGCTCAAGAAGAAGCTGCAGCGCGAGGGCGTCTATCGGGAGATGAAGCTGCGCCGTCATTACGAGAAGCCGTCTGAAAAGCGCGCTCGCGAAAAGGCTGCCGCGGTGCGCCGCGCCCGCAAGCTGGAGCGCAAGCGCATGGAGCGCGACGGCGTCCGGTGACAGGGCGGCTCCGGCGCGGCGGCTCGTCCGGCGCCCGGAACTGAATCCGGCCGGTTGCGGCCGGGCTCCCGATCGGGTTCCGCCGGAAGGCACGGCGTCGGAGCGATGCCGCCTGCTCCGGCGTTCCGCTTCGGCGCTCTTCATGCTGGCCCATTGTCCTTCCAGCCGTTCTTGAAAGAGGCGTTTCCATGTCCGTTACCGCCGTACCGCTTCGTCCGATTGCTAAGGGGTCGCTGACGCGGCTGTGGATTGGCGTGGGGGGCGTGGCCCTCGCCGCCGCCGGTCTGTCCTGGGTCGGGACGCAGGCCGTCACGCCATCGCCCGCCGCCTTCCTCCATCGCAATGCCGATGCGCCGGGCGTGGTCACGACCGAAAGCGGCTTGCAGTACAAGGTCATCCGCGAAGGCGAGGGCGCCAGCCCCAAGGGCAGCGATGTCGCGCTGGTTTCCTATCGCGGCACGCTGACCGACGGCACGGTGTTCGACCAGAGCGAGCAGGCCGCGATGCCGATCGACGGCGTGGTGCCCGGTTTTTCCGAGGCGCTGCAACTGATGAAGAAGGGCGGCGAATATCAGCTCTTCCTGCCGCCGCATCTGGCCTATGGCGACAAGGTGCCCGAAGGCGCGCCCATTCCGCCCAATGCGGTGCTGATCTTCGACGTGAAGCTGCTCGATTTCAAATCGCGCGAGGAAATCATGCAGATGCAGCAGGAAATGCAGCAGCTGCAGGGCGCCCCGGTCCCCGGCGGCGCGGGCGAATAAGCCTTTCCCATTTTATTGAAACGAAACAGGCCGGTAGTGATACCGGCCTGTTTCGTTGTGGGTGGTGCGCGGCGGTGTTGAGATATTGGGATAGGTCGTGAACAGGATAGGTGAATGACGGCTTTCGGCCAATCCTTGCCATTCCTATCCCGTCATGCCAGCGCAGGCTGGCATCTCCGGAGGTGGCGCGCGGCATGGCCTGCGACCCCAGCCTGCGCTGGGGTGACAGTATAGGCGAAGGTCCGCTCTCCTACCCAAACCCGCCATCCTACCGCGTCATGCCAGCGAAGGCTGGCATCTCAGGAGGCGGCGCGTCATGGTTTGCGACCGCAGCCTGCACCGGGATGACGAATACAGGAAAGTGGCTCCTCTAACCCAAAATCTCGACTCGCGCTTGCGGCCGATTCCGTCAGCGCGCGTCCGGCAATGCCTCCACGGGCCGCTCGATGATCTCCCATTTGCCGCTGGGCACGCGGGTGCGGGCGGGGTGCAGGCTGCTGCCCGCGCGGCCGGAACGCAGCGACGTCCACCAGCTCAGCGGGTTCAGCGTTGTCGAGCCGTCGACCGAAAAGGTGATGAACTCCGCCCGTCCGCCGATCGATTCGAACGGAACCGGCCCGCCAAGCCCCTTTTGCGCGAAGGACACCCGGCTGTCGGCGCTGTTGTCGCGATTGTCGCCCATCAGGAACAGATGGCCCGCCGGAATGCGCATCGGCCCGTACCAGTCCGTCTCGCGCGGCCCCACATCGACGATCGTGTAATGGCGGCCATTGGGCAGGATTTCCTCCCGCACCGGCAATTCGCAATAGGGCTTGCCGTCCTCGCCATAGGTCAGCGCGCCGGGGAACTGGTCCGCCGGGCAGGGGGCATTGCCGTCGACCGGCACCATCAGCGGCGGCAGCGTTTTCTGCGGCACCGGAATGCCGTTCAGCACGACCTGTCCGGCGCGGATCTCGACAAGGTCGCCCGGCAGGCCGATCACCCGCTTGATATAATCCTCCCGGCTGTCCTGCGGCGTCACGATGACGATGTCGCCGCGCTCCGGCAGGCGGCCCCAGATCCGCCCGCGCAGGAACGGAAGGGGGTGAAAGCTGGGCGAGACATAGGACCAGCCATAGGGATATTTGCTGACGATCAGCCGGTCGCCCTTCAGCAGCGCGGGCATCATCGATTCCGAGGGAATGTAGAAGGGCTTGGCGACGAAGCTGTGAAAGGCGAGCACGCCGAGCAGCAGGACGAGGAGGCTGCGCAGTTCCACCCACCAGTTGATCGTCCGCGCCGCCGGTTTCCCCGATTGCCCGGCGCCCTCCGCGCCGCCCGCGGCCTCTTCGTTCCGCACCGCGTCCGCCGGCGGTTCCGGGCGCGAGGCGGGGGAGGGCGGAGGGGAAGGGGGCGGGCTGGTCATCACTCTTCTTTTCGAGCCGGGGCTTTTCGAGCAAGGGGCTTTGCGGGCAAGGGCGCGTTACAGCGGCCGCGCTTCCAATATCACGAATGCCTGTGCCCATGGATGATCGTCGGTGAGCGTCAGATGAACGACGATCCGGTGCCCCGGCGGGGTGATCGCCTCCAGCCGCGCCAGCGCGCCGCCGGTCAGCGCCAGCGTCGGCGCGCCGGACGGGGCGTTGACGACGCCGATATCCTTCAGGAACACACCCTGGCTGAAGCCGGTGCCGACCGCCTTCGAAAAGGCTTCCTTGGCGGCGAAGCGCTTGGCGAGGGTGGCGGCCTTGGTGAACGGGCGGCGCGCGGCCTTGGTGCGCTCCACATCGGTGAAGACGCGCTGTTCGAAGCGCTCGCCATGGCGTTCGAGCGTGCTCGTGATCCGCTCTATGTTGCAGAGGTCGGAGCCGAGCCCGATAATCATCCGCGCGCGGCCGTCATATGGTCGCGCATCGTCGCGATGGCGTCGGCCAGCCCGGTGAAGATCGCCTCGCCGATCAGGAAATGGCCGATGTTCAGCTCGCGAATCTGGGGGATGGCGGCGATCGGCCCGACATTGTCGAAGCTGAGACCGTGGCCAGCATGCGGCTCTATGCCGTTGCGCGCGGCCAGCGCGGCGGCCTCGCCGATGCGGCGCAGCTCGTCTGCGCGTTCGGGGCCCGTCACATGCGCATAGCGGCCGGTGTGGAACTCCACCACCGGCGCCTTCAGCCGGATGGCGGCGTCGATCTGGCGCGTATCCGGCTCTATGAACAGGCTGACGCGCACGCCGGCTTCCGCCAGCGCCGCGACCATCGGCGCGAGCGCGTCGAACTGCCCGGCGGCGTCGAGGCCGCCCTCGGTCGTGCGCTCCTCCCGCTTTTCGGGCACGATGCAGGCGGCATGCGGCCGGTGGCGCAGCGCGATTTCCAGCATTTCCGGCGTCGCGGCCATTTCGAGGTTGAGCGGCACGGTCAGCGCGGCCATCAGGCTGGCGATATCCTCGTCGCGGATATGGCGCCTGTCCTCGCGCAGATGGGCGGTGATGCCGTCCGCCCCCGCGTCCACCGCCAGCAGCGCGGCCTTCACCGGATCGGGATGGTCGCCGCCCCGCGCGTTGCGGATCGTCGCGACATGATCGATGTTGACGCCCAGGCGCAGCGGGGGGAGGCCGCCCATCGCCTCAGTTCTTCCGGCTGCCGGGCTTGATCGCCGGGATGGCGGCGAGCTCCTCGGGAAGCGCGTCGGCCTCGTAGACCGGGAAGTTCAGCGTGACCAGCGGATAGAAGGGCACGCCGAGGTCCGCCTGCCCCGCCGAGCGGTCGACCAGCGCCGCCTCGGCGAGGACGATGCCGCCCTCGGCCCGCACCGCGTCCATCGCCTGGCGCGAGGAAAGCCCGGTGGTGACGACGTCCTCGACCAGCAGCACCTTCTGCCCCGGCTCGATCGCGAAGCCGCGCCGCAGCATGAATTCGCCTTCCGGGCGCTCCAGAAACAGCGCGTCGACGCCGAGCGCACGGCCCATTTCATGGCCGATGATGATGCCGCCCATCGCGGGCGAAACGACGAGGTCGATCTCCGACCGCAGCTCTCGCGGCAGCTTCTGCGCGAGGGCAAAGGCCAGCTTCGCCGCCCGTTCCGCGTTCATCAGCACGCGCGCGCATTGCAGATAATTGGAGCTGTGGCGCCCCGATGACAGGATGAAATGCCCCTCCAGCAGCGCGGCGGCGGCGCGGAATTCGGCCAATACCTCGTCGTCAGTCATGAAATCTGTTCCATTGCGATAATCGAAAGCGCCAGATAGGAGGGTTGAGCGGTGCTTGCAACCTGCAATGAAAACGGCTTATTGCGGCTTGAGGCAGGCGGAAACCCTGCTTATAACGCTGCGTCGAGCAACACTCTGCCATAGGACCGAAGGCAAGAGAGGCCAGTGAGGGGAACGGGGATTAGAACGCATATGAATATCGCGAAAACGCTTGTCATGGCAGGGTTGCTGGCCTTTGCGCCGGCGGTCGTGGCTTCGCCCGCCGCCTTTGCGCAGGACAGCGCGACGGCCATTGGAAACGCGGCTGATTCGGCGCCGGCGACCGCGCCTGCCGAAGCCGCCAATGCCGTCGCACCGGCGGAAACGGCCGCCGCGCCTGCCGCCGCCGTGCCCGCTCCGCCCCGGCTGAAGCCGACCGAGGGCGTCGGCATGCCTCGTCCCGGCGAGATCACGCTGCAGGAACAGTTCACCGATACCGGCCGCCAGGCGCGCTGGATTCACGATGCGGTGCTGCTGCCGGTCATCACCGTCATCTGCCTGATCGTGCTGGCGCTGATGCTCTTCATCATCGCCCGCTATCGCCGGGGAGCCAATCCGACTCCCTCGCGGACGTCGCACAATACCCTGCTGGAAATCGTGTGGACGGTGGCGCCGATTCTCGTTCTGGTGGTGATCGCGGTTCCCTCGATCAGCCTCATCGCCGAACAGTACCGGCCCGCGCCCAAGGAAGCCCTGACCGTCAAGGTGACGGGCTATCAGTGGTATTGGGGCTATGAATATCCCGATCAGGGCATCGGCGAATTCGTTTCCAACATGCTGCCGCCCGAAAAGGCGGTGGAAAACGGGGAGCCTTATCTGCTGGCCGCGGACAATCGCCTCGTCCTGCCCGCCGGACGTCCGATCAAGCTCATCATCACCGCTGCCGACGTGATCCACAGCTTCGCGGTCCCGTCGCTGTGGGTGAAGATGGATGCGGTGCCCGGACGGCTGAACGAAAAGGCGTTCACCATCGAGAAGCCCGGCGTCTATTACGGCCAGTGCTCGGAATTGTGCGGGGCGCGCCATGCGTTCATGCCGATCGCGATCGAAGCGCTGCCTCCTGCGGAATTCGATGCATGGGTCCGCTCGCAGGGCGGTGACCCGGCGGGCAACGCCAATGGCGAGGCCCCGCAGACCGCCGCCGCTGCCGCACCGGCTCCGGCTGCTCCCCGCATTTGACGCAAGGATCGAAGATCATGACGACAATAGCAGCAGATCCGCACGACGTTCACGCGCACGACCATCATGACGCCGACCATAAGCCCGGCTTTTTCGCGCGCTGGTTCATGTCGACCAACCACAAGGACATCGGCACCCTCTATCTGATCTTCGCGATCTGCGCGGGGGTGATCGGCGGCGCCATTTCCGGCCTGATGCGCCACGAACTGGCGCAGCCGGGCATCCAGTATCTCCACAGCTGGGCGATGCTGATGGACGGCCCGGACGCGACGCTCGACCAGGCCTATCATCTCTGGAACGTGCTGATCACCGCACACGGCCTCATCATGGTGTTCTTCATGGTGATGCCGGCGATCATCGGCGGCTTCGGCAACTGGTTCGTGCCGATCATGATCGGCGCGCCGGACATGGCGTTCCCGCGCATGAACAATATCAGCTTCTGGCTGCTCATCCCGGCCTTCCTGCTGTTGCTGGGATCGACGCTGGTGCCGGGCGGAACCGGCAACGGCGCGGGCACGGGCTGGACGGTCTATGCGCCGCTTTCCACCAGCGGCTCGCCGGGGCCGGCTGTCGACCTCGCGATCCTGTCGCTGCACATTGCGGGCGCCAGCTCGATCCTGGGGGCGATCAACTTCATCACCACCATCTTCAACATGCGCGCGCCGGGCATGACGCTGCACAAGATGCCGCTGTTCGTCTGGTCCGTGCTGGTGACGGCGTTCCTGCTGCTGCTCTCGTTGCCGGTGCTGGCCGCGGCGATCACCATGCTGCTGACCGACCGCAACTTCGGCACCGTCTTCTATGACGGCCTGCGCGGCGGCGACCCGGAACTGTACCAGCATCTGTTCTGGTTCTTCGGCCACCCGGAGGTCTATATCATGATCCTGCCGGGCTTCGGCATCGTCAGCCAGATCGTGTCGACCTTCAGCCGCAAGCCCGTCTTCGGCTATCTCGGCATGGCCTATGCGATGGTCGCGATCGGCGTTGTCGGCTTCGTCGTGTGGGCGCACCACATGTTCACCACCGGCATGTCCGTGAACGTGAAGATGTACTTCACCGCCGCCACCATGGTGATCGCGGTGCCGACCGGCATCAAGATCTTCTCGTGGATCGCGACGATGTGGGGCGGCTCGCTGACGTTCAAGACCCCGATGGTCTGGGCGCTGGGCTTCATCTTCATGTTCACCGTCGGCGGCGTGACCGGCGTGGTGCTGGCCAATGGCGGTATCGACGACGCGCTGCACGACACCTATTATGTGGTGGCGCACTTCCACTATGTGCTGTCGCTGGGCGCGGTGTTCGCGCTGTTTGCGGGCTTCTACTACTGGTTCCCGAAGTTCAGCGGCCGCATGTACAACGAGGTGCTGGGGCAGCTGCACTTCTGGGTGTTCTTCATCGGCGTGAACATCCTGTTCTTCCCGATGCACTTCCTCGGTCTGTCGGGCATGCCGCGCCGCTACCCCGATTATCCCGAAGCCTTCGCCTTCTGGAACCAGATCGCGACCCATGGCTATGATATCATGGCGGTCGGTGTGCTGATCTTCTTCATCAACGTCTTCTGGTCGCTGTTCGCGGGACCCAAGGCGGCCGCCAATCCCTGGGGTGAAGGGGCGACCACGCTGGAATGGACGCTGTCCAGCCCGCCGCCCTATCACCAGTTCGAAACGCTGCCGCAGATTGACTGAGCGATGAAACAGGAGGAAGGACGGGTATGCGCCCGTCCTTCCCCATGAGGTTTGTTCCGATATGAAATCCGTCGTCCTGTCCCGACAGGCACATTCCCCTGTCCCGACAGGCACATTCCATCTCCGCCCCCGCGCAAGCCGGGGCCGTCGCCGACTGGCGCGATTTCGTCGCGCTGACCAAGCCGCGCGTGATGACGCTGGTGGTGTTCACCGGCCTGTGCGGTCTGCTGGCGGCGCCGGGGCACATTCATCCGGTGCTCGCCTTCACCGCCATTCTCTGCATCGCGCTGGGCGCCGGCGCTGCGGGCGCGCTGAACCAGTGGGTGGAGGCCGACACCGACGCGCTGATGAAGCGCACCGCCAGCCGCCCGCTGCCCGCCGGGCGGATGGAGCGGCAGTCGGCGCTGCATTTCGGCGTCGGGCTGTCCTGCTTCTCGGTGATCCTGCTGGGCCTTGCGACCAACTGGGTCGCGGCGGCGATCCTCGCCGTGTCGATCCTCTATTATGTTATCGTCTATACCGTCTGGCTGAAGCCGCGCACCGCGCAGAATATCGTGATCGGCGGCGCGGCGGGCGCTTTTCCGCCGGTGATCGGCTGGGCGGCGGTGACGGGCGACGTCTCCGCGCTGCCGATCGCGCTCTTCTGCCTGATCTTCTTCTGGACACCGCCGCATTTCTGGGCGCTCTCGCTCTTCGTGCGGACCGACTACGCCAAGGCGGGCATTCCGATGCTGCCGGTCGTCGCCGGGGAATTGGCGACGCGGCGGCAGATCTGGGCCTATACCGCGATCATGGCGGTGGCGGCGTTCGCGCCCGTGCTGCTGCGGCTCACCGGCGTGGTCTACGGCACGGTGGCGCTGGCCGCGACCGGCCTTTTTGCCTATTATGCGTTTCGCGTGCTGCGCAGCCGGCAAAGCGATCCGGCGCTGATGAAGGCGGAACGGCGGCTGTTCGGCTATTCCGTGCTCTATCTCTTCATCATGTTCGCGGCGGTGGTCGCCGACCGGTGGGTGGCGGCATGAGCGGCTCCGATCCCGAAACCGGCCCGGATGCGCCGATGCAGCAGCGTCCGCCGCTCGACGAAAAGCTGGTGCGCCAGCGGCAGCGCAGCCGCGCGCTGGTGACAGGCCTGGTGCTGGGCGCGCTGGCGATCCTGTTCTATGCTATCGCCATCGCCAAGATGACCGGCGCGGGAGGATAACCATGAATTCGCCATCGATTCCGGCTTCGAGCGATCTGGCGCGGCGCAACCGGCGCGTGCTCATCATGGCGGCGCTGGTCGCCCTGGGCAGTCTGTGCTCGTCATGGCGGCGCTGGTCGCCCTGGGCAGCCTCGGGCTGGGCTTTGCCGCCGTGCCGCTCTACCGCATCTTCTGCCAGACCACCGGGTTCGGCGGAACGACGCAGCGGGCCGATGAAACGGTGGTCGTGAAGCCGGTGGCCGGGCGCACCATGTCGGTCCGCTTCGATTCCAACGTCGCGCCGGGCATGCCTTGGGAATTCTATCCCGAACATCCGACCGACACGGTGGAGATCGGCGCGCGCGACATGGCGATCTTCATCGCGAAGAATGTCAGCGACAAGCCGGTGACCGGGACGGCGGTGTTCAACGTGACGCCGACGCAGGCCGGCGCCTATTTCACGAAAATCCAGTGCTTCTGCTTTACCGAGCAGACTCTCCAGCCGGGGGAGCAGATGCGCATGCCGGTGATCTATTATGTCGATCCGAAGATATTGGACGACCCGGACAACAAGGATACGCAGCAGATTACGCTCAGCTACACTTTCAATCCGGTTGAGCCGAAGTGAAAGCCGCGTTAGGAACGATCAACACTCGCATGAGGTGACAGGGAAGAGGGACGATGGCAGGGGCAAAAAATCACGATTATCATATCCTTCCACCCAGCGCCTGGCCGCTGATGGGGGCCGTTTCCGCCTTTTTCCTGGCGGTGGGGGCGGTAATATGGATGCACGCCGACCAGATGGGCGGCTCCGGTCCCGCCGTGTTCGGCCTCGGCCTGGCCGGGGTGCTGGCGACCATGTATTTCTGGTGGACCGACGTGGTGAAGGAAGCGCGGGCGGGCGACCATACGCCGGTGGTGCAGCTGCACCTTCGCTATGGCATGATCCTGTTCATCGCCTCCGAGGTGATGTTCTTCGTCGGCTGGTTCTGGGCCTTTTTCGATTTCTCGCTGTTCCCGTCGGAACTCGACCCCATCAACGGGTTGTTCCCGTCCAAGGGCGTCGAGGTGCTGAACGCGTTCGAGCTGCCGCTGCTCAACACGCTGATCCTGCTCTGTTCCGGCACGACCGTGACCTGGGCGCATCACGCGCTGATCCACGGCGATCGCGAGGGACTGAAGAAGGGGCTGTGGGCCACGATCCTGCTGGGCCTGCTCTTTTCCTCGATCCAGGCCTATGAATATGCCCATGCGCCGTTCCCGTTCGGCGAGACGCCGTACAGCTCGGCCTTCTACATGGCGACCGGCTTCCACGGTTTCCACGTGATCGTGGGCACCATCTTCCTCGCGGTCTGCCTGATTCGCGCTTATCAGGGCGATTTCACCCCGCGTCAGCATTTCGGCTTCGAGGCCGCGGCCTGGTACTGGCATTTCGTCGACGTGGTGTGGCTGTTCCTGTTCGCCTCCATCTATGTATGGGGTGGCTGGGGCGCGCCCGTCCATGGCGGCTGAGGCCAGCCGGCAGGGATGAACGATCCCGCAGACAGGGAAGGGGCGGACGAAGCGCCCCTTCTGGTCGCCGCCGCAAAGGGGCTGTGTCCCCGGTGCGGCGCGGCCACATTGTTCGCGACGATGGTGGGGTTCGCCCCCCGGTGCCGGGCCTGCGGGCTGGACTATGAGCAGTTCAACGTGGGGGACGGCCCCGCCGCCTTCCTGACGATGATCGTCGGCGCGCTGGTGCTGCTGCTGGCGCTGGTCGTCGAATTCTCCATCCGGCCACCGCTCTGGCTGCATGTCATCATCTGGCCGGTGCTGACCGTGATCTGCGTCACCGGCGCCCTGCGCCTGGCCAAGGGCGCGTTGCTGATCCTCGAATATCGCAACAAGGCGCGCGAAGGTGTGTTGACCGATCGCAAGCAGGGATCCGGGCCGACCGGCGACCGGGAAGGCTGACGCATGGTCGTCCTGCCCCGGCGCTGGCCCCTGCTGCCCACTCTGCTGGTCGCGCTGGCGGCGCTGGCGATGGTCGGGCTGGGCATCTGGCAGCTTCAGCGCCATCATGAAAAGCGCGCGGTGATCGCGCTGCTCCGTTCCAATATCGGCAAGCCGCCGGTCGCCTTTCCCAGGCTGGGGCCGGTGCCGCCGGAAATGCTGTTCCGCGCCTCCTCGCTCCATTGCCTGCGGGTCGAAAGCTGGACGGTCGAGGCGGGCAAGGCGGCAGATGGCTCTTCCGGCTTCCGCAGCATCGCCCATTGCAGCACCGGTGCCGAAGGGCCGGGCGCGCTGGTGCAGGTCGGCATCGGCGCGCGCCCCGACCTCCGCCCGCAATGGACCGGCGGGACGATCAGCGGCCATATCGTCGAGGAGCCGGATCACCGCTCGCTGCTGGCGCATCTGACCGGCCCGGAGCAGGTGTTGCGCCCAATGCTGGTGGCCAGCACCTCGCCCGACCCGCAACTCAAGGCCTCGGCGCCGCCGAGCATCGAGTCCATTCCCGACAATCATTTCGGCTATGCGATCCAGTGGTTCCTGTTCGCGGGCATCGCGGTGCTGATCTACGTCCTCGCGCTGGTCCGACGGGAGGGGACCCGGCGGGAAGGGCGATCGGCAGGCGATTCTTAGCGCTTGCCCGTGCGGCGCTGGCAAGCTAGGCGGCTCAGCATGAAATATGTAAGCACCAGGGGCAGCGCGCCGGCGCTGGGTTTCGAGGATGTAACGCTTGCGGGCCTGGCCAGCGACGGCGGCCTGTACGTGCCCGAAAGCTGGCCCGCCTTCACGCGCGAGGACATCGCGGCGATGGCCGGGCTGTCCTATGTCGACACCGCCGTCGCGGTGATGCGGCCCTTCATCGGCGGCGCGCTCAGCGACGCGGAGCTGCGCGAGCTGTGCGCCGCCGCCTATGGCCGGTTCAGCCACCGCGCGGTGACGCCGCTGGTGCAGCTCGACCACCGGCAATGGATGCTGGAACTGTTCCACGGCCCGACGCTGGCGTTCAAGGATGTCGCGTTGCAGTTGCTCGGCCTGCTGTTCGAGAAATTCCTGTCGCGGCGCGAGGATCATCTCACCATCGTCGGCGCGACCTCCGGCGACACCGGCTCGGCTGCGATCGACGCGGTGGCGGGCCGGGCGAAGGTCGACATCTTCATGTTGCACCCCGATGGCCGAGTCAGCGACGTGCAGCGCCGCCAGATGACGACGGTGCTCGCGCCCAATGTCCACAATATCGCGATCGACGGCAGCTTCGACGATGCGCAGGCGCTGGTGAAGGCGATGTTCAACGACACGGATTTCTCCGCGCGCTTCAACCTGTCGGCGGTGAACAGCATCAACTGGGCGCGGCTGATGGCGCAGGTCGTCTATTATTTCTACGCCGCCGTGCGCCTCGGCGCGCCGGACCGCCCGGTCGCCTTTTCCGTGCCGACCGGCAATTTCGGCGACGTGTTCGCCGGCTATGTCGCGTCGAAAATGGGCCTGCCGGTGGCGCGGCTGATCGTCGCGACCAATGTGAACGACATCCTTCATCGCGCGCTGGCCGAGGGCGACTATAGCCAGGGCACCGTCATCCCGACCGCGACGCCGAGCATGGACATTCAGGTCAGCAGCAATTTCGAGCGGCTGCTGTTCGACGTGGGCGGGCGCGACGGCATCGCGCTCGCCGAGCAGATGCGCGGGTTCGAAGCGACGAAGGCGATGCGCCTCACCAATGCGCAGCGGGAAGGGGCGTCCGCGCTCTTCACCTCGCACCGCGTCGATGCGGACCGGATGAACCTCGCGCTGCGTTGGGCCTATGAGGGTGCAGGGCAGGTGATCGATCCGCACAGCGCGGTCGGCCTCGCCGCGGCGCTGGCTGCCGACGACCTGCCCGCCGATGTGCCGGTGGTCACGCTGGCGACCGCCCATGCGGCGAAATTCCGCGACGCGGTGGAGCGCGCCATCGGCCTGCGCCCCGGCCTGCCGAGCCGCATCGGCACGCTGTTCGATCGCGAGGAAAGCTATGCGCGGCTGCCCGCCAGCTTCGAGGCGGTGACGGCCTATGTCGCCGAACGCGCGACCCCGCGCGGCTGATCCGGGACGGGCCGGTGGAGTTTTCGACCCTCATCGGCGAACCCTGGGCCGATTATTGCCTGATCGATAGCGGCCATGGGCGCAAGCTGGAGCGCTACGGCCGTTATCGCTTCATCCGCCCGGAGCCGCAGGCGATGTGGGCGCCCGCGTCACAGGATTGGCAATCCGACGCCGAGTTCATCCCCGGCGCCGATGAGGATGGCGGCGGGCGCTGGTATTACGACACCAAGGGGCTGCCGCAAAGCTGGGAGCTGGCGTGGGATGATGTGCGCTTCCATTCCAGTTGCACGCCCTTTCGCCATCTCGGCTTCTTCCCGGACATGGCGCCGGTGTGGAACTGGATGCGCGGACAGGTGCGCGGGATGGACGCGCCGCATTGCATGAACCTCTTCGGTTATACCGGCGTCGGCACGCTGGCGATGGCCTCGCAGGGCGTGCAGATGGTGCATGTCGATGCGTCGAAGAAATCGGTCGCGGCCGCCCGCGCCAATGCGGAGCTTTCCGGCCTCGCCGACAGGCCGGTGCGCTGGATCGTCGATGACGCGTCGAAATTCGTCGCGCGCGAGGTGCGGCGAGGGCGCCGCTATGACGGCATATTGCTCGACCCGCCCAAATATGGGCGCGGGCCGGATGGCGAGGTCTGGCGTCTGGAGGAGGATCTTCCCGGCCTGATTGCCAATTGCCGGGCGTTGCTCGATGCCGACAGCCGCTTCCTGTTCCTCACCGTCTATGCGGTGCGCATGTCGGCGCTGGCGATCGGGGAATTGCTGCGGCAGGCGTTCGCGGACCTGCCGGGCAAGGTCGAGGCAGGCGAACTGGCCGTGCGCGAAGAGGCGCGGGGGCTGTTGCTGCCCACGGCCATCTGGGCGCGCTGGTCATTAGGACCGACCGGCATTCAGCGCTGACGGCCTGCAAATGGCGGCTTTTCGCGCTTCCGGTGCTCACGGACCTTAAGTCCGCTGCGCTCCGGGTCACGAAAATCCACCATGTTGGCCTGCGGCCGTCTGCGACTCTGTCTCGTCATCATCTGAATGGCGATCGGTCCTAAGCGTATCGACATCGCCCAGGAGAACTTACCCACCCTAAGTTTTATTCCCGGCCCGCCCGCAGCGCCGCTCCGGCCGCGATCGGGGTGATGGCGACCAGCAGCAGGGAAATCGCCGAGAGAAATTTGAGCGCCGCGCCGCTTCCCGGATGCAGCGACCCCGCGCCGAAGATCAGGATCGGTACCGCGAGCGGCAGGATGAGCAGCCCCGCGAGCGCGCCCGCGCCGCGCAGCCCCGCGACGAGCGAGGCGGTCAGCACGCCGAGCGCGGCGAGGGCGGGGGTGCCGATCAGCAGGCCGAGCTCCAGCCGCGCGATCGCCGCGCCGTCCAGCTTCAGCAGTGCGGCGGCGGGCAGCAGTGCCAGCATCAGCGGCGGTCCGAAGCCCAGCCAGTGCGCGATCAGCTTGACCAGCGCGATCATCTCGTCGGAAATGCCGCGCATCAGCAGTTGGTCGAAGATGCCGGAATCCCGGTCGGGTGCAATCAGCCGCTCGACCGGGAGCAGCGCCGCGAGCAGCGCCGCGATCCACAACATGCCGCCGCCCGTCGCGGCGAGCAGGCGCGCGTCGGGGCCGACCGCGAAGGGATAGAGGCTCGCGACCAGGAGCAGGAAGACGACCGGCATCCACAGCCCGCCGCCCTGCCAGGCAAGCCGCAGATCGCGCCGGACGAGGGGCAGGAACCAGCGTGTCATCGCCAGTCCAGCTCCACCACCGTCCCGAACTGGTGGGAGAGGTCGAAATGGGAGGCGGCGATAATGCCTCCCCCCGCGGCAAGATGGGCCGCCATCGCGTCTCCCAGCCCACGCAGCGACGCGGCGTCGAGCCCGTTGCCCGGCTCGTCGAGCAGCCAGAGCCGCGCTCCGCTCGCCATGGTGCGGGCGAGGATGGCGCGCTTGCGCTGCCCGGTGGAGAGCATGCGCACCGGGATGTCGGCCAGCTCGCGCAGGCGGAAATGATGAAGCGCAAAGTCGAGCCTCTCGCGGTCCACGCCGTCCATCCGCGCCCAGAAGGCGAGCGCCTGCTCCAGCCGGTTGTCGGGATCGAGCGCCAGATGCTCGTCGGCAAGGGCGATCGGCGCGTGCCGGTCGATCGTGCCGTGCAGGCACGGGATGAGCCCGCCCAGCACGCGCAGCAGGCTCGATTTGCCCGCGCCGTTGGGCCCGCGCACGAGCAGGCTCTGGCCCGCGCCGATGGTGAGGGTCACGCCCGCGAAGATCATCCGCCCGCCCCGCTGGCAAGCGATGTTCCGTGCGTCGAGCAGGGGCGGGACCGCCGCCGGGTCGCTCACAGCGTCGCGCCGTTATAATGATGCCAGGCGAGCAGGGCGGCGGCGCTGCGATGCGGGCGCCAGCGCTCGGCGATCTCGCGTATCTGGCGTTCGTCCGGGCGGTCGGGCAGGCCCAGCAGTTCGCCGATGGCGATGCGCACGGCAAGATCGCCCGCCGGCCAGATGTCCGGCCGGCCCTCGGCGAAGAGCAGGTAGATTTCCGCCGACCAGCGCCCGATGCCCTTGATGCGGACGAGGGTGGCGATGGCTTCCTCGTCATCGGCGGGCAGGGCGTGGAGGTCTATCGCGCCGGAGACGACCAGTTCGGCAAGGCTGCGCGCATAGCCCTGCTTCTGGCGGGAAAGCCCGCAGGCCCGCAGCGCTTCCTCGGATTGGTCGAGCAGCCGGTCGGGCGGGCAGCCGGTGTCGAGCAGCGCCTCCAGCCGGTTCCACACCGAGGCGGCGGCGGCGACGCTGACCTGCTGGCCGACGATGGTGCGCAGCAGCGTTTCATAGCCGGGCGCGCGCACGCGGGTTTCGGGATAGCCGAGCCGCTCGATCGCCGCGCCGAGCGCGGGTTCGATAGCGCAGAGCCGGTCGAGATCGGCACGGAGGGCTTGGGTGGTGTGGACCATCGGAAGGCTGTTATCGCGTCCGCCCCGCTTCCGCCAGTCCTTCCGTGGTTTTGGGAGCAGGGTGGGG
>Ga0180222_1001938_pt1 | contig 18771 bp, 19 predicted proteins | sample eDN5th37CKraftOP_FD_151336 | JGI IMG/M metagenome (GOLD analysis project Ga0180222, IMG submission 151336) | Enriched Organic Plus compost microbial communities from Emeryville, California, USA - eDNA 5th pass 37_C Kraft OP (version 2) (version 2) ... | reverse complement strand
TGGCTCTCGGCCGCCGATTTCGCCCGGCGCTGGCGCGAGGAATGGCTGACGGCGATGATCGCGTTCGCCGGCGTCGGAGAACGGCTCGTCCGTGCCGTTCATAACCATGCCCTGCCGGGGAGCATCCGCTCTGACGAAGGGGTGGCGGCGTCCGGCTGGTCGGGCGTCGGCACCTATGCCTTCGACGATGCGGCCTTCGTCGATGCGCTCGCGCTCGACCCGGGCTTCCGCGCCGCGCACGGGCAGTCGGGACTCTTCGCGGAGGCGGTGCTGCTGCCGGTCGACGAAATCCGGATTTACAACCGCGATCCCTCGCAGCTACCGGTGAAGATGTTCGCCTTCTTCAAGCGAAAGCCGCATCTGAGCCGTGAGGCGGCGCAGGTTTATTACCGAACGACCCATGCCGACATCGGCGAATCGATCAACTTCAATCGGACGGTGCGCTACGTCCAGAATCATGTTCGACCGGGCTTCAAGTCTCCCGATCCTCGGTACGACTTCGACGCAGGGCCGGAAATCTGGTTCAAATCCACGGAGACGGCGCTCGATCTGTTCAACGATACGCAGGCAATGCAGGTTCTGGCGGAGGACGAGGAGCGCTTCGTCGTCCGGTCCGAGATCATGAACCTGCTCACCGACGAGAAGGTGGTCTGGGAGCGCTGACCCGCAGGACTGCGCCCCCGGGCTCCCTTCACCCTGCGTCGCCGCGTCCTTGCGCCATCAGGTCGAGCATGTCCGCGATCTGCGGCTGGTGGGCGAGGTGTCCGCCATCGCAGCAGATCGTCTGACCGGTGATGTAGGCGGATTCGTCGGCAGCGAGGAAGGCCGCGAGCGCCGCGATGTCCTCCGGGAGTCCCAATCGCGGCGTCACCACGTGGCGGCGGATCGTCTCCGCCAGCACCGGAAGCTTCTTCATCTGTTCGGTCATGATCACGCCGGGGGCGATTGCGTTCGAGCGTATGCCGTGGCGCCCATATTGGACCGCCACATATTTGGTGAAGGTGATCACCGCCCCCTTCGAGGTGCCATAGGCGACCCGCGCGATGTCGCCGGCAAGGCCCGAGTCGGACGCGGTGTTGATGATCGATCCGCCGCCCGCGGCGATCATGTGCGGTATCGCCAGCCGCGTGCCCATCATCACGCCGCGCAAGTTGACGCTGAGCGTCTTGTCCCAGATCTCCAGCGGGATTTCGGTGACCGTCGTATCCTGACCCTGGAGGTTCACGTCCGTGACGGCCGCATTGTTGAAGAGAATGTCCAGCCGGCCGAACCGCTCGACCGTTTCCGTAATGGCGGACTCGATCGAGGTGTCGTCGTCCGCATCGTAGAAGATCGGCAGCGCGTTCGGCCCCAGCCGCCCGGCCACCTCACGGGCGCGGTCGAGGAACAGGTCTGCGATCACGACCGTCGCACCTTCGGAAAGGAAGCGCTCCGCGGTCGAGGAGCCGATTCCGCCCGCTCCGCCGGTGATGATCGCGACCTTGCCTGCGAGCCTGTTCATAAGGGTCATTCCTCGTTCCAAGTGTTTCGGTCCACGCCAGCCTTGTCACGATTCCTGCCAAGAATAATTGACGCTAGCAAGTATTATGCATTATTCCTGGGCTTGCATCGTCGCTGACGAAGCAGGAGAGAGGAGACTCCGGATGCCCTACCGCGTCGATATCCCAGAGGGCAGGGAAGCCCTCGACCATATCCTCAATCATCTCGGCACGTCGCTTCTTGTCGGAAACCGGCAACGGACATTCCGGCTGGTCTACGACGCCCCGGAGACCACGCTGTCTCCGCGCGAGCGCGAGGCGATGCGCTTCCCGATGACAGCGATGATGGGTTGCCCGATCTGCAATTCGATGCGGATGTGGCGCGATTGGCCAGGCTTCTCGGACGAGCCGATCGAGGAGGAATTCTATCAGAATGCCGAGGCGAAGAACCTCGCATGGAGCGGATTCAGCGAGCGCGAGCGGCTGCTCGTCGAATTCGTCGACCGCTTCGCCAACGCCATCGATGGCCTGAACGGCGACGACCTGTTCTGGGAGCGCATGCACGCGCGTTTCACGCAGACGGAGATCGGCGACATCGTCAATCTTGCAGGCATCTGGCTCGGCGTCGGCCATGGCCTGAAGGCGCTCGGAATCGGCAGCATCTGCCAGCTACCGGTTGGCGAGGACACCTACGCCAAGCTGCGCAACGCCGACTTGGCGGTTTCGTACTGAGGGCCGTGGTCGGCAGCTTTTCCGGAGGCGACACGATGGTACCGAAATTCTGCCGCATCGCGGTGCTGGTCGATGACATGGCGTCGTTCACGGCCGAGGTCGATCGGCTGCTCGGCACGACATTCATGGTGCCGGCGCTGATCGAGCAGCTTTATCCGGACGCCGGCTTCAAGGTCATGTTCGGCGAGCATGGGCTCGAGCCGATCGAAGCAGGCCCCGAGGGCATCGGCTTCGCCAAGGACGGCCGGTTGATCGAGGTCGCGGTCGACGTCGACGACGCGGAGGCGGTTCGCGCGCGGCTGGAGGCAGCGGGATACCACCATGTCGCCGACAGCTACCTGCCGGTGCCTGACACGCACGAATATCTGTTCGGCCGCGACTTCCACGGCGTGCCGTTCCTCGTCTGCACCGCCGGCGACAACGAGAAGCAGATGCGCAGCCAGGGACCGTTCGAATATCTGGAGGATGCTCCGCCTCCGAAGATCGGGCGCGTGACGCTCGTCGTCGACGATGCGGCGGCGCTCGCCGCCGACCTCGAGGCGTTCATGGGCATGCGCTTCGTCGAGACGGAACCGGCAGGCTTTGGCCGCAGGACGTTCGGCGGTACGCACCGCGTGCGCCTGATCGAGGGCCCTTCGGCGCTGCTCGAAGGCGTCGAGCGTCCGCTCGCTTCGATCGATTTCACTGTCGAAGATATCGAGGATGTCCGTCGCCGCTTCGAGGATGCGGGCTATCCGGTGCTGCAGACCATTCCGCTCCTGTCGGGCGGCAATGGCTATTATTTCGGCAAGACGGTGCAGGGCATGCCGGTCAGCCTCTACCCGATCGCCGCCGACGCCGAGCTGCGCGAGCCGCGCCGCATCTCCGAACCGGCTGCGGCCTAGCGGAGTGCCTCCCCGGGCACGGCTCGGGGAGAGCTGCTCAGCCCCCGCTATGTGCGGCGAGCATCGGCGTGATCCGCATCTCCGCCGGGATACGGTCACGGCCGATGCGGCGGTCGATCTCTTCCTGGAACCAGTAGAGCGCGCGCTCCTGGTATCCCATCACCACCGACGGCATCACTCCGCTCTCCAGTGAACGCTGCATGCTGCGGAACAGCCGCAGGTCTTCCGACAATATGCTCTCCACGGTCGGGCGCATCTTCGCCCAATAGTCCTTGTCCTCGGGACTGTCGGACTCCCAGCCGAACATGGTTGCTTCCATGATCGAGCGGCCCGCGCCGTCGGGCCAGAACGTCTGGTAGTTGAAGCCGACGGGATCGAGCGCGAAGAAGCTGTTGGGAAAGGTCGGCAGCGCGATCGTGTACTCCTTGAAGGAGGCGGCCATGTCGGTCGGGATCGTGACGGGCGGCGCGAAGATCGTATCGCCCTTGCGCTTCCGCGTGGCGAAGCGGGCATGTCCGTTCTTGAACAGCGAAACCACAAAGCTCGCCGAGTCGAGATAGGGCGCAAGCGACTTCGAATGAACGACGTTGACGTGATAGATTTCAAGGAAGTTGTCGTAGGCAGCCTTCCAGTTGCAGTCCATCGCGATGGTGATCCGATCCTTGACGACGAGGCGTTCCAGCGGGAAGCCTTCCGTCTGCGCCGCCATCGGCGCCAGATGATCGGCCAGCGGTTCGGCCTCGCTGTCGAAATTCAGGAAGACGAGACCGCGCCAAACCTCGCAGCGGACCGGGACGAGCCCCTTCTGCGATTTGTCGAGGCATGCGAAATCATGCGCCTCCGGGACCGAGACGAGCTGGCCGTCAAGCGCATAGCCCCAGGCATGGTATGGGCAGACGAAGCGCATGGCCTTGCCCGCCGGTTCGAGCAGCAGCGCCGAGGCACGGTGCCGGCAGCTGTTGTGGAAGGCGCGGATGACGTCGTCCTTCCCCCGGATGATGATGACCGAGCGGCCGAGCTTCTCGAACAGCCGATAAGTGCCGGGCTCGGCGAACTCGCTCTGATGGCCGACCATCATCCAGGATTTGAGCCAGAGATGTTCCATCTCGAGAGCGGCGAAGGTGGGATCGAAATAGCGCGCCGCAGGGACCTCGGGCAGCGCAGGGAAGTCTTTCGGATATCCGGTGCGGCCTAGCTGCTCCTCCATCGTTCGACGGATAAGGCTGAGCTGTTCGTCCTGCATGGCGTTCTCCAACTGATCCCAAGTCGAATCCGGTCATCATCCCGCAGAGGCGCGGGGTGAGGACGAGATCACACCGCTGCCATCTTCGATGCCTCAGGGTTGGACGGCTCGATGGCGCCGAAGCATGTCTGCGCGAGATGGCTGCAGCTATATTCGCGGACTTCATAGAATTTGCCGCCGCGCAGCTTGAAGACGAAGTGATAGGCGTTGTTGTAGCGCCGGCCATTCAGCATCTCCGAGTCCGTCTCGGCCTCGACTGCCACCCGGTCGCCCTCTGCGGTCATGTCGACGATGTTGAGCTGGATCGGCGCGGTCAGGAGCTGGGACATCGTGCTCGGCACCTTTGCGAACTCGTCGCGGTTCCAGTTGTAGAGCAGCCATTCCGGCGCACGCGCCATTGTCTTGAACTGGAAGTCCTCGGTGGTGAGAGCGAGGATGTCGTCCTCTCTGCCCTCGTTCACGGCATCGAACCACGACCGGACCACTTGCTTGTTCTCTTCGACGCCCATCATCCTCTCCCACGGTCTCCGTGCCGCTCGCCTGTTCTCACCCGCCGATGGGGCTATCGGGCACTGCGGCGCTAATCATTATGCATAATATGATTAATAATTCATGGAAAGGTGGTTTCGCCGGAGCGGGCGAGGTGCAGGACGAAAAAGGCCGCGCCCTAGGTGTAGGGCGCGGCCTTTCGGGTTCCTCTGTGATCGAGGCGTCGGTCGTCAGTCTTCCTGCGCGATGACGACCCGCATGCCGGCGAGATCGTCGCTCATCGTCACCTGGCATGACAGGCGTGAATATTCGTTGCGGTGCAACGAGCTGTCCAGCAGGTCGCTCTCGTCGGCGCTCACCGGAGGCAGCTTGTCCGCGAATTCCGGATCGACATGGATGTGGCACGTCGCGCACGAGCAGCACCCGCCGCACAGCGCGAGCAGCTCGTCGATGCCGCCGTCGCGAATGGCTTCCATGATGCTGTGGCCGTTCGTCGCCTCCAGCGTCTTTTCCGCCCCCTCGCGGGTGACGACGATCAAGTCAGGCATTCTCGATTTCTCCTTCGTCGGTCTCGTGTACAGGCGCGACACATCATTTCGCAGCTGTCGGAACCTGTCCGCCGGTGGGGTCGCTCACCTGACCTCCACCTGGACGGGAAAGCGGTCGAAGTAGAAGTCGAAATTGGCGCGTATCTCGTCCGCGGTAATCTCGAAATCACGCTCGAGATCGTAGACGATCTTGCCCTTCTTCTGCTCGCCATGCTCGGCCAGATAGGCGTGGAGCTCGGCCAGCGCGGCCTCGGTGAGCGGAATGTCGGCCTTGCGATAGATCTCGCGCACGATCGGGTCGGGATTCCTGATCCAGTCGTGGAAATAAACGTCGAGCGTCTGATCGGGCGGAAGGACGTCGCGGTCGCGCACGCAGGCGCGCAGCAGCCGCTCGTAGCGGTCGATCCAGTAGCCCTTGGGCTCCTCGATATCGACCCGCTTGCGGAACATGCGCGCCGCGTAGGTATACATGGTGAGCTGGGAGCGGATCGAGCCGACAGGATCGCGATGCGTCAGCACGAATGTCGCGTCCGGGAAGGTCTTATGGAGCGCCGGCAGCTGCTCCATGTGCTGCGGGCATTTGATCACCCAGCGATTGGGGCCTTTCAGGAAGGTAAGCACCTGGAGCCCCTTCTTGAGATAGGCATAGGTGCCGCTCTGGTCATGGCTGAAATAATAGTCGCGCCAGCGCGGCACGAGCGCGAGCCACTCGATCAGATAAGAAGAGAAGTCGATCGCCTGCAGCTCGATGTCCTCGCTGATATGGTCGGGCGAGAATTCGTGCATGATGGCCATGTAGGGAAGGATCGACTCCATCATCCGCCAGCCCTGCTCGGCCTTGGTCCACCGGGGATTCGGGTCCTCCGGGGTCGGTGCCTCGTCCGGCCCGGGCACGGGCGCGATCGCCTCCCACCAGGGCAGCGAGCGCAGCCGCGAGTCGGCGCTCAGCAGCCCGAGCAGGTGGGTGGTCCCAGAGCGCGGCAGGCCCGCGACGATGATCGGCCGGTCGATCTTGATGTCGAGGATCTCCGGGTGCCTCCGAACGAGGTCCTCAACGCGCAGCCGCGTCGCGGCATAGCGGATCATCATCTGGTAGAGGTTCGCTCGCGTCACGTCGGAGGCATTCTCGTCCTCGTCGATCGCCTGGCACCAGACTTTCAGCCGCTCCCGGAAATCCGGTGCGCCGAAATCGTCCAGCCCCGTCTGAGCGCGCGCGGCGGCGAGGATCGCCTCGTCGTCGAGCACCACCGGGTTGGCGGCGGCCGCCTGGTACACCTGCTCCTGGAGCGGGGTGCGCACAGGCGCCCTGAGGTCCTCGATACGGATGATCCCGCCCTCTGCACCCTGGGTAGCGACTGTCATGATCCTCTCCATCTGATCCGATGGCTATGAGCCTCAAGCGCTTCGGGCTCGGCAACGCGCAATCGTGTCGCCACCGCGCCAAATTCGAACGTCTGGTGCCACGCCCAGCTTGTCCGCCGCCGGGCGTGCGCTAATCTCGCACCAAGAAGAACGGGCGGCCAGAAGTGCCCGCCCAGCCGTGGGGATGACGATGCAAGGCATTTCCGAAGTGTACGACGTGCCGGACAGCGCCGGCCTGCGCTGCCGCGTGACGGGCCGCCTGGCGCTGCCCCAGGCGACGATCGAAATCCACCAATATCGCTTCCGCGGCCCGCAGAGCGGGCTGTTCCATTCCTCGAAATGCTTCCTCGACCTGGCGCTCTCGCCACGGCCAGGGACGCCGCACGGCGCCTATGCCGGCCGCTGGGCCGACGGCCGGCGCCCCCTCGGAGACATCATCTTCATCCCCGCAGGCCAGGAGCTGGAGACGGAATGGGGGGAGGGCGAGCAGCGCTCGGTCTGCTGCGGCTTCGATCATGTCGTCGACGATGACGATACGCGCTTCGAGGCCGGCGGGCTCGAGGCGACGCTGGACGTGCGCAGCGCCTATGTCCGCGAGGCGATGGTGCGCCTGGCGCGCGAGATCGAGAACCCAGGCTTCTGCAGCGAGATGCTCGCTCAGGCGATCTGGACCGAGATGGTGATCGAGCTCAGCCGCTATCTCAGGCGCTCGCGCGAGGCGGAGCCGAGGGCGCATGGCCTGACGGCGGCGCAGCTTCGCCAGATCGAGGAGTTGATCGAACGGCCGGGAAAGCCCCCCAGCGTCGCCGAGCTGGCAAGTCTCTGCGACGTCAGCACCCGGCATTTCTTCCGCATGTTTCGGGCAGCCACCGGCACGACGCTTATCAACTATGCGGCAAGCAGGCGGATCGAACGGGCAAAGCAGCTCCTCGCCGCACCGCGGCCGCCGGTCAAGGAGATCGCCTGGCGCTGCGGCTTCGACACGTCGGCTGCCTTTTCGGCCGCCTTCCGCAAGGCCGTCGGCGTAACGCCTAAGCAGTTCCGGCAGACGATCCTGCACTGATCGCCGACAAGGGCCTTCGTGCAATGCGAATGGCGCTGGACAGCAACATTGCCGACTTGCGGTGCAGCGCCCCCATCCGGCAGCCTGCGCAGCGACCGGAAATGCTGGCGCTTCGCCAGAGGAGGATTTCTTGCCCGCCAATCCCTTTGACCTGACCGGGAAGGTCGCGCTCGTCACCGGTGCCAATTCGGGGCTTGGCTTTGCCTTCGCGCGCGGCCTGGCGAGAGCCGGAAGCGACATCGTGATCTGGGGCCGTCGCCCCGACAAGAACGAGGAGGCCGCTGCCAAGTTGCGTGATTATGGCGTGCGCGTGCTCACGGAGGCGGTCGACGTGCGCGACGATGGCGCGATCACTGCCGGCGTCGAGCGCGCAGTGTCCGAGCTCGGGCGGCTCGACATCGTGGTCGCGAATGCCGGGATCGCGACTCAGGTCCCGTTCGTCGACATGGATCGCGCCACCTACCGGGAGCTCATCGACGTTAATCTCGACGGCGCGGTCTTCACGCTTCGCGCGGCGGCCAGGCACATGGTGGATCGCGCGATGGCCGGCGATCCGGGGGGATCGCTCATCATCTGCGGCAGTGGGTCGATCTTCCAGGGTGTGCCGACGATGGCGCATTACGGTATTGCAAAGGGCGCGCTGAACTCGCTCGCGCGCGCGCTCGCCGCCGAGCTCGGGCCGCATGGCATCCGTTGCAACGTGATCGCCCCCGGCTTCATCGAGACCGAGATGACCTTCGCCAACCCGGAGGTCGGCAAGATGATTTCCGCCGCCGTCGCCGCGAAGGCCCCGCTCGGACGTGCCGGCAAGCCCGAGGACCTCGAAGGAGCGGCGGTCTACCTTGCGAGCGATGCGGCGCGTTACCACACCGGGGACACCCTCGTCATCGACGGCGGCAAGCTCTACGCCAACTGAGGGGAAAGATCCATGTTCGCACGGCCCAACAGTCGCCACAGCCAGATCGCCTATGTCACCAATGACATCGAGGCGGCGGCGCGCGTGTTCGAGGACCAATATGGCGCGCCGGGCTTCTATCATTTCTCCAACGTCGGCCCGGGAGTCGAGATCGGCGGCGGTCCGCAGCTCAAGATCGCGCTCGCCCGTGTCGGCGGCGTGGAGATCGAGCTGATCGAGCCGATCGGCGAGACGGCGCCCCTGTTCAAGGATGTGCTGCCGGCCGGCTCCGGCCTGGCGATCCGGTTCCACCATGTGGCGATCCGGATCGATGGCTCGAAGGAGAACTGGGAGGCGCACGCCGCCTCGATCGACCGCGCCAGGCATCCGGTCGTCTTCGAGGGCAGCCTCGGCGACGATCTTCGCTTCTTCTACACCGACGAGCGCGCGACCCTCGGCCATTATGTCGAACATGTCTGGATGTCGCCGCAGCTCTTCGCACAGGTCACCGCGGCGACGCCGAGCTATCCGGCACAGGACGCATAGCAGCTCTTGTAGCGTGAGCGGAGAACCAAGCCGGCGCCCGCATCTGTCGGGAGGGAGCGCGAGATGAACAGGACGTCCAGGACCGTGCTCGTCGCCGGCGCTTCCGGCTTCGTCGGGTCGGCCGTGATGCAACGTCTCGCTGCCGATGGTGTCCCCGCGCTCGGCATTGCGCGTCATGCGCCATTGTCGGCAAGGCCCGGGGATTTCCTGTCGGCGGACCTTCGGGACCCTCATGCCTGCGCCGCGCTCGCGCCGCGCCTGGGCGACGTGACCCACCTCGTCTATGCCGCGGTGAACGAGACGCCGGGGGACCTGATCGCGGCCTGGAGCGATCCCCACCATGCCGAGCGCAACGGTGCGATGTTCGACAATCTCCTGTCCGTCCTCGCCGAGGCGGCACCGAGGTTGCGCCACATTGCCCTCGTCCACGGCACCAAGGCCTATGCGACGCATCGGCGGGATCGCCATCTGCCGGTGCCGTTGCGCGAAAGCCTGCCGCGTCCCGACAACGACGATTTCTACTTCCGGCAGGAGGACAGCCTGTGGGCGGCTGCAGCCGAACGAGGCTGGGGCTGGACGGTTCTGCGCGCGCCGATCATCTGCGGTGGCGGGCGCGGGAGCAATCTCAACAACCTGCTTGCCATCGCCGTCTTCGCGTCGCTGCGGCGCGATGCCGGCCTCGACCTGCCGTTCCCAGGCACCTGGCCCAGCCATGGCGTCACCGAGATGGTCGATGTCGAGCTGCTCGCGCGGGCCGTCGCGTGGGCGGGAGAGGCCGGTTCGGCCCTGAATCAGATCTTCAACGTCGCGAATGGCGATGCCTTCACCTGGGTCGATCTCTGGCCTTTGATCGCGGACGAGATCGGACTTGCCGTGGGAAAGCCGGAAGCGATGTCCGTGCGCGCCTATGTCGACGCGGAGGTGGAGCGATGGGCGGCGCTCGTTCGGCGGCATGGCCTCAGCGTCGACGAGAGGCTGGAATTCCTCGGGGAGTCGGCGTCGCTCCTCGACTTCGCGGTGAACGCCACCGACCGGCCGATCCTCACCAGCACGATCAAGATCCGCCAGGCGGGCTTCCATGACTGCGTCGATACGGGCGACAGCATCGTGTCCTGGCTGCGGCGCTGGCGCGCCGAGCGACTGATCCCGCCGCGATAGACGGCGGCCCATCTATCCTCCGGTAGGCTTGGGCGGCAGCGGCGACGGTATTCTGCTGCCAGTCTAACAAGAGGGCAGATTTCGATGAAGCACGCGCATCCCACCACGACAGACGGCATCACGCCCGCATATCTCAACGGATTGCTTGCCGAAGCAACGCCCGGGGCGGTCATCGAGGAGGTGCGGATCGTCGACGCCAAGACCTATGGCGAGCAGATGGTGTCGACCGCGGGCCGCGTCGTCATCGACGTGCGCTATGCGCCGCAGTCGCCCCAGGACCTGCCGACGCGCCTCGTCGTCAAGCTCACCCGTGCGGTCGACAAGATCATGGCGCCCTTCTACGCCAACGAGGTCGCCTTCTACCGCCGTATCCGGCCAGAACTCGAACTCGAGGCGCCGCGCTGCTTCGGCGGGGATTTCGATCCGGAGACCACCTATTTCGGGCTGATCCTCGAAGACCTCACCGAGCGCGGCGCGACCTTCCCGAACACGACGGTCCGCACCGACACCGATAATGTGAAAGCGCTGCTCGACACGCTCGCGAAGCTTCACGCCCGCTACTGGCAGTCGCCGCGTTTCGCGACCGATCTCGCGTGGGTCGAGACGCATGTCAGCGGCGGCGTCGCCGACATGATGAACGAAGTCGCACCTTTCCACATCGCCAACGAGATCGAGAACGAGAACTTCAAGCGCGAGATGGTGCAGCGGCTGCGCACCGACGCGGCCTCGCTGCTTGCCGGCGTGCAGGCGGTCCAGCGTCACCAGTCGCGGCTGCCCCAGACGCTGCTCCATGGCGACACCCATCTCGGCAACACCTACCAGCTGCCGGGCGGCAAGGCTGGGCTGCTTGACTGGCAGCTGATGGTGCGCGGCCATCACATGCACGACGTGAACTATTTCATCACGACCGGGCTCTCGATCGGGGACCGCCGCGATCATGAGCGCGATCTGCTCGCTTATTATCTGGACCGGCTCGGCGCCGAGGGCTGCATGGCAGTGCCCTCGTTCGAGGACAGCTGGCGCGAATATCGGCGCACCCTCGTCTGGGGCGTCTACATCGGCTGGCTGACCACGCCGGTCGTCAACTATGGCTGGGAGATCAACGTCCTCAACCATCTCCGCCTGACGACTGCCTATGAGGACCACGAAACGGCGAAGCTGGTGGACGAGGTCCGCTGATATGGCGCGAGCCCGCCCCTGATCGCGGCTCAGGGGCGGGCGGAGGTGCCGCCGTCGATCGAGATCGCCTGGCCGGTGACGTAGGAGGAGCGCGGCGAGCACAGCCAGGCGGCAAGCTCGGCGACCTCCTCGGGCGTGCCGATCCGGCCCATGGGCGCGTCGATGATCTCCGAGAAGTTCACGCCCGACTGGGCCAGCGCGGCGATCGGCGGGGTGTCGATCACCCCGGGACATATTGCATTGGCCCGGATTCCCTGGCGGGCATATTCGAGCGCGACGGTCTTGGTCAGGTTGATCACCGCCGCCTTCGACGCGCCGTAGCCGCCGAGCATAGGTGTGCCATGCTTGCCTGAATTCGACGCGGTGTTGACGATCGTGCCACCGCCCCGGCCAAGCATATGCCTGATCTCGGCCTGCATCGAATAGAATGTGCCGGTGAGCGTGACGTCGAGCGTGCGCCGCCAGATCTCGTCGGGAATGTCTTGGATGGAAGACATCGGGTGGGCAATGCCGACATTGTTGAACGCGCAGTCGATCCCGCCGAGCTTTTCCGCCGCGGCATCGACCATCTTCTGGACCTGCGCCGCATCGGACGTGTCGGCTACCAGCGCGAAGGCTGTCCCGCCCGCGCCGGCGATCTGCTGCGCTACTTCCTCCGCAGCTGCTCCGTTGATGTCGGCGACTGCGACCCGCGCCCCGTAACGTGCGAACAACATCGCCGCCGCGCGGCCGATTCCGCTGCCGCCGCCCGTGACGAGCGCGCCCATTCCCTCCAGCATGTCCTGATCCCCTCCAGGCAGATTTGGGCATTGACGTTTGAGGCGAGCCAGCCATAGCTGGCCGGTATTGTCAACATTCCGGCAGTAATCAGAAAGTCCGGACCGATCATGACGAAGAAAATCTACGACAGCCCCGCGGCAGCACTGGAAGGTGCGCTCTTCGACGGGATGACGATCATGTCGGGTGGCTTCGGGCTCAGCGGCAATCCCGAGAGCCTGATCCCGGTGATCCGCGATTCCGGGGTGAAGGGCCTCACCATCATCTCGAACAATTGCGGCGCGGACGGCTTCGGGCTGTGGATGCTCCTCGCCAACCGGCAGATCGCCAAGATGATCTCGTCCTATGTCGGCGAGAACAAGCTGTTCGAGCAGCTTTATCTCTCGGGCGAGCTCGAACTCGAGCTCAACCCGCAAGGGACTCTCGCCGAGCGTATCCGCGCGGGCGGCGCCGGCATCCCGGCCTTCTACACGCGCACGGGCGTCGGTACGGTCGTCGCCGAGGGCAAGCCCGCCGAGGAATTCGAGGGCGACCTCTACATCCGCGAGACTTGGCTCCGCGCCGACCTCGCCATCGTCAAGGCGTGGCGCGCCGATCCGTCGGGCAACCTGATGTTTCGCAAGACTGCGCGCAACTTCAACCCAGTCATGGCGACCGCAGCGAAGCTGACGGTGGCCGAGGTCGAGGAGATCGTCCCCGCCGGCACGATGAACCCCGATTGCGTCCACACCCCCGGCATCTACGTCGATCGCATCGTGCTCAGCACGATCAACGAGAAGCGGATCGAGAAGCGTACGGTGCGCAGTCGCGCCGATGCGGGAGGCGGCCTGTGAGCGAGGCCTTTATCTGCGAGGCGGTACGTACGCCGATTGGCCGCTATGGCGGCGCGCTCTCGGCGATCCGCGCCGACGACCTCGCCGCGATCCCGATCGCAGCGCTGGCCGCGCGGCTGCCGGGCGCCGACTGGGAGGCGCTCGACGATGTCATCCTCGGCTGCGCCAACCAGGCAGGCGAGGACAACCGCAATGTCGCGCGCATGGCAGCGCTGCTCGCGGGCCTGCCGGTCGCGGTCGGCGGCGTCACCGTCAATCGGCTTTGCGGCTCGGGAATCGAGGCGGTCGGCGCCGCTGCGCGCGCGATCCGCGCGGGCGATGCCGAGTTCATGGTCGCTGGCGGCGTCGAGAGCATGAGCCGCGCACCCTTCGTCATGGGCAAGGCGGACGCCGCCTTCTCGCGCGCGCAGAAGATCGAGGACACCACGATCGGCTGGCGCTTCGTCAACCCGAAGATGCGCGCCGCGTACGGCGTCGATTCGATGCCCGAGACTGCGGAGAACATCGCCGCGCAGTGGGGCATCGGCCGCGAGGCGCAGGACGCCTTCGCGCTCGCCAGCCAGGAACGGGCGGGGCGCGCGCAGGCCGAGGGCCGCTTCGCTGCCGAGATCATTCCCGTCGCCGTCCCCGCCGGGCGCGGCGAGCAGAAGCTGGTCGACCGCGACGAGCATCCGCGTGCCACCAGCCTCGAGGCGCTGGCGCGGCTCAAGCCGATCGTGCGCGGCGACGGCACGGTGACGGCGGGGAACGCCGCCGGCGTCAACGACGGTGCCGCGGCGATGCTCGTCGCATCGGAGGCGTCGGCGCGGCGCCACGGGCTCACCCCACGGGCACGCATTGTCGGCATGGCGAGCGCGGGCGTCGAGCCGCGGGTGATGGGGATCGGTCCGGTGCCCGCCGCGCGCCGGCTGCTCGCCCGCGCGGACCTCGGGCTTGACGCGCTCGACGTGATCGAACTCAACGAGGCTTTTGCCGTGCAGGCGCTCGCCGTGCTCGGCGATCTCGGGCTCGATCCCGACGATCCGCGCATCAACCGCAACGGCGGCGCGATCGCACTCGGCCACCCGCTCGGCATGTCGGGCGCGCGCATCGCCATGTCGGCGGTCGAGGAGCTGCACCGCACCTCCGGACGCCATGCCCTGTTGATGATGTGCGTCGGCGTGGGGCAGGGGATCGCGCTGCTGGTCGAGCGGGTGTGAGCCCGCGGCTCCGGCCGTGCCCTCGATCCTGCGGACCTCGTTGATGAACAGCCGGTCTCTTGCCTGCTATCGCGCCGAGTGCTGCGAGAGCGGTTTCCACTCAGGTGGCACCACTCCAGTGCTTAGCGATTTCCGAGCTGCCAGATGATTCCAGCCGGCTCGGAACCGCCTAGACACCTGCTTGCGCGCGACCCATCCAGCTCCGGATGTCACAGCCTTTACGCTTGATCTTCTCGCGCAGCTGGGTGAACTGAGCTAAAGTCCGTCCGTGTCTGGCCGGCGGCGGGTGATCTCGATGCCCGACCCGATCGGCAGCAGCACACTGTCGAATCGGCCGTCGGCGAGGATGTGCGCGCGATATGCTTGCGCGTTCCCGGCATTTTCGGGCGGGAAGATCATGTTGTCGGAGATCACGATCGCGCCGATCGAGAGCTTGTCGCGCATGCGATCAAAGCAGGGGAGGTAGAGGTCCTTCCAGAGGTCGACGAGCGCAAAGTCGATCGGCTCGTCCAGCGCCTCGATCGAGGCCAGTGCGTCGCCCTCGATGAACCGCACGCACTCCGACAGGCCGACCGAGTCGAGCATCGCGGAGGCGGCGGCGATCTTACCCGGATTGAGTTCCAGCGAGGTGATGTGCCCGCCGACGGACTGCGCGGCTTCCGCAAGCCATAGTGTCGAATAGCCGTAGGAACTGCCGACCTCGACGATGTGCCGGGGCTTGGCGGCGCGGATCAGGTCGTTCATCAGCCGTCCGGTTTCCGGGCCGACCGGCAACAGATACTCGTCGATACGGGCATAGGCCTCGTCGCGCGAGAGCCGTGCCTGCTCCTCCTGCTCGCGCTGCCAGCGCGTCTCCATCTCGGCAAACAGCCTTTGAATTCGCGGATCCATCGTTCGATTCTCCTCAGGCGGCGTTCCAGACCATGCAGCTGCGCCGTGCCTCATCGAATGGACAGGGATCGTCGACGCCCGTCGCGCGGTGGATGACGCGTACCGAGCGGAATGGGTCGCCTGATCGCCTTGCGCCTCGCCCGTTGCCATTCTCCTTTCGCGCAGCTTCCGCGGTGGAACGGTCGCGGTCAATCTCGGGCGGCTTTCGTGCTGCGGACATGCGATTGCATGAACGGCCAGCATGTCCGATCCACATGGTAGCTGGCCGAAGGGCGGTGGTCAGCGGGATTGAGACGTGGCGGCGCCCGCATTACCCTCGACGACAGCAGCAGCGTGGCAGGCACTCATGGAAAGGTTTCACTTTGAATCAGCCCGCTTGCGCGTGCGCTTCGGGACCGGCAGCTTCGCTCACCTTCCCGAGGAGGTGGAGCGCCTCGGCGCCACGCGTGTCCTGCTGCTCACCACGCCGCAGCAGGCCGCGCTCGCCGATCGCGCGCAGGAACTGCTTGGGCCGAGCGCTGTCGCGCGGTTCACGGGTGCCGCGATGCACACTCCCGTCGAGGTCACCGCGCAGGCGATGGCGCTGGTCGAGGCGGAGCGCGTCGACGGGGTAGTGGCTCTGGGCGGCGGCTCCACGATCGGCCTGGGCAAGGCGATCGCGCTTCGCACCGCACTGCCGCATCTGGTGGTGCCGACGACCTATGCGGGCTCGGAGGTGACGCCGATCCTCGGCCAGACCGAGGGCGGGCGGAAGACGACGCTGCGCGACCTGCGCGTCCAGCCAAACGCCGTGCTCTACGATGTCGATCTCACGCTGACCCTGCCGCCCGCCGCCTCGGCGACGTCGGGGCTGAATGCGATCGCGCATGCGATCGAGGCGCTGTACGCGCCCGATGGCAACCCGCTCACCGCGCTGATGGCCGAGGAGGGGATACGCGGCCTCGCTGCCGCGCTCCCGCGGATCGTGGCCGACCCGGAGGACCGGCCGGCGCGGGCCGAGGCGCTGTACGGCGCCTGGCTGTGCGGCCTGTGCCTCGGCCAGGTCGGTATGGCGCTGCACCACAAGCTCTGCCACACGCTGGGCGGGTCGTTCGGCCTGCCCCACGCCGAGACGCACAGCGTCGTGCTGCCCCACGCGGTCGCCTATAATTCCGTGGCGACCGAGGCGATGGCGCGGCTGCTCCGCGCGCTCGGCGCCGAGGGCGATCCCGCGCTGGCGGTGCATGCGCTCGCCGTCCGGCTCGGCGCGCCGACGTCGCTGCGCGCGCTCGGCATGGCGGAGGAGGATATCGCCCGCGCCGCCGAGATCGCCGCGTCCAATCCCTATCCCAATCCCCGCCCGATCGCGCGCGCGCCGATCGAGGCCCTGTTGCGGCGCGCCTGGGAAGGCGCACCCCCCGTGCCCTGAGGAGAGACGATGCGCGAGTTTGACGAGAACAGCATCACCGAGGCCGTGCTAAGCCGCGTCCGCGACGCCACCGATCCCCGCATGCGCGCGATCAGCGAGGCGCTGGTGCGCCATCTCCACGCCTTCATTCGCGAAGTGCGCCCGACGCAGGCGGAATGGGAGGCTGGCATCCGCTTCCTCACCGCGACCGGGCAGAAGTGTGACGACAAGCGGCAGGAGTTCATCCTGTTGTCCGATACGCTTGGTGTCTCCACCCTCGTCGACTCGATCAACAATCCCGTGAGCGGCGACGTCACCGAGACGACGGTGTTCGGACCTTTCTACGTGCCGCCGCCGGCCTTCGACCACGGCGCCGACATCGGCGGCGCGATCGAGGGAACGCCGATGTTTGTTTCAGGCTGCGTTCGGCGCGCGAGCGGTGCCCCCGCGGCGGGCGCGACGGTGGACGTGTGGCATTCGGACGAGGCCGGCTTCTACGACGTCCAGCAGCTCGAAAAGACCGGCGGGCTCGCGGGGCGGGGGAGATTCACCGCCGACGGGGAGGGGCGCTTCCATTTCTGGACGCGGCGGCCGGCGGCCTATCCGATCCCGACCGACGGGCCGGTCGGCGATATGCTGGCGGCGCAGGGGCGGCACCCCTGGCGGCCCGAACATGTCCATTTCATGATCCTAGCCGACGGGTGCCGTCCGCTGGTGACCCACCTGTTCGCCCAGGGGGACGAATATCTCGATTCGGACGTGGTCTTCGGCGTCAAGGAGTCGCTCGTACGGCCATTCGTTCTCCACCAGGCCGGCGCGGCGCCGGACGGAACCCTGGCGACGGGCGAGTGGATCTCGCTGGATCACGAGTTCGTGCTGGACGACAGCGGGCAGCACTGAACCCCGCGTTCGGATCAGCCGACGCGCGCGCTCCGGAACTGCTGCGGTGTCAGGCTCGTCGCCCGGCGGAACGCCGAGGAGAAGCTCGACGAGCTCTGGAAGCCGCAGCGGTAGGAGATCTCCTTGATCAGGATGCGATCGTCCATCAGCAGGTTCTTCGCCCGCTGGATGCGTACCTGCGCGGCATAGTCGCTCACTGTCTTGCCAGTCGACGCGCGGAACAGGCGCGAGAAGTGGCGCACGCTCATCCCCTCGCGCTCAGCGAGCCCGGCGACCGTCGCCGGGTTGGACGCGTCCTCTTCCTCTAGGCTCTCACGGATCCGCCGAAGCTGGTCGCTGTTTAGGCCGCCTTCGCGCGGAACGTCCTCCGGATCGAGAATGTCGAAGTGGCGGCGCAGCTCGACCGCCAGTGCGATGCTGAGCGATTCGATCAACATCGCGCTGGCGAACTGCGGCGCCAGCGCCTCGTTGACGAGCCGCATCATCATGCTGCGGATGAAGCCGTTGTCGATGTTGAGGCTGGCGTTGAGCTTGCGGTCCTCCCAGTCGAAGTCGAACAGGTCGGCGACACTGACCGGATCGAAGACGCAGCACATCGAGCGCCGCTCGCCACGATCCCAGCGGCTGTGCAGCGTGTAGTTGGGTGGCATGAACAGAATATCACCGACCTGACGGGGCGTCGGCTCGGCGGTTTCGAGGAAGGTCGCATTCAGGCTCGCCCGACGGCGCGACAGAACGATGTCGATGATCGGGGTGTCCGGCTTGAAGACTGCCTCGCGCGGCTCGCTCCATCGGTAGCGGTTGACCTGAACCACGCTAGCGGAGCTGCGTGCCTCATATTCGACTGTTCCGGCCAAGCTGCTCGGCTTCGGCAAGGTGTCAACGATCATCGCACTCTCCCCTCGGGCCGTCCGCTTATTTGGGACTCTATGGCGAGTCATATCATGGCACGGCAGAAGGCGCGCGCAAAGCTCCGCTCGGACCCGGCGCAGCCTGACGCATGATGGGAGTGGCTTTCGGCTCAGTCGAAACCGTCACCTCCGCCCTTGCGGGAATAACGGGCCGGTTCGGCGCATGCGAGCTAGGGTCGGGACCCATAAACAGGATTCCCTTGGCGTCGGGAATGTGATTCAGCCTCCTGATTGATCGGGAGCGTGCGTTGTCGGGCGAGTTTTGGTTGAGCGACGGGCAGTGGGCGCGGCTACGG
>Ga0180222_1001937_pt1 | contig 18775 bp, 15 predicted proteins | sample eDN5th37CKraftOP_FD_151336 | JGI IMG/M metagenome (GOLD analysis project Ga0180222, IMG submission 151336) | Enriched Organic Plus compost microbial communities from Emeryville, California, USA - eDNA 5th pass 37_C Kraft OP (version 2) (version 2) ... | reverse complement strand
GGAGGCGCGCTTCCACCTCAGGGAAAAGGTGAGCGACCATGCCGAGGCGCTGCACGTCAGCGAGAGCAGCCTGCGCGCGGCCTGCACCCGCATAGCGCGCAAGTCGCCCGCCGCGATCCTGGACGAACGCGCGCTGCTGGAGGCGCGGCGCGCGCTGCTGTACACCGACATGACGGTGGCGCAGATCGGCTATTCCATCGGCTTCAACGACCCGGCCTATTTTTCGCGCTTCTTCCAACGCCACGCCGGCATGCCCCCGCTGCGCTTCCGCCACCACCACCGCCAGCCGCATTGATCTGCGGCGGGACGGGGAGCAAGGTGGAGCGGACCGCAAATAGTCCGCCAATATGCTTGCCAAGCCGGGCAATGCTGGCTATCCGCGCGGAAGGTGGGGCCTGTAGCTCAATTGGTTAGAGCTGGCCGCTCATAACGGCTAGGTTGCGGGTTCGAGTCCTGCCGGGCCCACCACATTCGGGGAGTAGCGCAGTCTGGTAGCGCATCTGCTTTGGGAGCAGAGGGTCGCAGGTTCGAATCCTGTCTCCCCGACCATATCCGCCAGTCAGCCCGCCCCATCCACAGCCGCCAGCACATCCTCCAGCCCCGCAGGCATGACACCGCGACGGGCGAGGTGGGAGAATATTCTGTCCCACCAGCCGTAAAAGGCGTCGAGATCGGCCTGCGTGCGCACATAGGGGGTGTGGCCGGGCGCGAGCGTGGGGGAGTGGAAGCTGAACATCAGCAGGCGCAACCCGTCGGCCAGCAGCCGGTCGATCGCCCGCCCGGCGTCGCGCGCGTCGATGCCCTCCGGCGTCAGCGGGACGCGCTGCAGCAGGCCCGCTCGCGCCAGCAGGCCCGTCGCCAGCCCTCGCCCCCTCGCGACGCCCGGCAGGCGATCGCCCAGAGCGTGCAATCCCCCGACAAAGGCGGTGGAAAGCGGCAGTTCGATCAAGCCTCCGTCCGGTCCGGCACGATAGGGGCGCAGCGGCAGGCCGCTGAAATCCGGGCCATGCTGGGCGGCATAATCGAAGCGGCCGCGGATCGAGCTGTCGACGCGAAAGCCCAGGTCGCGCAGGATCGCGCCGCTGTTCGGCCCCACGCCATAGCGCCCCGCGCGGAACGCCAGCGGCGGCTTGCCGATCACCTCGGTCAGCCGGTCGTGCAGCGCGGCGATCTTGGCCCGCTCCAACGCTTCGGGAAGATTGCCCGCGAAGCTGTTGAATGCATTTACTTCCTCGACATGAGGCGGGTTGACCCACGGGTGGCAATGGGCGCCGACGTCGGCCTGCCCCTGCGCGACCCAGCGCGCCAGCATCGGCCCGGCGACGGGATCGTCGATCACCGGATAATCGGTCACATAGAGCGGGCGCACCCCGGCGGCGGCGAAATACGCCTGCCCGCGCTCCATCGCATCGGTGATCGTGACCGCGCGGCTTTCCCGGTCGAAGGGGGCGTCCCAGTCGAACTCTTCCTCGGTGTCGACCACCAGCATGAAGCGGGTGCCGAAGCTTTCCGGCAGGTCGATGAAATCGCCGGGAGATGGCGGCGCGAGAAGGGTTTCCCGGCTGGATGGCGGTACGGTCATATCGCGGCCTTATAGCAGAAAGGTTGCGATATGCTTTTATTCCCGCGCCCCGGCCCAATCACCCGGCGCGATCATCCCGCCCAATCACCCTGCTTCGTGATCGACGCCCCGGTCGGCCACCGGCAGCTCCAGCAGGATGCGTTCATTCTCGATGCGTAGCGCCCCGCCCTGCCCCTGCGCGAGGCTGCGCACCAGGCGGATCGAAAAGCCCAGCCCCAGCAGCGGGCCGTCGGGCCAGTCCCCATCGGCGCCATAGCCGGGATCGAGAATATCCTGCTCCTCCAGCCCGGCGAGGCGCGCGGGGCGATCGAAGCCGATCACCAGCTTGCCGTTATGGCCTTCGGGCTGGAACCAGACTGCGCCCTTCACCTGCTCGCCCTCGCCCGCGATGGAAACGAGCGTGCGGACGAGATGCTGGATCATCCTCTCCCCCTGCACCGGCTCGATCAGCGCGGGCGGGATATTGGCGGACGCGGTGACGCGCACCGGCGCGGCCGGGGGGCTGCCCTGCTCTTCGTAGAGCGACGCGACCTTCTCCATCAGCGCTTCCATATCGACCGCATCGGCATGGGCGCGCGAGGCCGGCTCCTCCTCCAGCGAGGCGGCGGAGCGGGCGGCGAGGTCGATATCGTCGAACGCCGCCATCAGGCGCCGCGCATCGGACAGGATATTGCCCGCCATTTCGCGATAATGGACGCCGGCGGGGCCGAAAAGCTGCTGCTCGATGATCTCCGCGAAGCCGAGGATCGCGTTGAGCGGGGTGCGCAACTCGTGAATGACCTGCCGCATGGAATCGAGCGAGGGCTGGCGGGTAGCCTCCCTGACCGAAGAGCGCACCTGATGCGGCACCTCATGCACCAGCGGGCGGCGCGCCTGCCCGCGATAGCCCTGGAAGCGCCCGGTCGCCGGATCGAAAAAGGGAACCGCCGACAGCCGCCATTCGCCGCTGTACAGCCCCTCGCCGATGAACAGGCGGCCGTGCTGGAAGCTGCTGCGCCGGGCGAAGGCGCCCGCGACATGCCCGTCCGGCCCGGTATCCCCCGGCGTGGCGGGCTGCGCGATGGACAGGCCGACCAGCGCGGTCCGGCTGGCCTCGCCGACCCAGATCAGCGTGCCTTCCGCATCGGTTTCGAACGGGAAATGATCCAGCGGCTGGAATGCGGAGGCGGCCAGCGCCTCTACCGCCTCCTCGCTCGCGGCCATGCGGTTGCGTTCGCGCGCGGCGCTGGTGAAGCGCTCGATCCTCTCGACCAGCAGGCGGATCTGGTTGCGCTCGTCCGCGCCCGCCATGGCAGCGTCGGGGCCGCCATCGGATTCGGCGGGCAACTCGACGGGGCCGACGCCCTCTTCCAGCACCAATATCGCTTCGTCGGCGCCATCCTGTTCCGGCGCCTGCGCGGCGACATCGGTGACGACCGCCTCGCCCAGATCGTTGGAAACCAGCGACGGACGGGTGCCCAGAACCAGATCGGTCGACCCGAAGCTTTCCAGCGCGAGGCGGGTGCGTTCGCCTATGTCGCGGCGCCCGCGCAGGACGCCGCGCGCGGTCGGGCCGAGGCGGGACAGCAGCACCGGCCACACCGCGTCGGGCAGGCAGGCGCGCGCCATGGCGGCGGCGCAGACGGCGGGGCGATCGCTGGCGAAGAATTCGACGAGCGCGGGGGAGCGCAGCCGGGTACCGAGCTCGACGACGCTGGCGATCCGCTGCGCCTCGCTCAATTCCCCGCGCAGGTCGTTGAGCCTTGCGACCAGCGCGACGCGGTCCTCCTGCGGCAGCAGCGCCCGGCCCGGCTGGTCATATTGGGCGAGCATATCGACGCACTGCCGCCACAGCGTCGTGGCGGCAAGACCTGTCCGTTCCTCGACGGCCAATATGGTCTGCGTCAGATCGTTAAAGCGCAACCAGCCAACTCCAGCAAGATATCGGGATGAATCATCATCGGGACCGGCGAGAGCTTAAGTCTTCCCGCACCTCAGGAAAAGGGCCGAAAGGGCGGAAATGATGGTAAACGTAGCAATGTGGGACGCTTGCAAAGTTTTGAAATATTATTATAAGCTTAGCACATTTCGCGAAAGGATATTGTTTCCGCATGAGCCTGTCAGCGCTTGACGACATCGACCGTGCCATATTGGCACTGTTGCAGGAAGATGGCCGCATGAGCAATGTCGAGCTTGCCCGCAGGGTCGGCCTGACCGCGCCGCCCTGCCTGCGGCGGGTGCGCGCGCTGGAGGATCAGGGGCTGATCTCGGCCTATCACGCGGCGCTCAACGGCCCGGCGCTGGGCTATACGATCACCGTCTTCGCGATGGTCAGCCTGAAGAGCCAGGCCGAGCACGACCTCAAGACCTTCGAGGATCATGTCGCCACCCTGCCCGAAGTGCGCGAATGCCATATGCTTAACGGCGAGATCGATTTCATCCTGAAGGTGGTGGCGCGCGACCTGCAAAGCTTCCAGACCTTCCTGACGACGCACCTGACCTCGGCCCCGAATGTGGAGAGCGTCAAGACCTCGCTCACCATCCGCACCTCGAAAAACGAGCCGGGGGTTCCGGTGCGGTGATTACGGGGGGATCGACTGTTTTTCGGCTAATTGCGGGCCTTCGCCTGCATCGTCACCCCTGAACCTGGTTCAGGGTCCATTTCACCGGATCGAGCGAAAGTTCGTGGGACTTCATGGATGCTGAGCCGAAGGCCAGCGCAGCTAACCAAGTTCAGCATGACAATGGGGCTAGTGGCAGCTAACCAGCCTAAATCAGCCATTCATCTCTTCGTCATGCCAGCGCAGGCTGGCATCTGTGGATGCGGAGCGCGACTTGGCCTGCGCCCCCAGCCTTCGCTGAGGTGACCAGGAAGGGATAGCAAGGCATATCGCCGGGAAAAAAGGCGGCCGCGCGATGGCCGACCGCCTTATCCTTCCGGCGATTAATCGCTCATATCAGTTGGCGGCCGTCCGCGTCACGGCGGGCGGCGTGGCGGAGGCGGCGTTGGCGCCCGCGCGCGCGTCCACCCAGGCCGCCCAGAAGGTCGCGACCTGCGCCCAGGCGCCATTGCCCTTCACCTCGGCCAGCGCCGCGCGCGCGCCGTTGAAGTCGCCCGACCGCGCAAGCGCGATGCCGAGGCGGGTCGCGGCGCGATCCCGATCCTGCACGCCCTTTTCCAGCGCGGTGCGATAATAGGGCACGGCTTCCGCGAACTGGCTGTTCGCCAGCAGCTTGTCACCGTCCTGCTCGGCCTTGGCGCCGCTCGCCGCGCTGCCCGCCTTTCCGGGCAGGCCCTTGATGGCCGCGAGATAGGTGACGGCGCGGGGCTTGAGCGTCTTGAGCAGCGGCGTGGCGACCGGATCGTTGCTCTGCAATTTCCCGCCGCTGAGGCCCGCGTCGAGCACGCTCTTGGCCTCGGCCGCATAGCCCTGCGCGGCGGCAAGCGTCGCATAGCCCTGATAGTCGCGCTCGCTGGCGAGCGAGCCGGTCGCGGCCTGAAGCCGGTAGAGGTCGAGCTGCGCCTCCTTGTCCGGCCGCGCGCCTTCCATGTAGATGGCGAGCGCGGTGCGCCATGTCGGCGCGGCAATCGGCCCGGCGGCCAGCCGCTCGCCGCTGTAGCGCGCCAGCGCCGCCCAGTCCTTGCGCGCGACGGCGATCGTTCCGGCACGGTCGTACCAGCTCGCCGGAACCGCCTGCCCCGCCTGCTTCTGCGCGGCGATGGTCTGGTCGAGCAGTTGCGCGGCGGCATCCATCTTGCGCTGGCGGACATAGGATTCGACCAGCAGCAGCGCCGCTTTCGGATCGGTCACGCCCAGCTCACGCGCGCGGGTGAGGTAGACGACCGCGTTGTCGATCGCGCCGGTCTGGTAGGAAAGAAAGCCCGCGACATGGTTGAGATGGCCCAGCTGCGCCTGCGGCACCGCCCCGCTCTCCAGCAACTCGGCGATCGCCTTGCGCTGCGCGACCACGTCGTTGCGCTTCACGGCCAGCTCCATCGACAGGCCGGCCTTCAGATATTTCTCGAACGGGGTCGTCGCATTGAGGGAAGCGATCAGCCCGCCCGCGCCGGTTAGGTCGCCGCTCTTCAGGCTGGCCTCGGTCCGCTGGACGGTCTCTCGAAAGGCGGCGGCGGCGCGCAGGCCGGTTTCCGGTTCCTTCTTCGCGGCAGCCTGACCGGCCGCCATCATCCCGGCCAGCAGAACAGCCGCGCCGATGGACGATCGCCACATCTTCTTCATTTCATTCCCTCACCACCGACGGGATTCACATCCCGGAATTTCCAGCTTCATTCTAGGGGAAAACGGAGGACTCTCCAAGAGAGTCCTCCGTTCCATCCGTCGCAGCCGGTCGCTCAGCTCGCGGGCGCGGCCGCAGTCGTGGCGCGGGACTTGTTCTGCACCCACTTCGACCACGCCTGGGCGATGCCCGCGCGGCTACCGGTCGTCACCTTGCCGAACGCGGCCAGCGCCCCGGCATTGTCGCCGCTCAGCGCCTTGGCGATGCCCAGGCGGGTGTTGACCTCGGCCACGTCGATGCCGCCCTTCTGAAGCGCGGTTTCGAACAGCGGGATCGCCTTGGCATAATCGCCATAGCCCATATAGGCGTCGGCGGTGGCGCTGGCGACCTTGCCGTTGGCGGCCTTGGCCGCATCGGCGGCGGCGGAGGCGAGCGAGGCCTTGTCCGACGCCATGCGCTGGGTGGCGACCGAATAATATTCGGTGCCGTCGGCCGCCGACAGCACGCCCTTGGCACGGCCCGCGTCGATCGACGACTTCACCTCGCCGTAAAGGCCGCCCTTGAACGCCATTTCGGCATATTCGAGATAGTCGGGCTTCACGGCCAGACCGCCGGAAACGTTCATCAGGCGCAGCAGGTCGAGATTCTCGCGATTGCTCATCGTCGGATTCTCGCGCTGGAACACGCGCAGCACGGTACGCAGATTTTCACCGGTGGGCGCCGATTCATAGGCCATGTTGGCCCAGTCCTTCAGCTCCGGCGCGTTGACCGCGGCGGCCTTCGACACGCCGACCTGATACCATTGGGCGGGGACCTCCTGCCCGGAAGCCTTCATCGCGTCGATGCCCTGCTTGAACACGGCGAGCCCGCGCGAGATTTCCTGCGGGTTGTTACCGCCCTTGCCCCAGATCGCCTGCGCGAGCACCGGGCTCACCTGATCCGGCTTGTAGCCGAGTTGCTGCGCCTTGGTGGCATAGGCGATCGCGGTGTCGTAATCCTTCGCGCCGAGCGCGTTGTTGGCGACGACGGTGTTGAACTGGCCCTGCTGCGACTGCGGCACCAGCCCGGTGTCGAGCATGCCCTTCAGCGCCTCGCCCTGCATCGCCGCGTCGTTGGCGGTGATGCTGAGGTTGAGGAGGATGGCGTAATATTGATATTTGTCGTCATTGGTCGTGGCGAGCGGAAGGGCGGCCGCCATCGCCGCCTTGGCGCCTTCGACGTCCTTCTTGGCGACGGCCTCGTTCGCTTTGGTGATCGCGGGGACGAAATCCTTGGACAGCTTCAGCTTGGGGGCGTCGGAAGCTTCCTTCTTCGCTTCCTTCGCGAGAGCCGGAGCGGACACTCCGACCGATGCGCCGCCGACGGCGAGCATGAGTCCAAGAGCAACCGGCGAAACAAAACGCATATCCTATCTCCTATCGAACCGGTCTGGCCGGCGGGGGTCTTTCCTGACCGCGGGGGACACGGCTATCAGGAAAGGCGTGAATGAGCGTTGAACGGCGTAGGGCATTACCCCTTCGCTCGTCAAATGTCATGACGGGCCGAAAGCGCCGATCCGTTCTTTTCGACCCGCGACCACCCGCACCGCCATAATTATCTGTCGCGCCCATGGTTCCCGACGGGTGACTCCAAGGGGTGACAGGCGCGCGCCAAGGGGCTAGGACGTGCGACCGACCAGTACCAACCACAAGCCGAAAAGAGAATCGCCTTGACCGACGCGACAGCGCTCGCCGAACCTTCCGATATCAGCCCTATCGACATCGTCGATGAGATGAAGTCGAGCTATCTCGACTATGCGATGTCGGTTATCGTCAGCCGAGCGCTGCCCGACGTGCGGGACGGCCTGAAGCCCGTCCACCGCCGCATCCTGTTCGGCGCGCACGAACAGGGCTTCGTCGCGGGCAAGCCCTATCGCAAGTCGGCGCGCATCGTCGGCGACGTGATGGGTAAATATCACCCGCACGGCGACTCCTCCATCTACGACGCCCTGGCGCGCATGACGCAGGACTGGTCGATGCGCGTGCCGCTGATCGACGGTCAGGGCAATTTCGGTTCGATGGACCCGGACAGCCCGGCGGCGATGCGCTATACCGAGGCGCGCCTCGCCAAGGTCGCCAACGCGCTGCTGGACGATCTGGACAAGGACACGGTCGACTTCACGCCGAACTATGACGGGTCGGAGCGAGAGCCGCAGGTTCTGCCCGCGCGCTTCCCCAACCTGCTGGTCAACGGCGCGGGCGGCATCGCGGTCGGCATGGCGACCAACGTGCCGCCGCACAATCTGGGCGAGGTGCTGCGCGCCTGCATCGCGACGCTCGACAATCCGGTGATGAGCCTTGAGGAACTGATGGAGATCGTGCCGGGGCCGGATTTCCCGACCGGCGCGCTGATCCTCGGTCAGTCGGGCGCGCGCAGCGCCTATGCGACCGGACGCGGCTCCATCATCATGCGCTCGCGCCATGAGATAGAGGAAGGGCGCGGCGACCGCCGCTCCATCGTGCTGACCGAGATCCCGTTCCAGGTCGGCAAGGCGGGGCTGGTCGAGAAGATCGCCGAAGCCGCCAAGGACAAGCGGATCGAGGGCGTCAGCGACATTCGCGACGAATCGAATCGCGAGGGCGTGCGCATCGTCATCGACCTGAAGCGCGACGCGACGCCGGACGTGGTGCTCAACCAGCTGTGGCGGCATACCCCGGCGCAGTCGAGCTTCCCCGCCAACATGCTCGCCATTCGCGGCGGGCGGCCGGAACTGCTCAACCTCAAGGACATCATCGACGCCTTCATCCGCTTCCGCGAGGAAGTCATCACCCGCCGCACCAAGTTCGAGCTCAACAAGGCGCGCGAGCGGGCGCATATCTTGCTCGGCCTCGTCCTCGCCGTCACCAATCTCGATGAGGTGGTGCGGATCATCCGCGGGTCGTCCAGCCCGGCCGAGGCCCGCGAAAAGCTGCTCGCCCGCGAATGGCCGATCGCCGAGATCGCGCCCTATATCCGCCTGGTCGAGGCGATCGAGAGCGAGATCAGCGGCGACACCTACAGGATGTCGGAAACGCAGGTGCGCGCGATCCTCGACCTGCGCCTGCACCGCCTGACCGCGCTGGGCCGCGACGAGATCGGCAACGAGCTGGCGCAACTGGCCGCCAGCATCGCCGAATATCTGGCGATCCTCGCCGACCGCGCGAAGCTCTACGCTGTGATGCGCGAGGAGTTCGAGGCGATCGAGAAGGAATTCTCCACCCCCCGCCGCTCGACCATCGCGCCCGCCGCCGACGGCATCGAGGACGAGGACCTGATCGAGCGCGAGGACATGGTCGTCACCGTGACGATGCAGGGCTATATCAAGCGCACCCCGCTCGACAGCTTCCGCGCGCAGGGGCGCGGCGGCAAGGGCCGCGCAGGCATGGCGACCAAGGATGAGGATGCGGTGACGGAGCTGTTCGTCACCTCCACCCACACGCCGGTGCTGTTCTTCTCGACGCTCGGCAAGGTCTATCGCATGAAGGTGTGGCGCCTGCCCGAAGGCAGCCCGGCGACGCGCGGCCGGCCGATGGTCAACCTGCTGCCGCTGGCCGAGGGCGAGGTCATCCAGACCGTGCTGCCGCTGCCGGAGGATGAGAATGAATGGGCGAACCTGCACGTCATGTTCGCGACGGCGAAGGGCAATGTCCGCCGCAACAGCATGGATGCGTTCGCCAACATCCCGTCCAACGGCAAGATCGCGATCAAGTTCGAGGGCGAGGATGCCGACGACCGGCTGATCGGCGTCGCGCTGCTGACCGAGGGCGACGACGTGCTGCTCGCCTCCCGCCAGGGCAAGGCGATCCGTTTCCAGGGGGAGGACGTCCGCGTGTTCCAGAGCCGCTCCTCGACCGGCGTGCGCGGCATGAGCCTGAAGGACGGGGACGAGGTGATCTCGCTCTCCATCCTCCATCGCGGCGGCATGCGCGATCAGGACGAGCGCGAGGATTATCTGCGCTACGCCCCGTGGAAGGCCGAGAAGGAAGGCGAGCCGCAGATGAGCGCGGAACGCTTCGCCGAGCTGGCCGGGCGGGAGCAGTTCATCCTCACCGTCTGCGCCAACGGCTATGGCAAGCTGTCCTCGGCCTATGAATATCGCCGCACCGGCCGGGGCGGCCAGGGCATCACCAATATCGACAACATCGCCCGCAACGGCGCGGTGGTCGCCAGCTTCCCGGCGAAGAAGGACGATCATCTGATGCTCGTCACCGATCAGGCGAAGCTGATCCGCATGAGCCTCGACAGCATGCGCGTGATCGGGCGGGGCAGCGCGGGCGTGCGCCTGTTCAACGTGGCGGACGAGGAGCATGTCGTCTCCGCCGCGAAGATCGAGGACAATGAGGAGGAGGGCGAGGAGAGCGGCGCCACCGCGCCCGAGGGCAATGGAGCGGACGCGCGGGAATAACCCGCGCGGAACGCCGCATGGCCGATCTCTTCGCCTTCAAGATCCTGACCCGCGATCAATGGGACCGGTTTCGCGCCGACGGCGTGTTCGAAGGCGCGCCGGTGGATATCGCCGATGGCTATATCCACCTGTCGGCGCGGGATCAGGTCGCCGGAACGCTGGAGAAGCATTTCGCCGGGCAGGACGACCTGATCCTCGCCATGGTCGATCTCGCCGCGCTGGGCGACACGGTGAAATGGGAGGAATCGCGCGGCGGCGCGCTGTTCCCCCATGTCTACGGCCGGCTGCCGATGGAGGCGGTGACCACCAAGGCAAAGCTGCGCCTCGACGAAACGGGACGACATGTGCTGCCCGCGGGATTTGACGCCGGCTGAATCGGAACCCTTTACCTGCTGCCGCATTGGTTCTGTTGAGGACATTTATCCTGAGGAGAATGGCAATGCGCAAGACAATGGCTTCGCTGCTGATCCTCGCCAGTGCGGCGATGATCGCCGGATGTTCCACGCTGACCGGCGCCGGTGTCGGCGCGGCGGGCGGCGCGGGCGTGGCTGCGGCGACCGGCGAGGATGTGAAGGACGGCGCGCTCATCGGCGGCGCGGCGGGCGCGGTGGTCGGCACGATCGCGGACTGACGCGACCTGCCGCCGGCGTTCGGCTTACCGCCGATGATCGAGGGGCAGGCGGCCCGCTTTCGGCGCCGCCTGCCCCGCCTCTTTTCCAGTCCAGCCTCTCGCCTTTTGGGGCAAGCCGCTTTATGCCGCGCCCATGACATATCAGGTTCACATCATCGGCGGCGGCATGGCCGGTTCGGAAGCCGCCTGGCAGCTGGCGCAGGCGGGCGTGAAAGTCCGCCTTTCGGAAATGCGCGGCGGCGGCGACACCACCCCTGCCCATCAGACCGACGGCCTCGCCGAACTGGTCTGCTCCAACAGCTTCCGCTCCGACGACGCGGCGAAGAATGCGGTCGGCCTGCTGCATCAGGAAATGCGCGACTTCGGCTCGCTGCTGATGGCGCAGGCGGCGATCGCGAAGGTTCCCGCCGGGTCCGCGCTGGCGGTGGACCGCGACCTGTTCTCGACAGGCGTCACCCGCGCGATCGCGGAGCATCCCAACATCACCCTCGTGCGTGAGCGCATCGACACGCTGCCCGCCGAGGGCATGACCATCGTCGCGACCGGCCCGCTCACCGCCGGGCCGCTGGCCGAAAGCATCGGCGCGGCCACCGGCATGGAACGCCTCGCCTTTTTCGACGCGATCGCGCCCATCCTCTATCGCGACAGCATCGACATGGACATTTGCTGGATGCAGTCGCGCTGGAACAAGGTCGGTCCTGAAGGCGACGGCAAGGATTATATCAACTGCCCGATGAACCGCGAGCAATATGAAGCCTTCGTCCAGGGGCTGCTCGACGGCCCCAAGACCGAGTTCAAGGAGTGGGAGAAGGACACCCCCTATTTCGAGGGCTGCATGCCGATCGAGGTCATGGCCGCGCGCGGGCGCGAGACGCTGCGCCATGGGCCGATGAAGCCGATGGGGCTCGACGATCCGCGCACCGGGCGCTGGCCCTATGCGGTGGTGCAGCTGCGGCAGGACAATGCGCTCGGCACGCTCTGGAACATGGTCGGTTTCCAGACCAAGCTGCGCCACGCCGCGCAGGTCGAGCTGTTCCGCACCATACCGGGGCTGGAGAAGGCGGAATTCGCCCGCCTCGGCGGCCTGCACCGCAACACCTTCATCCAGAGCCCTAAGCTGCTCGACCCGACCCTGCGCCTCCAATCCGCGCCGCATATCCGCTTCGCGGGGCAGATGACCGGCTGCGAGGGCTATGTCGAAAGCGGCGCGATCGGCCTGCTCGCCGCGCGCTTCCTGCTCGGCGATCTGAGCGGGCGGCCGCTGCGCCCGCCGCCGGTGACGACCGCGCTGGGCGCCCTGCTCTCGCATGTGACGGGCGGCGCGGATGCGGAAAGCTTCCAGCCGATGAACGTCAATTTCGGCCTGTTCCCGCCGCCCGACGAGCGGGTGAAGAAGAAGGACCGCAAGGAAGCCTACACCGCCCGCGCCCGCGCCGATCTCGCCGCCTGGATGCGGGAGGAAGGGCTGGCGGAGCAGACAGCCCTCCCCGCCTGAGCGCACCGCTCAGCATTTGCACTTCGGCTTGGCGGCGGGCTTGGGCGCGGTCGCCGCGAACTCGGCGCGGGTCAGCCTGCCGTCGCCATTGCCGTCCGCGCCCGCGAACCTGTCCGACGTCGCCACCGCCCATTCCTCGAAGGACAACAGGTTGTTGCCGTCGGTATCGAGCTTCTTGAACGCCTTGGTGCGGCTCGCCATCATTTCCGTGCGGGTGATGATGCCGTCGCGGTTGCGGTCGTAGCGGTCGAACCGCTTCGCCTCCCGGTCCTTCTCGGAGGCTTCGGGCGGCATCGGCGGCGCGGCGCCCATCGCATTCCCGTCGCCTTCGGGCAGTTCCTCATCCGCCTGCGCCGCGACCGGCGGCTGCGGCGTGGCCGCCGGGCCCGCCTTTTCCGCGCGGATCTGCCACCAGAACAGCCCCGCCGTCACCAGCAGCAGGCACGCTGCCCCTCCCGCCACAAACCGATTCATAGCAGCACGTCTCCCCCCATTGGCCCCCGTTAGCGTCCGAAAATCTGGAGCCGCAGCAGCCGCATGTAAAGCCCCGGCGTCAGCGCGGCGGGCATCGCCCCGCCCCGCGCCAGATCGCGCCGCGCCGCGCCGCCCAGCATGGCAAGCGCGCGTGGCAAAAGCGGACGCGCCGGAAGGCCGCGTGCCAGTTCGCCGCCCTGCCGTATCGCCGCGCGCACAAGCTCGGCGTCATCCAGATGACCTGCCAGATCCCACAGCGCCCAGAGCCTGCCCCAGCGCCGCGCTTCCTCCCCCCGTTCCGGCGCAAAGGCCCCGAACAGGCCGCCGCCCCGGCCGGAGGCATAGGCCCGCAGCATCGCATCCGGTTCGTCCCCGTCCCAGAGGATCAACTCCTCCCAGCCGTCGATCAGCGCAATCAGCCCGTCCCGCGCCGCCGGAAAGCCCTCCATCGCCCGCAACGCGTCCATCATCGGCGAGCGATGGGCGGGCAGCGCATCGGCCGAGGCCAGCCCGTCGCGCCACCAGGCGAGGCGAATCTGCGCCATCATCGGCTCCCGCGCCGCCCGCGCGATCCGCGCGCATTCATTGTCGAGCGCGAACAGCAATTCCGCCCGCCTCGCGCGCCTGCCCGCGGCGGACAGCACAAGGCGCTGGACCGGCGTATTTTCAGGCGTTTCCATCAGGTCTCCGCCCCGGCGAGAGAGGCCGTTTTTCCATTTTGTTAATGTCTTCCACCTAAACATGCAGGGCCGGACGGCCTCTGTCCAATCGCAAGCGCTTGTGGGAGCGCGGGTACACCGGACACGATATTTAGGGAAGTGGGAACGGGAATGTCATTGGAACGAGCGGCGCGAAACGGTCTGTTGAGCAGCTTGTTACGGGACAGGACCGGCAACATGCTCGCCATCAGCGCGGCGGCCCTGATCCCTCTGACCGCCGTTATCGGTTCGGGCGTGGACATGAGCCGCGCCTATCTCACCCGCACCCGCCTGCAACAGGCGTGCGACGCGGGCGTGCTGGCCGGTCGCAAGGTGATGGGATCGACGGGGCAGATCAACACCGCCGTCAGCACTGCCGTCCGCGACTATGTGCGCTTCAACCTGCCGACGGACGTGGCGCCCGCCTTCACCGACGACAGCACGATCAACCCCACTTTGGGGACCAATGACGAACTCAGCCTCACCCTGTCGACCCATCTCGACACCACGGTGATGCAGTTGTTCGGCAAGCAGGATTTCGCGCTTTCGGTCGATTGCTCGGCGCGCAACGACTATTCCAATATCGACATCGTGCTGGTGCTCGACACTACCGGGTCGATGGCGTGCAAGGCGGCGCGCACCTCCAGCCAGTGCAGCAGCTATGCGAACAGCAACAGCAACAAGACGATGACGGTGGGGGGCAAGACCGTCACCTATGTCGGGGAAGAAGTTGAGAATTCCGTCAATATTTCGCGCATGCAGGTGCTGCGGAATGCTCTGGCTTCGTTCAAGACGCAGATGTCGATCATCGAAACGCAGTTCGCCAACGCCAGCGAGAACACGCGCAAGCGCATCCGCTACGCCGTGGTGCCTTTCTCGCAGATGGTGAATGCGGGTCTTTCCATCGGCAGCAACGGCACGACCCTCTATTCGCGCCAGCCGGGATGGTTCAATTCGGACCTGAGCTATAATTCCACCTGCGGTTCCGGAAGGAACACCTATAGCTGCACCGTGACGGCAAGCCACAACAGCAACTGGATCAACAACACATGGGACGGCTGCGTGGAAGAGCGCGCCACCATCAACACCATCACACCGACCAACACCTATTCGATGGTCGGGCCATCGAAGAATCTGCCGGCGGGCGCGCATGACCTGCAGATCGATGAGACACCCACCAGCACAGCAACGCGCTGGACGATGGCGGACAAGAGCTATTTCGGTTCCGCTCAATATGCCTGCCCGCGCGCGATGCTCGAATTGCAGCCGATGTCCAATACGGACTTCAACAATTATTTCGCGTTCAGCAACGGCTTCGTCGCCAATGGCGGCACCTATCTCGACATCGGCATGCTCTGGGCGGCGCGCCTGCTGTCCCGCAACGGCCTGTGGTCGGCCGACAACCCGACGATTCACAACGGATGGCCGGTAAGCCGCTATGTGATCTTCATGACCGACGGCGAAATGGACACCGGCAGCACCGGCTATGGCGCCTACCGCCCGGAAAACACCTACAGGCGCATCACCACCAACGGCAACGCGACCACCAGCAATGAAAACCACACGGCACGCTGGCTGATGATCTGTACCGCGATCAAGAATATGGACGCGAAGATCTTCGCCATATCCTTCAGCGGCGGATCGACCCTGACTTCGGACATGATCAACTGCTCCTCCGGCGACGGGTATAATTTCCGCGCCGCCGACGAAGCCGCGCTGCAACGCGCGTTCCGGGATATCGGCAACACCATCGGTTCGCTGAGGCTGTCGCAATGACGGCACGCCTCCTGACCTTGCGCCGCGATCAAAGCGGGGCGACCGTGATGGAATTCGGCCTTTTGTTCATACCCTTCTGCATCCTGCTGATGGGAGGCATGGACGTGGGCTATCAGGTCTATGTCCGCACCGTCGTGGCCGGGGCGCTGGAAGCCGCCGCCCGCTCCACCACCGTCGAAAGCGCCGACAGCACGACTATCGAAGCCGTACTGGAAGACGCGGTGCTGAAGGTGATGCCGCACGCCACCGTCCATATCCAGAAGGGCAGCTTCTACAGCTATGCCCAGATCAACACGCTGGAACGGCTGACCAAGGACAGCAATGGCAACAACCAGTTGGATAATGGCGATTGCTGGGAAGACATAGACGATGACGGCACGCGCAATGTCGTCACCACCGGGAAATCCGGCATCGGCGGCGCGGATGATGTCGTCCGATATAATGTGTCGGCCAGCTATACCCGGCTGCTGCCCATCTATCATTTCATCGGCGTCGATGACGTCGCGACCGTTTCGGCCGTCACGCTGGTCAAGCGCCAGCCCTATGCCGGCCAGTCCAATCCGCCCGAAAGATGCAAGACATGATCCTTTCCGCCCGCTTCCGCCGCAACGCCGCCCGGCTCGTCCGGGACCGTTCGGGCGTGGCGATGATAGAGTTCGCGATGGCCCTGCCGTTGCTGGCCGGGGTCACGGTCTACGGCATAGAGGCCGCAAACATGGCCTATGCCGCCCAGATCGTTTCCGACATCGCGGTCCAGACGGCGGATTCCGTCGCGCGCGTGCGCACCAGCATCAGCGAAAAGGACGTGACGGACATCCTCTACGGCGTGAAATCGATGGGCACGCGGCTGCAATTCGCCCAGAACGGCCGGATCATCATCTCCGGGCTGGAACCGGTGCTGGACAGCAGCAACGCCGTCATCAACCACAAGATCAACTGGCAACGCTGCTCCGGCGCGCTGCATCAGAACAGCAGCTACGGCACCGCCGGTCAGGAAGTAGGCGCGACGGGCATGGGGCCTGACGGCAAAAAGATCAGGTTGGCGGCCAACAGCTATGCGATCGTGGTCGAGGTGCGGTACGATTATCAGCCGATCATCAGCAGCAACCTGTTCGGCCCGCGCACGCTGACCGCCCTTTCGGCAATGATGGTGCGAGAGCGGGAGAGCAATTCGCTCGGCACGACCGGCACCGCTTCGGCTTGCTCCACTTATTCAGCCTGAGCGCACGGGCGGAACGCGGCATAGCCCGACCGTCATGCTGAGCGAATGCAGGGGGACGATAAAGGCGGATATCCGCCATGGGCCGCCACCCACCATCCAGCGGCGGTGATCCGCAAAAAGATATAACCGCAAAAAAGGGCGCGCCATGACGGACTGGTGCGCCCCTCTTTTCTTTTCCCCCGCCTTGGGGGGCGGATCGGGCAGCCTTAGCGATAGCAGACCTTGCGGACCGCCGCGACGACCTTCGCCGCGTCGACCAGCGCCGCCTTTTCGAGATTGGCGGCATAGGGCAGCGGCACGTCCTCGTTGGTCACGCGCAGCACCGGGGCGTCGAGATCGTCGAAGCCCTGCTCCATCACCACCGCCGCGATCTCGCTCGCGATCGAGCAGACCGGCCAGCCTTCCTCGACCACCACGAGGCGGTTGGTCTTCCTGAGGCTCTCCAGCACCGTGACGGTGTCGAGCGGGCGCAGCGTGCGCAGGTCGATGACCTCCGCCTCCACGCCGTCGGCCGCAAGCTGCTCCGCCGCGTCGAGCGCCACGCCGACGCCGATCGAATAGCTGACCAGCGTCACGTCCTTGCCCTCGCGCATGATCCGCGCCTTGCCGATCGGCAGCACATAATCGTCGAGCACCGGCACGTCGAAGCTGCGGCCGTAGAGCAGTTCGTTCTCCAGGAACACGACCGGATCGGTCGAGCGGATCGCCGCCTTCAGCAGGCCCTTCGCATCCGCCGCGTCATAGGGCGAGATGACGATCAGGCCCGGCACCGCCGCATACCAGGGGCCGTAATTCTGGCTGTGCTGGGCCGCGACGCGGCTCGCCGCGCCGTTGGGGCCACGGAACACGATCGGGCAGCGCATCTGGCCGCCGGACATGTAATTGGTCTTGGCCGCCGAGTTGATGATCTGGTCGATCGCCTGCATCGCGAAGTTGAAGGTCATGAATTCGATGACCGGGCGCAGGCCGCCCATCGCCGCGCCCGCGCCGACGCCCGCAAAGCCATGCTCGGTGATCGGCGTGTCGATGACGCGCTTGTCGCCGAATTCCTGCAACAGCCCTTGGGTGACCTTGTAGGCGCCCTGATATTCGGCGACTTCCTCGCCCATCACGAACACGCGCTCGTCCTTGCGCATCTCCTCGGCCATCGCGTCGCGCAGCGCCTCGCGGACAGTGAGCTTCGTGAACTCCGTGCCCTCCGGGATCGCCGGATCGGCCGCGATCTTCACTTCGGCCGGGGCAGGCTTTGCGAGCGGAGCCTCCGCCTTCGCCGCCACGGCGGCAGGCGCCTCGGCCGCCGGTGCGGGCGCGGCCGCCTCGGCCTCGCCGCCCTCGCCTGCTCCGTTACCGGCGGCAGCGCCGGCTCCGTCTCCGGCCCCCTCACCCGCCATCGTCGCGATGACGGTGCCGACCTTCACATTCTCGCTGCCTTCGGGCACGAGGATCTTGCCGATGACGCCTTCGTCCACCGCCTCGAATTCCATCGTCGCCTTGTCGGTTTCGATCTCGGCGAGGAGATCGCCGGATTTCACTTCGTCGCCTTCCTTGACGAGCCACTTGGCCAGCGTGCCTTCCTCCATCGTCGGAGACAGCGCGGGCATCTTGATTTCAACTGCCATCAATATTGCTCCACCAGCACGTCGGTATAGAGTTCAGCCCCCTCCGGTTCGGGGGAGGTTTCCGCGAAATCGGCGCTTTCGTTGACGATCTTGCGGATGTCCTGATCGATGGCCTTGATCTCGTCGGCGCTGATGCCGGCGGCTTCCAGATGCTTCCTGATGCCCTCGATGGGATCGGATTTCTCGCGCATCTCCTGCACTTCCTCGCGCGAGCGGTATTTGGCCGGGTCGGACATGGAGTGGCCGCGATAGCGGTAGGTCTTCATCTCCAGCAGGATCGGTCCCTTGCCGGATTTCACCCATTTCAGCGCTTCCTCGGTCGCGGCGCGCACGGCGAGCACGTCCATGCCGTTCACCTGCAGGCCGGGGATGCGGAAGGATTCGCCGCGGCGGAACAGCTGGTCCTCGGCGGACGAGCGGTTGACCGAGGTGCCCATCGCATATTGGTTGTTCTCGATCACGTAGATGATCGGCAGCTTCCACAGCTCGGCCATGTTGAAGCTCTCGTAAACCTGGCCCTGGTTGCTGGCGCCGTCGCCGAAATAGGCGACGCACACGCCGCCGTCGTTGTTGTACTTGTGCGCGAAGCCGAGGCCGGTGCCGAGCGAGACCTGCGCGCCGACGATGCCGTGGCCGC
>Ga0180222_1001936_pt1 | contig 18783 bp, 16 predicted proteins | sample eDN5th37CKraftOP_FD_151336 | JGI IMG/M metagenome (GOLD analysis project Ga0180222, IMG submission 151336) | Enriched Organic Plus compost microbial communities from Emeryville, California, USA - eDNA 5th pass 37_C Kraft OP (version 2) (version 2) ... | reverse complement strand
GGATTGGTGCGCAAGGCGGATGTCGTCTTCGACAATTTCAGCCGCGGTGTCACCAAGAGGCTTGGCCTCGACCATGAGACGCTCTCTGCGATCAATCCGCGCATCATCACCTGTTCGGTCACCGGCTTTGGCGAGACCGGTCCCTTCCCCGACCGCCCGGCATTCGACATGGTCGCCCAGGGCATGGGCGGCGGCATGTCCATCACCGGCACCGAAGGAGGATCGCCACTGCGCGCGGGCATTCCGATCGGAGACCTCGGAGGCGGCGTGTTCAGTGCGCTCGGGGTCCTTGCGGCACTGCATGCGCGGACCATCACCGGACGCGGCCAGCATGTCGACGTGTCGATGCTCGACGTGCAGATTTCCATGCTCAACTACATGGCGACGATGTACTTCCTGTCCGGGAAGAACCCAGAGCCGCTTGGCAATTCGCACTTCGTGCACGTGCCGTATGACACGTTCCGGACCAAGACACGCTTTCTGATCATTGCCATCATCACCGACAATTTCTGGCAGGCCCTCGTCGAATTGCTGGATGTCCCCGAGCTGTACCGCGAGGACTTCCGCCACCAGCCCGGACGGCTCGCGCACAAGGCGCTGATCAATGCAGCGGTGCAGGCGAAGCTTGAGACCAATACCTGCGAATATTGGCTGGAACGCCTGCGCGAGCGCCGCATTCCTTGCGCGCCGGTGAACGATTTCGCACATGCGCTTTCCGATCCGCAGGTTGTGGCCCGCAACATGGTGGTGTCCGTCGACCACCCGAAAGGCGGCTCGGTGCGGATGCCGGGCAATCCGATCAAGCTGTCTGAGACCGGGGAAGAGGCGTTTTCGCCGCCGCCCCTTATTGGCGCAGATACCGACCGGATCCTCACGGAGTTTCTGGGCCTGGACAAGGCCGAGATCGAAAGGCTGCGCCGCGAGGAGGCGATAGGTTGACCAATGGCCGAGCGCATTGTCATCAACGAAGTCGGATTACGGGACGGCCTGCAGAACCAGCCCCGCATTCTCTCGACCGAAGCCAAGATCTCACTGTTTGATTCACTGGCGTCGGCCGGGCTTCGGGATTTCGAACTGACAAGCTTCGTCAGTCCGAAGGCAGTGCCGCAGCTTGCCGACGCAAGCGACGTTCTGGCGTCGGTCAAGGACCGTCCGGGCTTCCGGCTGACCTGCCTTGTTCCGAATATGCGAGGCTACGAACGCGCGAAAGCTGCCGGTGCAAAAGGGATTGCGGTCGTCCTCGCGACCACGGAAACCCTGAACCGCAAGAACATCAATATGTCGCTGACCGAGGCGACGTCGGTTTGCGAACAGGTGGTCGATGGGGCGCATCGCGAGGGGATATTTGCTCGCGCTTATATCGCGACGGCTTTTGCATGCCCGTTTGAAGGCGCAGTCGCTCCCGAAATCGTCATGCAACTTGCCGCACGCATGACGCAGGCCGGGGCTGACGAGATCGCGATAGCGGACACCATCGGCGCTGCCCATCCGAAAGAGGTGCGTCTCCTCTTCGACCCGCTCGTGCGCGAATATGGATCCGACCGGATCGCAGCCCATTTCCATGACACGCGCGGCCTTGGTTCGGCCCTGGCATGGGCCGCACTCGAAGCCGGCGTCCGCCGCTTCGACGGCTCTGTCGCCGGGCTCGGCGGCTGCCCGTTTGCACCGGGCGCTTCCGGCAATGTCGCGACAGAGGACTTGGTCTTTCTGTTCGAGGGCGCCGGTTTCGATACCGGTGTGAATCTCGACAAGCTGATCGATGCCGTCGGCAAGGCGAACGATCTGATCGGCGGAGCGCACGGCGGGCGCATTCTTCCCTGGTACCGATCGCAGCGCGCGAAAAAAAGCGCGGTCGTCGCGTGACCCCATTCGTATTCCGGCGCTCAGTCTTTCACAGGTGACGAGACGATCGACCAAAACGGGACGGTTTAAGCGCGAGAGCGAACGAGTGCAAAAGGCCGTAGACAAAGCTTATCACGCCATCCGCAAGGCTGTGCTCGACGGCGAATTCAGCTCCGGAGACCGGCTGAAGGAAAGCGTTCTTGCCGCGACGATAGGGGTTAGCCGCACGCCGGTGAGAGAAGCGTTGCGGCGGCTGAGCGCCGAAGGCCTGATCGATTTCTCGTCGAGCCATCGCGCCGCCGTGGCGCAATGGGGTGACGAAAACATAAGTGAGCTGTTTCGCTTGCGCAGTACGCTCGAAAGCTATGCGGCTTCGCTTGCTGCAGCAAACATATCAACGGAAAAGACCGAAGAACTGATATCGCTTCAGGACAGGATGGAAAGCGCGGCGCAGGCTAGGAACAGGATTCAATTCAAAGCCATTTCGTTACTGAACAATCAATTCCACAAGATCATACTCGATGCATCAGGCAACAAGCGCCTCGTAACGCTGATGTCCGGCTTGATCGAAATGGCGGTGATCCTGCAGACCTATCGCGGTTACAGTGAGGCCGATCTGGCGCGGAGCTTTGGGCACCATCGCGAAATGATCGCCGCGTTCGAGGCGCGTGACAGCGAATGGGCCGGAAGCGTCATGAAGTCCCATATCCTTGCGGCACGCGCGAGTTATCTGCGGCGCCAGGACCGGACCCCAGAGGCTGGAAAGGTTTCAGTGGGTCAAACTTAACCTTGTTGACGTGACGCGGTGAAGGCGCGCTGCTCACTATAGACGTGCGCCATTCTGGCCGTGTCTTTTTGCATGCCTGATCCAGGAGAGCGGGCCACCGGCACACTGATCGTTGACATCCCCTTATCATGGGTTCTATGCGCATCGCATTCCGTTGCCGAAGACAAGGCACTGTTCGACCCAAGCCCGCTCCAGGACAAGGCAGACTCCCATGAAATATATCGACTCCTTCAACCACTTTTTTCCGCATAAATTGTGGGAAGCGATGCTGGAGTCAGAGGGAGCTGCGCGAGACATCGGCAAAAGAATGCGCGGGATTCCGTGCATTTATGACTTGGACGAGCGCCTGCGCGTCGTAGACAGCTTTGACAATTACACGCAGGTCATTTCGCTTGGAATGCCGCCGCTTGAGGCGCTCGGAACGCCCGCACAGGCAGAGGAGTTCGCAAAGCTCGGCAACGACGGAATGGCCGATCTAGTGCAGCGCTACCCGGACCGGTTTGTCGGCTTTCTTGCCTCGTTACCCATGAATTCGCCGAATGCGGAGAAGGAAGCGGAACGCGCTTTCGGCATCGGCGCCAACGGCCTTCAAATTCACACCAACATCAATGGTCTGCCGCTTGACGATGAGCGGTTCTTCCCGGTTTTTGAAACAGCGGCCAAACATGGCAAGCCGGTTTTCCTTCATCCCTCGCGCGGCGCGGCCGACATCCCGGATTACAAGTCCGAGAAGAAATCGCTTTACGAGATCTGGTGGACTTTTGGCTGGCCTTACGAAACCAGCGCCGCGATGGCCAGGCTCGTTTTCTCCGGATTGATGGACAAGCTGCCGGAGCTCAAGGTTCTGGCCCATCATCTTGGCGCGATGGTTCCGTTTTTTGAAGGTCGCGTGGGACCCGGCTGGGACCAACTTGGCAAGCGAACGTCGGACGAGGACTACAGTCTCCTTCTGCAGAAGCTGAAAAAGCGCCCGTTCGATTACTTCAAGGACTTCTACGCAGACACCGCCGTCTTTGGATCGCGTCCTGCGACTGTGTGCGGGCTGGAATTCTACAGCGAAGACCGCGTGCTGTTTGCATCGGACTCCCCGTTCGATCCGGAAAAAGGCCCTGGTTATATCCGCGACACGATCCGGGTTCTGGAATCGATCGACATGCCGATCGAAAAGCGCGAGAAAATCAGCTTCCGGAACGCTGAGAAGCTGCTCGGCCTGAAGGCGACAAAGAGCTGACCGTGACAAATGCGGCGCGCACGCCCCTGCGCTCGCCGCCCCACGGCGAGTGCCATCATCGGTTATCTTCATTCCGCCTACGTGATGGGCCGTCCGCCTTTGCGCGCTCCGCGTAAAATCGGCGGAGTTCTTCTCTCGCTTTGCAAGGATGATCCCTCAGCCGAGCACACGTTCTGCCTCTTTGAAATCTGCTGTATCTCTGCCCTCGGTAAACTGTCCCAGAATCGGCCGAAGCAGGTCGCGTGCTGCCTTCGCTCGACCATTGCGAGCCCACAGAGACGCCAGATCGGTTGCCGTCCGCAATTGCCAGGCAAGGGCATTCTGTGCGCGGCTCAATTCCAGAGCCTGCGTGAAGCAGGCCTCGGCGTCGTCGTGCTGCTGCTCCGGCTTCGAAAGAAGGACGCCGCCCTTCACGCGCAGCAATTCCGGAAGGTAAGACAGATAGCCTTGGGCTTGGATCAGTTGACCGATTTCGTCAGTCAACTTCAAGGCGTTTTCATAGCGGCCAATGCTTGCGAAACCACTCACCAGTTCGACGTTGAAGCGGACGGTTAGAAGCTCATAACCGACCGCATGAAGCTTCTCCAGGCGGCTTTGCAGTACCTTGATGCCGGCATCAACGTCGCCGTGCCGAATTGCAAGTTCCGCCCGAAAGGCATGACCGAGATGCAAGTATGGCCCGAAATCGTCCGCCTCTGCCCGCGTGATGAACCAGGCCAACTGGTTCTCAACGGCATCAAGGTCGCCAAGCCACAGCAGCACAGAGATCGAATTCACGACCATCGCCAGCGCCATCGGATGTTTCGTTCGCACAGCCTCGTCGAACACCCGGTCGATGGCAGACTTTGCCTGTTCCGGATAACCCTGAAGCCACAGATTCCGGATCAGAGCGTTTCCCGCCCAGCTGTAATGGTCGAATCCGAAATGCGTCCTCCGGTTGGCTGGGGAAGCCCGCCCGGCTGCTATCGCCGCTTCGAGCTGGACGCGAGCTCCGTTAAGGTCGCCCATGAAGTTAAGCGAGACCCCCATCAGCGTCTGGGCCAGCGCTGTCACCGGAGGGTCTTCGACCATTGCCGCGATATCACGGGCCCGCTCGGCATATCTGAGACAGGCCCGGAAGTCGCCGCCTCGCAAGTGATAAAAGTGCAGAGAGCCGAGCAGGCGGATCTCGTTGAGGTGATCGCCAGTGGATCTTGCAATATCGTGACTTCTGTTCAGTGCCGCAATAGCCGCTCCGTCATGGCCGCGCATCAGCATCAGGGACAAGCCGAGCGACGCCTGAAGATGCATTTCATCGGAGCCACCGCGCGCTTTGTCATCCAAAGCAGCGAGTGCTCGCTCTGACCAGCGGTGGCATTCCGGGAAAAGAGCCATCGCACGAAAAACCGGCGCCGCCGCAGCCGCAAGTCCGATCCCAATGGCGATATCACCGCTTTTGCTAAAGCACCATTCCAGGGCAGCGCGGACGTTGTTTATGGCCGCAAAATGCGGGGCACGCTCCGCTCCGGTCGAAAGCGAAGACCACTCGCTTCCGGTCTGCTCGAGCCAGCGCCGATAATAGGCCGCATGACGTCGAGACAGATCGGTCCGTTCGTCCTGGTCCGCGCCAAGTTCCAGAGCGTAAGCGCGGGTCGTGTCGAGAAGCCGGTAGCGCATCATCGCTCCGGTGGGGCGCACGGCAACAATCGACTTCTCGACCAGATTGTCGATCGCCTCGAACACCGCCGCGCGGTCCAGCGAGGCGCTCGGTATGACCTCCAGCGCCGCTTCGAGGGTAAACAAGCCGACGAACACTGCCAGACGACGCAGAACCGCACGTTCGACGTCGGACAGGAGCTCGTAACTCCAGTCCATCATCGCCTGCAATGTCTTCTGTCGCGCCGGCGCTGTTCGAGACCCCCTCCACAGCAAAGCCAGGTGCTGGTCAATCAACGCCGCGGTCTGCTCAAGACCATGAGATTCGACCCGTCTCGCGGCAAGTTCGATGGCCAGCGCCACCCCATCGAGCTTCCGACAGATATCCGAAACGATTGCGGCCTCGGTATCGTTGATTTGCAGTCGCGCGCCACCAGCCAACGCCCGCTCCACGAATAATTGCGTGGCCGGGAATTGCTGGATAGCGGAGGCGGAAAGCGCTGGGACATCCGGCGGACATAGCAAGGCCTCCAGCCGATAAACATGCTCGCCCTCGATTCTCAGTGCTTCGCGGCTGGTTGCGAGGATATGCACCCCGGGAGCCGTCTCCGCGATAGTAGCCGCGAGCGGCGCGATTGCGTCGACGATATGCTCGCAAGTGTCGAGGATGAGGAGAAGCCGCTTGTCCCTGAGAAACTGAATGAGTGTAGGTGTCGGATTCTCCGACTGGACGGACACTCCGAGCATCGAGGTCACCGCGGTCGCGGCCAGTCTCGCGTCGCTGATCATACCAAAATCGACGAAAAGCACTGAGCCGCCAAAGGCCTCCGCGACGTGATGGGCAACAGCGAGCGCGACCGTCGTCTTGCCGACGCCGCCCGGCCCAACGATCGTGACGATGCGCCTGTCGGTGAGGCTGGCCGACAATTCGAGAACGTCGTCATCGCGGCCAACCATGCGATGGGGGCGCGCGGGCAAATTAGCGTGAGAGAAATGAACAGCCGGCGCCGGCGCGCCACCGCGCTCCGAGCCTGTCCGCGTCACGGGAGCTACGAAACAATAACCGCGTCCCGGGACCGTCGTGATGTAGCGGGCGTCATCCTTGCCGTCGCCGAGCGCCTTGCGAAGGCTGTTCATGTGAAAGCGCAGGCTGCCTTCCTCGACAATGCTGTCGGGCCAGACCTGGGACATCAGCTTCTGCTTGGTCACCACCTCGTTCGGCGTCGTCACCAAAGCGATGAGAATGTCCAAGGCGCGGCCCCCGAGTTCGACAGGGTGACCGTCTCGCTCAAGCAGCCTCTTGCTCACGGCCAGCGTGAACGGGCCAAAGGTCAGTGCGTCCCTGCGTTCACCGTTCGCGGCCGCCATGTGCTTGCTGCGCTTACCTATTGGGGAGCCACAAAATATGCCGGACGCACCGCTGCCGCCATAAGCGGCGAAATCCTAACGCATTCTAACGACGCATAACGGGTGTTTCCCCGGTTGCTGTCGTACGTCTTTGGCACGCAAGCGCTGATCACACAGCCCCAAACCGAGGAGATGCGCCATGGATAACAGAAATGTCATCGAAGAGATCGACCAGGATCGGCGGCGGCTTCTGGGTGCCGCAACCTTGGGCATCGCCGTGGCGGGAACCGCGGGGCTTCTGCCTACTGAGCTCACAGCAGCGACCGCCGCAGAGGCCGTCCGGCCCTTCAAGGTCCATGTCCCGGAAAGCGACCTGGCCGACCTGCGCCGCCGCGTCGCTGCGACCCGTTGGCCCGACCAGGAGACCGTATCCGACGACTCACAAGGCGTGCGACTCACGACGATGCGGAAGCTGGCGCAGCACTGGCAGACCAATCACGACTGGCGGAAAGTCGAGGCCAGGCTGAACGCGCTGCCGCAATTCGTCACCGAAATCGACGATCTCGGCATCCACTTCGTTCATGTTCGCTCGAAGCACGCCAATGCGCTGCCGATGATCGTCACCCACGGCTGGCCCGGCTCGATCATCGAGCAGTTGAAGATCATCGATCCGCTGACCAACCCGACCGCGCATGGCGGAAGCGTCTCGGACGCCTTCCATCTCGTGATCCCGTCGCTACCGGGTTACGGCTTTTCCGGAAAGCCGACCAAGCCAGGATGGACGCCGGCTCGCATCGCGCGCGCGTGGGCGACGTTGATGCAGCGCCTTGGTTATACGCACTACGTCGCTCAGGGGGGAGACTGGGGCAATGCCGTCTCCGAGATCATGGCCCTGCAGCAACCGGCCGGCCTGCTCGCGATCCACACCAACATGGCGGCGACCGTACCGGCCGACATTTCAAAGGCGCTTTCTGCGGGGGGCCCGGCCCCAGCCGGACTGTCTCCGGACGAGCAACGCGCCTGGAACCAGCTTGATGATTTCTACAAGAAGGGCCTCGGCTACGCGATCGAAATGAACAATCGCCCGCAGACGCTCTACGGGCTCGCCGACTCCCCCATCGGTCTCGCGGCCTGGATGCTCGATCACGACATCCGCAGCTACCAGATGATCGCGCGCTCGTTCGACGGCAAGCCGGAAGGCCTGACGCCTGACGACGTACTCGACAACGTGACGCTCTACTGGCTGACCAACACGGCGATCTCCTCTGCGCGATTGTACTGGGACACGGCACAGGCTTCGACGGGTGGTGGCTTCTTCGATGTCCGGGGGCTCGAGATCCCGGTCGCCGTCAGCGCTTTCCCGGACGAGATCTATCAAGCGCCACAAAGCTGGGCCGAGAAGGCCTATCCTAGGCTCATTCACTACAACCGGCCCGCAAAGGGCGGCCACTTCGCCGCTTGGGAGCAGCCTGAGCTGTTCACTGAGGAAATGCGCGCCTCGTTCCGGTCCCTCCGTCGGGCGCTCTGATCCACACCGTCAAAGCCGGCGCGCCTGGCAATCTCGAAATCGCCTTGCCCATTACGTCGGCGCACTGGCGCACAGCTAACCGAAACACCGACCTCTGGGAGAAATGCCGTGAACGACAACCAGATTGTTGACTCAGCCTTCACCGCCATCATCAACGCGCCAATCGACCGGATCAACATTCCCCAATGGTGCTTCGGTCTTGCCGAGGCCGAGTATCAGGGATGCTCCCCGGCGCATGTCTCCGCCGCCGTTACGACGGCGCCGAATGGTCAGAGAATGTCGATCAACGTCGAGGTGATCGGCGGCAGCCTGATGGTTCAGCATTACGTGGAAACCCTCAGCCGCAAGGACCATCTCGTCCTCGATTCCGACTCCGACGTGTTCACGCCAACCGGACGCACCAGCATCCACGTCACCTGGGAGCTCAGCGTAAGAGAGCTCGACCAAGGGCGATGCGAGTTCACCAATCGGGTCAGGTCCTATGCGACCGAGGAGATGATGAATTTCCTCGCCCGGCAGGGCATCCCTTTCGATCAGTTCCGCGCGCAGCGCCAGCCAGCGTCCATCGCGCACAACAGGGGCGAAACGCCGTTTTTCGCCGCCAGCATCGAACGCGCCGCACTGGGAAACAGTTGAACCGACGCACGGCCGATCCCGCGATGGAGCCTGCCATGACTCACAGCCCCTCTTTCAGCAAAGGCATCACCGGACTTCTGGTGGTCGATCCCTATAACGATTTCATTTCCGAAGGCGGAAAGATCTGGCCGCGCATCAAGGCGGTCGCCGAGGCGAACAATTGCGTTTCCAACATGTCGCAACTCCTGACCGCAGCGCGCGAGGCAAGAGTGCAGGTCTTCTATGCCATGCATCACCGCTATCGGCCTGGCGATTATGCATCGTGGAAGTACATCGCACCGATCCAGCGCGCCGCATGGCAACGCAAGAGTTTCGAATACGGCACCTGGGGCGGAGAGTTCCGTGCCGAGTTTGTCCCTGCTCCCGGAGACATCGTGGCGCAGGAGCACTGGTGCTCGAGCGGCTTCGCCAATACCGACCTCGATCTGCAGCTCAAACGCCACGGAATCCATCAGCTGATCGTCATCGGCCTTGTTGCCCATACCTGCATCGAGGCGACCGTGCGCCATGCCGCGGAACTCGGCTACGACGTGACCGTCGTGCGGGATGCAGTCGCCGACTATTCAGAAGAGATGATGCACGCCGCGCTCGACATCAACATGCCGAATTACGCCAGCGCGATCGTGGACACGACATACATCGTTGACGCTTTCACGTCGTTCGAATCCGTCGTTATCGCCGCACAATAATCACCAGCTCATCACGACACGGCTCACCAACCAGGAGCTTCGCAATGAACATCTTCGACCTCAAAACCAGCATTGATCGACGCCACTTTATCGGCACGACCGCGATGACCGCAGCTGCGGCACAATTTGGGTTGATTGCTCCCGCTGCGGCTCAATCAGAACCTGCCAAGCCGGTCGGCACTCAACCGGCGACATCCGCCGCGTTCGCGCCGCTCAAGCGAATAGATGCTGGGCCGCTGAACGTCACATATGCCGAAGCTGGTCCCTCGGACGGTCAGCCCGTTTTACTGCTCCATGGCTGGCCTTACGACATTTACGCTTTTGCTGAGGTCACGCCCCTGCTCGCGTCCTCGGGCTTTCGTGTGATCGTCCCTTATTTGCGGGGCTATGGCGCGACGCGCTTCCTCTCGAACGACACGGTCCGAAACGGTCAGCCGTCGGCCCTTGCGGTGGATACCATCGCCCTCATGGACGCCCTCAACATCGAGAAGGCGGTTCTCGGCGGCTTCGACTGGGGAGCACGCACGGTCAACATCGTGTCGGCGCTATGGCCGGAGCGAACCAGCGGCACCGTTTCGGTCAGCGGTTACCTGATCGGAAGCCAGGACGCCGGCAAGGTTCCGCTGCCGCCCAAAGCGGAGCTCGAATGGTGGTACCAGTTCTATTTCGCAACGGAGCGCGGACGCCTCGGCTACGACAAGTATCGACGCGAATTCTCGAAGTTGATCTGGCAGCTCGCGTCACCGAAATGGCAATTCGATGATGCCACCTTCGATCGCAGCGCGGCGGCTTTCGACAATCCCGATCATGTCGCCATCGTGATTCACAATTACCGCTGGCGCATGGGTCTTGCTGACGGCGAGGCGAAATACGCGGCATTCGAGAAGAAGCTTGCACAATTTCCCGCGATCTCGGTGCCAACCATCACGCTGGAGGGAGACGCGAATGGCGCGCCACATCCGGACCCGAGCGCCTATGCGAAGCGGTTCACCGGCAAGTACCAGCATCGCCTGATCAAAGGGGGCATCGGCCACAACTTGCCCCAGGAAGCGCCGAAGGCCTTCGCCGAGGCCATCGTCGATGTGACGAAAGCCTGAGCGGCTCGAAGAGAGCCAGATGTCACATTCCAGCGTCAGCGAGAAAGCCATGAATTCAAAGGTTCTCTACACGGCAAAGACCCACACCACCGGCGGCCGGGAAAACGGGGTATCGCGCAGTTCCGACGGCCAACTCGATGTCCGGCTTTCGGTACCGGGGTCGAACCGCATCGGAACCAATCCTGAGCAGCTTTTTGCTGCGGGGTGGTCAGCCTGTTTCGAGAGCGCGATATCGCTCATTGCGCAAAAGAAGCATGTCACGCTCCCGGAAGGCGTCACCATTGACGCCGAAGTCGACCTCATACTCTCGGACGGCGGCTACTCGCTGAGCGCGCGACTCAATGTCGGAATACCGGACATTGACCGCAATATCGCGCAAGCGCTCGTCGACGAGGCCGATACAATTTGCCCGTACTCGAAAGCCACACGCGGAAATATCAACGCTTCGATCCGGCTCGTGTGACCCGAACTCGTCCGACCCTCAGCACAGGGAGGCCGCCGCCATGGCCATCACGCTTCAAATTAACGGAAAGAGCCACAGCGTCGATGTCGACGACGACACGCCGCTGCTCTGGGTGCTGCGGGATGTTCTCGGCATGACCGGCACGAAATTCGGCTGCGGCATGGCTCTGTGCGGAGCCTGCACCGTTCATATCGACGGGACCGCGGTGCGATCCTGCATCACCCCGGTCGACAGCGTCGGCAATTCGGCCGTCACGACCATCGAATCGATCGGCTCGACGCCTGTTGGCGCGAGTGTTCAGAAGGCATGGCTGGAACATCAGGTGCCGCAATGCGGCTATTGCCAATCCGGCCAGATCATGTCCGCCGCAGCCTTGCTCGCGGACAATACCAACCCCACCGACTCCCAGATCGACGACGCCATGTCCGGGAACATCTGTCGCTGCGGAACCTATGTCCGGATCCGCGAGGCCATCAAATCGGCAGCGGCGTCGAGCCGTAAGGGAGGCTGATCATGGCCCTTCCCATGAACGATGGCCCCGACCGATATGCACCATCTCGCCGCGACGTCTTGAAAGTCGGTCTTGGCGCCGGTGGCGCTCTCTTCTTCGTATTCGGATTGCCGACCCTCGCACAGCGCCTTCAACCCGATCCGGGCAGCGCTGTCGCCAAATCCGCGGCCGAGCCTGAAGCCGCCCCATTCGTACCCAACGCCTTCATCCGGATTCCGCCAAGCGGACCCGTTACGTTGACCATGCCCTATGTTGAAATGGGCCAGGGCACCTATACGTCGGTCCCTATGCTGATCGCCGAGGAACTCGATCTGGACCTGAGCCAGGTTCGCCTCGAACACGCGCCACCGGACGAAAAGCTCTATGCCAATCCGCTGCTTGGCGTGCAGGCAACCGGCAATTCCAATGCCATCCGGGGCGCGTGGCAGCCGCTGCGAGAGGCTGGAGCGAAGGCGCGCGCGATCCTGATCGCCGCTGCCGCCAAACGGTGGAACGTGGAGCCATCGAGTTGCGGCACGGAGCGCGGTGAGGTCGTGCATCCCTCGACAAACCGACGCATCGCTTATGGAGAACTGGTCACCGACGCGGCTGCGATGCCGGTTCCCGATAAGGTCGCACTGAAGCAGCCGAAGGACTTCAGGCTGATCGGCACGCCGGCAAAGCGGCTCGATCTTCCCGCCAAGGTCAATGGTACGGCCACTTTCGGCATCGATGCGCGGCTGCCGGGCATGGCATTCGCGACGCTGGCGCAATCGCCCGCGTTTGGTGGTCGCGTCAAAAGTGTCGACGATAGCGCCGCCAAGGCCGTCAAGGGTGTGCGTCAGATCGTGCGGCTTGACGATGCCGTCGCCGTGGTCGCCGACCACATGGGCGCGGCGAAAAAGGGCCTCGCCGCGCTGACCATCGAATGGGACGATGGGCCTCATGCCGCGCTCAACACCAGCGATATACTCGCCGAGCTCGAGCAGGCGACGCAGAAGCCAGCCGTAGTGGCGCAACGCATCGGCGACGCAAGTTCAGCCATCGAGAACGCACCGACCAAGGTCGAAGCCACCTACCATGTGCCCTTCCTTGCACACGCGACCATGGAGCCGATGAACTGCACGGTTCATATGCGCCGGGATGCTTGCGAGATCTGGGTCGGCACGCAAGCTATCGCTCGGGTACAGCGTGCTGCGGCGAAGGTCGCCGGATTGCCGCTCGAAAAGATCATTGTGCACAATCACTTGATTGGCGGGGGGTTCGGGCGACGGCTCGAAAGCGACGGCGTCGAGCGCGCCGTCCAGATCGCCAAGCATGTCGACGGACCTGTCAAGGTCGTCTGGACCCGCGAGGAAGACATCCAGCACGACATGTACCGGCCGATGTTTTTCGATCGGATATCCGCGGGGCTCGACGCTTCAGGCAACCCCGTGGCATGGCACAACCGCTTTGCGGGATCGTCGATCATCGCCCGGTGGCTGCCGGCCGCCTTCAACAACGGGCTCGATCCCGATACGACAGAAGGGGCCATCGACCTCGTCTACGACTTCCCGAACTTCCAGGTCGAATATGCTCGGGTCGAGCCGCCGGCGATCGGAACCGCGTTCTGGCGCAGCGTCGGCCCCTCCCACAACGTCTTCGTTACCGAAAGCTTCATTGACGAGTTGGCCGCGGCGGCGGGACGGGACCCCATTGCGTATCGGCTCGGCCTGCTCGACAAGTCGCCGCGCGCGAAGGCTGTCCTGGCGCTCGCCGCCGAGAAATCGGGCTGGGGCGCAAAGTTGCCTTCCGGTGCGGGCCGGGGCGTATCACTGCAGAACGCCTTCGGCTCGTATATGGCACTCGTGGCCGAGGTCGAGATCGCAAAGAGCGGCGATGTTCGCGTTCGCCGCGTCGTCTGCGCCGTCGATTGCGGGATCGTTGTCAATCCCGATACGATCCGCGCCCAGATGCAGAGCGCGGTCGTATTCGGCATCACCGCGGCCCTCCATGGCGAGATCACGTTGAAAAACGGGCGGGTGGAACAAGCCAATTTCGATACGTACCAGATGCTGCGGATCGACGCCGCTCCGACGATCGAAGTGCATATCGTGCCGAGCAACGAAGCCCCGGGCGGCATGGGCGAGGCCGGAACGTCGGCTATCGTACCGGCCGTCACGAATGCGATCTTTGCGGCGACGGGAAAGCGGCTTCGCCAACTTCCCGTCGATCCATCCGTACTCAAAGAGCCTTCATGAGCGCTCGGCGAAGCCAAGGCTGATTGAAGGTATGCTCAAATGTGTTCGAGCGAGCGCACGCGGCCACAGCATCAGACCTTCCATCGCAAGGTACGCGTGAACAACCTGTCGATCTTTTACCGGGAGGCTGGCCCGGCGAACGCCCCTGCTCTTTTGCTCCTTCACGGATTCCCCTCCTCGTCGAGGATGTACAAGCCGCTGCTCGACCGCCTGTCCGATCGCTTTCGTATCGTCGCCCCTGATTATCCTGGGTTTGGACATAGCGACTGGCCCGACCCGAGACAATTTGGATACACTTTCGATCGCCTGGCATCTGTCATGGGCGCTTTCGTCGAGGCCATAGGATTATCCCGCTATACGCTTTACATGCAGGACTATGGCGGCCCGGTCGGTTTCAGGATGGCGATCGCGCATCCGGAGCGTGTCGAGGCGATGATCGTGCAAAACGCCGTCGCGCACGACGAAGGACTCGGACCGCTTTGGGCAACACGCAGGGCCTTCTGGGAGAACCGCGCCGCATACGAACGCGCGCTTCAGGACAACCTCCTGTCCGCCGACGCGACGAAACATCGCCACGTCGGCGAGGACCCGAATATCGAGCTATACGACCCGGATCTGTGGACCGACGAACTGGCCTTTCTGCACGCCCCAAACCAGACGCAGATTCAGAGCGACCTCTTTTACGACTACCGCACCAATGTCGCTGCCTATCCACGATTTCAAGCCTGGCTGAGGAAGACGCAGCCGCGACTCCTCGTCATCTGGGGGAGATACGACCCCTCTTTTGATATCGGCGAGCCCGAGCGGTATCGCGGAGACGTGCCGAGCGCAGACGTGCACATCATCGATGCCGGTCACTTTGCGCTGGATACAAGACCGGACGAGATCGCTGCCATCATACGAGATTTCATGACATCCGCCGGCCGCACAGGAGGGTCATAGCTATGGTCACACGCGGTTTTACTGGAAAGTCCCGCAATTCCGCTTCTTCAGACCAACCTGACCGCCTTCCTCCGGGTCAGCATCTTGTCACCAGTTTCCCTGTGCTGTCCGCAGGACCGACGCCGCGGATCAAAGCCGAAGATTGGACGTTCTCTATCAAGGTTGGACCGCGAACCGCGGCGCAATGGGACTGGGCTGAGTTCAATGCCCTGCCGCAAACAAAAATGACACGCGACATCCATTGCGTGACAACCTGGTCGAAATTCAACACGCACTGGGAGGGTGTCCTGATCGACGACCTTCTGGCGGCAGCCGGCCTCCAAACGCCAACCGCTTACACCCTTGCACATTCCTATGGGGGATATTCCACAAACATCCCGTCGGCCGACCTTCTCATCGGAAAGGCGATGGTGGCGACCAGATACGATGGCCAGCCGCTAGCCACCGAGCACGGCGGGCCAGCGCGATTGCTCGTGCCTCATCTGTATTTCTGGAAATCGGCTAAGTGGGTGACCGCATTGCAATTCACCGACCGCGACGAGCCCGGCTTCTGGGAAACGCGCGGCTATCATGATTATGGCGATCCCTGGCGCGAACAGCGCTACCGCAACGATTGATCAGCCGATGGACTGGTATCCTGGCGTCGTCACGCGCATTGAAACCCTGTCACCGCGCGTAAAGAGCTTTTTCTTTCGTCTGCCGAAGGCTCTTGCATTTCGTCCTGGCCAGCACGTGCTGGTAAGGCTGACAGCACCGGATGGCTACCGAGCCCAACGCAGCTATTCGATCGCGTCCGCGCCTAGCCTGTCCGAAGAATTGGAACTGACCATCGAGCGGCTCGCGGACGGAGAGGTTTCACCCTTTTTGCATGACGTGGTCGAACCAGGCGATGAGATCGAACTGGGTGGCCCAATCGGGGATCACTTTGTCTGGGATCCAGCGGACGGTAAGTCCGCGCTCCTGATCGGCGGCGGGACCGGCGTAGTTCCGTTTTTATCCATGTTGCGGCAACGCGCGGCAATTGGTTCGCATGTGCCGGTCACGCTGGTGTTCTCCGCACGAACCCGGGCCGATCTACTCTTCCACGACGAGCTTTCGAGACTCACCTCAAGCGACAGTGACGTGAATTTCATTGCGACCCTGACGCGAGAGACCTCCGCGCCTGGCTTTCGTACCGGACGCATCGACGCTGCCCTGATTGCTCACGCTATTTCCGAGATGAATGAGCCGGCACGACAGGTGCTGATCTGCGGCTCAAATCCCTTCGTCGAGACCGCAACAGAGGGCGCCCTCGTCGCAGGGATCGACAGTACGAAAATCAAGACTGAACGGTATGGCGTTTAGCAGCTTGGGCTATGCGGCCGCTCGTCAGACTCTGCCGGATACTCGCCCGACAGAGCATCGTCAGATGAACCTGGGCTGTTTTGGCAAAGCAGAAATCGTACGTACAGCCTCTGCGGCCACGCGATACCTCAGCAGGTTCCCGTGCGTTCCCGCTCTGACCCTGCCTTCCCGGCTGCAATCCCTTCGCTTATCGCGCCGTCAGCCGCATCAACCCAGAAATTCCTGCGTCGCTATGGAGCTGCTTGATCGTAGCGAGCAGGACATCGGCCCGTTCTGCACCGAGTGTGTCTCCGACGAGCGCTCGGAATTTGCGCTCGAGACTCGCCGCTTGAACCGTGAGATCGGTCTCCGGCTTCCCTGAATCGTGCTCGGCTTCGATCGTGCGGCCGTCCTTCGCGATCAGCCGGATGCCGGTCCGCGTGATCGGCCGAACCTCGGCAAGCTGCACTTCGATCTTTTCGCGCGCCTGCCGGATGGAAGGCTCCGCGGCGGCAACATCGGTGAAGCTCGACAGGCTGCTGGTGTCGCGCCCGAGCATCGACAATGCGGCAACCGTGCGCAGGCTGAACTTCATGCCCAGGCCCGTATCGGGTTCGGGAATGTTGCAAACGCTGTTCAGCGACTCATCGGCCGTAACCACGATTCGCTCCACCGCATCCGCAGACAGCGCGTGCGCCTTCATCGCTTCGTTGATGGCATTGGCCGCAGCATGGGTCATGTAGCAGGCGGCATGATACTTGAAGAGATTCTGCCGCAGGAAATAGCCGCCCGGCGGCTCCGCAAATGCTCCCGCGCCATCGCGCGCGCCTGCATGGGTGGCCGCGAAGCCATTCGTGCATTCGATCGATCCGGTCGCGCTGGTGAAGTCGCGCGCGGCGAGCAGCGCCGCGAACAGGCCGTTGAAGGCGCCCTTGCCGGCATGCAGCGGCTTGCAGTCGGTGCCGAACATCGAGCGGATGCCGGCCGCCTGCGCCGCCGCGATCCCGACCGCGCGCTCGGTCTGATCCGCATTCAGCCGCATCAGATGCGCGCAGGCTGCCGCCGCAGCAAAGGTGCCGATCGTGCCGGTGCCGTGGAAGCCGCTGCCGTAATGCGTCGGCGCCATGTACATGCCGATGCGCGAGCCGGCCTCGTACCCTGCCACGAACGATTCCAGCACTTGCCGTCCGGAGGCATTGCGCTTCTCGGCGAGAGCGAGAAGAGCCGGAAGGATGACCACGCTCGCATGCGCCGACATCGGCAGGCTGACATCGTCATAGTCGAGGGCATGCGCCGCCATGCCATTGATCAGCGCGGCATCAAGCGCCGACGCACGCTGCGGCAGTCCGACCAGCGTTGACGGACCCTGGCCATCGCGCCCATCGAGCAATTCCGCAGCCACCGCTTGCGAGCCACTCTCCCGCGTGCCTGCCAGCGTGACGGCGATGAAATCCGTCACGCATTGTTTTGCCAACTCGACGATTTCGGCGGGATAATGCTCGATCCGACGGGCGACGAGTTCGTCGACCACCGCGCGCGTCACCGCTGTCGGAAGATTATCCTGCGCCTTTTTCGCGGAATGTAGCATTAGCTTGCTGCTTCCATTATTTTTGAATGAGACCAGCGGCTTCGAACACCGGTTGCCACTCCTTGCTTTCTTTCGCAAGGAATTTCGTCATCGCAGCCGGTCCAGTCTCATCGGCACGAGCAGGTTCGACCGACATAGCCTCAAATCGCTTTCGTAACGTCGGATCGTTCAGCGCCGCGGTGATGGCTTGGTTGACCTTATTGACCACATGCGTCGGAAGCCCTTTTGGTCCAACGACCCCGGTCCAGATGACCATGTCGAATGACGGCAATCCCGCTTCGGCAAAAGTCGGCACATCTTTCATTGCGGGAACCCGCTGGCTTCCGCTCACCGCCAGCGCCTTGACCGATCCGCTCTGCTGCAAAGGCATGATGGTCGACGATGCGTCGATCACCCCCTGGATCGTCCCCGACATCAGGTCCTGCAAGGCAAGGCCGCTTCCACGATAGGGTGCGACAACACCATTAAGTTTGGTGCGCTGGATCAGAAGTGTCGAGGCTGTGTGACTTGTCGAGCCTGGCGCCGCCGCTCCGAACGTGACTTTGTCGTTCTTGCGCATCGTTTCCAGAAGGTCTGACAATGTGTTCAGACCGCTCGATTTATTCACCACCAGAATCATCGGCATGCTGCCGACCAGACTTATTGGCGTATAATCACGAAGCGGATCGAGATTAAGCGAAGGCAGCATGATGTTGGTGAACACCAACGAGCCATTGTTGCCGAACGCGAGGGTGTAGCCGTCGGGCGCGGCCCGGACACTTTTGACAACGCCGGAAGGTCCGCTGACATTTTCGATGACCACGCTCTGGCCGAGCACCGGACGCATCGCGGCGCCCAAAACGCGAGCGAGGACATCCAGCTGACCGCCCGCAGCAGAAGGAACGATCATCGTGACCGGGCGATTTGGGTAGGTCTCATCTGCACGAGCGCCGCCGTGCAGAAGCA
>Ga0180222_1001935_pt1 | contig 18783 bp, 17 predicted proteins | sample eDN5th37CKraftOP_FD_151336 | JGI IMG/M metagenome (GOLD analysis project Ga0180222, IMG submission 151336) | Enriched Organic Plus compost microbial communities from Emeryville, California, USA - eDNA 5th pass 37_C Kraft OP (version 2) (version 2) ... | reverse complement strand
TGTCGTCGCTGGCGAGGAACAGCACGGATTTCGCGATCTCGTCCGGCAGGCCGTGGCGGCCGAGCGGGATCATGGCATTGAAGAAAGCGGTGCCGTCCACACCCATCGCGTTGCCGAGGCCCTTTTCGACAGCGAGCTGGAAGCTGTTGTCGATCGGCCCCGGATGGATGGTGTTGACGCGGATGCGCCGCGGCGCCAGCTCCTTGGCGAGGCATCGCATCAGCCCGACCTGGGCGTGCTTGGCGGTGATGTAGGCATAGACGCCGGCGTCGCCGCGAACGCCGGCGACGCTCGAGGTGATGATGATCGAGCCGCCGTCGTTCATATGCGGCACGGCATGTTTCGCGGCGAGATAGGCGCCTCGCACATGCACCGCCAGCACGCTGTCGAATGCCTGGTCCGGATAGCTGGCGATCGGGCTGACCACGCCGAAATTGCCGGCGTTGGAGAACAGCACGTCGATCGCCCCGAAGCGCGCCACCGCCTTGCCGATATAGGCCTCGGTCGCGGCCGCATCGGCAACGTCGGCGACCGCGATGGCAAGCGCGTCGGAGGCGAGCTCGTTCGCCACCCGCGCGAGGCCCCCGGCATCGATATCGACCAGCAGCACCCGCGCGCCCGCGGCCAGGAACAGCCGCGCCACGGCGGCCCCGAGACTGCCTGCGCCGCCGGTGACGACGCAGGTCCGGCCCTCAAGCTTCCTGCCTTCGAGCTTGTTCACGGCCCTGGCCTCAGAACGGGTAATGAATGGAGCCGTCCTGGACGGTGATCCAGCGCAGCTCGGTGAACTCGGCGATGCCGGCCTTGCCGCCGAAGCGGCCATAGCCGGAGGCCTTGACGCCGCCGAACGGCATCTGCGCCTCGTCGTGCACGGTCGGGCCGTTGACGTGACAGATGCCGGAGTCGATCCGCCGCGCCACCGCCAGCGCGCGATTGACGTCGCGGCCGAACACCGCGGCGGCGAGACCGTATTCGGTATCGTTGGCGACCCGCACCGCCTCGTCGACGCTGCCGACACGCACCACCGTCACCACCGGCCCGAACGACTCTTCGCCGTAGATCCGCATCGAGGAGGTGACGCGGTCCAGCACCGTGGCCTCGACGATGGTGCCGTTGATGCCGCCTCCGGCGGCGAGCACCGCGCCCTTGTCCACCGCATCCTTGACGAGTTGTCCGACGCGGTTCGCCGCGGTGAGATCGACCACCGAGCCGAGCGGCGTATTGCCCGCGGCGGGATCGCCCGCCTTGAGGCTGCGCGCCTTGGCCGTCAGCGCCGTGACGAACGCGTCGGCGATGCGGTCGTCCACCACGATGCGTTCGGTGGACATGCAGATCTGCCCCTGGTTCATGTAGGCGCCGAAAGCGGCGGCGGCCACCGCCGCGTCGATATCGGCGTCGTCGAGCACCACCAGAGGCGCCTTGCCGCCCAGCTCCATCAGCGCCGGCTTGAGATGGCGTCCGGCCAGTTCGGCGATGATGCGGCCGACCCGGGTCGAGCCGGTGAAATTGACGCGCCGGACCGCAGGCTGCGCGATCAGCGTCTCGACGATTTCCGCCGCGGCTTCGGGCGCGTTGGAGAGCGCGTTCAGCACGCCCTTCGGCAAGCCGGCCTGGTTGAGGGTCTCGACGATCAGGCGATGCGTGCGCGGGGAGATTTCCGAGGTCTTCATCACCACGGTGTTGCCGCAGGCGAGCGGCGTGGCGAGCGAGCGGACGCCGAGGATCACGGGCGCGTTCCACGGCGCGATCGACAGCACCACGCCGGCGGGCTGGCGCACCGCCATGGCCAGCGAGCCGGGGCGGTTCGACGGGATGACTTCCCCGGCGATCTGGGTGGTCAGCGCCGCCGCCTCGCGCAGCATGTCCGAGGCCAGCGCGACATTGAATTGCGCCCAGCCGGCCGTGGCGCCGATCTCGGCGGCCATGGCTTCGACAAAGGCGGGAGCCTTGTCCTGCAGGGCGTCCGCGGCGCGGGACAGGATGGTCCGCTTTTCGCGGGGAGAGGTCGCGGCCCAGCCGGCGAAGGCCGCGGCGGCGGCGTCCACGGCGGCGATGGCATCCTCGACCGTCGCGGCGGCTGCCTTGGTTGCGACTGTGCCGGACAGCGGGTTGCGTCGTTCGAAGCTTGCGCCGTTCGAGGCGGCGCGGTCTTCACCGGCGATCATCAGTCCTAAGGCATCCATTGTCGATGGCTCCATGCTTCACTTGAGTCGGGACGGTCCCCAGAAAGGCGTGTTGAACCGCCGGATCGTCGATCAGCGCGTCGGCCCGCCCTTCGCCGACGATGCGGCCGGCCTCGAGCAGGTAGCCGCGATCGGCGATCGAAAGGCTGATGCGGACGTTCTGCTCCACCACCAGCAGGCTGACGCCGCTGTCGCGGATGTCGGCGAGGGCGGCGAACAGTTCATGCACCAGGATCGGCGCGAGGCCGAGGCTCGGTTCATCCAGCATCAACAGCCGCGGCGAGGACATCAGCGCGCGGCCGATCGCCACCATCTGCTGCTCGCCGCCGGACATGGTCGCGACGATCTGGCGCTGCCGTTCGGCGAGCCGCGGAAACATCCGGAAGACGAAGGCGAGGTTCGCGGTGGCCGCGCTGCGGGCACGGCGGGCATAGGCCCCGAGCCGCAGGTTCTCCAGCACGGTGAGATCGGGGAAAAGGCCGCGCCCTTCCGGCACCAGCGCGATGCCGGCCTCCAGCACCTCGTGCGCCGGGCGGCCGATCAGCGAGATGCCGTCGAGGCGGATGTCGCAGCCCGGCTCGGGCGGGACCAGCCCGGCGACGGCGCGCAGCAGCGAGGATTTGCCGGCGCCGTTGGCGCCGAGGATCACCACCGTCTCGCGCTCCGCCATCGCCAGCCCGACGTGATGCAGCGCGGCGTGCTTGCCGTAGCGGACCGACAGGTTGCGGACCTCAAGCATGCCCGTCCCCCAGATAGGCGCGGATCACGTCGGGATGGCCCAGCACCTCGGCGGTGGGGCCTTCCGCGATCCGGGTGCCGGCCGTCATCACGATGCAGCGCCCGCACAGCGCGCGGACCGCTTCCATGACATGCTCCACCAGCAGGATGGTGATGCCGCTGTCGCGCAGCGACGCGATCAGCTCGATGCCGACGCGCAGTTCGGTCGGGTTGAGTCCCGCCAGCCACTCGTCGAGCAGCAGCAGTTGCGGCTGCGCGGCCAACGCGCGCGCCAGCTCCATGCGCTTCTGATCGATATAGGTGAGGTTCTCGGCGCGCTCGTCGCCGCGGCCGCCGAGTCCGACATTCGCCAGCAGCCGATCGGCCGCCGCGCGCGCGTCATCGCCCCAGAGCGGCGCCTTGCGGAAGGCGAGAGCGGCGACGATGTTCTCCGCCACGCTGAGCGAAGGCAGGATGCGCACGAGCTGGAAGGTGCGGGCGATACCCCGCCGCGCGATCTCATGCGGGGCATGGCCTGCGACGTTTTCGCCGTCGAGGCGGATCGCGCCGCTGCTGGGCTTGAGGCTGCCGGAGATCATGTTGAGCACGGTGGTCTTGCCCGAGCCGTTGGGGCCGAGCAGGCCGACCACCTCGCCGCGCGCGATGCCGAACGAGACGCCGTTGACGGCAATGAGGCCGCCGAAGCGCCGCGTCAGGCCGGAGACGGCGAGCAGCGCGGTCATGGCTGCGCCTCCCGGTTGTCCGCCGCGCGGAGCGGGCGGCGATCGCGGCGCGGCCACACCTGCTCCAGCAGCGCGAGCACGCCCTTCGGCAGCAGGAACACGATGACGATGAACAGCAGGCCGAGCAGAATCGAATAATGATTGGGGAAGTGGGCGGAGAGCCACTCGAACAGCAGGAACAGCGGCACCGCGCCGAGCAGCGGTCCCCATAGCCGCGTGGCGCCGCCGAGCAGCGCCATGATCAGCGTCAGGAACGAGACCGTCGGGTTGAACACGATGGCGGGCTCGACATAGGTCCAGCGCGGTGCCTGGATGGCGCCGACCAGCGTCATGAGGACGGCGCTGGCGGCGAACAGGCCGAGCTTGGTGCGGGCGATGTCGATGCCGACATGGGACGCCACCACCTCATCGTCGCCGATCACCTTCAGCGCAAGACCGGTGCGGGAGCGGCCGATCAACCAGGTCAGCGCCAGCGTGACGGCCGCGAGCGCGAGCAGCTGCCAGTAGATCTGCGCCGGCGTGATCGGCAGGAAGATGTAGCGGCCCAGCGTGCCGGTGACGTTGATCTCGTACCAGGTGACGAGCTGCCGGATCAGCTCGGCGAGGCCGAATGTGAAGATCACGAAATAGACACCGGATAGCCGCAAGGTCGAAAGGCCGACGATCAGCGCCACCGCGAGGCCGATCGCGGCCGCGATCGCCAGCACCGCGGGATACGGCACGGTTTCGCTCAGTACCGCAACGCAATAGGCGCCGATGCCGACAAAGGCGACGGTGGCGAGCGAGACGTAGCCGGTCGGTCCCGAGAACAGCGACCAGGCGGTCGCGAGGGTGACATAGCCCGCGAGCCCGATCAGCAGGCCGAGTCCGTAGGCTTCGAGATAGAACGGCGCGATTGCGAGGGCGATCAGCGCGAGCAGGCCGAGGATGCACAGGCCGGCCGTCTTCATCGCCGCGCCTTTCCGAACAGGCCGGCCGGACGCCAAAGCAGGATGCCGAGGAAAATCACGTAGACCGCTGCGAGCGTCAGGCCCGGGCTGACATAGGTCGCGACGAAGGTTTCGACGAGGCCGAGGATGAGACCGGCGCTGAGTGCACCGAGCAGGTTGCCGACGCCACCCATGATGACGACGATCAGCGCCTTCATGGTGAAGATCACGCCGGATGTCGCCGTGAAGGTCTGGTACATCGAGATGACCACGCCGCCGCAGGCTGCGAGCGCGCCGCCAAGCGCGAAGGCGAGGCGCGCCGCGCGATTGGCGTCGATGCCGACGAGCGGCGCAGAGGCCGGCGACACCGCGACCGCGCGCAGCGCCGTTCCCCACAGAGTGCGCGTCAGCAGCAGATAAAGCCCGCCGCCGATCACGACCGCAAGGCAAAGCGCGAGCAGCCGGTTGGCCGCGACGCTGGCGCCGAAAATGTCGACGCCGAAATTCATATAGCTGTAGCTGGTGAAGTTGGCGCCGAACAGCACCAGCATCACACCCTGGATGACGAACAGAAGGCCGAAGGTGGCGAGGATGGAATCGATCTCCAGTGCCTTTGCGGTTTTCGAGCGCGCCACCAGCGGCCGCAGCAGCACGCCGTAGATGAGATAGCTGAACGCGAAGCCGAGCGGTGCGGCGATCAGAAGGCCGAGCAGGGGATTGATTCCGAGCGTTCCGTTCAGCACGAAGGCAAGGAAGGAGGCCGCGATGATGGTCTCGCCATAGGCGAGATTCATGATGCGGGAAATGCCGTATTGCAGGGTGAGACCCATCGCGACGAGCGCGTAGGTCCCACCCAGCACCAATCCCGCAATCAGCGTGGTCGCCAGCATCGCGGCCCGGGCTCCGGACTACTTCGCCTGCCAGGGTGGCTTCGGCAGGATCGCCGGGCTCGCGCCCGGCCGGCCCACCGGCGCGATGGCGACGAACTGGCCGTTCTGCCATTGGCCGCCGAACCATAGCGTGCGGAGCTGGTTGTCCTCGAGCCTGGTTTCGCCGAGCACGGTCTTGAAGGTACCGGTCGACAGCTCCTTGGACACGGCGTCGCGGTCGAGACCCTTGCGCTTGATTGCCTCCTGCAGCATCTGCAGGCTGGCATAGGTGATGACGCTGCCCCAGAGGTCGGGTGCCTTGCCGGTCACCTCCTCATGGCGCTTGCGATAGGCGGCATTGGCTTCGTTCTTCGGATCGATGCCGCCAAGGCTCATGATGCCTTCGGCATTCGGGCCGTTGTTCTTGCCGTAAACCGGAAAGCCGGTCCCGACGCCGAGATACATCACCTTCGGATTGAACCTCGCCACCTGCGCCTGCTGCGTGATCGCGAAGGTTTCCGGCGGATAGGAGAACGCGACGAAGGTGTCGGCGCCGCCCTTGGCCGCTTCGTTGATCATCGGCGTGAAGTCGGTCGTTCCCGCCGGATAGGTGACGTCGTAGATCACGTCGAAGGTGGCTCCCACCTCGTGGCGTGACGGATCGCCGCAGCGGAGCAGGATATCCCAGCTGAAAGACAGGCTGGCGTGATCGCCCGCATCGGGGGTCATCTCGACGATATGGCCAAAGCTGTTGTTGGCCCGCGGGTTGGCTGCATCCACCTGGTCGGCTGGCGCTTGGTGTTGTTGGTGAGCATGACATAGACACGCCCCGAAATCGGATCCGCTTCGACATCTTCCGGACGATCCATCCTGGTGGCGCCGAGCAGGTCGGCCGCGCGGCGGGTTTCGATCAGCACATCGGCCTGGCTGAGGAAGCCGTTCGCGGCGACGAGGGGACCTTCGCCATGGATCAGCGGCAGCCATGCGCCTTTCCCGTCCGCATCATAGCGCGCGACATACAGCGTTCCGCGATCGAGCAGATCGCGGTTCGCCGCGCGATCGGTGGAATTGACGGGATCCGCGGTGACGAACTTGTAGATATAATCGAACCGCTCGTCGTCGCCGAGATAGATGACGTAGCGTCCGTCCTGCGCGAGAATGCCGGCGGCGCCCTCGTGCTTGGTGCGGCCGAGCGCGGTGCGCTTGCGTGGAGTAGAATCCGGATCGAATGGATCGATCTCCACCACCCAGCCGAAGCGGTTGGCCTCGTTCGGCTCCTTCGCAAGATCGAACCGCTCGTGGAAACGCCCCAAGGCATAGGCGGTATTGCCGACGCCATAGCGCTTGTAGTTTCCGCTTTCGCGGTGGCCTTGCGGCAGCTTGCCGAGAAAATAGCCGTTGAAGTTTTCCTCGCACGACAGCCAGGTGCCCCATGGCGTCACGCCGCCGGCGCAGTTGTTGATCATCCCGCGAACGTGGCGGCCGGCCGGGTCCGCCGACGTCTTCAGCCGGTTGTGGCCGGCTGCGGGCCCGCTGATCTCGATCGGCGTTTCCGCGGTGAGGCGGCGGTTGTAGCGCGAGGTGAGCACGGGGGCCCATGTTCCATCGCGGCGCTCGATCTCGACCACCGAGCCGCCATAGGCGGCCATTTCGACGTCGACGTGCTCGCGCGTCATCTTGTCGAAATCTTTCAGGCCGATGCCACGGAACATCAGCTCTTTGTTGGTGTATTCGTGATTGACGACGAGCAGGCCGTGCTCGCTGGAGCCATCGATCGGCAGATAGCCGACGAAATCGGAATTGTAGCCGAACTGGCGCCGCTGCCTGTCCGGCGTCTGATGTTCGGGGTCGAACGGTGCCGCATCGGGGAACAGCGGATCGCCCCAGCGCAGCAGCACCTCCGCCTCGTGGCCGGTGGCGACGTGATGGGTCTGATCCTGCCCGGCTTCAATTTCGACGAAATCAAAGGTGGACTGCGGCATGTCGGCCTTCGCGGCCCAGGCAGGATACCCCGATGCAAACGATGCGGTGGCGACCGCGACTGCACCCTGGATGACGTGGCGGCGGCTGAAGCGGGCGGCGACGATCTCGGCCATCGTCGGGATTGCCGGTGCTATTGACCCCGCTATCGCCCTCGGTCTCGTAACCGGTGAAGGCGCTGAATTGCTTGTCCGTGGCCATGGGATCGACGTCTGTCCATTGCGGTATGAGGTCGCAAGGATAGGGCGGGCGCATGTCACGCAAATGACATGTGGTGCAGGCTGGATGACGGGCATTCGACGCAAAGCGTCGCCCTATTGGTCGAGATGGCGGATGCGGCTATACAGGGCGAGGCTGGCAAGGCGACGAAGGAAGGACGTGACGATGTTCATTGCGATGAACCGGTTCCAGGTCAAGAAGGGTTCGGAGCAGGCGTTCGAGACGCTCTGGCAGCAGCGGGAATCCTATCTCGGCGAGACGCCGGGTTTCGTCGAATTCCATCTGCTGAAAGGTCCCGTCGCCGAGGACCACACGCTGTATGCGTCGCATACCATCTGGGCGGATCGCGCCGCCTTCGAGGCCTGGACCAAGTCCGAGGCCTTCCGCCGCTCGCATGCGCGCGCCGGCAACAAGGTCGGCGAAAGTCTTTATCTGGGCCACCCCAAATTCGAAGGCTTCGAGGTGCTGATCACCGAGGCCAAGGCGAGCGCCGCCTGAAGCGGCGCGTCAGCTTTCGGTCGCGGATGTCAGGCGCGGATGTCGGGGCGCGCGCCTGGACGGATCACGATGCAGGCCTGTTCGATGGACCGGGACGCGTCAGCAGCACGAACAGCAGGGTGCCGATGACAAGGCATCCGGCCATGAACAGCAGCACCGAGGGCAGCCCCCACTTTGCCGCGATCGGGTCGGTTGCGGACTGCATCATCGCGGTGCCGAGAAACATCGCCAGATTGGTGGCGGAGAGCGCCTTGCCGGTGTCGTCCATGGAGACCGCCTGGCGCGCCATGGCGTAGATCAGCGCCTGCCCGCACACCACCATGCCGAGCACGATCAGCAGCCCGATGTCGTAGGGCACCGGCATGCGATCGAGGCCGAACAGTGCTGAGACCGGATTGCCCGGGCCGCCGGCGGCGATCAGCATGAAGACTACGGCGGAGGCGAGATGCGCGGCGGTGACAAGGGTGCGGCGATTGCCGAACCGGCGGTCCGCCGCACCGATCACGAACGGGCCGGCGATCACCGCGAGGGTGAAGATGAACAGGACATTGCCGGCCTCGAGGCGCGACAGGCCCTTGATGTCCATCAGCCAGGGGCCCGCCCAGAGCCCGCGGAAGACCAGCATCACCGCCAGCGACGGCAGCGAGAGAACGACCAGCCCGCGCAGCGTGGGACTCATGGCAAGGCGCGCCATTGCGATCATTTCCGGGAGCAGGGCGCGGCTTTGCGTTTCGGCCGGCTTGTCGGCGGGGACGTAGAGCACGACCGCGACTCCGGTCAGAACGGCGAGCACGGCGGCGAGGCCGAAGCCGACTCGCCAGCCATAGCTTTCGACCACCCACGCCAGCGGGCTTGCCGACAGCAGCATGCCCATATTGCCGAGCGAGAGGATGATGCCGGACCACAGGCCGAACTGGCCGGGCGTCACCCGTTTCGCGGCAAGCGTCATCGGGCACATCAGCATGCCGGAGGTGGCCACGCCGAGCACAAGCTGCGCGATCAGGAAGCTGACCGGTCCGGTCGCCGTCGCGGCCAGTAGCGCACCGAGCAAGGTCCCGGCGAACAGCATCAGCGCGACCGAGCGGATGGAGAAGCGATCGAGCGCGACGCCCACCGGAAGCTGACAGGCGGCGAAAGCGAAATGATAGACGGCGGTCAGCGAGGCCATGTCGGGGGCATCGATGCCGAGATCCGGCGCCATGACATCGACCGCAACGGCCGGCAGCGTCCGCAGCAGAGTGGAGAGCGTGTGCCCGAAGGCGAGCACGACCATTGCAAGCACCAGATAAAATCCGATGCGGCCCTCATTCTGTTCGTGTTGCATGGTTACTTCCCAGCCCCCGGTCAGCCAGCGCCTATGCTGAAACCTCCCGGACTGCAATAGGGCAAGAGAAAATAGAATATATTGAAAAGTCCGCACGCCGGCCGCGCGGCGCTGATCGATATTGCACAGGAGATTTTGCAAAATCCTCGCAGATGGCGGAGCGTCGTGTAGATTGCCGTCAATAACGATGAAACGAGGGAGTGAAACGGAATGCTGAGATCGACGCGCATGCTTCTCGCGGCGGCCGCCGTGGCGACACTGGCCACAGGTGCGGCCCGTGCCGAGATTCCGAACAAGACGATCAAGCTGGGAGTGCTGACGGATTTGAGCGGCTTTGCCGCCGACTCGACCGGCCCGGGCTCCGTGGTCGCGGCGAAACTTGCCGTCGAGGACTTCAACAAGGAGAAGCCCGACATCAAGGTCGAGATCATTCAGGGCGACCATCAGAACAAGGCGGATGTCGGCGGCACGCTGGCGCGGCGCTGGATCGATATCGAGAAGGTCGATGCCATCCTCGACGTGCCGTTCTCGTCGGTGGCGCTGGCGGTGCAGGAGGTGGTTCGCGGCAGCAAGGCCGCCTTCATCGCGTCCGGCCCGGGCACGTCGCTGCTCTCGGGCGAGAAGTGCTCGCCGAACACCGTGCAATGGAGCTACGATACCTGGTCGCTCGCCCATGGCACGGCGCTGGCGCTGCTGCGGGCGAAGAAGGACACGTGGTTCTTCGTCACGGCGGATTATGCCTTCGGTCATTCGCTGGAGAACGACGCCGCCGCGGTGGTGAAGGAGCAGGGCGGAAAGGTGCTGGGCGCGGTCCGCCATCCCACCGGCACCGCGGATTTCTCGTCGTTCCTGCTGCAGGCGCAGGCCTCGAAGGCGAAGGTGGTGGCCTTCGCCAATGCGGTCGGGGACACCATCAATTCGGTCAAGCAGGCTTCCGAATTCGGCCTGCAGGCGGGCGGCCAGGAGCTGGCGGCGCTGCTGATGCAGGTGACCGACGTCAACGCGATCGGTCTCGGCGTCGCCAAAGGCCTGTACCTCACCGAAGCCTTTTACTGGGACCTCAACGACGGCACGCGAAAATTCGCCGACCGCTTCGCTGCACAGACGAACGGCAAGCGTCCGACCATGATCCAGGCCGGCGTCTATGCCGGGACACTGCATTATCTGCGCGCAGCTGCGGCCGCCAACACGACAGATGGCCAGAGAGTAGTTGCCAAGATGAAGGAAATGCCGTCGGACGATCCGCTGTTCGGCAAGGGCGTGGTGCGACAGGATGGCCGCCACGTCCACAACATGTATCTGTTCCAGGTCAAGTCGCCGGCCGAATCCAAGCGCCCTTGGGACTTTTACAAGCTGATCCAGACCATTCCAGCGGAAGAGGCGGTCCGGCCGCTGGCGGACGGGAAGTGCCCGCTGGTCAAGTCATAGCGTTCCGCTTGCGCTCGCGCGACGAAGGCGGCTGGCCGAGCGCCGGCCGCCTTTCGTTTTGGCGCCGCTCCCGGCCAGCCTGGCGCCGGGCCGGTTTCTTTTGGTCCTAAAAGTCTTTACATCAGGCCGAAGCCGACGGCGCGCCAATACCATGGCCATCGCCTGTCCGTTCCGGCTCTGATGAATCAGGATTCGATGGTTATGCCCAAGCCCCGAGATATCCATACCGTTGCGGTTGCCAGCGGGATCGCGACCGATCGCGCCTTCGGCGCGGTGACGCCGCCGCTCTATCTGTCGAGCACCTTCGCATTTCCGAGATATGGCAAGCCGGGGCCCTACGACTATACGCGCTCGGCCAATCCGAGCCGCGACATGCTGGCGGAAATGCTGGCGCAGCTCGAAGGCGGGGCCGGCGCCGTGGTGGTCTGTTCCGGCATGGCGGCGATCGACGTGGTGCTGTCGCGCGTTCCGCCGGGCGGCCTGGTGGTGGCGCCGCATGATTGCTATGGCGGCACCCATCGTCTGCTGGAGGCGCGGCGGGCCTGCGGCCACATCACGCTGGCGCTGGTGGACCAGGGCGACGCGGCGGCGCTGGACGCGGCGCTGGCGCAGAACCCGGCGCTGGTGCTGGTCGAGACGCCGAGCAATCCGCTGATGCGGGTGGTGGATATCGAGGCGGTGGCGCAGCGAGCCCGCAAGGCCGGCGCGCGGATCGCCGTGGACAATACCTTTCTGTCGCCCGCGCTGCAGCGTCCGCTCAGCCTCGGCGCGGACTTCGTCATCCATTCGACGACCAAATTCATCAATGGGCATTCCGACGTGGTCGGCGGCGCGGTGATCGCCGCGTCGAACGACGACGTTGCGGCGCTGAAGGACTGGGTCAACATCGTCGGCGTCACCGGATCGCCGTTCGATGCCTACATGACGCTGCGGGGCGTGCGCACCCTGTTCGCCCGCGTGGAGCGGCAGCAGGCCAATGCCGGCGCGATCGCCGAATTCCTGCAGCGGCACGATCTCGTCAGCGCCGTGCACTATCCCGGCCTGGCTTCGCATTCCGGGCACGCGCTGGCACGGCGGCAGCAGGCCGGCTTCGGGGCGATGCTGAGCTTCGAGCTCAAGGGCGGCGTTGAGGCGGTGCGCATCTTCGTCGAGGCGATCGAATTGTTCACGCTGGCGGAGTCGCTCGGGGGTGTTGAAAGCCTGATCGCTCATCCGGCTACCATGACCCACGCCAATATGAGCCCCGAGGCTCGCCGTGTCGCCGGCATCAGCGACGGTTTGCTGCGGCTTTCGGTCGGCATGGAGGCGGAGGTCGATCTGATCGCGGGTCTCGAAGCGGGCTTTGCCGCGTTGCGCCGCTAGCGCCTGACAGGCGGGGCCGGAGCTCTTGGCGGCGTTCTTGACGAGGGGGCGGCCTTGCCGCAAAGACGGGACATGACCGCGAAGCACTCTGAATTTCACGGCGTCTTTCCTTATCTGGTGTCGCCGCTGGATACGGCCGGCGCCGTTCGCACCGATGTGCTGGGCCGCCTGTGCGACGACCTCATCAAGGCCGGCGTGCACGGCCTGACGCCTCTCGGCTCCACCGGTGAATTCGCCTATCTCAACCGCAGGCAGCGCGAGACAGTGGCCAAAGCCGCCATCGAGGCGGCGAAGGGCCGCGTGCCGGTGGTGGTCGGCGTCTGCTCGACATCCACCGCCGATGCCGTCGCGCAGGCACGCAGCTATCAGGCCATGGGCGCTGATGGCATCCTGGCCATCCTCGAAGCCTATTTCCCGTTGAGGGATGCCCAGGTCGAGGCCTACTTCCGCGCCATCGCCGATGCGGTTGAGATTCCGGTGGTGATCTACACCAATCCGCAGTTTCAGCGTTCGGACCTGTCGCTCGACGTGATCGGTCGGCTGGCGGAGCATCCGCGCATCCAGTTCATCAAGGATGCCTCGACCAATACCGGCCGCCTGCTGTCGATCATCAACCGCTGCGGCGACCGGCTGCAGGTGTTCGCGGCCTCGGCCCATATCCCGGCAGCGGTGATGCTGATCGGTGGCGTGGGATGGATGGCGGGGCCGGCCTGCGTCGCTCCGCGCGACAGCGTCAGGCTCTATGACCTCTGCAAGGCCGGCCGCTGGGACGAGGCCATGGTGCTGCAGCGGCGGCTGTGGCGGCTGAACGAGGCATTCGCCCGCTTCAATCTGGCCGCCTGCATCAAGGCCGGCCTCAGCCTGCGCGGCTATGAGGTCGGCGATCCGGTTGCGCCGCAATCGCCGCTCACCGCGGAGGAGCGCAAGGTCGTGGAAGCCGTGCTGAGCGACATCTCGTGAGCGATGGAACCCGCGGGCCGGGGCCGCGTTCTTGCCCGTGGCGTGGTCCGGGGGCTCCAGCATGGACAGATGGGCGGTTGGCTGATCGCAGGCGATGCCGGCGCGTCGCCGGTATGTTGTCACCATGCCTCGTCGCGCAGTCTCTGCCATGATGGATTCGCACCCATCCATGCCAACCCCATCCGGCGGTGCGCTTCGGTTTTTGTCATTGTGAACCAAGGAGACTTTGAATGCGCCGGCTTTTGACCATTCTGGCCGCTCTGGCGACGCTTAGCCTGACCAATTGCGGCTACAACGCCATTCAAAGTCAGGACGAGCAGATCAAATCGAGCTGGTCCGAGGTGGTGAACCAGTATCAGCGCCGCGCCGATCTGGTGCCGAACCTGGTCAATTCGGTGAAGGGGTACGCGCAGCAGGAGAAGGACGTGCTGCTCGGCGTGACCAATGCGCGCGCCAAGGTCGGAAGCCTCAACGTCTCGCCCGAGGTGTTGAACGATCCCGGCGCTTTCGCCAAATTCCAGCAGGCGCAGGGTGAACTGTCGAGCGCGCTGTCGCGGCTGCTTGTCGTCACCGAGAATTATCCGCAGCTCAAATCGGATGCGCTGTTCCGCGATCTGATGTCGCAGCTCGAAGGGACCGAGAACCGGATCACGGTCGCGCGTAACCGCTACATCAAGGCCGTGCAGGAATACAACGTCACGGTGCGCTCCTTCCCGTCGAACCTCACCGCCATGGTGTTCGGTTACAAGGAGAAGCCGAACTTCACGGTCGAGGACGAGAAGGCGATCTCGACCGCGCCGAAGGTCGATTTCTCGCCGTCGACGCCCACCGCGCCGGCTCCGACGACTCCGGCCCCGACGCCTGCGCCGGCCAAATAGCCGGAGTGGAGCGCGAGATGGCGGCGATCAGAACGGCGGCTCTCGCCCTGCTGGCATGCTTCATGTGCTGGACGGGAGCCGCGTGGGCTGACGTTGCCGTCCCGCCGCTGACCGGACGTGTCGTCGATCAGACCGGAACGCTCAGCGCCGAGCAGATCGCCTCGCTCGATCGGACCTTGCAGGCTTTCGAGGCTCGCAAGGGCAGCCAGATCGCGGTGCTGATGGTGCCGACCACGCAGCCCGAAACCATCGAGCAGTTTTCCATCCGTGTCGCGGAGGCCTGGAAGATCGGGCGCAAGACGATCGATGACGGCGCCTTGCTGGTTATCGCCAAGGACGATCGCAGGCTGCGCATCGAGGTCGGCTACGGCCTGGAAGGGGCGCTGACCGATGTGACGTCGCACCGGATCATTGACGAGATCATCACGCCGAAATTCCGCGATGGCGATTTCGCGGGCGGAGTTACCGCGGGCGTCGACAAGATGATCGCCGTGATCGACGGCGAGCCCTTGCCGGAGCCGAGGCAGTCGTCGCGATCCTCCTCCGGAAGCCTGGATGATCTCGAGACGATCGGGCCGTTCGCATTCATTGCGGTCCTGGTGTTCGGCGGAATCTTCCGGGCGATGTTCGGGCGGCTGCTCGGCGCCGCCGTCACCGGCGGGCTGGTGGCTTTCTTGATCTGGATTTTCGCCGGCGCGGTGGCGCTCGCCGTGATCATCGGCCTGGTGGCGTTCTTCTTCACGCTGATCGGCGATAGCGTCGTCCCGGCAGGGGGCGGCAGAGGAGGCAGCGGCGGCTGGTCCGGAGGCAGTGGCGGGGGCTTTTCCGGAGGTTCGGGCGGCGGCTTCAGCGGTGGCGGCGGAAGTTTCGGCGGCGGCGGCGCCTCGGGGAGGTGGTGAGGATGAGCATCGCACGCATCGGCCGCCATCTCATCGCTCGCCGCGCGCGGGTGAGGAAGGCCTTTCCTCCTGCGTCGCTTGCCGCAATCGAGCAGGCCATCAAGGCCAGCGAGGCCCGCCACGCCGGTCAGATCCGGTTCGTCGTCGAAGGCGCATTGGATGGCCGTCCGCTGTTTTGCGACCAGTCGGCGCGTGAGCGCGCACTCGACATCTTTTCCCAGCTCAGGATCTGGGACACCGCCCAGAACAGCGGCGTATTGATCTATGTGCTGCTGGCGGACCGCAATGTCGAGATCGTGGCCGACCGGGGTATCGATGCTGCGGTCGGCCATGCTGCCTGGGAGAGGATCTGCCGCGCGATGGAGGCCGAATTCCGTGCCGGGCGCTTCCAGCAGGGGGTGCTGGCCGGCATCGATGCGGTGACGGCCTTCCTGACCACGCATTTCCCAAAAGCCGGCGCAGGTCCCAACGAACTGCCCGACAAGCCGGTGGTGCTGTAGCGCTCAACGCCGGCGCTCGCAGCGCGCCGCTGCGGCGGCTTCACGCCTTCGCCGAGGGACGCTCCCGTATCCGCGCCAGCCAAGCCAGGATGTGAGTGTTGGCGGCGTCGAGCGGCTGCCCTACCTCCGCTCCGAATTCGAGCCAGCAGAACAGCATCATGTCGGCGAGGGTGAAGCGGTCGCCGCAGATGAAGGTCTTGCCTTCCATCTGCCCGTTCAGCCAGCGCAGCCGGTCGGCCGCGATCTTCTTCAGGCCGGGTGCGGCCTCCGGCACGCAAACCATGCGGTCCTTGAACAGCTTCAGCCCTTCGCTGAAGCGGAAGCCGTTGGCCAGCGGCTCGCAGATGTTGAGATCGATGCGGCGGGTCCACATCCGGCATTCCGCCCGCGATTCCGGCGTATCGCCGATCAGCACGGGCTGCGGGTGAAGCTCCTCGAGATATTCGCAGATCGCGGTGACCTCGGAGAGGTGAGAGCCGTCGTCGAGCTCGACGACGGGCAACTGGCCATGCGGATTGCGGGCGAGATGGTCTGACTTTCGGTTTTCGCCGCCCAGCAGGTCGACGGTCTGGCGCGGAATGGTCAGGCCCTTTTCGGCGATGAACATGCGGACCAGCCGCGGGTTCGGGCCGATCGAATCGTAGAGCTTCACGGTGCGTCCTCCCTCTGGTCGCGACGTGGATGGCCGCGGACCAATTGGAATGCCGGTCAGCGCCGGCCGGGCCGTTCAGGTCCCGCTCATGTTCCGCCGTCCATAATTCCGGCCATCTTCGCGGTAACCATTTGGCAAGCAATCATGGTTACCAAATTGTCAATCTGTCGAGGATTTTTGAGCTGTGGGTGAACAAATGGCCGACGAGAATCGTGACGACCGCGCCGATCCCTCCGTTGCGCCGGGCGCAACAGATCCTGCCGCGGCCGCGCCCGATGGTGCTGCCGCGTCGTCAGCGGCGAATTCGAAGCCGGGCGAAGCGGACGGGGCAGCCCCGCACGCCGCCGCCAGCTCCGAGACCAAGGCCGATGCTGCCGCATCCGGGGAGGGCGCCGCGCGACCCAGCAGCCATATCATGGTGCTGCCGCCGTCGCGGGATGGCGGCTGGCACGGTGCGGCCGACGAGACCGGCAGCGCGTCGGGAGCGACGCGATCCGGACTGTTCGGCAAGCGCAGGACCGCGGCGATGGCGGCCGTTCTCGCCCTTGCCGCCGTCGCAGGCGTGATCGGCGGCGCGCTGGCCTCCGCCGCGCTCCGGCCGCTCCTGCGTAGCGAGAGCGGCGATACCGCCAAACCGCAGATTCAGGCGCTGGAGAGCATGATCGAGAAGCTCAATGGCGAGATCGCGGCCCTGAAGGCCGGAGCCGAGCGCGCGGCCAAGGCCGATGCGGCGCAGTTGTCCAAAGTCAATGAGCGCATCGACCGCGTCGAGAAGGCGCAAGCCGAGCCCGCCGCCAAGATCGCCAGGCTGAGCGAAGCGGTCGACAAGCTGCGCGTGGCCGCCGCCGCTGCGCCGTCGTCAGCACCTGCGCCGGCCCAGGCGCAGACCAAGGAAGCCAGCAAGGAAGTCACCGGTTCGGTGCCGGCAGCGGCGGGCCGTCCGGCTGAGGCCAACCGGCTTCCCACGGTGCCGGGCTGGCGTCTTCGCGATGTCGCCAATGGTGGCGCGCTGATCGAGGGCCGCGACGGGCTTTACGAGGTCTATGCCGGCGACCCGCTGCCCGGGCTTGGCCGGGTCGATGCGATCCGCCGCCAGGACGGTCGCTGGGTGGTGGTCACCAGCCGCGGTCTGATCGTCTCGCGCTGACGCTACTTCACCGCTGTTTCATGCCTGGCTTCAGTCGGGCATGCGAATGCCCCCGGGGTCAGGCCTCGGGGGCATTTTTCATCGGGCCGTTGCTGCGATCGTTTCTCCGAACTGGCGGCACCTGCACAGTCGCCGAAGGCATCAGCCGACCGTGCCCGATGTGCGCAGCCGGCGGATGTCGTCGTCGCCGAAGCCGGCATCGCGCAGGATCTCGTCGCTGTGCTCGCCGAGTTCGGGCGGGCGCTGCGGCTGCCGCTTCGGGCTGCCGTCGAGCCAGATCGGGCTGTTGATGGTGAGCATCGAGTCCCCCTCGAACGGCACCAGCACATCGTTTTCGAGCATCTGCCGGTCATGGGGAATTTCATCGAGAATGCCGACCACGCCGAAGACCAGGCCGTTGCCGTCGAGAATGGCGCGCCACTCCGCAAGATCGCGGGTGGCGAAAATCCCGTCGAGTATCCTGATCAATTCGAGCGAATGAGCGTGGCGCTGCGCCTTGGTGGCAAAGCGCGGATCGCTGCCGAGATCCTCGCGTCCAAGGCAGCGCAGCAGCGCCGGCCATTGCCGATCCTCCGTCAGCAGGGACAGGATCAGCCAGCGCCCGTCGCGGCAGCGGTAGTGATTGACCACGGCATTCAGCGCGTGCTCGCGTGGCCGCCGGGGCTGGAATTGAGCGCCGCAGAGCTTGGCTTGCGCCAGCACGCCGCTGGCCCAGACGCCATTGGCCATCAGGTTGGACTTGACGTGCGATCCCTGTCCGGTGCGTTCCCGCTTGTAGAGCGCGGTGACGATGCCGCTGTAGAGCGCCATGGCGCAGGGATGGTCGCCCATGCCGGCGACCGAGCGCGCCGGCGTGGTGTTCTCGTCGGCGCGCACCAGATCCATCAAGCCGGAGCGCGCCCACCAGGCGTTGCTGTCAAAGCCCGGCTTGTTGGCCTCCTCGCCTGTCTCGCCGTAGCCGGTGAAGGACGCGTAGATCAGCCGTGGATTGAGCGGCGCGATATCCTCGTAGGTGATGCCGAGCCGCTGCCGCACCGCCGGCGGAAAATTAGTGATGAAGACATCCGCCGTTGTAACCAGGCGATACAGCACGTCGCGGCCCTCGGACCTGGAGAGATCGAGTGCAAGGCTTTTCTTGTTTCGCGCTTCGAGCATCCACGCATAGTTGTGCGGACTGACCGGATAGCCCGGCAGATTGGGCAGCTTGCGATAGGGATCACCTTCGCCGGGCGGCTCGATCTTGATGACGTCGGCGCCGAAATCTGACAGTACGGTCGCGGCAGCAGGAGCGGCGATGAAGCTCGCGCAATCCAGAACCTTGATTCCCTCGAAAATGCCGTTCTCCATGGTCGCACCGTTTCGCTGACGTTCCCGCATGACGACGGCGCGCGATGCGCGGCCATCCGTTTCTTGTCCTGCCATTTGAGCCGTGTTGATCCGATCATGCAACCGAGGAGTGGCCGCAAGAATCTTTTCCGTCTCCCGGAAATCGGCG